>Ga0193709_1000732_pt1 | contig 10627 bp, 5 predicted proteins | sample H3c2metaG_FD_160571 | JGI IMG/M metagenome (GOLD analysis project Ga0193709, IMG submission 160571) | Soil microbial communities from a riparian zone of the East river system, Colorado, United States - H3c2 | ecosystem: Environmental > Terrestrial > Soil > Riparian zone | place: USA: East River... | reverse complement strand
GTTCGAAGCTGAATTCGTCAATCAGCGCGGCGAAAACATCTGCTATCGCGGCATCTTAATGCCCTTCTCGTCCGACGACGACACCATCGACTTCATCTATGGCGTGATCAATTGGAAGGGCGTCGGCGTCGCGCCCGCCACAAGCGACGCGATCGTGCCCATGCTTCCGGCCGATCCAGAACCGCTCGAGCTTGAGGCCATTGCCGATCCCGAAGAGGCAACCTCACCGGCCGCTCCGGCAGCCCATCTGGTGTGGGAAGACGGCCCATTGGCCGAAGCCGACGACACAATTGAGGCGGAAGTTCCGGAAATCACCCTGGACCCCGACGCCGGCCTCGCCGATCGCCTGTGGGCGGCGCGCGAAACCGCCGAGGCGGTCAAGTCGGCCGACGGTCGAACTCGCGCGGCGCTCTATCGCGCGCTGGGGCTGGCCTATGATTTCGCTGTGGCAGCGACACGCGAGCCGCAGGACTATGCCGAACTGCTCGAGGAATCGGGGATGAAGGCGCAGGCGCGCGCGCCAATGACGCCAATCGCCAAGCTGGTCTTCGGGATCGACTATGACAAGACCCGGCTGACCGAGTTCGCCGCGGCTCTATCGAACGCCCAGCGCAACGCGGTGCCCGAAAACGGTTTCCTGTCGTTTATCGAGAGCCAGCCGGGCGGGCTTAAAGCGCTGGTCTCCGCCGAGCGCCAGGCGCGTCGCCCCGAGCCAAGGACCGACACACGCGGCGAAGCGGCGCGCGAGGCGCTCCGCAGCGCCAACACCATGTCGCTGGCCAGCCTGACTTCGAGCGACGAGTTCGTGCTCGTGCTGGCCCGGCGTTCAGCCGATGGCGGCTATGAGCCGGTTGCCACGGTCAACGACGCGGCGATGATCGACCGCGCCATCCGCCGCTCCGCCTCCTAAGCAAATCCCAAGCGCAGGGTTGTCGCCTTAGGCGAGGCAGGGCTATAGCCCACCGCCATCCTCGACCGGTTGGCGGAGCACAAGATATATGACGGCCCTACGGCTCGCGGCGAAGTCCCTGGTCGACTCGCTGCGCACAGCGCTCATCTCGGATGCATTGCCGGGTGAGACGGAGAGCTTTGACGCCGCCGAGCAGCAGAAAGCCGCAGAGTTCATCGCTGACGTCGCGCTGGTTAGAGCGCCAGGCCAGATCGCGATCCGGGTCGAATCGACCGGCGGCGAGGCGGGCAAGAGGCGGATGCGACTTGCGGTGGTCAACGACGACATGCCGTTCCTGGTCGACAGCGTCGCCGCCGCGATCGCCGCGCGAGGACTGGCGGTCCATCGGCTGCTCCATCCGATCGCCCGGGTATCCCGCGATCCGCAGGGGAGGCTCGACGCGCTTGGCGAGGGCAAGGACGAATCGATCATCTACATCGAGTTGGACCGCGAGGATGCGCGTGGACGGCAGGAGCTCGTCGCTGACCTGAAACGCGTGCTGGATGATGTCCGCGCCGCAGTGTCAGATTGGCGCGCGATGCTTGCCGAAATGGATAGTGACGCCGCCTCCCTCGACCAGCGCGATCCGGAAAATGCCGAGCTGGTACGCTGGCTGCGCGACAATCATTTCACCTTGCTCGGCCATGCCGACCTCGATGCCAAAGGCAAAATGCTCAAGGGGCTCGGCATTCTCAAGAATCGTTTCGACCCGTGGGATGAGGCCGCCACCAAGGCGGCCATCGAACATCTTTCGGACGACAGGCGAAACGTTCTGATCCTCAAGGCGGACCGCGATTCTCCCGTGCACCGCCGCGTCCCGCTCGATGTCGTCATTGTCCAGCGCCCAGACTGCAGCCTTTCGGTGCATATTGGCTTGTGGACCAGCGCGGCATTGCGCTCGCCTGCCAGTGCAGTTCCAGTGCTTCGCGAGCGGCTGGCGAAATTCGATAAGGAGCTTGGCTTCAATCCGTCGAGCCATGGCGGCAAGGCGCTGATGCATGCGATTTCAACGCTGCCGCACGACTTGCTGATTTCCTTCGACGAATATGAGGTCCGCAAGGCTGCGCTGACCGCAATGTCGCTCGCTGACCGGCCGCGCCCCACCATGCTACTGCTTCCCGGCGCGCTCCGCCGCCACCTCTATGCCTTTGTCTGGTTGCCGCGTGACGAAATGACGACGTCCCGGCGCAAGGCAATCGCTTTGATGCTGGAAGGCGAAGTCGGGGCTCCAGTCAGCAGCTGGTCGGTGGAACTGGGTGATGGCGAGCTTGCCTTGCTGCGCTTCACCATGCCCATCGACCCGACTTCCAAGATCCCGGATGTCGCCGCGCTGGACGCTGCGCTGGTCGAAATGGTCCGCGGCTGGGCCCCCGCGGTTGAAGCTGAGCTGATCGCGGCAGTCGGCCCGGGGCGCGCGACCCGTCTGTCCCTGACATACCTGCCTGAAATGCCCGAAGGCTATCGCGCGCGCACCGACCCGATCGATGGGGCTGCTGACATCCTAAGAATTTGCGAGCTCGACGACGACCATGATCGTGACGCCCGGCTTTACCGCAGCGAACATGCCACGGCCAACCAGCTGCACCTCAAGACCTATCGCCTGAGTGGACTAATTCCGCTTTCGGAGGCGGTCCCTGTGATGGAGAATTTCGGCTTCCGGGTGCTCGAAGAATTACCGACCGCGGTCGGGGGCGGCGAGACCGCTTATATCCACGATTTCCTGTTGCAGCTTCCCGAGACCAGCGACATCGATGCGATTCTGGACCGGGCTGACATGATCGAGCAGGCGATCGCCGCGGTGCTGGCTGGCGAGGCGGAGAATGACGCGTTCAACCAACTGGTGCTGTTCGCCGGCCTCATCCCGCAAGCCGTGGTTTGGCTGCGCGCCTGGTTCCGCTATCTTCGCCAGACTGGCGTTGCCTATGGATTGGCAACGGTGGTCGATGCGCTCCGCCGATCACCCGAAGCTACCAAGGCACTGGTCGCAACCTTCGCTGCGGCGCACGACCCCAACGCCAAGGGCAACCGCGACGAGAGCATCGCCGCGCTCCAGGCCGAACTTGACGACGCGCTGTCGCGAGTCGGCGCGATCGACGACGACCGTATCCTGAGGCTGCTGCGTTCGGTGATCGCCGCGACGATCAGGACCAATGCGTTCGCGCCTGCGGCGGAGGAAGCGCTCGCGTTCAAGATCGACAGCGGTGCCATTCCCGGCCTGCCGGCACCGGTGCCGTGGCGCGAGATCTGGGTCTATTCGCCGCGCGTCGAGGGCATTCACCTGCGGGGCGGCCCGGTCGCTCGCGGTGGGCTCCGCTGGTCCGACCGACGCGACGACTTCCGCACCGAAATCCTGGGCCTGATGAAGGCCCAGATGGTCAAGAATGCCGTGATCGTGCCGACCGGCGCGAAGGGCGGCTTCTATCCCAAGCACCTGCCCAGCCCCACCAACCGCGATGCATGGCTGGCCGAAGGCACCGAGACTTACCGCATCTTCATTCGCGCGCTTCTGTCGGTCACCGACAATATCGTCGAGGACCAGGTCGTGCACCCAGAGGCCGTCGTCGTCCACGACGGCCAGGATCCCTATTTCGTGGTTGCCGCGGACAAAGGCACCGCCAGCTTTTCCGACGTCGCCAACGCCATCGCAATCGAGCGCGGCTTCTGGCTCGGCGATGCGTTCGCCAGCGGCGGCTCGAACGGATACGACCACAAGGCGATGGGAATCACCGCCAAGGGCGGGTGGATTTCGGTCCAGCGCCACTTCCTCGAGATGGGCGTCGACGTTCAGACCGAAAGCATCAGCATCGTCGGCTGCGGCGACATGTCGGGCGACGTGTTCGGCAATGGCCTGTTGCTGTCGAAAGCGGTCAAGCTGGTCGCAGCATTCGACCACCGCCACATCTTTATCGATCCGGATCCCGACCCGGCCAAGAGCTGGGCCGAGCGCGACCGATTGTTCAAGCTGCCGCGGTCGAGCTGGGATGACTATGACCGCGAAATCCTGTCCAAGGGCGGTGATATTTTTCCGCGCACCCAAAAGTCGATCAACCTGTCGAAGGAGGCTCGGGCCGCGCTTGGCATTGAGCAGGATACGATCGACCCGACCGGTCTCGTCAACGCGATCCTCAAGGCCGAGATCGATCTCATCTGGTTCGGCGGCATCGGCACCTATGTGAAGGCGACTGCCCAGCCGCACGGCGCGGTCGGCGATCCGGCCAATGACACGCTTCGGGTCGATGCCAGCGAGGTCCGCGCCAAGGCCATCGGCGAGGGTGCCAACCTCGCGATTACGCAGGCGGGCAGGATTGAGTTTGCCGAGCTGGGCGGGCGGATCAACACGGACTTCATCGACAATTCAGCCGGGGTCGATTGCTCAGATAATGAGGTCAACATCAAGATTCCGCTCAATCGCGAAATGAATGAAGGGCGATTACCGGAGACCAAGCGCAACGCCCTGCTGGCCAGGATGACCGACGACGTTTCCGAGCTGGTCCTCGAGGACAACCGGCTGCAGACGCTGGCCTTGTCGATCGCCGAGGCTGGCGGAGCGCGCGCGCTGCCGGGCCAGGTGAGGACGATCGAGCTTCTCGAAACCAGCGGCAGGCTCGACCGGCGCGTGGAAGGCCTGGCGACCAGCGAGCAATTGCTGCGCCGTGCGCAGGAGAATCGCGGGCTGACGCGGCCCGAGCTGGCCGTCGTGCTGTCGATGGCCAAAATCACGCTTCAAGAGGCCGCCGAGGGGCTGAAACTGGCCGACGATCCGTCGATGGAAGAGGAGCTCTTCGCTGCCTTCCCCGAGCCGATGCGCGGGGCCCATGCCGACGCGATTCGAGCCCATCGGCTGAAAAACGAGATTGTTGCGACAAAGGTCGCCAACCGCTTCGTCAACCGCCTTGGTCCAAGCATCGCGCTCGACATGACCGATGAGGAAGGCGCCTCGCTGGCGCAGGTCGTCATCGCATTCCTCGTCGCGGAACGCCTGCTCAAGCTCGACAAGCTATGGGACCGGATCGAACGCGCCGAGGTCAGCGAGAAAATCCGCATCACCTTGTTCGAACTGGCCGCCAACGGCATCAGGGCGCACATCGCGGACATCCTGCGCGCCTCGGATGGCGAGATGAATGTTGAGCATTTATGCGCCCTGCTCGCGCCCGGCCTGGCCAAGGTTGCGGTTGCCGCCAAAGACCTGATCAAAGCCGAGGTCCGCCACGAAGCCGCCGCGCGCGGAGAACAAATCACCGGGCTTGGCGCGAGCCATGAAATCGTCCGCGGACTGGTCAAATTGTACGAACTCGACGGCGTGTTCGGGATCGCGGCACTCGGCGCGCGCAAGAAGGTCGACGAGCTGGCGCTGACCCGCGCTTACATCCGGCTCGGCGAGGCGCTTGGGCTCGATTGGGCGCAGAGCCAGGTCAGGCGCTTCATTCCCGCCGACCAATGGGAACGCCTGCTAAGCGCGGGCCTGATGCGCGATTTCGAGCAGCTGCGGATCGAGTTCCTGGCGCGCGGCCGCAACGACGATCCCGAGGCCACGGTCGAGCGCTGGGTTGAGCGCAATTCCGATCGCACCGCGCAGTTCAGGCAGCTGATCGGCCGCGCGCGGATCGCGCCCGCGGTGAGCTCGGCGATGCTGGCGCAAATCGCCAGCCAGGCCCGCATCCTGCTCGCACGTTGAGGGTCGCCTTCCTGGTTCCCGAGCCCAATTTTCACGAGGCGTGGGATTGGGCGTTCGACCGCGAGGCCGCTGCTTTGGCCGCGGCGGGGCTTGATGTCGAAGCCGTGTCATGGACCGAGTTGGGCGATGTATCTGACTTCGACCTTATCCTTCCATTGCTTGTGTGGGGCTATCATTTGCGCTTTGCCGGGTGGCACGCGCTCCTGGACCGATTGGAAGTCTCGAGGCGGGCGGTAATCAACCCGATTCCGTTGCTCCGTTGGAACAGCGACAAATCCTATCTGGCCGAGCTGGTTGCCAAGGGCGTGCCGACGGTCGCGACACGGCTAACCAAGGCTTTGATCGCGCAAGATCTTGACGACGCGCGCGCCGCGTTCGGCTGCGACACGCTGGTGATCAAGCCGCCGGTATCGGCCTCCGCCGACGGGACGTTCAAGATCGCCGCCAGCGACGGAGTGCCCGTTGGCGCGCTGGGCAAGCCGATGCTGATCCAGCCGTGGATGGCGGCGATCACTACGACCGGCGAATATTCGCTGATGTTCTTCGGCGGCAAGTTCAGCCACGCGATCGTCAAGCGGCCGAAGGACGGCGATTTCCGCGTCCAGGCGCATCTCGGCGGGAGCGAGCAAGCGTGCGACCCGCCGAGCGGTGGAAGAGAACTCGCGCTCACTGCGCTCGCCGCCGCGCCAGCGGAAGCCGCCTACGCCCGCGTCGATATGGTCGCAGGCGATGATGACAAATTGCGGATCATGGAACTGGAGCTGATTGAGCCGGCGCTATGGCTCGAGCATGCGCCCGACGTCGGCGCGTCTTATGCTGCGGCGATCATCTCAGCCGCCGGCCACGCGGTCGAACAGCCATTGGCGGATCGCTGAGGTCAGGTTGGGTGGGCTCGGCGCGTCAAGCCGAGCCACGTCGATCGTCGCGACCAGCGCGTTTAATGGCTGGCCAGTCGCCCGCGCTGCCTTCTCCAGCGCCGTCCAAAAGACAGGCTCAAGACTGATCGAAGTCTGATGGCCTGCGATCGTCACCGATCGTTTGACCGGCCCGTGCAGGCGTGAAGCATCCACGCCCGCCGCCTCAATACATATGTTGGCCGCCGTTGATCGACAGCGTCGAACCGGTGACGAAGCCTGCGTCCTCATCGACCAGGAAACAGACCCCGCGAGCAATCTCGCTGGCCTGGCCGAGCCGGTTGACCGGAATTTTCGAGACTATCTTGGCGAGCACTTCAGGCGGGACCGCGGCGACCATGTCGGTGTCAATATAGCCCGGCGCGATCGCATTGACCGTCACCCCGTTGCGCGCACCTTCCTGGGCCAGCGCCTTGGTGAAGCCGTGGATGCCGGACTTGGCGGCGGCATAATTGACCTGGCCATATTGCCCGGCCTGGCCGTTGATCGAGCCGATGTTGACGACTCGCCCGTAGCCACGCGCCTGCATGCCTTCGAACACCGCTTTGGCCATGTTGAAGCAGCCGCCCAAATTGGTATCGATCACCTCCTGCCACTTGGCATGGTCCATCCGCTTCATCGTCGTATCGCGGGTGATGCCGGCGTTGTTGACCAGGACATCGACCGGGCCGAGTTCGGATTCAATCTGGCCGACTCCGTCGAGACACGCCTGATGATCGGCGACGTCGAACTTGTAGGCCTTAATGCCGGTGCGGTCGCTGAATTCGCGGGCGCGATCGTCGTTGCCCGCATAGGTCGCGGCGACGGTCATGCCCTTGTCCTTCAGGGCGATGCTAATTGCCTCGCCGATTCCGCGCGTGCCGCCGGTAACGATCGCCACTCGAGCCATGATTCTCTCCCGTTTTTGTGGTTGCTGCCGCGCTTATGCGTCTAGCAGCCAACCTTCAAGTTCGCGGCCGATCAGCGCGCCGAGCATTGCCATCCCTTCGTCGCTGTCATTGAGACAATCGAGCCGCGCGAAACGCTCGCCGCCGGCGCCGAGGAAGGTGTCTCGTCCGCGGATGCCGATCTCCTCCAGCGTTTCGAGGCAATCGGCCGAAAAGCCGGGTCCGGCAATGGCGATCTTCCTGATGCCTTGCGCGGGATAATCGGCAAGCATGGCAACGGTCGCCGGTTCGAGCCATTTCGCGCGGCCGAAGCGCGATTGGAACGAGACGTCGATCGGGACCGACATCGTTTCGGAAAGGAGGCGCGCGGTCTTGAGGCAATGGCAATGATAAGGATCACCGAGCGCCAAGGTGCGCTGCGGCATGCCATGGAAGCTCAGCAGCAGCCGCTCGGGAACGAAATCGAGGGCGGCGAGCTGGCGTTCGAGACTAGCCTTTAGCGCGCCGGTGTAGAGAGGGTCGTCATGATAGGCCGGCAACGTGCGCAGCGCGGGCTGCCAGCGCAACGCGGCGATCGCGGCAAAGATCGCGTCATGCGCGCTGGCGGTCGTCGCCGCGCAATATTGCGGATAGAGCGGCGCGGCGAGAATGCGCTCGCACCCTGCCATCCTGAGCATTTCAAGGCCGGTCCGAATCGACGGATTGCCGTAGCGCATTGCATGATCGACGATCACAGTCGGTCCCAGCCGCTCCGCCAGCGCGAGGGCCTGGCGCGCCGTGATCGCGGCGAGCGGCGAACCTTCCTCGGTCCATACCTTCTTGTAAGCGCGCGCGGATTTTCTCGGCCGGGTTCGAAGCACGACGCCGTGGAGGATCGGCTTCCACGCGAGCTTGGGCAGCTCGATCACACGCGTATCGCTGAGAAATTGAGCGAGGTAGCGCCGCACCGCCTTGGTTTCGGGTGCGTCGGGCGTGCCGAGGTTGATCAGCAGCACGCCGACCTGCGCCGGCGGGATCGGCAGATGGTTCTCGGGAAGGTTCATGCCGCCGCCATCGGGGCGAACGGCAGATTGCGCAAGCGCCGCCCGGCGGCCGCGGCGAGCGCGTTGGCAACGGCCGGAGCGAGCACGGTTGCCCCAAGCCCACTGACTCCGCCGGGCGCCTCGCGGCTGGGGATCAGCTCGACTTCGATCGACGGGGTGCCGGCGAGGTGCGGTAGGCGCAGGGCGCGGGCGATCGGCAGGCCGGCGACGAATTCGGGCTGACCGACCGTTGCCTGCGCGAGCGCGGCCAGGAGCCCGCCCTCGACCTGCTGGCGGACCAGCCCCGGGTTGACGATCCGCCCGCAGTCAACCGCCGCGACCAGCCGCGTCACCTTGACCCTTTGATCGTCGCCGATGTGGGCCTCGGCGAGCAGGCCGATGTGCGACCCGAACGCGGAGCTGGCGGCAAGCCCGAGGCTGCTGCCGGCACCGCCGCCGTCCCATCCGCCAATCCCCGCAGCGGTCGAAATGGCGTGGGCAAGGCGCAGATTGCCGCCAAGCATGCCCATCCGGTAGGCCAGCGGCTCGGCCCCGGCGGCGCGAGCCATTTCGTCGATGAAGCTTTCGGTGAGAAAGGCAGTCAGCGCATCCGTCCCGCCACGCATATAGCCGCACGCGATCGGAAGGTCCGTCGCCACCGCATCGATCTGGACATTGGGGATGGCGTACGGCGGCGCCGCTCCGTCAAGCGAAGGCGGGCGGACTTTAGTGCCCCAACCGCCGAGACGGGCGAGCGCTTGATGCATGCCGTCGCTGCAGGCGATCCGTGCGTTCCACGCAGCAATTGTCCCGCCCGCGCGGGGCAGCGCCGCCATCCGCGCGACCAAGGGGCTCCGCAGCGGCGCGTGATTCTGCTCGACCTTGGCGGAATAAGTCAGCTGCACCGGGCGGCCGAGTTCGCGCGCCAGCTCGATTGCGATCGGGACCGCGTCCGCGTCGAGCGCGCGGCCACCTCCGTCGCCGACGAACATCGGATAGAGCGTCGTGTGGCGGGCTGACGATCCCGCCGCGACGATCGCCAATTCGCGAGCCAGTTCAGGTGCCTGGGTCGGCGCCCAAACCTCAAGGCGGTCGCCGCTGAAGCGCGCGGTCGCGGTGCCGGTCTCAAGGCCGAAATGCTGCGTCGAGGCGATAGTATAGTTAGCGGTCAAAGGGCGCGATCCGCGAACAGCCCGCGCATAATCGCCACGTTCGAATATTTTGTTGGAATCGCCATGGTCGAGTGCCTGATCGAGCGTGGTCTGGATGGCGAGGCTGTCAGCCTCCGCGGGGCCCATGAATTTGGGCGAAGCGGCGACCAGGGCGCGCTCTGCGGCCCACCAGCTTTGCGCCACGACCGCAAGCCAGCCGTCGCGTACGACGATCCGCGAAACTCCCGGCACGCGCAGGGCTCCCTCACGCGAAAATCCGGTTAGCCGGCCGCCGCGAGGAGCGAGCCGGACCGAAGCGTAGAGCAGCCCAGGCAGCCGGACATCACCGGCGAAGCGCGCGCTTCCGTCGCTCTTGGCGGGAAGGTCGATGCGTGGCAGCGGCTGGCCAAAGAGCTTGCCGCTGCCGGGAGCGCGGAGCGCCACCTCGCCCGGCTTCAGCCGCGATGCCTCGACCGCGAGTTCGCCGAAGCCGAGGCGCTTGCCTTCGTGAAGGATGAAACCGCCTTCGCTATCGCATTCGGCGGCCGCGACATCCCAGCGATCGGCCGCCGCCTGGATCAACAATGCGCGCGCCGTCGCACCGGCCTGACGCAGCGGACCTTCGAATGCGCGAACCGAGGTGGATCCCGCTGTGATACGCAGAGCGCCGTCGGCCGTCAGGCGATGTTCGCGCCAGGGGCCAAGCCTCTTGAGCCAACCCTCCTCATCAGCCAACGGATTCGCATAAGGCGGCGCGGAAGGCGCCGGTTCGACCGCGACATTTTCCCAGGCAGCGCCAAGCTCGTCGGCAAGGATTTGCGGCAGAGCGGTCCATATTCCCTGCCCCGTTTCAACCTGCGGGACGATCACGGTGACACGGCCGTCAGAGCCGACCTTAAGGAAGTGGTTAAACACGGCCTCGCCGGGTCGTGCTCGCAACCCGCTGCCAATCTCGCGGGGCCACAAGGCGTACGCCACCACCAGTCCGATTCCGGCGCCCCCGCCAATCAACAGCGCGCGGCGATCGAT
>Ga0193709_1000731_pt1 | contig 10635 bp, 7 predicted proteins | sample H3c2metaG_FD_160571 | JGI IMG/M metagenome (GOLD analysis project Ga0193709, IMG submission 160571) | Soil microbial communities from a riparian zone of the East river system, Colorado, United States - H3c2 | ecosystem: Environmental > Terrestrial > Soil > Riparian zone | place: USA: East River... | reverse complement strand
CGGCTCGGTGCCTTGTGCCGCGGCGATCGATGTGATGCCAACGCAGAGGGCAGCAGCCAGCGTGGCGATGCGAATTGCCTTCATCCTTCTCTCCTTAGAAACGTGTCCGATCGGCGGAGTGCCGTCGTCGCACTTAATACTCCCACGAAGCCAAAAAGGTTGGACGATCGTCCGTCCTTGCGCCACTCCGTCGGAGCCTGGAGGCGCCCCCATTCCGGCGCCTTGGCGCCCAGTAGCGTATGTCCTTATTCAGCAACGACTTATAAGATCGCCCCTAGCGCCTGATTGAAATCGTGCTATTCTTCCCCGCGCTGCCGGCAACTCTCCAGCTTGCCGGCTTTGAGAATTGCTTCTTCAGCGTGCCGAGCGCCGCCTGTGACAGCATCTAGTATTACCGCCGAACCAGCCCCAACCATACCAGCAGCGCCGACTCCGGAACCCATCTCGTTTCCGTTGACGTGGCTGCTCGAGCACGCGTCGGCGCCCATCCAGTACCGGGCGATGACTGAAGTCGCGCGCACGGCGGATCCCGCCTCGCCCGAGTTCGACTGGCTTCCGTATTCGCACCGCCCTGCAATCAGGCTCGCGGTCACGCAGACCCGTGATGGGATGTGGAATCAGTCGGTCCTCTCGATTCCGGGCCGGCACGCCAGCGACTTCACCAACGTCGGGACGATTCCCGCAGTACGCCGACTCTCGGAGTATGGCTGGAGTCGCGAATCGCCTCCGCTCGTTCTCGCTCGCAGGATTCTCTTCCGGCTGCTCGCCGAGGACAACGATCCGGCGTTCACGTTCGAGCTGGGCACGAAGACGAGAGACGACGATATGGTCCGGCGCACTCGCGGAATTTTCCGCGAAGCCGCGGCCGCAACGCTCGCGCAGATGGGATACGAGAACGACCCGCGCCTCCGTGGGGCAGCGCGTCGAATTCTCGAGCGCACCGTCTCGTACCTCAATTCGCCGCTCGGTGAGAAGCCGTGGATGCGGGTTGGCAACACCCACGTGCTTGCCCCCGAGTCAGCGCCGCCGTCCATCTATACTCTGACGATGCTGGCGCACATGCCGATTTTCCGCCACGAGCACTTCAGCGGCGTGGAGCGCATCTACGACTGGATCACGCAGGCGCTTCCGCGCCAGGAGACAATCCAGCTCTTCGGAAAGAAGATGGTGCCACAGCCTCACCTCATCATGGGCGACGTTCTGCCGCACCGAAATGCTGTCGAGGCAGATGTACCGTTCTCGCTGGTGTGGCTCGAGACTATGGCACGATTGAATTTTCTGCGCCGCAATGAAGGCTGGATGAAGCTGTACGAGAGATTCGTCGACGACCGTGACCGCAATGGCATTTGGCATCCTCACAAAGGGATGGAGCGGCCGACGACCACGAACCAATGGGCGTGGTCTACGTTCCCTCTCGATGATGCAGCCACGCCGGAATCGAAGTGGGCCGATGTCACCTTCCGCATCGGGCTCATCGGAAAACTTCTTGGTCGGGAAATCGAATTAATCTGATCTGATGATCTGGACCCGTCGCCGGAACGCTATGACTCCCGGCGAGATGTTTCCCGCCGGCGATCCGGCGTATCGGGTGAGTTTTCCGCGCCTGCGCTCCGGACTGAAGATTCGCGTTGTTGAGCGGGGCGATCCGTCATCGCCGCCAGTGCTGCTCGTTCACGGCTACGGTTGCAGCGCCTACACGTTTAACGGCAACATGCCGGCCTTGGGTGAAGCCGGATTTCGCGCGATCGCAGTGGACCTGAAGGGACACGGATTGTCCGACAAACCGATCGCGCACGCAGAGTACACGATCGATTCCCTGGTGGAGCATCTGCGCGACATCCTGGACGCGCTCGGGCTCGAGCGTCCCGCGATCGTGGGACACTCGCTCGGCGGATCTCTCGTCTACCATTTTGCGTCGCGATACCCCGAGCGCGCGCGGTGCCTCGGCCTGCTTTCCGCGGTTGGACTTACCGGCGTGCCGCTGATGTGGCTTTACCATTTCCTGACACCCGCGGTGCTCACGAGTCTCACTCGCACGATCAAGCCGCGGCTGATCGTGAAGCTCGCGCTCAAACGCGTGTACGGAAAACGCGGGCATTACACGGAGCGCGACGTGGAGGAGTACCTCGCGCCGTCGGACTTCCCGGAATTCGCGCTCGCGATGCGCGAGCTGCTTCACGCCTACGACTGGAACGCGGCGGAACACCGACAGCTCAAGACGGTCAACCTCCCGGCCGCCGGCGTCTGGGGGACTCTCGATCGGCTGATGCCCGAGGACGGAATGTCGGCCTACGTTTCGCTCGTTCCGCAGATCGTGCTTCGCGCGATTCCGGATGCGGGGCACATCATCACCGAAGAGACGCCGGAAGAAGTGAATGAAGAGTTGATCGGGCTTCTTCGACGGGCTCCTGTTTAACTGCAAACTGCAACTGCAACAGAACGAGAGGGAAGCTGGAAGCTGACCCAAGCTGGAAGCAGTAAGCTGCAGACGTCGGGACGTCACTCAGTGGCGTGAAGGCAGAGGCAGTTGATTGTGCCCTGACCCGCGCTAGTAACGTCCCGGCGTAGTGAGGCTTAGAGCTTTCAGCTTCAAGCTGCGAGCTTCCCTCTCGTTCAGTTGCAGTTCCATATCACCGCCTGGGTATATTTAGCCCTAGATGATTGAAGATATGCCCGAGCCGCGGTTCTCATTCGAGGACCTGGACCTCGCCCCCGAAGTGCTCCACGCGGTTCGCGACGCAGGGTACACCCATCCCACGCCGATCCAGGAACAGGCGATCCCGCTCGCGCTCGCCGGCAGGGATTTGATCGGTCTCGCCCAGACCGGAACCGGAAAAACAGCCGGGTTTACCCTCCCCATCGTTCACAATCTCATCAGCGCTCCGCTCACGGCGGAAAACGGACAGCCGGCTCATCGCGTCCGGGTTCTGATCCTTACGCCGACCCGCGAGCTCGCGGCGCAAGTCGAGGAGAGCTTTCGAAAGTACGGCAAATACACCGACCTCCGCGTCGTCCCGATTTACGGCGGAGTCGGCATCGAGCCCCAGTCAAAAGCGCTGCTGAATGGTGTTGACGTCGTCGTCGCGACGCCTGGCCGTCTGCTCGATCACATGGAGCGCCAGAACGTCTCCTTCGACGAGCTCGAGGTCCTCGTGCTCGACGAGGCCGACCGCATGCTCGACATGGGATTCGCGCCGCAGCTGAATAAGATCGTGGCCGAGATCCCGCCCTACAGGCAGACGCTGTTATTCAGTGCGACGATGCCGCCCGAAGTCGAGGCGCTTGCTCGGAAGTACCTGCGGAAGCCGGTCGTCGTTCAGGTCGGACGCCGGTCCGAAGCTGCCAGCACGGTGACGCACGCCGTCTACCCCGTGCCTCGCGACCGAAAAAGCACGCTGCTGGTCGAGCTGCTCAAGGAAGCGAATATGGATTCAGTCCTGATCTTCACGCGCACCAAGCACGGAGCCGACCGGGTTGTCAGACACCTCGAGGATCAGGGAATCGCGGCGACGGCGATGCACGCCGACAAGTCACAGGGAGAACGCACGCGCGCGCTCGAGGACTTCAAGTCGGGCAAGATCCGCGTCCTCGTCGCCACCGACATCGCGCAACGCGGACTGGATGTCTCAGGGATCAGTCACGTCATCAACTACGACGTGCCCCAGCAGCCGGAAGACTACGTGCACCGCATCGGGCGAACTGGCCGCGCCGCCGCAACGGGAGACGCGTATACCTTCATGTCGCCCGACGAGATCGCGATGGTGCGGACCATCGAGCGCATGATTGGCCAGCAGATTCCCCGGATCTCGGTCCCCGGCTACGATTTCGGCACGTCGTCCGACGTCGCCGTGGCCGTTGAGTCCGCGACGGAGCCGGTGGACGTGCCGGCGAAGACGCCCATCAATGCCGAAGGCGACCAAGTCGCGACACAAAAACGGTATCGGCGGACGCGTTCCGTCGCACGAAGACGCTGAGGTTCGCGGCGCCGTAGCCAATGCCAGTTGCCGCGTACGACATCCTCACACGACTCGCCGAGAGCTGAACTCCGTGATCGGCTCCGATCTTTCCTCTTCGAAGCGTGTCGGGTCCAACGCTGACACTGATGGTCTGCTCTGCTGTGTCGATGTCGACCGTCGCTTGTTCGGATCGGGCAATAGCAATGTGCCGAGCCGCGCCGAACAACGATTCGACTTCCACGACTGCACCGCGAACGCGAACCCTGTCAAGCAGATTGCCGCCCCATGGCACGGCGATGGCGGAAAGCACAGCCAGGATACAGATCGTGACGAGGAGCTCTACGATCGTGAACGCGTGTCGCATCGGTGCTCGTCCTTCCGCCAGGTTAGCAGGTTAGATAGCATATGACAGAAGCGCATGACCCACCCGCCCCGAATCATCCGGACGTATTCATCCCGTTCCAGCGTAGAATGAAAGGACTGCTCCTGGTGGGCGCTGCTGCCATTGCGCTCACTGTAGCCTGCACGCCTAGACGGACGCCCACGACATTTCCTGCGCCGAGAAATCCCGCTGCGCCGGTCGTTCTTCCTCCACTCGTGATGGACACCGGTCGCACCCTCGATCGCGTTCCTCCATTCCAGGAGACGCCGCTGATCGTCTGGGGTCCGCCACCCGATGGAGTTACGCACCCGGAGCGGGTGCGGACGTACGATCTCCAGCATCAGGTGACGCACGTCCGCTTCGATTGGTCGCGCCAGGCAGTCGTGGGAACGACGACGCTGACGATCGCCGGGCTCCCCGGCGCCGCGCCACTCTCGAACGTAGTGATCGATGCGGGTGACATGACGTTCAAGACAGTCGCCGCCGGCACCACTGCGCTGAAATATGATTACGACGGCAAAGCTCTCACGGTGCACCTCGCGACGAGACTGCGTCCCGCGCAGACAACATCGATCACGATCGAGTACGACGGTGCGAATAGATCCAAGGGCGCCTACTTCCGACCCGCGAAGCACATCGTTTGGACGCAGGGAGAGACCGAGGACAACCACTTCTGGGTTCCGACCTACGATTTCCCGAACGACAAGACGACCTGGGAGTTCTACATCTGGACCGCCAAGGGCGAGCGCGCGCTCTCCAACGGCAAACTCGCGGGATCCCGCGCGGTGGGAGACAGCATCGAGTGGCACTGGGTGCTCGACAAGCCGGCATCGACGTACCTGATGACGACCGTCGTCGGCAACTATACGGTGCTCCAGGACAAGCCTTGGCGAAACGTGCCCGTTGGCTACTGGACCTATCCCGATTCCGTCGACGCGGCGTGGCGAGGATTCGCCAAGACTCCGCAGGCCATCGATGTGTTCTCGCGCAAAACCGGAGTTCCGTATCCGTGGTCCAAGTACGACCAGATCGTGATTCCCGAATTCCAGTACGGGGGGATGGAGAACGTCACTGCCACGTCGCAGAACGACGCGGAGATCCTCCATCCGGCGTGGTCGGAGCCGCAGGCCAACTCAACGGGGCTCATGGCGCACGAGCTCGGACACCAATGGTACGGTGATCTCCTCACCACGCGCGACTGGGGCGATGTCTGGCTCAACGAGGGATTCGCCACGTTCATGGAGCAGGTGTTCCGAGAGGAAGATATGGGCGTCGACGAAGGCGCGTACGATCGCCTCGGCGCGCAGGAACAGACTATCGATGCGGACCGCCGTGCCCGCAGGCCGATCGTGTGGAACAAGTGGGTCAACGATCCCATCGAGGTGTTCTTCAGCGGCCACATCTACCCGAAAGGCGCGACCATCCTGCAGATGCTTCGCCACCAGCTCGGCGACGATCTTTTCTGGAAGGCGATGAACCACTACACCACATCGCACGCGTACGACAACGTCGTCACCGACGATCTGCGCAAGGCGTTCGAGGAAACGACCGGCAAGGATTACAAGGCGTTCTTCGCTCAGTGGGTATATGGCGCGGGCTTCCCGGTGTTTCAGGTCTCGTCGTCGTATGATCGTGCCGCACGCCGGCTCGTGATCAGCGCCAAAGAGGTTCAGCCGCGCGACAGTCTTACTGGTTTCTTCGATGTCGACGTCGATGTCGAAGCGCGCACCGACAGCGGCGTCGTCCGCTTCGTGGTTCCCGTGCGGAATGGAACCGGAGAGGCGGGCACCAATCTCAAGGCTCCGCCCCGGTCGATCCGCTGGGACAAGGGAAACTGGATTCTCGACATTACGGATTTCCCGCGATCCACTTCGATGCTGCGCTACCAGCTCGTGTACGACGACGACGTTCTCGGAAGGATCGAAGCCGTCGACGTGCTGTCACAGCGGCCGGCCGATCCGGCGGCGCTCAACGTCCTCGTCCTTACGACGCGAAACGATAAATTCTGGGCCGTGCGCGCGCGCGCAGTTGATGCGATCGGCGCCTGGGGGAGCGATCCTCGCAGAGCGACGCTGGCACCCATGCGTGGCATCACTGCGGCGCTCGTCGCGGCGACTCGCGATCCCGACGCGCGCGTGCGCCAATCGGCCTCGACCGCGCTGGGGCGACTGACATTCACCGGTACCACCGCCCGAGACGTGAACATCCGCCTCCGTGAAATCGCGCGCAGGGATCCAAGTCTCATTGTCCGCGGTGCCGCGCTGAGTTCGGACATTCGACTCGAGAAGAACGCGGCCATTCCGCTCGCCAAGCAGATGATGGAGGCGGAGGTTTGGCAGAACGTCATCCGCACGCCGGCAATCAACGCGCTCAGGGAAGTCGGGACCCCGGAAGCACTTCAGCTCGCGCAGCAGTACGCGCCCGCGGTTCAGTAAAGATCAACGCTCACTACGGACCAATGAAAATCAGCATCGAATATTGCGTTGTTTGAAACTACCAACCGCGAGCCGCCAGTCTGGCGGCTGAGATTCGTCAGCGCTTTCCCGACGCGGAGCTCCAGATGATTCCGTCGAGGGGCGGCCGGTTCGAGATTATTGCGGATGACGTGCCGGTTTATGAGAAATCGAAGACAGGACGCCACGCAAAACCGGGTGAAATTCTATCACTACTAGAAGAGAAATCGTGAAATCATGAGAATCGCGTTGTCCACCGGCGGAGGCGATGCTCCCGGGCTCAACGCGGTAATACGCTCCGCCGTGCTCTCGGCGTGCAATCGCGGCTGGGAAGTGCTCGGCATCAAGAAGGGATATGCCGGGCTGCTGGGCGAGGAAGAAGTCATACCGATGACCGCCGCGACGGTGCGCGGAATCGCTCACCTGGGCGGGACGATCCTGCGCACTACCAATCGCGGGAATCCGTTCAGCTATCCGATCGCCCAGCCCGACGGGACGTTCGCCGACACGGACCGGTCCGACGAGCTCATACAAAACGCGCGCAAGCTAGGTATAGACGCCGTCATCTCCATCGGTGGCGATGGCTCGATGGCAATTGCCCACCAGCTGTGCGAGCGCGGGATGAAAGTCGTCTGCGTTCCAAAGACGATCGACAACGATGTGAGTGGAACGATCACGACCTTCGGCTTCGACACCGCCGTGAACACGGCGCTCGAAGCGATCGACAAGCTGCACACCACCGCCGAGAGCCATGACCGCGTGATCGTCCTGGAAGTGATGGGTCGTTACGCGGGATTCATCGCGCTGCACGCGGGACTCGCCGGCACGGCTGACGTGATCCTGATCCCCGAGATTCCTTACGACATCGAAAAGGTGTGCGAGAAGATCGCGGCGCCGGCCGGCATTTCTCCATCGTCGTGATTGCGGAAGGGGCGTTCCCCAAGGGTGAAGCTCCGGCGATCCTGGGCAAGTCCATGCCTGGTCAGGCAGTCAGGGTCGGCGGCGTCGCCGAGCGATTGGCAAACGAGATCGAGGACATAACCAAGAAAGAGACACGCTCTCTCATCCTTGGACATCTTCAGCGTGGCGGCCAGCCGACCGGTTATGACAGATTGCTTGCGGTGAGATTCGGCGGAGCGGCGGTACGGGCCGTCGCCGACGAAAAATGGGACCACATGATCGCGCTGCAGTCACCGCACATCGTGACGGTTCCTCTGGCCGACGTGCTCAAAACGCCCAAGCGCGTCGAGATCGACCATGATACAGTATTGACTGCGCGGGCAACGGGTATTTCCTTCGGGGATTGAGCAGGACGAAAACGCGGGGTTTTGCCCCCGAATTCGGGGTGGACGAGGCGCTGCGCCAGATGTGTATCAAACCCTCCGTCTTCTCGTCCTTTTGAGAGGACACTGCAGGCTTTTTGGCGTCAGTCCTATAAGGATAACTCCTTGTTCCACAATAGCTTAGCCCACTAGGGCCGATATGGCACCGCCCGTGCACCCTCAATACGCCATGAATCACCGTTTCGGCTTCAACTCACTCCCTTCTTTATTGCGGTTCGCCATGCCCGCCGTGCTGGGACTCATCGTCTCGGCCAGCGTCGCGGAAGCGCAGCGACCGGTTCCGGTAAAGCCAAAGGCGCCCGCGGGTCAGCAATCGCGGCGCGACCAGATCGTACCACCGGCTTTCTTTCCGCCAGCTGGCATGTGTCGCATCTGGATCGACGGTGTGCCGGCAAATCAGCAGCCCGCACCGACTGACTGCGCGTCGGCGGTAAGAAATCGTCCCGCCAATGGAAAAGTTCTCTTCGGTGATGATCCGCCGAAGACGAAAAAGGGAAAAACGGATAAGAGCAAGTCGAGTGCAGCCGACGAGCTCTTAGATCTAATCAACAGGAGGATACAACGATGAAGGCATTCGTCATTACACTCGCGCTTGCGGGGCTCGCCAGTACGGCGACGCTCGATGCTCAGATTGTGAGCAGCAGGCCAGTCCCGAGCACCAGCACCTCGATCAACATCGATGGGTCGTGGCGGGTGGTCGGCCGCGATCGCAACGGCAATTCGATCTACGAGCGTCGCACCCGCGACCGGAACGGCAATATCCTGGTTCAAAGCGCCGTGCGCGACCGGAACGGCAACATGCAGATCATCAACAGCCGCACGGAAGTCGTCAACAACGGGCAATACGATAACCGCGGTCGGAATAACAATGATTGCTCTTACAACCAGAGCACCAACACTGTCGGAGACATCATCTTCGGCCGCTCGAACAACAACGTGGATTGCACCGACAACGGCACCCGCGTCGATGGCGGTTGGTATCAGGTCGGCCGGGGTCGCGACAATAACTCGATCTACGAGCGCCGCATTCGCGATCGCAACGGCAACCTCGTGATTCAGCGCGCGCGCCGCAACTCGAACGGAGGGTTGACGATCATCAGCAGCCGCGCCTACGACTACAACAATGACAAGCAGTGGAAAAAGGCGCAGAAGCAGCGCGAGAAAGAGATAAGGAAGGCAGAGCACGACAACAGGGGAAGAGGCAACGGTCGGGACTAAAACCGATAACCTCTTCACGACATAGCGACGGCCTCGGGCGAATAAAATCGTCCGGGGCCGTTTCGCATCCGGTGCGATGTATGCACTTTCTTCAGCGATGCAGCGCACCGTAACCGATAGATACCTCCCTCCCGACCGCGAAGCGTTCGTCGCGGCTGAGCCGCCGACCGGACGGATCATCGTAATCGCTCCCACGCGCGCCGCCTGCGAGACAATCGAGCTGGCGCTCGGCCTGCGAATCCCGACTATCCTCGAGAAACAGCACGGCCAGGAGATTCGCGCCCTCGCCTCAGCGGGGAAGGGATTCGGGATCGTCGCCGGCACCGGCACCGGCAAGACGCTCTCGATCCGCCCGATCGCCGAGACCATTCTCGGCACCGATGTTCTGAAGACGGGAGTCGTGAATCGCGAGCGCGAAGCTACGCCGGAGACACCGACCTGGAACGTGATCGTGGTCACGACCGGCATCGCGCGCCGCTGGTTCCAGGACGGAGACATCCTTCCTACCGATACGCTGGTCGTGGACGAGATCCACCAGACGTCGGCGGAGCTCGAGCTGTGCCTCGCGCTCGGAAAGAGAGTCGGATGCCGGTTCATCTGGCTTTCAGCGACCGTGGATCCAACGTTCTACGCCCGCTATCTCAACGCCGCGGCGGTGCTGGAGACATCGGCGTTCGATCCGTCGAAAGCGGCCGACGTGAAGATTGTGCGCAAGGATCCGCGAACATTTCTCGACGACCGGTTTCTGCAGGCCGTGGTGAAAGAAAAACGCGGCGTCGGGATGTTTCTCCCGACTCGCGCAGGGGTCGAAGAAGCGGCCGAGCTGGTGGGGGATAGGTTTCCCCGAATCAACAGCGCGTTCTATCACGGTGGCGAGCCGATCCGGGTGATTCGCCCCTTTCTCGAGGGGGAAGAAAAGAAGCCGTACTTCCTCGCGATGACGGCGGCGGGTCAGAGCGCCCTCAATGTTCAGGGCCTCGATACCGTAGTCATCGACGACACCCGGTTCAGCAACGTCATCGAGCGCGGCAAGAACGTCCTCACCCGCGTTCACCTCGGCGCAAACGAAATCCTGCAGATGGCCGGCCGCGTCCATGGTCGCGTTGCCGGCGGACGAGTTTTCATTCTCTCAGACCGCGACATTCATTTCTCGTCGCTGAGGCCGACAGCTCCCGAGTTCCAGCTGGCTGGAGACTCGGAGCGCGTCGCGATGACGTGCGCGGACTTGGGCGTCGCCGCCGATCAGCTGGAGCTTCCCGTTCCCCTCGATCGAGTCGCTTACC
>Ga0193709_1000730_pt1 | contig 10637 bp, 13 predicted proteins | sample H3c2metaG_FD_160571 | JGI IMG/M metagenome (GOLD analysis project Ga0193709, IMG submission 160571) | Soil microbial communities from a riparian zone of the East river system, Colorado, United States - H3c2 | ecosystem: Environmental > Terrestrial > Soil > Riparian zone | place: USA: East River... | reverse complement strand
CGGCAGGTCCGCCCATCTTGGCGACCTCGGGGCCCATCTTCTTCGGCTCTGGGTCGTTCATACAATTACGAAACGCTGACTTGGCTACACACCAACAGCAACTCGCGCTGGGCACGGAGTTATCTAATCTGGTTCAGGGAAGTATATACCGGCGAGAAGGTGTCGCCACATCTTCGTTTCAAACGTTTGTTCTCTGCTAACCCTCAAAAGCCTGGGCTGCCGCTGCCGCCTCATTGCTTACGTAACCAATCGGCACCGCGGCCCGCCCCACGGGCGGAGGGCCACTTCCGTGGATCACTCTCAGCCCCGCACTTTCAATCAACATTTCCCTTCCAGAGCGACTTTGATTCTGCAATTAGCGGCCGTATTTATCACTCCTTGCTGTCTGCCCGGCCGATGCGCAAACCATAAGTTCCGGGTCCACTTCTCCGGCAGGTTGTCCGGTTCAATTTATTCGATTCAATCCGTCAGGTGTAAGCGTCCGCGTCAGAAATATCAGCGGCAAGCCAATCGTCGGCTTGGTGTTCAACGCCGCGATTGCCGACGCCGCAGAACATTGGTTTTGGCTGCATTGGTATTTTGACGTGAACAGACCGATTCGCGAGTTCGGCTGGAACAAAGTAATCAAAGCAGATGCCGCGAAAACGCTGTCTTGGGACCGCGCGGATGTCGATTTCGAACACGGAGGCGGCGGCGCCTTCGTCTTAACCAGCGTCCTATTTGAAGACGGCAGCTCTTGGGAGGAGTCGAAGGACAACGATTCCTGCAAATACGTTTGGTACCACAGCCACAAGAAAAATCTCGTTAAGCCAGTGCGGCTGCCCTTTCGCGAGTAGCTCTTCGCGAGTTCATCGGCGCCAACTGTTCATCGGCGCCAACTTGACCCAACCTGCCTCTGCCACTAAACTGGTAATTCCACAGTGATTCATTTTTCCGATGTCATGAATTTTTCCTACGGCCCGGCGGCCAACCGCTGGGCTGCGCTGTTTTAGGGCGCAAGGTTTTAGCTCAGGGGTTGTAAGTACAACTTGTTTTCCTAAGGGTTTGTAAAACAAACCCTGAAACCCAATTGCGAGGCTGGAATGATTGACGGTCCCATTCAGGAAGGTCTTACCTTTGACGATGTGCTGCTGGTACCGGGCAAAAGCTCGGTGCTTCCTTCCGAAGTTGAAACGCAAACGAGTTTCACGCGCAAACTAAAAATCAAGGTGCCGCTGGTTTCCGCGGCGATGGACACGGTGACTGAATCGCGCCTGGCAATCGCGATGGCGCGCCAGGGGGGCATCGGCTTGATTCACCGCAACATGCCCATCGATAGACAAGCTGAGGAAGTTGACAGAGTGAAGCGTTCCGAGTCCGGAATGATTGTTGATCCGGTGACGATTTCGCCGGATATCACGCTGCGCCAGGCCCTCGAGATCATGACCAAGTACCGGATTTCCGGGCTTCCTGTGACGCGCGGCACTCGCCTGACCGGGATTCTCACCAACCGCGATCTGCGTTTTGAAAAAGACCACACGCAACTTGTGAGCGCGGTCATGACCAAAGCGAATCTGGTCACTGTTCCGGTAGGCACGACGCTCGAAGGAGCGGAAAAAATCCTGCAGAAGCATCGTATCGAAAAACTCCTGGTCGTGGATCAGGATTTCAATCTGAAGGGCTTGATCACGGTAAAGGATATTCAGAAAAAATTGGAATATCCGTGCGCATCCAAGGATAGTCAAGGCCGTTTGATTACCGGAGCTGCGGTCGGCGCAACCGGAGATTTTCTGGAACGCGCTATCGAAATGTCGAAAGCCAAAGCGGATGTCCTGGCCATCGACACCGCTCATGGCCACACCACAAAAGTAATGGACGCAATCAAAACAATTCGCCAGCGTCTGCCGGAAATGCAAATCGTGGCCGGCAACGTTGCCACTTACGAAGCCGCCAAAGACTTGATTGCGCTGGGAATCGACGGCCTGAAAGTCGGTATCGGACCAGGCTCGATTTGCACTACACGCGTGGTGACGGGAGCGGGCGTTCCGCAGCTTACTGCGATTATCGAAGCTTCCCGCGCGACCCGTGGCACCGAAGTGCCAATCATCGCCGATGGCGGCATCAAATATTCCGGCGACATCACCAAAGCTCTCGCTGCGGGAGCGTCCTGCGTGATGATCGGCAGTCTTTTTGCGGGTACTGAAGAATCGCCTGGCGAAACAATTTTGTTTCAAGGCCGCACTTTCAAATCGTATCGCGGCATGGGCTCGATCGGAGCCATGGCCGCGGGTTCTGACCGCTACAGCGTGGTGCAGGAAATGGGCGACAGCGGCAAGTCGGTGCCGGAAGGCGTGGAAGGCCGCGTTGCGTACAAAGGCCCGCTCGGCGCGCTGACCGATCAACTGGTCGGCGGACTGAAAAGCGGCATGGGCTACGTCGGCGCGCGCACGCTGCAAGAATTAAGCGAAAAAGGCCGCTTCGTGCGAATCACCGCTGCTGGCCTGCGCGAATCGCACGTACACGATGTGGTGATCACGCGCGAAGCGCCCAACTATCGCATGGAATAGCTGTGCAAATTACGATTTCTCACAAAACGTCCAGTCGCAAACAGCCAAGGCAAGAGCGGGCACGGCCCCGCGAGGTCCGGGGTAAACATGCCATGCCCCTACGGGAATTTCGCGCGCAAACAATCGGAGACGAGAGACTTGCCTGAACAACCGTGGCGCAATCCGCGTCCGGCACCGAACCTGGACGAAATCCGCCAGCGTGTGCCTGCCAAGAATTTTCTGCCGCAGTTTTTGCGTTCCTGGTGGCCGGCATTATTGTGGGCGGGAATTATTTTTTCTCTTTCCACCGATTCGTTCTCGTCCGACCATACTGCGCCCATTCTTTTTCCATTTTTCCACTGGATGATGCCGGCGCTCACTCTCGATCGGTTCGAGCCGATTCACTTTTTTATCCGCAAGGCAGCGCATTTCACGGAATATTTCGTTTTCTGTGTGCTGCTGTTTCGCGGAGTTCGCAACAGCCGTCCGGGCTGGCGCTGGACCTGGGCGCTTGCCGCGCTGTCGATCGCGGCAGGCTATTCCGCGCTTGACGAAGTTCATCAAGCCTTCGTAGCTTCGCGTACCGCTTCCTCCTGGGATTCCCTGCTCGATTCCGTGGGCGCCTTCGTGGCTACTGTGGCGCTGTTCCTGTGGTTTCGGTTTCGCAAACCGGCTGACTCATTTCCAGCGGATTTCCCAGCGGAACTACGATAGCAGACCAGGAATCGCTTACTAGCATCCAACAATATTGCGGCGACTATGCGGCTGGAGCAGACTCCCTCAGTGTTCATTCGTGGCTCGATTCGTCTCGGCATCTTGGTCCTCGCGTTCTTATGTTGGTTTGCACTCAGGGTGCAAACCACACTGCTGCCGCCGGTGCTGCCCCTCGCGCTGGTCGGGACGAAGTTCAAATACCTGCTGGCACCATACTCCCGGTGCGGCTGAATCACAGTTTCTCCTCGAAAAATGCCCGGGCCGGACAACGGCTAAAGGGCCGCATTAACCCTCGGTCGAAAGCCTCAAGGTAAAAGCGGTCCCGCCGCTCCGTCTTTTTGCCAGGGTTTGCGGGTACAACTTCTTCACCTCAGGATCTGCAAGTACAAACCCTGAAATCCGCGCGGTGCTGTGGGAGCGCCACAAAACTCCGGCATAGTGACCCGTTGGTGAATTATTGTCTATGGAACTGAAGGCCAGCCAGGACAAGGAAAAAGGCCAGGACCGCGTCCGTGACTGGTAATGATGCCGGTACTGAACCGATGCTCAGTCCGATTCAGGAATTTAACATTAGCCTAACCAGGCCGCACACACTCGAGAACGACGAAACAAGGACTCCGCTTTGCCAAGGATTGCCTTTTACGATCAGCACGCCTGAATTCCGATTCAGCTATGGCGCGCAAGTCGAAATGAAGCAAACTGTTCTTTCCGATTATTTGTCAGATTTCAGCCGGAAAATTGAGCGTCGCAACTCCGTCCCTCCGGGACTTCACGCAGAGCGAATTCCCGCGCCAGCCATTCGAGGACGTTTTCACGCAGTCGGCGGATCCGAATAGCAGCAAATTACGTCACGCCGGAACTGCCGCCATATACGAGAATCCGTCTAACGCTCCCTAGGTTATCAAGCCTCTTTCTGGGCTTCGCTCTGGGTCATTTGCACTTGGCGACCAGCATGGTGATGTCGTCCTGCTGTTCGTGAGGGCTGAAGCTGCGGACGGTGTCCACGAGCGAGGCAAGCAGGTTCGGCAGCGGCAAATTGCGATGGCGGCGTAAAGCTTCGACCAACCGGGATTCTCCAAATTCTTCGCCGTCCCGGTTAAACGACTCCGTTACACCGTCGGTGTAGAACGCCACGGTGTCACCTGGTGAAAGATCCCACTCACCCGCGCAGCAATCCCATCCTTTGAAGAGTCCCAAGACGGTGCAAGTGGGCTCGAGACGCTCGAGTTGGTCGTTTTGGCGAAGGAGGAGTGCAGGGAGATGACCGCAATTGGCATAGCGAAGGCGGCGGGACTTATCGTTGTACTCTGCAAAAAAGAGGGTAGCAAAAGCGCTGTCGGCGGTATTCTCGTAGAAAAGACGATTTACCGAAAGCAGGAAGCGCTGGGGTTGTTCCAAAACAAACGGCACGTAGGGGCGGCTTGCGTAGCTGGCACACTGGTTTCGGAGATGCGCCTGGAGATTGGCCATCAAGAGTGCAGCCGCGACCCCTTTGCCGCAAACGTCGCCGACCACCAGCCCAAGCTGATCGCGGCCGAGCTCGAGAAAATCGTAGTAATCGCCACCTACGTGACGGGCCTGGATGCAAACGGCTGCGTATTCCAGGGTCGAAAGAGCGGGATGTGTCTGTGGGAAGAGCCTCGACTGGACGTGCCTGGCGAGCTCCAATTCCTGGCTCAAGCGATGTTCGGATTCAGACCTTTCGGCATGGGCGCGGCGCTGTGTTTCGACCTCGACGTTGATGGCGTCATAACCCATAAGGGTAAAGGAGTTTCCATCTAGGTCTTCGAAGGTGGTGGAGACTGCGCCCCAGGACTGCACCTGCGGAGGATGGTGAAAACGCACGCCGTGGCTGCTCCATTCTTCGAACTTGGCGAAGACGTTTTCGGTCAGGAAGATGATTTGAGTAGGGCGGCCGATAAGCTGGTATTCATCGGAGCCGGCTTTCGGAGCTATGAGCGAGAGCACAGCGGTGCCATCGGGGGGAGTGACGGCGAGCGAATTTTCGACGGACGGGAGCGGGACATCAAGGGCCAGACGGAATCCCAGTTGATCCAGGTAGAATCGCCGGCTTCGCTCTTTGTCGCGAACGAAAACGGCGATAGTTCCGAGGCGGAGGTAAGGGTCGAGGCGATCCGGGCGAAAACTGCACCGGCGCGCAAGCATGGGCGAAGGGTGAGCAGCCATCAGGAGCAGTATAGCGTAGGGGACTCCGGCCGTGGTGTAGCTGCAACCGCGAACAGCCCCCACAAGAGGCGGCGCAGGCATGAGTCGCCGTGCCAGTGAAACGGCGGAGCATCGGCGCAAAGCGCCTGCTACACAAAGCGCGGAAAATGCACCGGTCTAAAGACCCCGCCCGCGGCGGGCAGGCGGCCACTGCGAAGCCGCGGGGCTAAAGCCCTGCACTGCGCGAACCTGTATAGCCCCTTCGGTGCTCGGGGTGAACAAGCATGGCTGTGCCAGCAGAAACCGCAAAACAAAAAGCCCGGGCTGCGCTAGCAGATCGGGCGATGTGCAGCAGGGCGCAGCACTGCCGCGCCCCTACAACAGACAGGAGGGCAGCCTTAGCTGGCAGCTTCTACTGGTTCTTCCTTCTTGGTTTTTTCTTTTTCTTTCTTTTCTTTTTTCTTGAATTCGTAGCCTACGAGTTCGAGGATGGCGACTTTGGCGCCGTCCCCGACGCGGTTGCCCGCTGAAATGATGCGGGTGTAGCCGCCGGCGCGATCGGCGAATTTGGGCGCGATTTCGCTGAAGAGTTTTTTGGTGACAGCCGGCGTCATGATGTAGGCGGCGGCCTGACGGCGCGATTGCAGAGTGTCGCGCTTGCCGAAGGTGATCATTTTTTCGGCTACGGGACGCGCGGCTTTAGCGCGGGTTAGAGTGGTGGTGATGCGGCCGTGTTCGAACAAGTTGGTGACCAGGTTGCGCAAGGTCGCGCGGCGGTGCCACGGATTGCGGCCGAGTTTTGAGCCAGATTTCAGGTGTCGCATGTTTGATTCTTCTCCATGACAGGTTGCCGAAAAGGCCTTTGAGTTGTCATCCCGAGTGAAACGAGGGATCTGCTTTCTCGCTTGCGCCTGCCTGCGCAGGCAGGCTGCTCGAAATGACAACAAAACTGTGGAGCAGGGCTAAGCCCTGCACTACGCAAACCCAGAAAAGTGCGCAGCAATGCTGCGCCCCCACAAAAAGGCTACAGGCCCAGGTTCTCTTCGCTGGTCGGCGCGGCGGTCTGGCTTGGCAATGGCGGCCAGATGATGCGTCCGTGTTCATCGAACTTCATGCCCAACGCGAGGCCCATCTTCACCAGTATATCCTTGATCTCGTTGAGCGATTTGCGGCCGAAGTTCTTGGTCTTGAGCATTTCGTTTTCGCTCTTCTGCACCAGTTCGCGAATGGTTTGAATGTTCGCGTTCTTCAGGCAGTTGTAGGAGCGCACGGAAAGCTCGAGCTCTTCGACGGAGCGGTCAAGATGTTCGAGGCGCGGATCGTTGGTCATCTCTACCGGAGCTTCGATGACGTCGGTCGGTTCCTCGAAGTTGATGAAGATGCTCATGTGGTCCTTGACCAGCTTGGCGGCAAGGCCAATGGCGTCGTTCGGCGTGATGGCGCCGTTGGTCCACACTTCGAGCATCAGCTTTTCGTAATCGGTCATCTGGCCGAGACGAGCTGACTCGACGGAGTAGTTCACTTTGCGCACCGGCGAGTGAACGCTGTCCACCGGAATGTAGCCGATGGGCAGATCTTCATCGTAATTGCGGTCGGCAGCGACGTAGCCGCGGCCGTTCTTGACGCGCATTTCGATTTGCAGTTTGCCGCCTTCGCTGACGGTGGCGATGTACACGCTCTTGTCGAGCACCGCGAAGTCAGCGTCTTCTTCAATTTGCGCGGAGGTGACTGGGCCGGGCTGCTCGACGTTTACGTAAATCGTTTTGGGCAGGTCGGTGTTCAACTTGATCGGCACCTGCTTCAAGTTGAGAATGATGTCCGTTGCGTCTTCGACCACGCCTGCGATTGAAGAAAATTCGTGCAATACGCCTTCAATCTTGACGGCAGTGATGGCCGCGCCCTCAATGGAGCTGAGCAGCGCACGACGCAAGGTATTGCCTACCGTGGTGCCCCAGCCGCGTTCGAACGGCTGTGCGGAAAAACGCGCGTACTTCTCGGTGAGCGATTCCAGTTCTGGCGCAAGCCGCTTAGGCTTCTGAAAACCCTTCCACATATTGTTCCTTCCTTCCGGAAGCCGGTTGTGACGGCTTCCCATGTTGCAAAATTCCGAACCGTTTTGTTTTACTTCGAATACAGCTCGACGATCAGTTGTTCATTGATGGGCGGCGTCTGCACATCTTCACGTCTGGGCAGAGCGACGACCTTGGCCTTGAACTGTTCGCGGTCCTGTTCAAGCCAGGGAACGCTGTTCTGGCTCTGCGCCACGTTGCGCGCTTCCAGTACCATCGCGTTCTGGTGCATCTTCTCTTTGATGGCAATTTCCTCGCCGACGTTAATCTGGTAAGAAGGAATGTTCACCTTCTTGCCGGAGATGCGTACATGGCCATGCAGTACGAGCTGCCGCGCTTGTGAACGCGAGGACGCCAGGCCGGCGCGCCACACCACGTTATCGAGGCGGCGTTCCAGCATGATGATCAGGTTTTCGCCGGTGGGGCCCTTGACCCGTTCGGCTTTTTCAAAATAGTTGCGGAACTGACGTTCCAACAACCCGTAGGTGCGCTTTACCTTTTGCTTTTCGCGCAACTGCAGGCCGTAACCGGCGATTTTCGCGCGGCGCGACTGCCCGTGCTGACCCGGAACGAAGTTGCGCTTTTCAATGGCGCACTTCTCGGTAAAGCACCGCAGACCCTTCAGGAACAACTTTTGCGCCTCACGGCGGCAAAGGCGACAAACTGCTTCACGATGTCTTGCCAACTTCTGTTCTCCCTTCCCAATTCCTTCTTAGCTTTTCTTAGCGCGTTAAAAACCCTACATCGCGCCTAATCTCTTGCTCTGTGCACTGGCAAAAGCCGCAGGGCTCACGCCCTGCGCTACCAGCGTCGCGGATCAGACGCGGCGGCGCTTCGGTGGACGGCAGCCGTTGTGTGGAATCGGCGTGACGTCGCGAATGACCACGATGTGCAATCCAGCCGCGGCCAGAGCGCGTACAGCGGATTCGCGGCCGGAGCCGGGACCTTGTACGCGAACTTCGCAACTCTTCATTCCGTACTGATCGCGCGCGTTGCCGGCTGCGTTCAGCGAAGCTTGCTGCGCCGCGTACGGTGTGCCTTTGCGCGAACCCTTGAAACCGATCGCGCCCGCCGAGGACCAGCACAAGGTGCGGCCGTCGGTGTCAGTGATGGTGATCTGCGTGTTGTTAAACGAAGCCGCGACGTGAATGACTCCGTGCGGCACTACACGCTTTTCGCGCTTCTTCTTGAACTCTTTTTTGCGCTTTGCCGGCGCTGCTCCCGGTTTCCCGGCTGCTCCTGGTTTCCCAGGCTGCACATCAGGCGCTGTGTTTTGCTGCTCTTTTGCCACGATTCACTCCGTTTCGTTCGATGCCGAATCCGAAAACTTTGCTGAACTGGGGCGCAGCATGCTGCGCCCCTTACCCAATCATCTGAAAACTTAGCCCTTCTTGCCCTTGACCTGTTTCTTGGCCGCGACCGCTCCGCGCCGCGGACCCTTGCGGGTGCGGGCGTTGGTGTGCGTGCGCTGGCCGCGAACCGGCAGGTTGCGGCGATGACGAACGCCGCGGTAGGCCTGAATTTCGATCAGCCGGCGGATATTCATCTGGATCTCCTTGCGGAGATCGCCTTCGACGCGGCCTTCCTGCTCGATGGCCTGGCGAAGTTTGTTCACTTCGTCTTCGGTCAGGTCGCGGATCTTTTTGGTGAAATCCACACCGACCTTTTCCGCGAGCTTCTTCGCGCGCACTTGTCCGATTCCATAGATCGCCGTCAGACCGACCCAAAGGCGCTTGTTCACTGGAAGATCAACACCTGCGATACGTGCCATGACTTCTCCTGTTCAACAAAAACTCTTAAAACCAAAAATCAAAAACTTATCCTTGCCGCTGCTTGTGTTTCGGGTTGACACAAATTACCCGAACCACGCCGCGACGGTGGATTACCTTGCATTTGTCGCAAATCTTTTTTACTGATGCTCGTACTTTCATATTGCCTGACTCCTCGCTTGCCCATGGCCACCTGAAGGTGGCCGCTACAAAACCTTTTATTTGTAGCGGTAGACGATTCTGCCGCGCGTTAAATCGTACGGCGAAAGTTCCACTGCTACTTTGTCGCCGGCCAGAATGCGGATGAAATTCTTGCGCATCTTGCCGGAAACGTGTGCCAGGACCTGGTGCTTGTTTTCCAGTTCGACCCGGAACATCGCGTTCGGGAGAGGCTCGATGACGGTGGCCATGACTTCAATGGCATCCTCTTTCGAGTTTCCCGAGTCGTTCTTTTTCTTGTCGTCTTCTGGTCTTGCCATAAGCTCCCGAAACTTGCCGTAAAATCGTGGCCCTTAGCTACTTACCACGACGGGCCGGTTACTTCCTTTGGCCGCGTCAGAATCAGCGGACCGTTAGCCGTTACTGCTATGGTGTGCTCGAAATGCGCCGAAGGACTGCCATCGGCGGTTTCCGCAACCCATTCATCGCGCATGCGAACTTCATGGCCACCTGCATTCACCATGGGCTCGACCGCGATGACCATGCCTTCCTGCAAACGCGCGCCACGGCCAGGTTCGCCGTAATTCGGCAGATTGGGCTCGTCATGCATCTTGGTGCCGATGCCGTGTCCAACGAACTCGCGCACTACCGAAAAACCGTTCTCCTCGACCAAACTCTGCACCGCGTGGCCAACATCGCCGAGCCGGTTGCCTGCACGCATCTTTTCGATGGCGCGGTCGAGCGAGTCGCGAGTTACATCCAGCAGCTTCTGCAATTCCGGTTTTATGTTGCCGACCGGAACCGTTACCGCCGAATCCGCGAAGTACCCATCTACTTCCATGCCGAAGTCGATGGAGACGATGTCGCCTTCCTTCAACTTGCGCTTCGCTGACGGAATCCCGTGCACGATCTCGCTATTCACCGACGTGCAAAGCACGCAAGGATATCCGCGATACCCTTTGAAGGCCGGGTGCCCGGGTTTGCCGGCGATTTTTTCCTCGGCTAATTTCTCGAGGTCCATCGTCGTCATTCCAGGCCGCACACTGCCCCGCAGCGTGTTCAGCACCTCATGCACGATCAATCCCGCACGGTGCATCTTTTCAATTTCGTCTGCGCTGCGCAGATGTATCGCCATGTTCGTTGTCTGAGGCCCTTATATCCGGACCTCGTAATCAGAAGCCGCTACAGCGCTTCGCGAACAAAATCCAGAATGATCTTACCCACCTCATCGACAC
>Ga0193709_1000729_pt1 | contig 10640 bp, 14 predicted proteins | sample H3c2metaG_FD_160571 | JGI IMG/M metagenome (GOLD analysis project Ga0193709, IMG submission 160571) | Soil microbial communities from a riparian zone of the East river system, Colorado, United States - H3c2 | ecosystem: Environmental > Terrestrial > Soil > Riparian zone | place: USA: East River... | reverse complement strand
GAATATCGTTCCGCTGATGAACAAGGACAGTCTAGAAATGACAGACCAGGACCGCGTCTTGATTCTCGGCATGGTTCGCGCGATTTTGAACGAAAAGGCCCCTATCGTAATCATCCACGGCACGGACACCATGGTGGAAACTGCGCTCTATTTGCAGCGAGCGCTTTCCGACCTCGAGACACCCATCATCCTAACCGGCGCGATGACTCCCCTCGGTTTCGAGGGCAGCGACGGTCTCCAGAATTTGACCGAGAGCCTTCTCGCTGCCCAACTTCTCTCTCCCGGCATTTACATTGTCATTCACGGTCGCGCCTATCCCGCAGATCGAGTGCGCAAAGACCATTTGCAGGGGCGATTTGTGTGGCGAGACAGGTCGGAACGATAGGATGACCGCACCTATCGACGATTTGAGAAGCGCAGCTGAGCTCATCGACAAAGCGTCGGAGTTGCTCCGAGAAGCGGCGAAAGTATCGTCTCTACCAAGCGAAGCCGCGCGCCAATCCGTGAGGGAACAGGTCATGCGAATTCGCCTGAAGGTGATGCTGCTAAGACGCGACCTCACGCTACTACACGACACGGCCAACCGAAGGAAGCCCAGGGGAAGTGGAAAAACTAGCGCAGCCATAACGAACTCCGATCAAGACCCTAAACGGAATCGGTCATGATTGAAACCATCATTCTCGACGAACCGAGCGCCCGAAAACGATTCCTGACAAAGCCTTGTCTGGAGGAACGCGAGCGATACCTCCTCCACCTCATGCGGCAGGGTTTTGGGCCCGCCTATCTGCGGACCGTGTCGTTCTTCCTCTTGCGGATCATCGAATTTCTGCGACTCACTACGCTTCGGACGGTGGAGCCGGAAGAAATCGAACGGGCCGCCCTCGCCTGGGCTGCTTATCGCGGGCCGGACCGTAGAGGAGTGAAAGTGACGGGCAACACCACGGTGCGTTTCCCCCGCGTGGCGAAGAATTGGCTTCGTTTTAACGGCCGGCTCGCGGTTGCCCCTGCTCCCCTGCACCCGTACGAAAAGGAGATTACAGACTTCACTGACTTCCTGCGTTCGACCAACGCAGTCTCGCCCGCAACGATTAACGCATACAGGTTGCGAGCGAAGTTAGTACTTTCCTGGCTGGCCGCAAACGGTCGGACTCTTTCGAAGGTGAGTCTAAATGACGTGGATGATTTCTTCGAGGCCAAACGCGCCCAAGGATGGAGTCTTTCGACGCTCGCCAGTCACGGTCAGGCGCTACGGGCCTTCTTCCTGCATGCGGAAGTGCATGGCTGGTCGCCGCCGGGCCTCGCGCGGGGAATCCGAAAACCCGTTCTGCCCAAATACGACGGCGTTTCGAGGGGCCCCACGTGGGGCGATGTCCGCCGTCTTCTCCGGTGTGAGACCAAGATGACGACGACTTTCTCCCTGCGCGCGCACGCTCTGCTGTTGCTGTGTTCCATTTATGCGCTGCGTAGCAGCGAGGTTTCGGGCTTGCGGCTGATCGACATTGACTGGCGGGAAGAGACCTTCTGCGTCAAGCGTGCTAAACGCGGCGGATATCAGCGCTATCCCCTTCAGTACGAAGTCGGAGAGGCGATCTTGCGCTATCTGAGGGTGCGGCCGCGCTGCGCCTGCCGAAATGTCTTCGTGACGCTCGGGCAACCGTACCGTCGAGTATCCGGAGGCGGAATGTATAGCACCGTGAAGCGCCGGTTTAAGGTTCTGGGCATTCAGTCGAAAGGTTGTGGCCCCCACGCCCTCCGCCATGCCTGCGCCACACACTTGCTCAAGAAAGGGATTCCGTTAAAGGACATCGCCGATTTCCTCGGGCATCGGGACACAAGGTTGGTTGGGCTCTACGCGAAATTCGACACGCGGTCGCTGCGCAAGGTCGCTGCCTTCAACCTCAAGGGCCTGTGACACTCGACGGTGCCGTCCAAACCTACATCGACGGAAAGCACGCCCGCGGTGTCGTTTTCGAAGAAGCCGCCAAAATCCTCCGATCGTTTTCGAAGAAGATCGGTGACGTGCCTCTCGATACGATCACGCCGGCACAGATCCTCTCTTTCCTGAATGGCCCTCGGTCTTCCTACGGCACTTGGTGCGTGAAGTTCAGTCTTCTCAAATTCTTTTTCGAATACTGGTCGGCGCGCGGACTGGTCGATCGGTCACCGATGCCGCCGCGCATTCGTCCACCGCTTGCGCTTCGGCAAGCCTTCCTGCCTTACGTTTATACGCGGAATCAGTTGCGACTTCTTTTTCGGGCGACGTCTGCCTGGCAGAACTCTTCGCGGCAAAACATAAGGACAGGCAGGATGGATTCTCGAACGTTCCGCGTGTTCCTCCTGACTCTTTACGCGACCGGAATGCGGACGGGCGAGGCGCTAAGTCTCCTGCGCGAGGACGTGGACGTGAATCGAAGTGCGATCACCATTCGTGGCGGCCGTTTCGGCCGGGTCCGAAAGATTCCCATCGGGCCGGATCTCTGCGCCAGATTGCGTCGACACAAATGCGGGCTTGCCAGAAAGGCTAGCGAGAGTCCTTATTTCTTTGTCGGCAAGGATGGCAAAGCCCTCAAGGAACCCGCATTGATATTCGCGTTCCGCAGACTCCGCCGTTTGGCGGGAATCGAGCGGTACGACGGTGCGATCTATCAGCCGCGCATGCACGACTTACGAGCGACGTTCGCGGTGCATCGCCTTACCAGCTGGCTCCGGCAGGGTGGGGATCTGAATCGCCTGATCCCGGCGCTTTCCGCGTACATGGGGCAATGCGGATTAGGTTCGACGGAGCGATATCTGAAGCTGACGCCGGAACGTTTTCGAACTCAACTTGTCACGTTGAGTCCGCAGCATCCAAGGCGGAAGTGTTGGCGCGACGACGCTGCTCTAATGAAGTTCTTGGATCAGTTGTGAGTGAGAACGCCAGAAAACCGGACTCTATTGAAATGAGAAGACATTCCTGGCGAATGCCGAACATTTGATGTGGAGGACCTGACTCATGCCCGGAACCAGAACCAAGTCGAAAGGAACGGCAGCGACGCGCTCGCCCGCTTCATCAGTACTGCCTTCTCCTAACCTATTGAAGATGAAGGTCTTAGAGCTGGAGTCGCTTCTCGCCCGTGATAAGCCGCCAAGTTTGCCGAATATCAGTATCTATATATAGAACGACTTGATAGCCCCGAAGCGACCACGGGTCGTGGCGGGCTAGAAGCTTATATTAAGGATACGAACATGAAGAATCACAAGCGAAGTTCAGCGGACACATACGCAAATCCGCTAGATGCGGTTCTGAATCAGGCCCAAGAAGGCGAGATTTCGAGACAAGAATCGGTTCAACATAACGTTTTCGACGTTAACGCTGACGACCTTGCGCATCCACCGCACAACACAAGTCAGGAACACCCGTTGGATGACACTCACGAGACACTGACGCCAGCGCTTCTCAAAACAGATGCACTTGACGAAGCCGCGGAAAACGCAATGAAGAGAGTTTCTACCTCCTAACGATCAACCCAATCGTCACGGTACAACTCAAGGATTCGGTCCTCTCGATACCCGAACGCGCGACCTAGCGCACGATGTGTTTCGAGCGTTTTCGGTTGGCGCCATAGCTCGGCGATGTCTTCACCCCACCACATGTCTTCGCCAGTGCCGGTTGCAGTTGGAGTGCGTCTCAAATTCGGAAAATCTTCGGGCCTTTTGCCCAATTCTTCGAGCGCGATCGTCAGCAACGGCTCGATGAAGCTCATCTCCATCCCTGTTTTCCGTGCTCCCCCGACCGGAATAGCAACCGCGTAATCTTCTGTTTCTCGCTTCCACTTCGAACTTTCCGACCAATCGATCCATTCTTTTCTGCCGAAAAACCAGCGCCGCCGTAGTTTGGGGATTCGGATGTCATAGAACTCGGCGCGATTGAAGAAGACGGCACGTTCCACGAGCGTCGGATCGGCCAGTAAATCCCACCATGATTTTGCCAACGTCTGTAACTCAGGCCGATCGATGCCCGAATTCGCGGGAACAACTATAGGTCCATTCATGAACTCACCCTCTCGGGCGGTCGACCCAACTTCCATTGAAACTCGGTCATATCGCTTCTCAGTCGTTCCCGTTCGGCATATAAATCGCCTAGATACTTCTTGCCTTCAGCGCTTTTAAGAAATTCTCCTTGTTTCAACCACGCTTCCAGTTGTTCCGCATTTCCAGAAGCCGCCGAGACGGCCCACATGATTTCTTGAAACTTCTCAAACGAAGCCCATGCTTCCAATCCCGGACGATTCAACTGACACCAGGCGATAACGTCATGCAAAACGATGTTCATCCGTGCGAGTCCGAATGGATGATCGCTGGGCCGAACTCCGGAAACCTCAAATGGCCGTGGTCGAAGAAAGAAAAACAGAAAACCGACAGAAAGTAGCAGGAGGGTCAAAATGCACTCTTCCTGAGGAAGCGTCGACCGAATCCGTCCGTGAATGAACCGTCCGTTCTCGGTGGCAACGAAGTTGTCGAGAATGGAATGCACTGCATAACCATCTGCCTCTACCTCCCGTACCTGGTCGCGCATCCCTCCGCTGTGCGATGGTGTGTTCATCGTTGAGGTTGCTGACAAATACTCTTCCTGGAACGCCTGCCGGTCTACGTGACCGTGAAACAGATGGCCAAGCTCATGGCTGGAGAGGAACTGTAATTGAAATAAGAGAACGGCCTGGAAAAGAAAGTCGCGCACTTCGCCGCTGAGCTCGACACCGAGAAGCTCACTCAACAGGTTCAGTCGCCACATAGCCTCTGACGTCCTCGCAATGTGCGCCAACATCCCACTCGTAACGCCTACAAAGGAAATACCTTCGTGGCCGAACGTAATGGCATTCAAGTCAGGCGCTTCGATATAGTCAAAATGCAGCTTGACCTCTCCGCTCGGAGCCAGGATCCGCGGTGCATGTTGTGTCCACCGCGAATTGATTTCATCCTGGATGCCGCTAAAAGCATTGGCCAGTTCAGGAATTTCAAATCTGTCTAGGTCTAATCGCCCTCGATACACATCGCGCAGGTACTTCGGTAACTGAGAGAAATAGCGATGGAAAATCACTTCGTGCGGGACATTGGTCATCATTTCCCACCTGTTAACTACATGTTTGCCATCCGATTATCCGCTATTTCCAGGATCAGCTAGAGTCCATCGTTACGCATATAAGATAGAGATCGATGAGAATGGTGAAGCAGAGACCGACTAGTGACGGCACGGTAGCGATGGACTGTGCGGTCTGCGTGATCGCGATATTGACGGATCTGCCCTACGAAAAAGTGCTGGCGGACAATCCACGGTACCGGACGACCTCAGATCACGATTGGATGCGGTACTTAAATCTCTTAGGATTTCAGGTCGACCAGGTGGATGAAAACACTCCGCCATTTTGTCAGCTCCTGTTTTGCGCTGTCGCCGGCAATGTTGGTGGCGGGCGCATGGTTCCTCATGCAATCGCCCGTTGACGAGGAGGGCAGAATCTTTGACCCTGCGAATGGCGCACCCGAGCCTGGCAAGTTTACGCTCGCGCAATGTGTGGCTCACAGGACATTTAGAATTCACAGTTGTTTTGTTGTTCGCGACTGTCGCCTTATGTGATCTTCCCATTCGGAACGAAGTCCACGCTGCCGAGACGCTCGCGCAATTTCTCTGGTTGGACGACCGGATACATGAAGGCGAGAAAACCTGCTTCCTTCGTGGGATCGGTCATGATCTCCGGAGGTGAGAATCCACCGTAAAACAGAAAAATTTCAGGCTCAGGACCTAGCGCTGGCATGGGAATGCAGCTAATGGCAAGCACGTGGCGGGCATCGGCGTAAGGGCTGGCTGTAAAGATTTGATCCGTTCGGTTCCCATCAGGGTCGAGACCGGGCACAACTGGGCCAATGGTGGGCGTGGGATTGCTGAACCGCATAGCATTCACGTCGAACCATCGGCCTACGAATTTGATAGCGGCAGGTGGCTCCATCGCGAATTCGATCGCGGCACGCTTGGTGGATTGGAGATCGTCTTTCGCGGGTTCGAGGGCGCTCAGGCCCTGAATCAACAACGAAAAGATGTGTCCATGCTGTTTGTTGAGGGCAATGGACTGCCGTTTGATCGCCGTAAAGATCTTTCCGTCCTGCGAGAAGTGTGCGCGCCCATCGACATGGTGCGAATATTTGACCAGATGCGAAGTGACCTTGCCCCCGTCTTGGAGGTTCACTTGTGATTCGCGGGAACCGTTCGCCGGAATCGACGAAATCGAGAGTAACCCGGTTCGATGCCGAAAATAGGGGAACGAGATGAAGAAGCTCCCGTCCTTGTGAAAGACAATCTGGAAGGCCTTGACCCGGAGTTGTCCTGTGCGGACCGTGCAAACGATTCGCTCGGCCCGTATGGCATCCACGTTTTGTGCCTGATAACCCTGCACCACTCGCCAGCTTAGGCTCTTTATCGATACGACTTGTCAAACTCCGCTTTCTTCCTAAGCGCTGCAGCGTGGAACGGCAACTTAGCGCCGATCCGAGTAATGAGTGACCTAAGCTTCTTATCGTCCGTAAGAAAGTAATCCACATAAGGGAGGGCGATGATGTGTTGCTGGTCCACAAAGTTGTTTCGGCTGAGCGGTCGCTTGTGCTTCCAATTGTCGCGGGTGGCCCTATTCTCAATTGCGACTGCCGGGAAGTCCTCCAACTGGATCCGCTGCACGAAGTTGTCCTTTGTGGCCCCATCGATAAGCAACCCGGCCGGCGTTTTATCGGGTAACAGCTGACGAATGTAAAGCCGCTCGACCTTTGTGGCAAGGGTCGAGGTGAGTTTTCCTCTTCGAAAGAGCCCAATATTTTTGTTATTCGTTACCAAGGCTTGCCGGATGCTCTGCTCTAGCGGGTGCTTCTGCCCAATCCCTCGAAAATGATTGACGAAGGCACGGCTGCTCCTGTCGCCTCGCTGCCCTGTGAGGTCATAGATCACATCGGCGATTTCGCCCATGATTTGGGGAGCCTCACAGTTGACGCCGAGAAATTGGTAGAAGCGCGAAGCGACTTCCTTGCGCTGAATGCTCCGGCGGTCGAAGAGCCATCGTGTCTGCAGGGAATCCATGAAGTCCGCCTTCGCGTTGCCACGTGCAATGTCCCGATCCTCGGCAGCGTCCACCCAGTGCATCGGCGAAAGCACGAAAGTAACTGTGCCAAGCCCGACCAGTTCCCGGAGTCGGTCCCTGTATGCTTCCGGCTCTTGAAGCGCCGTTGTGATGAAATTATGGTCGCAGTACATAGCGGGCACGGTTGCAACAATAGCATGCGATCATGCGTGAAGATCTGCCCGTCTTATGTCGTCGAAGCCGCTCGCCGCTGGACACTCGTCGCTCCTTTTACGTCGATCAGCGCACTTTGCGACCGCGAGCGGCCGTATCGTTTTGCTGTATATGGGCTGTAACAAAGTCTGCCGCCGCCTGCAAATCGTCGCGCTCCAAACGAGTTCGTTCGACGCTCCCATCTGTTCTTTCGGTAACACCGAAATATTGTTCGCCAGGGCGAATTTGCCAGCCCACCCACACGACCGGCGCAAGCACTCTTTCCGGCGAAGCCATCGCCGCTGCATGCGTTGCCTCGGGTGGAGCAACCCGCGTAGTCCTCTTAGTCCGTTTGCTTCTGGCCATGAATAACTCCAGACGCCAAATGGTATGTTCTGCCCAAAGACATCGGGAATTTTTTGCAAACTGTCCGCAATTGCGGACAGAGGGCCATGAATCAGCACTGTGAAGCGGCGTTCGAACCTTGCACGTACCGCACCGGTGTTGGTATGCAATCGCGCTACAAGCAGACTTCGCTACCGGGTTTAGCAACATTCAACACTATCGAATTCTAGGTCGGTTCTGGAAACGCGGCCCGATTCAGTTTGTTGATGAACACGAGCGCTGCGTGAAGGGCGCACACGCATTTAAGGAATTCGGCCATGGCCATCTCAAGGCCGAAGGGATGAGTAGTCATTTCGTCGAATAGTGCGTGCTTGTTTTTGCTCGCATGGGCGAGACGGGTGTAGATCATCCCTTCAAAAAGCATTCGATAGGTCATCGGTTGACCATTGAAACGGAACCATAACTCGCTGTTCAAAGCGCCATTCATGGCATCTCGGATTTCCTTGAACTGCTTCAGCGATTCGGGGCTCTGGCATTCCGTCTGATATAGTGCATCCATATTTCTTAGCGACGTTGGTTCATTGTCCTGAATGAAAAAGCGCAGGTTGAGAACGTAGGCTTCGAGGTCTTCGAGCTCGGGCATTCGGGCATCGCCGCCCGGTCGGTCGGCCTCGAAATTCCATGACATTTTCCAGCCTTGAGACGACAGAAATCCTTTTAGTCGGGAGCTTTCGAGGCGGGCTACTTTTTCCGCGAATGTCTGGAGCACGGACGCGCGATTCCGACGCTTGAGACGTTGCAGAGAATTGCAGATGCGCTCGAAATCCCGGTCTATCGGTTGCTTTTAGCGGACCCGGAGCCTGCCCACGAAAGAAGATTGCCCGTTGACTCAAGAAACCAGAGAAATGGTAGCCAAGGAAAGAAGGTTGCCCGCGTTTTTGCGGAACTGCGAAAGCATTTGAGCCGCATGTGTGATGAAGAAAAAGTACTGTTGGTCTCTATCGCGGAGAAAATGGCGGGTCGCCACTCCGGCAGCAGATTCAAGCAGATCAACGAGTCGGATGTAAGCGCCGGCATCGAGAAGAACGAAGCTCGAGGCCGAAAAATAGAAGAGCCTGGTTGCAACAAATAAGTTAACCCGCCACTGCCTTCTTCGCCTGTGACCTAAATTTTGCCCAGCGCTTCTTGGCGGCTTTGGAGATTTTCGCTTCGGCCGCGGCTGACAATACGCGCTTCTTGACTTGCGTCACTTCCCGACTTGCCGAATCGCCTAAAGCCTTTGCTGCTATACGGACGCCGTTCAATTGCTTCTGTAATTTACTCAACTGTTCTTCGAGCTTTCGTTCTTCTCGTTTCAATGCGGCCAGTATGTTCATTCACTCGCCCTGTGAAATCTATCTTATGTAATACAGAGGCGATTCACCAGTCGTGCTTCGGAAGGGAAGTGACTTGACGGATGAATGTCTTGTTCTGGCGCGTTACCGCGGAAGTCGCTGATCGTTGACAACAATCACGGCTGAGGGCGAACCGAAAACAATCCCGAATGATTCGGAATGGCTTCCGGTTACCAGGTCATCCACTCACAATCGAATCGTAGGCGCTGGTATTCTGGGAGAAACGAAGCCGACAGCAGAGCTAGCTAGGTGTTCAAACCTCCACAGAACGGGAGAAACCGCTCCTTGTGTGAAGGTCGTCGAGCGTTCCCGCTTTTAAAATGGAGCTTGCCGCAGCGAAGATGCGAGCCGCGCTCTGGTTCGGGATTTCGCTCTCGGTCTTCATCCAATGCTGAATATAGCCCCGACAATATTCCGCGCCTTCCAGACCAAGGCTTTCACAGCAGATGAGGGCCACGGATTCCGCTTCCACCTCGCGGATATGCAGGGCCGTATGTTCGCGGTCAACTAGCTTTTCGGACACCGTATGCCCGAGAACAATGTGAGCAATTTCGTGAAATGTCGTTTTCTGCGGAAGTGCAGCCAGCGGGTTGATGGCGATTGCGCGCCCGGTCGCAAAACCTTGAATGTTCCCATTCATTTCGGCAAACGGTGTGCGCGTGATCTCCAATGCGCGAAGGGCGGTCTCGATGTCAAAGCCGGGAATCGGCGGAGTATATGTATCTTCTCCCTCGGTTTGCGCCAGCACAAACCAATAGGCGCGAAACCTGAAGGCGTAGCACGTTTGCGGTTCGGCTGTTTCGTCTTGGACGCTCTCGGTTTGTGTCGCTCTTTTTAACGGCATAGGCATGCAAAGCGTGATTCCTTTTTCCCCTTTGCGGACTTGCCGTTTTCGTTCGAGCCAACCACGATAGGTGTTGAGTGGCCCCGGTTGCAAATTGCGTCGAGCGCACTGTTCCAAGGCGAGCAACGCATTTCCAAAGCTATAGTTATGGAATGCAGTGTAGGCTTCGAGCATCAAGCCCGGCTTTTCGACCGCATCGCGCAGCAGTTCTCCCCAAGTGGCATGTCGTTGTTTTTCCATTTTTTTTCCTTCCTTTTTCGAGCGTGATTTCCGCTTGAAAAAAAGAAGCAATGCCCTTCTTAGCCGTCCCAGGCGCTTCGCTGTCCGCGCTGTCAAGGCCGCGTAGTTTGCGTTCACGGGAGCGAAGCGGACGGCCTTGATCAGCAAAAGCGGGCGGCGAAGGGCAGTTTTTCGGCAGGAAGGGCGGAAGAAGAGCCAAAGGACGTAAAGGAGATGGCAAGAACAGAAGAAGCAGAATCGTTTGGTTCTCTACGCGGGTTTGGGAAGACGTGCGCGCTCGTGCATAATACGTTTGAAAGTTGAATTGCTAAGTTTTGCCAAAAAAGAAGGATCCCGCCGCCGTCAGTCTTGGACGGAGGGGCGGGAGGAAGATCGCCAAGCGAGGTTCTGACTACTTCAAGCAGTTGCAAACGAAGCGGAAGAAACGCAAAGGCGGTCGGCCTCCCAAGTCCAAGAAATCCCGCTAACAACCTCATAAATAAACAACGAGCGCTCGTTGTATAATTAAATCTGTCAAATAAAAACTGA
>Ga0193709_1000728_pt1 | contig 10648 bp, 10 predicted proteins | sample H3c2metaG_FD_160571 | JGI IMG/M metagenome (GOLD analysis project Ga0193709, IMG submission 160571) | Soil microbial communities from a riparian zone of the East river system, Colorado, United States - H3c2 | ecosystem: Environmental > Terrestrial > Soil > Riparian zone | place: USA: East River... | reverse complement strand
TGATCCTAGTCCGTCAGCCGGTGGCCTCTAGAATAAACGCGGCTGGCGACGTGGCAATTCCTTGCCAAAGTATTGATAGGCGCGTGGGGTCGCGACGCGGCCGCGCGGAGTGCGATCGATCATGCCGATCTGCATCAGGAAAGGTTCGTAAATTTCCTCGATGGCGTCTTCTTCTTCGGAGAGCGCGGCGGCAAGAGTGCCGAGGCCCACGGGACCGCCGGAATACTTGTCGAGTAACGCGAGCATGAGGTTGCGGTCCACTTCATCGAGGCCGCTTTCGTCCACGCCCAGCATGGCGAGGGCTTCCTGCGCGACAGTGCGGGTAATTTTTCCGGCGGCGCGCACCTCGGCAAAATCACGTGCGCGGCGGAGTAAACGATTGGCGATGCGGGGTGTTCCTCGGCAACGACCGGCAATCTCTTCGGCTCCGCCTTCTTCCATCTGGATGTTCAGAATCTTTGCGGAACGGTTGATGATGATCAGCAGGTCTTGCGGCTCATAAAAATCCAGACGATGCACGATGCCGAAGCGCGAACGCAGCGGCGCGGTGATGAGGCCTGCGCGGGTGGTGGCTCCAATCAGCGTGAAGTGATTGAGATGAAAAGGATGGATGCGCGCGCCGGGGCCCTGGCCAATGACCAGGTCCACGCGAAAATCTTCCATAGCGGGATATAGAACTTCTTCGACAGCTGCCTGGAGGCGGTGAATTTCGTCCAGGAAGAAAACCTCGCGCAATTCGAGCGAAGTGAGGATGGCGGTGAGGTCGCCCTTGCGCTCAAGCAACGGCCCCGCACTGGTCTTGATGGGCACGTTAAGTTCATTGGCGATGATTTGTGCGAGCGTGGTTTTGCCCAGGCCGGGCGGGCCGTAAAGCAGCACGTGATCGAGCGCTTCGCCGCGATTGCGCGCGGCTTCGAGGGCGATAGAAATATTTTCTTTCACGCGCTTCTGGCCTATGTACTCGTTAAGAGTTTTCGGGCGAACGCTGGCGTCGAGGCGTAGATCTTCGTCGTGCGCTGCGGCGGAAACAATGCGTTCGGATCGGTCCGCGCGGCCGAAGTCGTCCTTATTTTTGTAGGAACTCATGCGTTTTGCGGTTCCGTCCAGCACAAATCCTCTGATCCGGGCTCGCGCCCGGTTATTGCTGCGATCAAAATTCAACCTCCGGCAGCGACGTGCTTCCCTTGCGGGCCGCTCAATTCCTGCAGCGCGGCCTTCAATAGTTTTTCGAAGCTGGAAACTCCTACCGCGCGCTTACCTTCCGAGACGGCATTTTCGACGGCCCGGCCATCGTAACCGAGATTGGTGAGCGCGGAGACCACATCGGCTTCCACTCCGGCTTTCGAAGCGGGAAATTTTTCTTCGGCAATGGTGACGGCTTCAAGCTTGTCCTTGAGTTCGACGACCATACGCTCGGCAGTCTTGCGCCCGACACCAGGAATTTTTGTGAGCCGGGAAAGATCTCCGGTGCGAATTGCGGGTACGAGTTCTTCAACGCTCATCCCGGACAGAATTTTCAGCGCCAACGACGGGCCGACGCCGGAAGCGCCGAGCAGTAGCTCAAACAAATGTTTTTCGCGCGAAGAAAGAAATCCATAGAGCGAAAGCGCATCTTCGCGAACGTGAGTATGAATCAGCAGAGTGACTTCAGTATGCAGCTCGCCGAGCGCGGCGAACGTGGAAAGCGGCACAGCGACCAAATAGCCCACTCCGCCAACATCGACCATCACTTGGTTGGGGCGTTTATCGGCAAGCCTGCCGCGAAGCTGTCCAATCATCGCTCGCCAGTATTGCCGCTTTCTCTTCGCCCGTCAACGCGTCGTCGGGATAGGGGATAGGCTAGAGCAAAAGTGCCCTTTTACATTTACCAGTTAGTGTGTGTACCGGGCGCGACCGGGTCCTCTTAAGCTGGCTGCGTGTCATTTATCTGGGAAATAAGAAATGGCTCGATGAAACTGACGAATTGTTTCGAACGCTGCGGGGAACGGTTGCTCTTGCCAGATATTGTTCAGCACAGTTTCCGTCTTTGAGATCCAATTTCCGTGATTATCGTACTCAAATACGTTGGTCGTTTCCTGGATGAGAGACTCATCAGGACCGCTCGTAAGAATTTTCGTTTGGTTGCCATGCTCATCGTAGGTGCACACGGTGTGGTGATCGACAGGCTTTGGCGATCCGAATCCCTCTTTTGCGATGGTATGCGACTCCGTCTCACGGCCTTGGTCGTCGTAAATAGTAGTCGTTACGACCGCGTCTCCTAACCGCCACTCCGTGCTCCGCAGAATTCCTTTTTGATCGAAAATCTTTTTCTCAAGCAGTGAACCATCGGCATAGTAACGACTTTCTTTTCGCAATTGACCCGCATCATCACGGACGAATACCGTACGGTACCGAGTCGGGGTTCGCTCCATAACTGATTTTTCGGCGGCAGCAGCAAGCGGCACGCGGATAATGCCAACGCCGGACTGCCTCTCTGGCGGGTAGTAGACTTGTTCAAGAGTATTTCCGTTGCTCAGATATTTGTAACGGTGGCTCTCTTTCTGTCGAATCTGCCCGTCATCTCCGTACCATTCAATCGAGACGATGTTCTGGTGTTCATCGAATTTATGCCGCGATGCAACTTGACCACTAGCGGAGTAATAAAGTTGCTCAATCTTTTCGTCCCTTGGCCCGTAAGAGTATGTGCTCCTCTCATAGAATGAGCCGTTCTCGCGGTGACCTGCCTTCTCGACGAGCAGTCCACGCGAGTTGTAACTGTAGACGTACCGGTATGATTCCTGCTCGTATGAGCGCTCTAAGTCTATGTCTTCGACCAATTTGCCTTGGGCATCAAATCTAAGAGCCTCCGAGACCACCGGAGAACCGGGCGAGTCGTCGGAGGAATTTCCGAAATCTTCCAATTCTTCACGGCCATCGGGACGAAGTTTGTACGACTTCGTCGACGTATCGATAACAGTCGTCTCAACACTCTGGACGTTTCCCGCTAGGCCATGTTCCTTTGGACTAGTTCGCATCTCTTGAGCGCAAATCGCAAGAGCTAAACTTAGGCTCAGCGAAAAACCAAGAATTGGTACTCGCCACATAAATATAGACCGGATAATACAACGGTCTTCACTTCCCGCCTAACTGGGTTGCCATGGTAACGCACGCGTGAATGCCTAGAAATAAAAGGAAATCGGAAAACGAATCGAAACCGCAGAACCGTCAGGAGTTGGGAACTCGGGCGGGTTAGATTCAGCGGATTTCACTCAGAATCTTGTAAAATTCGCTCCGTTCTTTTTTTATTCCCCAAAAGCTTACCGTCCATCTGTCTTGAAAGACGAGACACTCAATGTTTAATCCCTCGGAGCCATCTTTTGCTGTGGCCTCCATGCATACGCCTTCGTCGGGCCCCGGAAGTACTTCTACGGGCCCTGTAACCACTCTGTCGCCTGCCAGGTATGTCCAATAAGCAGCCTCAAAAGACTCGGAGGATTCTTTGTGCGTTTGACTTCTAGCAGGGGATAAAACGCTCAGCGAAATGAATGCTTGGACGGGTTTGTCAGAGTAAAAAATGGTCAAAGCCAGCCTTTCAACGTGCGCACCTTGCGGCTCTGATTTTGCCGTCCATCTCAATGGAACCGGAACCCTCTTTGTTTTGTAAATCATCGAATTTCCATGAACCACATGCCAAGTAACCGTCCACAATGCGGGGGCAAATGTGATGAGCAGCAAGAAAAGCACGGCAAGCAAACAAAACCCGCGTCGCACTTTGACAGGAACAACCACGAACGGGCGGGAGAGCCAGGACTGTTTCACGGGAAAAGTATATTTCAAGAGTGGATGTTGCGCGACAGCAGCGAGGATTTTGCCGCACTTTAGACCGTTGCACCCAAAGAATTGTCAACTCCTGATAAGTCGGGCGATTTGCGCGTTTCTCGGGGGCTCAAGTTAGTGAGCGACCCAATTGTTTGGACTTTACCGCTGCGCTTGGCCCCGCTTAAACAAGCTTCGTGCCACAAATATCGTTGTCAATAACACCAACGGCAAGGCTAATCGCTATAGTCCAGATATCCCACGAGCGCCAATGGCCCGACTGCACCGCCGGATATTCGAGTATTTTGATTCGACCAGTAGCCGGAGCGTACATCGCAAAATAGATGGCAGTGATGTTTTCGAGATTCTCGCGAGACATATTCGCGTTAGTTTACTCCAAGTGCTAGGTAACTCGTGCCTTACCGGAGATGTTGCTTCCGGCTTAATCAGGCGAGAAATGATATGCAGATAATCCAGCAATCCTCAGAAAGCTAAAAGTGGCTCGAACAGTGAGGTTTGCTCCGTTCGCCGCAAATTCTAACTTCTCCGCATTTATCCGAGTAATTTGAATCTCCGCTCTATTCGTAGTCGACCAGCCTTTAACATCGATGTCCCCGAGGGCCAGAAGCTGAAGTGTCATAATGACGCGATTTGCCTGCTCGGTTCGCCATCTCAAGGGAGGGGACGAGGGGTATTCGTTCAGCGCAATTGTGAGTTCAGCTGTCGGGCCATCTCTGTCAATTTTGAAAGTGAAAATTTCGACATTTTGAAGCGAGGGAGCTGTGTCGAAGAGCGAACTGACGGCCTGAGAGTTTTCTGCAAGAGTCAACCAAGTCAAGGTTTCACCTCGCCCACCATTATAGGAGTGGTCGCAGCTCTGGCTAACTCCCGATAAGCCTTACCGGAAACTTGGGCTCGTAACGGCTTAACGGTGAATCCTGACCTTCGATTGGTCAGGCAGAAGAAATTCCATGGAATCTCCTTTGTCAAATAGGGACCATCGCCGAGTCCCTGATCGAAGAAAATGCTTGCAGGGCGGATAGTTGCGCGATTCAAGCAACAAAGGCAAGCGGGGGGCCACCCACGTACCACAATCCGATACGGAACCCATATCACCAGTACGATCCGTGTCGCCCTCGAAAAATAATTGATACGTCTGTTCCTTGCCTGCTTCGCTTATGGTCACCAATGCAATCGTGTGGCGGTGTCCCTCAAGAAATTGTCCCTGCACAGGCGCGCCGTTCAAGTCGATTTTCGCGTGATTGTCTAATGTCAGGAATTCAAGTCTGCCTGAAGCGTAGCAGTAGCCCAAACCGAGTGCTACCAAGCCAAGGGCAAAGGCTCCGAAGAAGAACCACCTAGTTTTCATATGGGATATTGACACCTGTCCGCCATGGAATGTTCCAAGTTTGCTCGGCAGCTTGCAAACGCCCGATTTGATTTGTCGACTCTACAGGAAGCCGAGTCGCTTGAGAATCGATTCGAGCAGCTGCTGAGTCCTGCGGTGCGGCTTTTTCCTGCTCGCCCGCAACTCAATTATTTCCCGACGACACAACCGTTTTCCGCACGCCTCCACCAGAACTTCTAGTTTAGCCTTCTTCAGTGCTGGCTGAATTTTGACAATCCATTCGGTTCGCCTGGGATCGTCGTACACGGTATAGACATTTTTCTCGGAGTGCTCCAAACCCTCGTCGACGCTCTCCAAACTGTTCGATTCCTTGCCAATACATTTGATTAGGTCGATCTTGACGTGCCGCCGCTGCAACAATCCTGTGGTTTGCCTTTCGCATGGATTGCCGGACCCGTCTGCACATTTCGATTCAGGATGAAATTCGTATTCGGTCACAACGTCACCGTAGGTTTTTACACGAGCGGTCTGCCTTGTCCCGCAGTGACCGCGCGTTGTGATTCGGAACCGCTTTTTCGAATGTTGGTCGATCCATTCCTTTTCGAGCCATTTCCGAGGGTCGGAATCGTACGGAGTAATGAGGTGAAACTTTTCGGGGTCGATCCCTTCCGGGTGCCCAAACGGGATTACATGCGCGGTCAGCAGAAAATTGAATGGCTTGATCTGTTCTGCATAGGGCTTACCTGCATTTAGAGTTTCGAAGCTTTTCATCAAGAACGGACTACTTACGGTAGCCCGCCCGATGGCGGGGAGATCTGCAAATCTCGGTGTGGTTGTCTTCAAGCCGCAGCCCTTCCGGATAATCATTTTCCAAACCGCGGCAGTCCAGTCTCGGTCGGATGCTTCCGGGTCAGCCGGATTGAGAAGATGGCCCAATCCGTGTCTCGACCACCGATCCTTTTTATTATTCACTTTCTCCCTCGACAGCGCTGGCTCGCCGTTTTTGGGCCACAGGAAAAGCGCGTAGCGTTTTGCCGAAATGGCATAACAGTGGAGCTGGCGCTGCTTTCCAGTTTTGGGATCGTAGTTGTCATCCTCTATCTTGAGAACCGAACCAGGGACGATGTCGCGTCGATAAGGATTGAGTGCTTCAAATTTCTTTACAATCTGATGCACCTGCTCCCAGCTGAGGGCTTTGACGGCCTCCTCTCCAGCCACCGTGAGAAAATTGCCCCCTGTGCAGGGAATCAGGCTTCCCCTTTTGGTGCTAACGATTGCCATTGAATCGGTATCTTCCATGGCGTAAGTCCCGCCCAGTTGCGTCACAGAGTGTTCCAGCAAAGCCAACATCAGGCGGGCTGCGCCCGTAATCAATGACGCCAATGGTGGAAAGCAGAATTCGCCGGGTTGTTCAGGATGAATGACCGAACACCGATAGGGATCACGGTCGAGCCCGTGACACCACACCTTGGTTCGCTTTTCGGTTTCCTGGCGATTCATTTCTGCAAAAATTCCATAGCTCGTCGCATTGGCCAGCACTTTCAAAGCCTTATCCAACCGACCCACGTCCTCTTTGGACAGTTCTTTTCTTTTTGGTAGGGATTTGCGCTGTTCGATTACAGTCCTAAAGAGGTCTTGCGTCACCGGATTGACACTGATTTCCCCACCCAGGCGTATCGACTTGAGGTTAGTTAGTTTTCTGTACGGAACGAGTTTGAACGCATCCACAATGACCGGAACCTTTTTAGTCAAAAGGACAGAAGTCGCAACATCCGGAAGCGAAAACCATAGGGCTTCCGAATGCGCGTGGTCAGACGCGTAGAGATAGTTCAGAGCAACCTGCCAGTCGTTGCTGACGGCGTTGTATTTGCCGCGAGACGGCAGAAGGTCGCCGTTCGGGATTAGCTTGACGAACGCAGGAAAACGTTTCCAGGTCTTTTGGCAAAACAGGTTCTCTGGCGTTAGCCCGCGCAGAAACTGTTCGATTTCGTTTTTGCAGTGTTTCACCTGGACTTCGCGTGCGATGAGAAATCGCCGCAGGTCCATCAAGCTATTCACTGTCGGATACATCGAAAGAAAATCTACATAGACCACAGGCACTGGCACTTTTCGGATGTGAGCACTCGTTCTCCCACCAAAAAACGCAGTCTGCGCAAAACCCAGGTATGCCTCCGGAAAATCTGACTGCCGCTCCAAAATCGGAGTGATTCCCATCCCATGTAAGTAGGATTTGCCGATTGAGGCTGGCGAAAAGGCTTTGGTGGGCTGCAGACTAATGGGGTGCTTTGCATACTCGGCGAGGAGTTTGACAGCCAGTTCAGCAGTGGCCTGAACGTCGCGGCGGTTGTAATCGATATAGTTCTTTGTGACGACGCCATGTCTTGCAACATGCTGCTTTCCATGCTCAACGCCGAACGCACGGCAGGCGCTATCTAATGAATAAGCTCGATCAGTAAGTGCAAAGGCCAGCGTTCGCAGGTCGAGCATGTGCCCGCGAAACTTGTACCCCTTCTCAGGTTGTCCTGTAGTGGAATTTTCAGGGATCAAATCAGAATCGTCAGGTCTAAAGCGAGCAGTGAAGCCCTTCAAGGCACGCTTGGAGTCGATATGCTTGATTCCCACACTGGGGCGACGGGTCGAGGGCCTTTCCACTCCGAACTTTATATACGACCAAATAGCTAGCGAGAATCCGCCTGCAAAGCGCCCTCGCGCTGGTCGTGCGGTGAAGGCGATGCGGGAAAGGTCGAACGGTAGATTGAAACCCACCAGGAGAGCGCGGCCCTTGTAGACCGCCTTGTACAGCCTCTTGAGGAATTCGCTGCGAGTTAACAGCAGGAGACTGGCCCCTCGTTTGTTCTGGGAAGCTACATACTTTTCCAGCCTCTTGCGGTCCTTGGATGGCAAGTCATCGGCATAGAAAAGAGCCTCTTCTTGCAGTTCATTGCCGACGAAGAATCGGTAGCTTCCGAACGTCAAACGCTGGCTTGCGTCCGTTCGCGTCTCAGTATCGAAGACGAACATGGCGCGAGGCAGACGCCACACTTTGTTCTTGTGACTTTTGGGCTCGGTGGGTTTGAGCGCCGGGAAAACTCGAATCGCAACCGGAAGGGAAAGGGGCTTTGATTTCACGATACTGGTTAGCGTTTGCGTTTCGGCGAGTAACATTCCATCTCGGTTTCATCCCTTCGCTCAAACACCCTTGCATCGTTCCTCTTTGGAAGAAGGCCCCTTACTGGGGGGCCTTCTTCGGGTTTTCGACATTGACGAACGTTCCTCCCTTTTGTCCTTTCCGGTTGATGAAGCGGACCTGCTGGCCAAGCCAGTCGTCCGTCTCCTCGCTTCCGAGTTGTCGGACCATCTCTGCTATGTCCCATCTCTCGAAACTGGCTAGGAACAAGAACTTGGCCGTTCCGTTCTTGAACTCCATCGCCAGTCCTTTAAACTTTGGAGAGACGACTTGCTTGCAGGAAATCATCTTCGCTGTCACCATCCCTTTCTTCTGCAATTTCCGAAACAAACGGTCATCGAGCAAGGGCAGTCGCTCTTGCTGTCCTCCGCTTTTCACATATTTTGTAACCTTCATCTTTTGTTCCTCTTTTCCTGCGCCCTGCCTTGATAAAGCTGGTTAAGGCGCAAACTTTTTGAATCGTTGCCTCGTAAAAAAAAATCCATCTAAGGTGCCGAAGTTCTTGGGTTTCGTAGAACCGGGCTTGATTTCACGTGTCGCGCTCGCTTCCGTTTACGGTTCGGCGCAAACCGCTCCATCTCGGTTCCAACCCACCAGTCGGCACCGAAGCGAGCTAGAAGAAATTTGTCGAGTGCTTCGAGCATTTCCGCTCTTGGAATCAGAAGTGAAGCTAGAAGGTAGGATTCAGTCTCGCAGTAGCCCCTCATGCAAGCCGCACCCGCGAGGACTGGACTGCCTGACGGATTTTCCCAAGTCTCTGGTGGCCATTCGTACTGTTCAGGGCTCAGAACAGCCCGATGGTCGTTCACGGGAATTGGCAGCGTGGTTTTATCGTTTGCTTCGCCTGCCGGGTGATGATCGTCGAATGGTAATCGGCCAAGTTGTTCCCGCTGGCAATTCGCGCAAATCCTTGGATTAGTTCCCGGAATCAGCGCCAGCGGCCGATCTTCACCGCACTCGACGCAACAGCTATCCACTCCAACGCGCCTAGTTGCGCGCGCCTCTCGTTCGAACGCTGCAATGGGGTCGCGAGACGGTTTCTTTTTCATCGCGAACCACCTGCATACATCGACTCGAATGACAACACTCCCGCCGATGCTTGCCGAACTAACTCTTTAAGGTCTGTAAGGAGTCGGTGGTGCTTTCCGGACGCGTCGAGCACCCGAGTTTTCTTGAACTTCAGTAAGGCCGAGTCATCGCCTGTTTGCAGATATCGCTGGACGGCGGCCCAGTGGCTTCCAATCAAACTCGCTTGGCGCGAGTCCCGTGTCGCAATTTCCTGCCTACCTTTTGCTTTCAGAATCGAAACCACGCGCAGAAGGCGGTCAGTCTTCGTCGCTACATGCCTCCCATTCTTTCTTCGCAGCGCTGGATGGCCAAGCTCGACAACCGTGCTCGCCGCAAGGCCGAACTCCTTTGAAGCCTTGGGAAGTGACACGCCATCCCGCATTCTCGATATCACTGGGCGACTGAATCCCAGGTCTCTTGCTGTTTCTGAGACAGGGCATGGTATTGTCGGGCCGTGGTTGGCCTTCTGATGAGGGGTTTCCTGGGGTGGGCCAGACGCCTACTGCTCTTGGCGCGATTTGTCCTTTTGGTCTTGTGTTTCATTGGAGACGCCCCGCGACGAGCCTTCCGCGTCCGATCACCCGCACGATGTCGTTGGCGATGCACTCTCTTGCGATCCTTACGCATTCCGCCCTCCCGATTAGCAGTGTGTGCAGCTTTCACCCTAAGCCCCCACGCGTGGGGTATTTGTGGGGTGTTGTCTGGTGCTAACTGCCTGAAATGGCACGGGATAAGAATCGGTATCGAGCTGAAGGGAGACAGCTTTGTGGGGTGTGAATTGGTGTGGGGGCGCTGTGGGGTAGGTGCAGAGACTAAAACTCGGGAGTATTCTTTCCGCGCCGGACTTTGCTCTTTTCGTTTGAACGAGCCTGTTCTACTTTCTTTATAGCGGCTTTGATGTGTTCGTCAGCCGTCTTCCGGTCGATTCCCATTCGCGAGGCGATATCGGTGAGTCCGAGTTCGTACTCGAACTTAAGCCTAAACGCTAGTTGCTGCTTCTCCGTTAAGTTGTCCATGTACTGCGAGTACTGCGAGAGATTGTTTCTGGTAACGAGACCCTCTGTACCTTTCAAGTGTTTGCCTTCGGTTACTAGACCCTGTTGGGAAATAGGGATGGCCGCTGACCAGCGTCGCAATAATCGTTGTAACTGCTGATCGAGCACCTGCTCGGTCAAAGCTCGAATCTGCTCAATGTTGCTAAGCGTCTTTTTGGCTGACTCGATAGCCCGCATTTGTTCAGCGTTATCCCG
>Ga0193709_1000726_pt1 | contig 10670 bp, 11 predicted proteins | sample H3c2metaG_FD_160571 | JGI IMG/M metagenome (GOLD analysis project Ga0193709, IMG submission 160571) | Soil microbial communities from a riparian zone of the East river system, Colorado, United States - H3c2 | ecosystem: Environmental > Terrestrial > Soil > Riparian zone | place: USA: East River... | reverse complement strand
ATGAAGCTGAACCCGCGCTCCGAATTTTCGAGTTGCCGGGAAGAGACACCAATATCGAGAAGCGCGCCGCCGATCGTACGAATTCCAAGCTCATCGAGAACGCTGATTGCGCAGCGGAAATTCGCCTGTCGCACCGCAAGCCGTTTGCCGAAGCGCGCCAGCTGCTCACTGACGTGTTGGATCGCGTCAGGATCACGATCCAACGCCAGAACATTGGCCCCACTCTCCAAAAACGCTTCGGTGTGGCCACCGCCACCACAGGTTGCATCTACAATGAGCGAATCCGGTTTCGGTTCGAGTAATTCCAGTACTTCGCTCTCAAGCACGGGACGGTGATATATGAATTCCTCCACTTCGGGTGCCTCCTCTTCGGCAGTAAACGGATCAACGGCCACCCACAAAGGCCGCTCAAACCAAAATGTGTTGATAACGTTTTGACCAAGCATCTGATTATAAGCCAATGACGTTTGCCACGTGCTGGTAAGTAGACGTTTCCTCCTCATGCGCTCGTTTCCAGCGCTGCAGATTCCAAATCTCAAAGCGTCCTCGGTTACCGACCAAAGCAACTTCATCCTTCAGTCCGATCTTCCGGCAAAGCTCTTCTGGCAAAACAAGGCGCCCTTGCCGGTCCGCGCTCGCGTGCTGCGCGCGCGAATGCAGATGACGCAAGAAAATCCGGCGATCCCGCGCAGAAACGCCCTGATTTGTTTCTGCTGCAGAGCTCATTCGGGCGAACTCCTTCGGCGACATGACGAGCAAAAATTGATGCGTCGCCTCCGGCAAAAGGATGAATTCCTCTGCCTTGTCCCGTCGCCAACGAGAAGGAATCGTGATTCGATTTTTCTCGTCAATGGAATGCCGGAATTCGCCGGCATAAAAACGTTCGGGTGGAGAATCGTTGTCCATGTCTCGAGTGGAGAATTCATCCATTTTCCTCCACTTGACCCCACTTTTAACCACCTTCCGATTGCGCGGTCAATAAAAAACTTCAGCCCCGTTTGCGCCTACTCACCTGAATCGTAAGCTCCTCGGATCATGAAAGTTTTTCAAGCAGGGCTGGCAATGGGTTGGGTCCTTGTCGTCTGTGCGAGCGAAATTGGATTGAGCCAATCTTCAGAACAAACGGGGAGTGACGCCGTGCGGGTCACCATGTCAATGCACCCGGACGGTTCACGCACAGTTTACAAGTTCGACAACGCGCAACACAAGGCGATGGCGACGACCACCGACCCGGTTGGTAAACTCCGGGAGACGATTCGTTACGAATTGGATGATGCAGGCCGCTTTTCCAGCGGCGAAATTTCCGGACCCGATGGCCGCCTTCGTTTCAAGAGCCGTTATAAATACGACGATGGCGGACATCTCTCGGAAGAGACTCAAAGCGCCGAAGATGGTACGCTTTTGCATAAGATCGTTTACAGTTACGACGCGGCGGGCAAGCAGACCGGGTATTCTGTGTTCGACACATCCGGCAAATTGGTAGGTGGCAAGAGCGCCGCCAAAGCCCGCCCATCTTCTACTCCGAAAGCTCGAGGGAAAAGCTCCCGGTAAGAGAAGCCATCTGGAAAAACGCAAGATGTTAGCTATTACATTGAGCAACCAGTCGTATAGAAGTGCCGCTGTTGGCTTGCCACAGCCCGTAAAGAAGACTACAAAATCGGCGTGATTGATTACATCCAAAAGGGTGGCCTCTTAATGTGGCCAATTCTGGTGTGTAGCATTATCGCGATCGCAGTCTTTGCTGAGCGCCTCTTCTATTTTCACCGGGCCACCATTCATGTGGGCGAATTCCTGAAGGGGCTATCGAATCTGATTCGGCGACGCAATTTCGCAGAGGCGCTCCATGAATCAGCCGGGACTCCAGGGCCGGTAGCCCGCGTGATTCATGCCGCAATCATTCGGCACGACGCACCTCGTGCAGAACTGCGCGACATCGTGCAAGAAGCCGCCCAACTCGAGGTCCCGAAGCTCGAACGATTTCTCCCGGTGCTTGCTACGATAGCTTTCCTGGCGCCGTTGCTTGGGTTGCTGGGGACGGTCGCGGGGATGATTGACGCATTTGCCACGATCGCTTCAAGCGGCGGCTACGCCACTGTGACTGAGCTTTCCGGTGGCGTATATAAAAGCTTGCTGACGGCTGCAGCGGGTCTGGTCGTAGCTACTCCCACTTTCGTTGCTTACAGTTACCTATCTTCCCGCGTGAATAACATGGTCCATGACATGGAGCGGGCAGGGATCGAAATTGTGCACATGTTGACTGAGAGCCGTCCGATCAGTGGGATCATCAGCTTCCAACCCCCCAATGAGACTGCACGTGAGCTCGAAGCACGCCCGGATTTATAACCGGAAAGGGAGAAGTTACGAGAGTTAAAGGTTAAAAGAGTTAAGAGTATAGCGCTTGGCTGCTGTTCTTTCAGTACCATTAGCATTGTCCTTTTAACCTTTTTAACTTTGTAACGTCTTTAACTCTGAACGGTTTGTTATCCCCATGAAACTCGAGCGCACAATTAATTACAACTTCGGCTGGCTTGTGCTCGTGGCACTGGTGAACATCGCTTTTCTTTTGGTTTTTTTTCTGTTGCTGAGTTCCAATTTTATTTTGCAACAGGGGATTTCCGTTGCGATGCCGTTCTCCCGCTTTACGCTTGGCCCACAAACTAACCAGCAAATCATCAGCATTACGGGCGGCGCGGTTCCAGCCATCTATTTTCGCGACCAGCGCGTCACGATGGAGCAACTCGGGCCGCTACTGGATGCGGCCAAGCGCGAAGGACAATCGATCATCATCAAGGCGGACCGTTCCACTTCTTACGAAACGGTTGCCGGCGTAACAAATGCTGCTCTTGAACACGGCATCACGTCGGTGGCACTTGCTGCCTCTTCGCCGCGATGAATGATCTTAGTTCTGAGCTTGCGACAGAACCACTGCTCTTTAGCTGGGATTCGCCTCGGCATCGACAGGCTGCTTTCCTGGTTTTTCTGGCGGTTTCCTTACTGGCACACGCCGTCTGTTTTTATATTTTTCAAGTTGTTTATCCACCTGCGATCACGCTTCTGCCACCTCCTGCCCGCGTTGCTTTGATAACTCCTGCATCTGAAGAAGGCCGCACGCTGCTTCGCTGGATCGACGCGGAAGATCCCGCGGTTGCTTTTACAACCCATCGTCCGCCGGAAGCAAGGCTCCGCGGTCTACCGAAAGTTGAGCACGTGCCTTCCTATCATGCGATGGAACCAACTCTTAAGGAACTCCCAGCCTTGGAAGTCGATTCACGCGCCCCTGACTCTCAACCGCCGGCCGCGGTACCGTTCATGCGCGAGAAGAGGGCTTCTGCTGCCGGGTCGATCCCAACATCTGTTTCGTTTTCAAAGGAAATCAATGCTGGGCCTGCAACATTGCCTGAGCTGAAGTTCGCCTCTTCGAATGGAGAAGCACCTGAGGCAATTCGTTTTCGAGTGGCCATAAACAAACTTGGTGAAATCAGATATTGTTTTCCTATGAATTCCTCAGGTGATCCGGGTCTGGACCAACAGGCCCGGCTCTATCTCACGCGTTGCCGTTTCTCTCGAAGCGAACTGGGCGGTGGGAAGCCTGACGCATCCTTAACCTGGGGAATTGCAATAATTGAGTGGGGCAACGATATTGCGCGCCCGCAGGCAAGACAGCCAGTCAGCACTACGCCGTGATTCGAGTTAGTCTCGCCGCCCTGGTCACGATTTATTTGCTGCTTTTTCTTGCGGCGGTTTTTCTCCTCTGGATAGTGGGAGAATGGAATCGCCGGCGGCGGGAGCGACGGGCTCTGGAGTATCGGCTGCGCTGTGTGATTTGCGCGTTCGAATTTGAGGATCGAACGGACGCCCTGCTTCCGCGCTGCCCGCGCTGTGGAAGTTTAAACGAACGATTTAGAATGGAGCCAATTTAATATGGGAATGTGGATAGGCCGGAATCGAAAAGCACGCGTGACCTACGGATTTGATGAAATCGCGCTGGTACCCGGACGCGTAACCATCAATCCAAATGAAGTCGATATCACTTTTCGCTTACCGCGCAGGGATGCGGAGCCGCTCGAAATGAAAATTCCCATCCTGGCCAGCGCCATGGACGGCGTCGTCGATGTCCGCTTCGCCGTCGCCATGAATAAATTGGGCGGGCTGGCGGTTTTGAATCTTGAGGGAGTGCAAACGCGCTACAAAAATCCACGGGAAGTACTGCAAAAGATTGTCGAAGCCGACAAATCCGAAATCACAGCGCTGCTGCAAAGAATTTACCAGGAACCCGTTCAGGAAGATCTAATCGCGGCGCGTGTTCGCCAGATCAAAGACAGCGGCGTATTAGCCGCGGTTAGTTCCATTCCTCAGCGGGCGGCCGAATTTGGCAAACTCGCACAAGAAGCCGGCGCGGATGTTTTCGTAGTGCAAAGCACGGTTTCAACGGTGCGACACATTTCGTCGGAGTACAAGTCGCTCGATCTTGAGAGGTTTTGCCGCGAGATGCGCATTCCTGTGATCGTCGGAAACACCGTTGGATACGATGTGACCTTCGAAATTATGGAGTGTGGTCCGGCTGCGGTCTTAGTCGGTGTCGGGCCGGGAGCAGCCTGCACTTCACGCGGTGTACTTGGGCTGGGTGTCCCGCAGGTCACCGCTACTGTTGATTGCGCGGCAGCGCGCGATGCTTACTTCAAGAAAACGTCACGCTACGTACCGATAATCACTGATGGTGGAATGAGCAGAGGCGGTGATGTTTGCAAGGCACTCGCCTGCGGCGCGGACGCGGTCATGGTAGGCAGTGCATTTGCCAAAGCGAACGAAGCGCCTGGCTGTGGTTACCACTGGGGGATGGCCACGCCGCACGCCAATCTTCCGCGAGGGACGCGCATTAAGGTGGGAGCCACCGGCTCGCTAAAACAAATTCTGTTTGGTCCGGCAGAAGTTGACGATGGCAGCCAAAATCTGGTCGGTGCGATCACTACCTGCATGGGTAATGTCGGTGCTCTAAATATTGCCGAGTTTCAGCAAACCGAGATCATCATCGCGCCTTCTATCAAGACCGAAGGAAAGCTCTTTCAAACAGTTCAAAGCGTTGGGATGGGAACGAGCTAACGTTTAACCTTTCAACGCTTCACGCTTTAAGGATTCATCGCCATCATGACCGAGCGCAGAGTAGTTATCACTGGTCTGGGCGTTCTCACGCCGGTCGGCAACGACGTGGAAACGTTCTGGTCCAATCTCAAGAACGGCGTCAGCGGTATTCACACGATCGATGCGTTCGATACGACGGCATACGATTGTAAAATCGGCGGACAAGTCCGCGGTTTCGACCCGAAGCCATTCTTCAAAAACCCCAAAGATGTCCGCCGGTCAGATCGATTTTCACAGCTCGCGATGGGGGCGGCGAAAATGGCTCTGGAGGACAGCGGAATTGATGTCGCGAACTTAAAGCGGCGAGACCGTTTCGGTGTTCTCGTCAGCAGTGGAATCGGCGGACTGAAAACGCTCCAGGACCAGATGACAATCCTGTTGACCAAGGGACCTTCCCGTAGCTCGCCATTCACGATTCCGATGTTGCTCAGCAACATGGCGAGCGGCCTTATCTCAATGGAGTTCGACCTGCGCGGGCCCAACATGTGTATCGTGACCGCCTGCGCGACATCAAACAACGCTATCGGTGAATCGTGGCGAATCATTAAATTTGGCGACGCCGACGTTTTCCTGGCTGGCGGTTCGGAGGCATCCATCGTTGAGATCGGCCTCGCTGGGTTTTCTGCAATGAAAGCATTGAGCACGCGCAACGATGAACCCGAACGGGCGTCGCGACCCTTTGATCGTGACCGGGATGGTTTCGTTGTCAGCGAAGGCGCAGGAATTGCTGTAGTAGAGGAATTGGAACATGCCAGGGCACGGGGCGCGAAAATTTATTGTGAGCTCACCGGATACGGGGTTTCAGCCGATGCCTATCACATGACAGCCCCGCTGCCAGATGGCGAAGGCGCGGCGCGCGCCATGCAGCTGGCGCTGAATCATGCACGTTTATCACCTGATCAAGTCGACTATATCAACGCGCATGCTACCTCCACCGATATCGGCGACATTTGCGAGACACGCGCGATTAAAAAGGTGTTTGGAGACGATGCTTACAAGGTCGCGATCAGCTCTACCAAATCGATGACCGGCCACTTGTTAGGCGGCGCTGGCGGCATCGAAATGGCAGCTTGCGCGCTCGCTATCCGCGATTCCGTCATTCCACCAACGATCAATCTAGAAAATCCGGGAAAAGAATGCGACTTGGATTACACGCCCAACGTCGCGCGCGAAAAGAAAGTGCGCGTTGCTCTAAATAACTCATTCGGTTTCGGTGGCCACAATGCCACTCTCGTTGCGACCGCGTTCGAAAAGTAGTTTCGTGCTCAACCGCCAGGCGCTCCAACGAGTGGGGGCAATCGTTTTGACTATTCACCCCTCACCAGTCACTATTTACTCGCAAAAACTGTTGGAGTTCGCTTCCGGCGACACGCGGGCATAGCTTAATGGTAAAGTTCCAGCCTTCCAAGCTGGCCATGCGGGTTCGATTCCCGTTGCCCGCTCATTTTCATAGGTAAAATCGAGCCAAATCTCGACCCCAGTCATAACGTGTGTGTGGTAAAGTCATAACGCGTCCATCAAAATCCAGCCATTTCGGCTAATGAGCTTTTGGCTCGCTTTCGGGAGCGAGCGCTGATGTAATGCCGCCCCGCCGCAACATGAGGAGAACGCTTTTAGCCGTAGGATTTGGCCGTAATCGTGTCGACGTAAAGCCAAGTTCAAACGCCCGCCTGCAAAAGCCCCAGTCTCACTGAAATAGCGACGCTGGCCGTCAAAGTCTTCTCGCACTCCCGCAGGGAAAAAGTCCCATTCCGATCTGTCGCTATCGAAAGCTTTGTAGGCGATGTCTGGCAGTTTTTTTAATCATCGTTTCAAAGACCTCGCGGGCGACTAACAGGAAGCCAGTCCCGATGTGGCGAACGGGGAGAATCCCGCGATTGTCATTGGGCGTTGTCTCGCCAAATGGGTTTAAGACCCATTTCAGCCTTCTTTCGGATTTATTCGCATAGAGACCACCAACGATTGCTTCGTCGTGCGAGAGTAGGCGGGCCACCTGATCCGGCGTCGCTATAATATCCGAGTCCCACCACAAGCAATGTGTGTAACCCGTATCCAGGAAATCAGCGGCGAGGCAGATGCGCCGCGCGGGAAGGAAACGCGATCCCTCCAAGTTTGTTCTACGGAAATAGCGGAACGAAGTTCCGAAAACAGCTAACGGCGGACGCAAAAACGCATTCTAGCGCGATGTGGGGTTTCTTTGCCGCTCCGTTGCACGGAACTTTCGGGCCCCGAGTCCGTAGTACCTGTAGAGTCATAGGGAAGTAAAAATAATGAATTGGGATAAGCTTCTCGTAATCGGTGGCGATCGAGACAGCTTCAAGGCTCTCGTCGGTCGTAAGATTCGCGAACGACGTGGAGACGAGCGGCAACTTGCCGAGCATCGTACGACAAAGCATCAGCTCCAAGCGAGAAACTCATGCGTTGCCGATGCAAGAAGTTATCGCGTTGCTCGACGATTGTCCGTGCCTGCCGCAACACCATTCGACTGGAAAGCACTAATTCCCGTGAAGCGGCTCATTAAAATTGGGAGTACGTGGCTCAAGAAAATTCGCGATTAGCAATTCTAACCGAACCAGGCAAATAGGGCTTCACGCGCTTTTCAAATCACGCGCATGCAAGTAGAATCCCTGCCGTGAACGAGCGCTTCGTTCAAGGCGCGCAGAGTGAATCCAAAGAACATCTTGGCCGAGCTGAAGCGGCGCAACGTTTACCGCGCAGCGGTCGCCTACGGAGTGGTCGCATGGTTCCTTACCCAGCTCACGACGCAGGTCTTACCGCTTTTTGAAATTCCGAATTCCGCAATGCGTTTTGTTGTCATTGCGCTCGTGCGTGGCTTATCTCTTTCTCGTTAGATGTTGTGAGCGCACTCTGTTTCCGCTAGGCCATTCCGCATGTCGAAAGTAATTCTAGGTCTGATCGCTGGTATAGTATTCGGAGCGCTGGATGTCGGCCTTATGCTGTCGATGTCTTTTCCGGACAAAACGACAGCGTTGCTCGGTGCATTCGCCAGTCGCTTCGCCATTGGCTTCGTCATTGGTTGTGTCCAGTTACCGGGCTGGCCGGGCTGGCTTGTCGGCCTGTTGTTTGGCCTGCTCATCAGCCTTCCTGACGCCATCATTACACACAAGTACGTGCCCATTTTGGTTCTTGGAGGTATCGGTGGCTTTATTATTGGCGGCATAATTCATGGTTGGAAAGTTCACATCTAACCAGGCGATGCAGCGAATTGCGGACCGTCCTTACGCCTAGCTTTTAAGTCGATGGAAACGTCCACGCTTTCACTCGACTACACCTTCAATCCGCATTTCGCACTGGGGTTGTATTCGAAATGCGAGATTAACCAGGACGAATGATCGGGATAATTGGGCCAGTTTTGCTTCAACTAAACCGCGTTTGTATCCCATCTCCGGCCATTCTTCGACGGCGGTAAACCGCGCGAAACGCGCGACAGCTTGCGCCGCGAGATCGAACCACGGGAGCCGTTCGCAGACGTGCCGGTCGAACTTGTCTGCGACGGCGTCCGAGTTGAACGTCTACTCTTTGGGAATTCAGCCGGAACCGTCTCGCCCCGTAGGAAGCGCTGCAGAAGTTGTCGAGCGCGTCGTTCGTTTCGTCGCTCGTTCCACCACCGATTGGTGCCAGAAGGATGCGGAAAGATCAAAAACCGGCGTCCATAAATGCTTATCTCCGCCAGAAAAGGCAAGTCGCGGAACCCGAAGCAGCGCGCAACGTTCTTACCGAGCAGAACGATGCGCTCGACGCGCCAATCCAATAGGACGTCGGCGGCATTGACCATGCCTTTTGCGTGGTCAAACGTGTCGCCTTTGCCGCGCATTCCGTTGTAATGCGTGTTCAGGTGCCTCCGGCGACACGCAATCAGCTCGTCATAATTCATTCCGGCGAGCCGCGCGATCTTCTGGCCGTTCGGGCCGGCTAGTGGTTTGCGCGGGTCGCCGCGTCGCGACGGCGCTTGGCCGACCAACCCGATCTTGTGCGTCTCGATCTTGTTCTTTTTCATGATGTGTCAGGTCGGTAGACCTCTGCCGACTTTTACAAGTCAATCCGTTGTGGTGTGTCCGGAGAAGCGCATCCAGCATTTCACCCTTCCCCGGCACCGGTGGTAGTACAAAACAAGAGTGGCCTCCCGAAGGAACGGCCACTCTTGTGACGGGGAAACTCCTTAGATCCAGTTAGCGCTTCAGAAACCGCCGCGCCATGCCCAGGGCGCCTAAAGCTGTGCCGAGCAACATCGCGGTGGTGCCGCCATCTGGAACGCCTTGAGGACCGCCAGCTGTAAAGAGCGTCCAGCCGGAAAGACCATAGCCTCCTGCTGTGGCGGGAATGGTGATGGTCCCAGACAAATCGCCGACATACCACACTTCCGAGCCGTAATTTGGGCCGTCGTACTTCGCGAACAGATACGTATATGTGCCCGCAGCGCCAAGATTTATACTTGTACTGGTGCCATTAAGAGCGAATACGGCCGTAGGTAAGGAACCAAAACTATTATTTGATCGAGTGAAATGTTGTCCACCGAAGTCGTCTTGGGTGCCAAGACCCATGCCAATCAAATGATTGACATAATTTGTTCTGTCCTGATCACCGGACGGTATTCCGAACTCGACGAAGCCTATTTCGTGGGGGTCGCCGATGGTAAGGTTGATGCTCGGGGGCACGGGAGTGGGCAGCGCACCGGCGTTTTGGCTGAACGCAAGCATGACGGCGCATACCGCTGTGGAGAGGAGCGCCAGTTTAGTTGTGGAGATGAAGTTTATTTTCATATTAATTTTGGGTTGGTACAAGTTTAGAAGCATAACTTGGGCCAAAGTCGGGAGTTGCGGAAATTGTACTGCAAAGAATTGTATCTTAATGAGTTAGCATCTTGATCTAAGTATGAACTATTTTGCTTGTTACTGTAAAAACGTAAGGTATTTCGACGAGGCCATCCGCTCCGCGAAGGGAGCTAAAGCATAACAATCACGGGAGAAACGGCTTACAAGACGTAGTCCGGGAACGTCAGCATTCTCGACCGCTAGCCACTTTTGTGTATGGGAACAGACGGAACATTGATCGGCCAATCGGATGTGCTCCAAAGAAAAACAATAACTCGTTCATCGCCTCGCAACTGCCCCCATGAGGCGCTGTATTCGTCGTGGCTGCCGCTCGTGGGCCAACAAAGAATGGCTCAACCCCTGGGGCCTCGAACACTCTCCAGGCACCTCGAAACGGCTATCACACATCAGCGCACGTAGATGGCCGCAGCTTCAACCCGGTGGTTAATCAGCGGTCCGCCAACATTGCCACCGCCGCCGTAGAAACTATTCCCACTATAACCGAAACCGCCCCCGCCAATGGCTAAGCCTCCAGCCGAGACATCGTATACGCGCTGCAGTAAAATGCCGTTTGCGCCAAGCGCAGCCGCTTGGTCCCGCAAGCGCGAGATGCCCAGGTCCATGGAAGGCCGATCAGGAAAAATCCAGCTCGTCCCCGCCGGGGAATCAATGATTGCTGTCCGCTCAAAATGACGAGGC
>Ga0193709_1000724_pt1 | contig 10691 bp, 8 predicted proteins | sample H3c2metaG_FD_160571 | JGI IMG/M metagenome (GOLD analysis project Ga0193709, IMG submission 160571) | Soil microbial communities from a riparian zone of the East river system, Colorado, United States - H3c2 | ecosystem: Environmental > Terrestrial > Soil > Riparian zone | place: USA: East River... | reverse complement strand
GCAGTGCACCAGGGTGGGCCGAAACTCTTCGATGGCGCGGGCAACGCGACAGTACGCCGGTGCCGCGAGGCGAATATCCGGATAGGGCGGGAACGGAACGCTCGGCAAGTCCACCTGCAGGTCGGGGTTGCCGAAATCATTGACGAATTGCTTGACGTTCCAGGGCGGGTCGTTCGGATAGCTCGGCGCCAGCACGGCGACTCTCCACCCTCGAGCCCGAAGGCCAGCTACGGCGAGCGCCGTGACGACCGAGACTCCGTTGACCTGCGGAGGGTAGGTATCTGTGCAGAAGACGACACCTGGCGCCAAAGCGTTTTTCGATGGCAGTCGCGAAGCCCATGAAAGGGTAAACACAAGGATAAGAGTCCCAGGTAACCCCTATGTCCGTTCTCTGTCACGACTGCGTATTGATTGCTATAAACGACGATGGGGTAGGCACTTAGGGGTTTTGGGAGGGTCGTTACAGAGTCGGGATGCGTTCGTTGTCATACGATGACACGTGAGCCTTAGGATTTGGTGCGAGCAGAAAGGAAGCATTCCACCTGATGCCCCTCAATCCGAGCTGTCCATGATCAACGGGACGATGCTGCTCTCCAGAGTTGGTGCGCACGATCGCACGCTGTTCCTGCGATGCGCGCTGGCTGATTCGTCGCGCCGGGCGCGAATTCTCTGGACCGTTCTTACCAACGCCGGCGGCGCCACCTGCACGATCCTCGCGGCGACGCTGCCGCTTTTCGTTGGGGGCACGCTCGCGGACCTAGGACGCCACGCGCTCGCCACGCTCGTGTTCTCTCACCTGATCGTACAATTGATCAAGCGCACCGTCGGGAGACCACGCCCGTCGCATGGAGTCGGGTCGATCGCACGCGTCGTCGAGCCCGATCGTTTTTCATTTCCGTCGGGGCATGCGGCCGCAGCGATGTCGGTGGCGTTCATATACGCGAGTGCCTATCCGTCGCTGGCGTTGCCGCTCGTAGTTCTTGCGGTTGGCACCGGGATGTCCCGCGTATTCCTCGGCGTGCACTACCCCGGGGACGTACTGATCGGCCAGATCATCGCGGTCCTCACCGGAGTGCTTGTTCTGCACGGATAGTCTGGCGAGAGCCCCGCACGGGGGTAAATTCGCCGCATGGGCACTCGCGACTTCGAGATCGACAAGGACATCCGCCGCGCATCGACGCTGCCGGCTCGCGTTTACTCGGACCCCGAGTACTTCGAGCTGCAAAAGGATCGCGTGTTCGCGCGCAGCTGGCAGTGGGTCGGAGATGCCGCGCGCGTGAAGGCGCCGGGGCGCGTCGCACCTTTGACGCTGCTCGAGGGCTGTCTCAACGAGCCTCTGGTTCTGACGTCGGACGACGAAGGAACGGCGCGTTGCCTCTCCAATGTGTGCACGCATCGGGGTGCGATCGTTGTCGAGGGCGAAGGGCACGCACGCTCGCTGCGCTGCAGGTACCACGGACGCAGGTACTCGCTCGACGGCAAGTTCGTGTCGATGCCCGAGTTCGACACGACAGTTGGATTCCCATCGGAGAAAGACAATCTCCCCCAGCTGCCGCTCGAGAAATTCGGTCCGCTTCTCTTCAGCGGGCTTGCTCCGGAGATGCCTTTTGACGACTGGATCGCGCCGGTTCGTGAGCGCGTTTCGTTCATGCCACTCGACCAATTCACGCGCGACAACGCGACGTCGCAGGACTATCTGATCAACGCCAACTGGGCGCTCTACTGCGACAACTATCTGGAGGAATTCCACATCCCGTACGTTCACGCGGGATTGGCGGAGAAGCTCGACTACTCCGGTTACCGGACCGAGAGATATAAGTACGGCAATCTTCAACTCGGTATCGCGAAAGCCGGTGAGCCCGCGTTCGACTTGCCAAAAGACCATCCAAACGCAGGCGAGCGCGTCGGCGCGTTCTATTTCTGGTTGTTCCCCAACATCATGTTCAATTTCTATCCGTGGGGATTGTCGCTCAACGTCGTCGCCCCACTCTCGGCTGGGCGCACAAAGGTTGCGTTTCATTCGTACGTGTGGAACCAGGCACTCCGTGAAAGCGGAGTGGGCGCGGGGCTGCACCGAGTCGAGATGGAAGACGAAGAGGTGGTCGAGTCGGTGCAGCGAGGTGTGCGGTCGCGCCTCTATGATCGCGGACGGTACTCGGAGCGCCGTGAAGTGGGAACGCATCACTTCCACGAGCTGCTCGCTGACTTCATGTCCAGGCCACCGGCTACGAATGGCTCGTCGCGACTGACGTCTCGCGGGTGACAGGCCCCGCGGACAAAACAATCCTCGCGGGCACACCAAATCCGGCGAGCGCTCCTATAGTTCGACCGGCGCGAAGTCTTCTGACCGTACTGGGATTCGTATTCGGCCTTTCGGTCATAATTGGCAATACAGTCGGCTCGGGAATCCTCCGCACGCCCGGCGAGATCGCTCAACATTTGCCGAGCGTTCTGCTATTCCTGAGCGTGTGGGTGATGGGAGCGGTCTACGCGTCGCTGGGCGCGAACTCATTGGCCGAGCTAGGCACGATGATGCCGGAATCGGGCGGGTTCACGGTGTTCGTGCGGAGAGCAATGGGTGCGTACGCCGGATTTGTCATCGGCTGGAGCGACTGGCTATCGACGTGCAGCAGCGCCTCGTTAGCGGCGATCGTCATCGGCGAATACACCGCGCTGCTTTTCGGCTGGCGAGACGGCGTCGCATCGACGATCGGATCAACCGTCATAATCGTGTTCGCGCTGTTGCAGTGGATTGGCGTCAAGTCGGGCAGCAGAGCGCAGATGATAACCGCGCTGGCGAAGACCGGAGCATTCGTGGTGCTCATCGTCGCGTGCTTTGTCTGGGGTGGCGGACCGAGCGTGCAGATCGGTGATACCGCGCGCCTGCCGGTGCCGCAGGGCTTCGCGCTCGTTACGGCGCTCGTGCTCTCGATGCAGGCGGTGATCTTCACGTACGACGGCTACTACGCGATCACGTATTTCTCCGGCGAGGTGAAGAACCCGGCGCGCGAGATTCCACGCAGCATCTTCGGCGGTGTGATCGCCGTCGGCGTTCTCTACGTGTTGGTGAACCTCGCCTTCCTCTACGTTCTCCCTCTCTCCAGGATGGCAGGAGATCCGCTCGTAGCCGGCTCCGCCGCCCGGGAAGTTTTCGGGGTGAAGGGTGACACTGTATTGCGGTCGATCATGATCATCTCGCTCCTAAGCGCAGTGAACGCGTTTCAGCTGATGGCGTCGCGCGTTCTGTATCGATTGGGCGCGCTGGGATTCCTGCCGTCGGCGGAGTACGTGAATCGCGGCGGAACTCCGTCGGTGTGCCTGGTGCTGAGCACGATCGTCGTACTCGCACTTGTGATCACCGGGACGTTCGAGCTCGTGCTCGCGATCACGGCTTTCTTTTTCGTCGCGAACTACGTTCTCACGTTCGGGAGTCTGCTGATACTGCGGAGGAAGGAGCCGGACACGCCGCGGCCGTATCGTGCGAAGGGGCATCCGTGGACAACGGGCGGCGTATTCGTGCTTTCAGTCGCGTTCCTCATTGGTGCGGTCGCGGCGGATACACGGAACAGTCTTTATTCGCTGATTCTCCTCGCACTCAGCTGGCCCATCTATCGCCTGATGCGTCCAAGGCTGGCCGCCGCCTAAGGCTTGGCGCATCAGTCGGCGAAGCGAATCCAATGGACAGATTCGCCGACGGGACAGGCAGTCGGATGCACGGCCAGTATCGCTTGCTGCCGCGCGCTCGCGCTTCGATTCCATTCGAACCAGCGCCTATCGGTCGCTCCCGGTGCGCAGCGAGCGGCTCTCTCTACTTCTGCCACCTGATCGGGAACCAGCTCGCGTCTCCTCGCGATGAGCGTTGGAATCGCATCGCTAGAGAGACGACGCGCGTATGCGAGATCGAATTTCCCGGTTTGCACGGCGCGATCGATGTTCTTGTTGACGATCCAGGCTTCGTGGTTCCAGAAGACGAGCACGGTGAAGACGCCCAGGCCAATCTCGGCAACCCGCCGCCCGAATGAGATCGAGCGCGAGATCGAGCCCCGAGCGACTTCAATGGCGAGAACGATCAGTGAAAGTGACATACCGATCATGTACGCCTGGGCGAAGAGTCGTGCAGTGGTAAACCCATAGGCATCCTCGTACAGCATCACTCGCCGAAAGGCGGAGAAGAGCACGAGCTCGAGTGCGAGGAGAAGACCGAGCTCCAGTCGAACGAACATGAGCCGATCGCGCTCGCTCAGGTCAACCGGACGTGTGTACTCGAGAAGCAGGATGATTGCGCCAACAATCGTAGCCGCGAGAGAAAGCTCTCCAAATCCCTGTCGCGCGAACTCGGCGAAGGTTACCCCGGTGTTCAGGGCCACCGGCGGAGGTTGAAACAGGTATACGATCTGTAGCACGACGAAAAGCCAGATCACAGCGGCCGCGCTCCAGAGCACCATCCGCTGCTCCGTGAGGCCGATCGTATACGACCGACTCACGATTGGGACCTGAGGGAGCTTCGACGCGATCTGTCGGGCCGAGATGACGTTCGCGCCTAGCGTGAGCGAAAGCAGAAGGATGAAGAAGAGCAATCGGGGTCCAAAGGTCCAATCCGGAAGCCACGCGTAAATGCGGTCGGTGCCCCAGCGAATCACGGGATCCGCGCTTCCAAGCAGAACAAACAGGACGATGATGACCGGCGCGGACAGTATTGCTCCCCGGACAATCGACCGGGCTCGCGGTGAGGAAAGCGATCGGGGAGAATCGGCGATTTCCCGGCCGCTTGCGCCCCAGACCCGGGCGGGCGCGAGAAATGGAACTACCAACAGCAATCTCGCCGACAGTGCGCTCCAGGACTCGGTGCCGATGGAGATGACGGCGAGTCCGAGGAGCATCGCATCGCTCATCACAATGAAGCCCCGAAGATCGGCGTCCGTAACGGCGAATCCGAGGCTCAAGAGGGTCGCCCAGGCGAGAAGCACTACCAGCGGAGTCTCGACTCGCTTGCGGGTCGCAATTCGGGCGAGGATGACCGAGATCGAAGCCAGTGCTACCCAAATCGGCCAATTGATTCCTGCCTCGGCCTGGAACAGGATGCCAGCGCCCACGGCTGAGGTGAGGAGGGCGGCGGTCCAGGCTATTGCTGAGGAGTTGTCGCGCATTGTGTCCGGAGAATGATGTAGAGTACTTTACATGGCAAAGTAAAGACGGTCAAGGGGAGATTGAGTCACTTTCAGGACTGGAAATGCCCGGCGCGAGATACAGCCTCGGCTGTGTCAGAGCTGTTAATCCAATATTTCACGCCGAGCATCGCGAACTAGTATCCACCGGTTGACATAGACCGATTCGCGAATACCTTTACAAGGCTATGGCGGAACGCAGTTTACCGCGCCCGCATTACACTAAAATTTAATCGCCGATTCAGCCCGCTCGCGCGGGCACCGCGTTGTACCAGCGGACGGCGCGCCTCGAGTCCCCATTCGCGAACCAGTTGCGGATGCACCCGGCGGCAGCGGATGGATACCGGTCCCGTTCAGGGATGCCTTGGTCCACCCGCGTTTTTGTTGAATTGAGATCACCGGCTCCAGCTGTTTCGGGCCGCTAACTAATAGAGAGAGTTTTTCAGAGATCATGTCACGCCACACCCCGCTCGACCGCTATCGTAACATCGGCATCATGGCCCACATCGATGCCGGGAAGACGACTATGACCGAGCGCGTCCTGTACTACACCGGCAAGACCCACAAAATCGGCGAGGTGCATGAAGGCACCGCGACGATGGACTGGATGGAGCAGGAGCAGGAGCGCGGCATCACGATCACGTCCGCCGCCACGACGGCGTTCTGGACGCGAAACGACATCGAGTACCGCATCAACATCATCGACACGCCCGGTCACGTCGACTTCACGGTTGAAGTCGAAAGATCGCTGCGTGTTCTCGACGGTGCTGTGACGCTGCTCGACTCCGTCGCCGGCGTCGAGCCGCAGACGGAGACCGTGTGGCGCCAGGCCGACCGCTACAAGGTTCCGCGCCTGATCTTCGCCAACAAGATGGATCGCGTCGGCGCCGATTTCGATCGCTGTATGCGAATGATCAAGGATCGACTTACGCGAAATGCCTATCCGATCCAGCTCCCCGTAGGAACTGGCGAGACGTTCACCGGCCACATCGACGTCATCGAGCGCAAGCAGTACATCTTCGACGACGAATCGCTTGGCAAGAAGTTCGAGATCACGGATGTCCCCGAGCAGTACAAGGAAGCGATGGAGAAGGCCCGTCACGACGTGATCGAGGCCGCCGTCTCTCATGACGAAGCGCTGATCGAGAAGTACTTCAGCGGTACGGACCTCACGATCGCCGAGATTCGACACGCAATCCGCAGCGCAACTGTGGGCGGATTCATCGTACCCGTGCTTTGTGGCGCCGCGTTCAAGAACAAAGGCGTGCAGGCGATGCTCGACGCGGTCGTCGACTTCCTTCCGTCGCCCGAGGATGTGCCTGCCGTCGAAGGTCATCTACAGAACGGCGAGATGGGTGAGCGTCACCCGAAAGACGACGAGCCGTTCGCGGCACTCGCGTTCAAGATTGCAACTGACCCGTTCGTCGGTAAGCTGACGTTCTTCCGCGTTTATTCCGGAAAGCTCGAGGCTGGCTCGTACGTCTACAACGCCACGAAGGACAAGCGCGAGCGCGTTGGACGCCTTCGTCAGATGCACGCGAACAAGCGCGAAGAGATCCAGGAAGTTCTGGCCGGAGACATTGCGGCCGCGATCGGACTCAAGGACACGCGCACCGGCGACACGATGACGATGGAAGATTCGCCGATCATCCTCGAGGCGATGAAGTTCCCGAATCCCGTCATCGACGTCGCGATCGAGCCGAAGACGAAAGCTGACCAGGACAAGCTGGCGATCGCGCTACAGAAGCTGTCAGAGGAAGATCCAACTTTCCACGTGCACTCCGATCAGGAGACGGGACAGACGATCATCTCCGGAATGGGCGAGCTCCACCTCGAGATCATCGTCGACCGGATGCAGCGCGAGTTCAAGGTCGATGCGAATATCGGCCGCCCGCAGGTCGCGTATCGCGAGACCATCAAGAAGCGCGTCGAGAAGGTCGAAGGAAAGTTCATTCGCCAGTCGGGCGGTAAGGGTCAGTACGGACACGTAGTGATCAACATTGAGCCGGCGAAGCAGGGCGAAGGATTCGTCTTCGAGGACAAGATCGTCGGCGGAACGATTCCGAAAGAGTTCATCAAGCCGGCCGAAGCGGGAATGCGCGAAGCCCTCGAAGGTGGAGTGCTCGCAGGATATCCGATGGTCGACGTGAAGGCGGAGCTGGTCTACGGCTCGTACCACGACGTCGACTCCAGCGAAATGGCGTTCAAGATCGCGGGCTCGATGGCGATCAAGGAAGCCGCGAAGAGAGCAGGCGCGATCATCCTCGAGCCGATCATGAAAGTCGAAGTCGTCTCCCCCGATCAATACATGGGCGACGTGCTGGGAGATCTGTCATCCCGTCGTGGCAGAATCGGTGGAATGAATCAACGCGGTGAAGCGCAGGTGATCGACGCGCAGGTGCCGCTGTCGGAGATGTTCGGGTACTCGACGAAGCTCAGATCGATGACCCAGGGACGAGCCGTCTACTCGATGGAGTTCGCCCACTACGAGGAAGTACCGAAGTCCAAGGCAGAAGAGATCATCAATAAAGTCACCGCAAAGGCGAGATAAGAATGAGCAAAGAGAAATTCAATCGTACCAAGCCGCACGTGAACGTCGGAACGATCGGCCACGTCGATCACGGGAAGACCACGCTGACGGCCGCGATCACCGCGATCCAGTCCAAGAAGGGACTGGCTTCGGCCGTGGCATTTGACCAGATCGACAAGGCTCCCGAAGAGCGTGAGCGCGGCATCACGATCGCGACCGCCCACGTGGAGTACGAGTCCGAGAAGCGCCACTACGCGCACGTCGACTGCCCGGGACACGCCGATTATGTGAAGAACATGATCACGGGTGCCGCCCAGATGGACGGTGCTATCCTCGTGGTATCGGCCGCAGACGGCCCGATGCCGCAGACGAGAGAGCACATCCTCTTGGCCAAGCAGGTCAACGTGCCTTTCATCATCGTGTTCATGAACAAGGTGGACATGGTCGATGACCAGGAGCTCCTGGACCTGGTCGAGCTGGAAGTCCGTGAGCTGCTGAGCTCCTATGACTTCCCGGGCGACGACACGCCGATCATCAAGGGAAGTGCACTCAAGGCCTTGGAGTCGGGTGACCCGAACTCCGAGTACGGCAAGAAGATCGGCGAGCTCATGGATGCGCTTGATTCCTATATCCCGCAGCCCGTTCGCGAGACCGAGAAGCCCTTCCTGATGCCCGTTGAAGACGTGTTCTCGATCACCGGCCGCGGCACCGTCGCGACTGGCAGAATCGAGCGCGGCAGGATCAAGGTCGGGGAGGAAGTCGCACTCATTGGCTTCAACTCGGACAAGAAGACCGTGATCACGGGCGTCGAGATGTTCCGGAAGCTTCTGGATGACGGCCAGGCAGGCGACAACGTCGGACTCCTCCTCCGTGGTATCAACATGGAGCGTGGAATGGTGCTGGCTAAGACCGGCTCGATCACGCCGCACACGAAGTTCAACGCCGAGGTCTACGTGCTGACCAAGGAAGAGGGCGGCAGACACACGCCGTTCTTCAAGGGTTATCGTCCGCAGTTCTTCTTCAGAACGACCGACGTGACGGGAAGTGTAGAGCTTCCAGAAGGGATGGAGATGGTGATGCCAGGCGACAACGTTCAGATGACGATCGAGCTCATCGCTCCGATCGCGATGGACGAGGGACTCCGCTTCGCCATCAGAGAAGGCGGCCGCACCGTTGGTGCCGGCGTCGTCACCAAGATTCTCAAGTAACCAGCATTTCCTAAACCGAGATAGTCATGGCAGGAAGAATTCGAATTCGGCTCAAGGCGTTCGACCACGCCGTCATCGATCAGGCCTCCGCGGACATCGTTCGCACGGCTGAGAAGACTGGCGCGCAGGTGAGTGGTCCGATTCCTCTGCCGACAAAGACGAAACGCTGGACCGTTCTCCGCTCGCCGCACGTGGACAAGAAGTCGCGTGAGCAGTTCGAGCTGAAGACGCACAAGCGGTTGATCGACATCCTTGATTCGCGCGCGGCGACAGTCGACGCGCTGACCAAGCTCGATCTTCCCGCCGGCGTCGACGTCGAGATCAAGGTTGAATAGCTACTGCACTGCGGACTACTGCGAATTGCGGACTAATTGAGGACTAGATGATCGGGATTATCGGCAGGAAGCTGGGCATGACCCAGATCTTCAATGAAGAAGGACAGCAGATTCCTTGCACCGTCGTGGAGGCAACTCCCAACTCGGTGGTCAAGGTTCTGACCAAGGACAAGGTCGGCTTCGACTCCGTCGAGCTCGGCATGGGCGAGCAGCGTCACGCCCGCGATTCGAAGAAAGGCGAGCGCACTCCGCGCGGCCGCCGCGCGCACAAGGCCGTCATCGGCCATGCGGCGAAGGCCGGTCTCACTGTCGCGCCCGAGGTTCTCCGCAGCTTCCGTCTCGACGACGCGCAACTCAAGGAAAACCGTAAGGCGATCCCTACCTACACCCTTGGCGACAAGGTCACGGTCGAGATCTTCACTCCGGGCGAGCAGGTCAAGGTGACGGGAACCTCGAAAGGCCGTGGATTCCAGGGCGTCGTCAAGCGCTATGGCTTCGGCGGTGGTCCCAACACGCACGGTAACACGAAGCACCGTCGTCCCGGCTCCATCGGGCCAGGCACGGATCCGTCGCGCGTAATCAAGGGCAAGAAGATGCCAGGACATTATGGCGCTGAAAGACACACACAGACGCACTTACGCATCGAGCGCATCGACGCTGCTCGCAATCTCCTCTATATCCGCGGCTCCGTGGCCGGTCCCACCAACGGGATCGTGCTCGTGAAGAAGCAAGGCTAATCATGGCTGAGACTACGACTCCGACCCCGACTCTGAAGGCAGCCGCGTACACCGCCGGCGGCACCGTGCGCGACAGCGTGGATCTGCCGGTCGACCTGTTCGACGGCACGATCAACATGCCGGTGATGCACCAGGCCGTTAAGGCGTTCCTGGGAAATCAGCGTCTCGGGCTCGCGTACACCAAGACGCGCGGTCTCGTGACCGGTGGAAACCAGAAGCCGTGGAAGCAGAAGGGAACCGGCCGCGCCCGTCAGGGATCGCGCCGCGCCCCGCACTTCGTCGGCGGTGGTACTGTGTTCGGCCCGACCGGCCGCAAGTACAACCAGACTGTTCCGCGCCAGATCCGCGCACTTGCCCGCAAGAGCGCGCTCAACGCGCGCGCACGGGAAAACGCGCTGATCGTGATCGACAACTTCAACTACGACGCGCCGAGCACGAAGCAGATGGTCTCGCTTCTCGCGGCGCTCGACGTGACGAACAAGAAGGTACTGATCCTTACGGACGGCCTTAAGCCCAACGTGTTCCTGAGTGGACGCAATCTGCAGCGGACCCACGTGATGCCGTACGCCGATGTCTCGACGTACCACATTCTCTGGTCCGACGTGGTGCTCGTCGAATCAAACGCACTTGGCTACGAGCTCGCTTCGGTGGATGAGAAGCCCCGCGCGGCGCGTCCGAAGTCCGAGACCAAGTCTCGCGGCGCCGAGAAGGCTGAG
>Ga0193709_1000723_pt1 | contig 10698 bp, 10 predicted proteins | sample H3c2metaG_FD_160571 | JGI IMG/M metagenome (GOLD analysis project Ga0193709, IMG submission 160571) | Soil microbial communities from a riparian zone of the East river system, Colorado, United States - H3c2 | ecosystem: Environmental > Terrestrial > Soil > Riparian zone | place: USA: East River... | reverse complement strand
AATCGAGTCCGCTCAGACGAAGGCTTGGCTTATGATGCCCGTTCCAGCTTCCCCGGCGGCATTTACTATCCCTTGACGTTCACCGCCGGTTTCCAATCCAAATCGCGCACCGTGGCCTACGCTGCCTCGATTGTGCTCGAAGAAATGAAGCACATCGCTGCCGATCCTGTATCGGACGACGAACTGAACACGTCAAAGCGTGGTTTCATTGATCGTTTTCCTCGGACATTCGGCACCAAAACTCAGGTTGCGACGACGTTTGCGCAGGATGAATTCACCGGTCGTTACGCGAATGATCCGGAGTTCTGGGAAAAATATCGCTCGCGGATTGAGGCAGTCGGCAAAGATGATGTTCAACGCGTTGCGAAGAAGTATCTGATTCCGGATAAACTGGTCATTCTCGTCGTGGGCCAGAAGGACGAAATCATGCTAGGTCACCCGAATCATCCGGTGAAGCTGACAGAAACTGCCACCGGACAATTCAAAGAACTGTCTTTACGCGATCCGCTGACAATGAAGCCGCTGCCGAAGGCAAAATGATATGCAACATGAAGAAAGCACTTCTGTTTTCAATGCGATGCTGACAAGTCCAGCCGGGCAGATTGTCATTTTACGCGCGAGACAGAATTTGTGCCGTTTGACCTTCGCAAATTCTGGTCAATATAACGGGACAACTCTGCTTCCTGCTCAGGCTTGAGCTTTGCTTTCTTGCTCATTTTTGTCATCCACATTTCCCAATCTGCCTGCGAGTATTTTGCGGGCTCATAAAACTTGTGACATTTCGCGCATTTCGCCACATACAGCTTTTGTCCCACTGAGTTTTGCGCAGCGGGCAAGTCCTTCGCCGGGGCAGGGCCCGCACACCCAGCCAAGGCAAATCCAATCAACGTCGATAGTGTGATTCTGACAAACATATTCAAAAGCTAAATCCCGCAATCAATCGTGCATTCATTCGTTCGTGTCCTTCCAGTTCGAAATTGTGATCGCCATCGACGTTGTGAGCAAAATTTGCGCCTAAAACCTGCGGCATCACAGTCAACGTAATCCACCATTTTTCCTGCTGATAGGTTACGACCGGCCCGACATAAAGCGCGGTGTTCTCCCAGATCCGATATTCCGGCAACTCATTATGGTCGCGTGCTTCCAAACCAATGCTCCAGTGCGAATTGATATGACGTGTAATGCCGAAACTCACTTCGACTTCCCCTTCGGTCGAATGAAAGTTGTCCGTCCATTCCGCTGCGTGCGTCAGATTGAGCGCCCATTTCCAATCTCCAAACCGTTGCCCAATGACAATCCGTTGTTCCAGTTCGGCTTCGTCCCCGGCGTAGCGCGGTTCCAGGTAAAGTGTTAATCCAACCGGATGGTTGGCCGGATTCAGCACGAGGTAGCGGTTCTCAATCGAGACCCCGTCAAAATGAAAATGAGAATTATTCTGCTTCGTGACGGGATCGCGAAAGCTCTCCGAACTTTCGTTGAGGTAAAGCGATACGCAATAGTTATCTGTCGCTCCATATTCCAACTCATGCCTCAGCTCCCATTTATTGTAATTCTCCTGTCCCACCGTCTGGTTACGTCCGCTTCGCAGAGTTACCCACTGCTCATATTCCAGCGCCCCGGCCGGCATTGTTTCCGGCTCGTACGTATAAGTGAAAAACCGTTCGGTGGCTGAGACCGTCGCGAGGCCCAACGATATACAAACTGCACCCAACACCGCGCGCGCTTTAGATTTCATTCGTTAATTTGGTTTGTTCTTCAGAGTTTTAGTTACATTTACGATCGTTATTTAATTGAGATTGAGTCTCAATGTCAAAACCTATTTTGCCCTTCCCTTTGCTTATTTTCTTTTTTGGAAGGCAAAGGACGTTTAGCCGGGAGCTTGGGATCTTCTGATTCCATGCACGGTTATAAAGGCGCCGGGTGTATCGGCATAGGTCCAAGGGATTTATTTTCAAAACGAAAAAACTGCTTGACCGGCGTGCTTGCCTTATTGTGCCATGCAGAAAGAACATTAGTAGAGCATGGAAATGCGGACGGTGAACCAATCAATGCGGCCGAAAGCGCGGCGACTAAAAATCAAGCAGAAGGCGGTTGCAAACCTTGAGGCTGAATTGTTGCGCCGCGTTCGGGCGGATGATCGGCTCTCACGAGTGGATTTGGCTCGTGAGCTTCACCTGGCTCCGTCTACTGTGGGGGCCTATGTTGACCGCCTGATCGCGGAGGGATTCCTTTGTGAATGGCAGAAGGTAGAACGTGATTTCGGGCGTCCGCCGACCTTGTTGGCGCTTAATCCGAAAGGCGGAAGATTTATCGGAGTGGATTTTGAAGCGCACAATATCATGGCCACGCTAGTGGATTTCTCGCAACAGGCGCTGCGTCAGATTCATAGAACGATTCGTCCGCTGGATTCTGTAGAACAGATTATCGGCAAAATCGAGGACTCGATTGAGCAGTTAATGCGCGGCCAATCCCGCGATGTGCTGGGAATAGGCATTGGCGTGCCGGGCGCGATCGATCCAAAAAATCAAATTGCATTGGCGTACGGGCATATCAAAGGCTGGAAGAATATCCCCCTGGGTGAACGGCTAGCCAGGAAGTTTAAGGTGGAAGTTTTCCTTGAAAACAATATCCGCTCGATGGCGCTGGCAGAAATTTGGTTTGGGCAAGCGCGGGGATTGGAGAATTTTGTGTGCCTGGGTATTCGCACTGGCATCGGGGCTGGAGTCGTGGTCCGGAGGCGGGTCCTGCACGGGAAAAATAATTTGGCTGGCGAAATCGGCGATTGGTTATGTCCGGTGGCGCCGGTTGAACGGGATATGAGCGGGGGTCCGAATACGTGGTGCTGCTCGAAGCTTCGGCCACTGGAAGAAATTGCCTCAGTGCCGGCTATTCTGAAGGCCATCAATGAAGCGTCCCAGAAGAATAGCGACCGCGGATTTGGCGGGAAAAAAGGCGTGCTAAGTTTCGATGAAGTGGCGCGCGCGGCGATGGACGGAAACAAATTGGTCTGTGAGGTTGTCGAGAATGTGGCGCAAACGCTCGGGTGGGTAGTTTGCCAAATCGATGCGGTGTTCAACCCGCAAAAGGTAATCCTGGCGGGCTCTTTAGTGGCACTGGGCGATACCTTGCTCAAGCCGCTCCGAAAAGCGGTCGAGCGATTCTCGTCTGAACTGAAGCAGGAACTGCCTGTGGTGGTGAATTCGGAACTGGGAGAGTTTAACGGAGCGCTCGGAGCTGCGGCGCTCGCTTTGCATGAATGGAAACCTAAAAGATGAAGTTATTTATTGATAGCGCTGAAGTAGAAAAGATTCGTGAAGTGTGGGAATGGGGCATTATTGATGGAGTGACCACCAATCCCTCGCATGTCGCCAAAACGGGTCGGAAGCATTTGGAAGTTTATCGTGAGATCTGCGATATCGTGGATGGCCCAATCAGTCTCGAAACGATCACCCTTACGGCCAAAGAGATGGTTCCGGAAGGGCGCGCCCTCGCCAAAATTCATAAAAATGTTGTCGTTAAAGTGCCGATTACAAAAGAGGGTTTGAAGGTGGTGAAGCAATTCACGGCGGAAGGCATCAAGACGAACGTGACGGTGACGTTTTCGCCATTGCAGGCGATGTTGGCGGCCAAATGCGGCGCGACGTACATCAGTCCATTCGTTGGGCGGCTCGATGCTATTGGCCAATTTGGGATGGAAGTCGTCCGCCAAATCAAAACTATATACACGAATTACGATTTTAAAACCCAGGTTCTGACCGCCGCGGTTCGTCATCCGACTCACGTGCTGGAAGCCGCGCTGGCCGGTTCCGATGTTTGCACGATGGCCTTCGACGTTCTCGAGCAGCTTTATCAACATCCACTGACGGACATTGGCATTGATATTTTTTTGAAGGATTGGGCGAAGGTGCCGAAGGCATGAAGTTGCGGATTGGGTTCATCGGTCTTGGCGCCATGGGACTAAGCCACGTCAAAGCTGTTCACAGATTGTGCGGGGATAAAGCCGAAATAACCGCGCTTTGCGGGACGACCGATGCCAATTTTGAGGCAGCCGCGGAAGTTGCGCCGAGGGGCAGACGCTTCAAGCAACCGAGCCAGCTAATCGAATCTGAGGTTGATGCAATCTTCGTTTCGACTCCGAACTTCACGCACGCAAAGCTTGCCGAGGAAATTATTAGTGCCGGCAAGCATCTGTTCCTTGAAAAACCATGTGGCATCACCCGGAACGAATGCTTGCGCGTCCTCGACGCCGCCAGTCGCAGTGATGGTATCCTGATGCTCGGCCACGAACTGCGCTATTCGCCGTTTTTTCAAAAAATTAAAGAGCTTGTGGAGCGTGGCGAGATTGGAAAGGCACGAATGGTCTGGACGCGGGAATTTCGGGGGCCGTTTCAGAAGAAATCCGGTGAATGGATTCAAGATGCGCGACTTTCGGGCGGGTGCCTGGTAGATAAAAATTGCCATCACTTTGACCTGATGAACTGGTGGGTTGGCGCGCGGCCTCAACGTGTCTCGGCTTTTGGCGGTTGCGCGGTGAACCGTGTGATTGAAGGAAAGCACCAGGTGCAGGACCACGCTACCGTGAGCTACGAATACGAAAACGGCGCGCGCGGCACCCTTCAACTCTGCATGTTTGCTTTGGACTTTCCGAGTGAAGATTTGGAAATGGGCATCATCGGCGACGGCGGAATGCTCGTGACCCGCATTTCGAGAATCGAAATTTTGCAATGGAAGCGCGGAACAAATCAGAAGGAGCCGATCATTCATAAAGTGAATGCCAGACAAGGAGAAGGCTGGGGAAACCACCTTGGCTTCGACGAGATTCACCGCGAATTTGTGAGCTGCATACTGGAAAAGCGCGAACTGCTAACCAGCGTGCGCAATTGCATTGACGGCACATTGCTCGCGATTGCGGCGGAACGCGCGATTAAGAAAGGCCAGGTTTTGAGTGTGGATCATGAGAACTAATGTCGATGAAGACCTATCCTGTCTATCTTAACGGCGAGTTGACGATCACGGAGAAAACGTACGAAGTCACGAATCCGGCAAAAGGAGACGTGCTGGCGAGGATGTCAACCGTTGACCGCGCGGCTGTCTCGCAAGCGGTTCAGCATGCGCACACGGCGTTCCATACCTGGCGGAATTTGACTGGAAAAAATCGGGGCGAGTTGCTGCTCCAGGTTGCGGCCGAAGTGCATCGGCGTCGCGATGAAATCGCTCGGATGATTACGCTGGAGAACGGCAAGCCCCTCAGCCAGAGCGAAGGCGAGGTCGGTATGACGGTGGATCATTTGACCTGGTTCGCCGAGGAGGCGCGTCGGGCATACGGGCGTATGGTCCCGAATCAGGTGGAGGGCAAACGTCACCTGGTGTTCAAGACCCCAATAGGTGTTGTTGGCGCGATTAGCCCTTGGAATTTTCCGTTGGTGCTCGCCGTTCGAAAAATCGCGCCCGCATTGGCGGCCGGCTGCACCGTCATTCTAAAGCCGGCCAGCAAAACCCCGCTCTGCGCCTCTTTGTTTGCTGAGTGCGTAGACGCTGTAAAAATGCCCAAAGGCGTTTTTCAACTTGTTGCAGGTTCTGCCGCGGAGATTGGAAAGGAATTTCTGGAAAATTCGCTTTGCCGGAAAATTACCTTCACCGGGTCAACGGAAGTCGGCAAGAATTTAATCGAAGGAGCGGCTAAACAGGTAAAACCGCTTTCACTCGAGTTAGGAGGCCACGCGCCGGTCCTGGTGTTTGAAGATGCCGATCTCGAAAACGCTGTCGAAGGGACAATGCTCGCCAAGTTTCGAAACACCGGGCAGTCGTGCATTGCCGCAAATCGCATTTACGTCCAGCACTCGATTTACGAGCCGTTTCTGAAGCGTCTCGTCGAGAAAGCGCGCGCGCTTCAAGTCGGTGACGGTCTCGACCCGCGCTCACAAATCGGAGCTCTCATTGACGGCGAAGCTGTGGCTAAGGCCGTCGAGCATGTCGAAGACGCCATTCGCGGCGGCGCGCGATTGCTGTGTGGAGGCCAGCGATTGCCTGGCCCGGGAAACTTTTTCGAGCCGACGGTTCTCGCCGATGTGCCCAGTGGCGCGTTATGCATGCGGGAGGAAACGTTCGCGCCAATTGCACCGGTAAGCGCTTTTGAGACCGAAGCCGAGGCCATCGAGCGAGCCAACAATTCTCCTTACGGACTGAGCGCTTACGCCTTCACGCGTGATCTCGGCCGAATGTTCCGCCTGGCGGAAAATCTTGAAGCCGGGATTATCGGCATCAATGATGGCCTGCCTACGACCAGCCAGGCCCCGTTTGGCGGCGTGAAACAAAGCGGTTGGGGCCGAGAACTTGGCATTGAAGGCATGGATGCGTTTCTTGAAACAAAACACGTTTCTATCGGTATTTCCTGATCACTGTGTCTCCGATTTCTGAATCTTTGGTTTCCGGTAGAATTGTTCGTGAACCGGCGGGCTTTACGAATGGCTATTGGGCTGGCGCTCCCGGCGTCTTTTACGCTGCAGATGAACGAGCGTGGTATTTGAGCTATCGCATTCGGCGGCCGCGTGGCGTCGCGCCCGATCGGGGCGGCGAAGCCCGAATTGCGCGTTCTACCGATCTACAGACCTGGGAGGACGTTTGGTCCGTTACCAAGGACAAATTAAAAAGTGCGTCAATCGAGCGCTCTGCGATTCGCAAAGGCCAGGACGGTCTGTGGCGATATTTCACAAGTTACGTCGATTCGGCGGACGGTCGTTGGTGCGTGTCGGTCCTCAAATCCAATGACGTTCGCAAACTCAATCCTTCGGAAGCCAAACCGATTTTCAAAGCTGCTTCGCTCGATTTGGAAGGAATCAAAGATCCATGGATTTTTGACTACGATGGGGCATTTTATATGTTTTTAAGCGTCGCGCTCCCTACGCCGAAAACGAGGCAACAATCTCACTCGACGCTCGACATTTATAATACTGGGGAATGTCTCTCTGCCACCGGGCTCGCTATTTCGCGCGACCTCGAGAATTGGCATTGGCAGGGTGTAGTTTTCAAGCCTGGCCCAAGCGGCTGGGATTGTTACTGCCGGCGTATTAACAGCGTGGTCCCTTACGACCGAAAATTTATTGCTTTTTATGATGGCAGCGCCAGCCATGCCGAAAATTATGAGGAGAAATCGGGTCTGGCGATCTCTTCTGATTTGCGGCGATGGGAATGTTTGTCCCCATCGGGCCCGATTCTTGCGAGTCCACATAGTTCAGGGTCTTTGCGTTACATGGACGCGCAAACACGGAGGGACTCTCCGGATTCCCTTAACCTCTTCTATGAGTTTGCCCGTCCGGATTCTTCGCATGATTTGCGTCTGGCTATTGTCAGCGCAAAATCTCTATTTGGTGCTCGGGTCGGTGGCTTATGATGAGCAGTCCGCAATCGCCAATTACCAGTCACAAGTTGCCAGTTACCAATTGTCTGACGGATTTCCCTGATTATTTGCGCGTTTCAGCTTCCGACCTGGGCAAAGGGCAGCCAGTAAGAGTGCGTGTGGCGGGAGACGTTCATTCTGTTGCTCGAGACATGGCCGAAGCGATGTTCTCTGAAATTCGCGAGGGCGAACGGTCCGGGCGTGGTGCAACACTAATCGTACCGGTCGGACCCGTGGAGCAATTCCCTCTTTTGGCCCGACTTATCAACGAGCAGAGGATTTCGTGCCGTAATACCGTTCTCATTAACATGGACGAGTATCTCACGAATGATAATGAATGGATTTCCCACGACCATCCGCTGAGTTTCCGCAGGTACATGGATCGGGCGTTTTACAATGTGCTCGATCCCGCCCTGGCGCCGCCGTTGCATCACCGTGTATTTCCTGATCCAAAAAATCCCGGGGCGATTGAAAAACTGATTCGCTCACGATGTGGTGTCGATGCTTGTTTCGGGGGGATCGGCATTAACGGTCATCTCGCTTTTAACGAACCCCCGGAGCAGAATATTGACATATCTCTGGAGGCATTCGCGGCCTTGCCAACCAGGATTCTCAGTTTGTCGCGGGAGACTCGAACGATCAATTCTGTCACGGTTGGCGGTGAGATCAGTGTTATTCCGAGAAGTGCGATTACGGTTGGGTTGAAAGAAATTCTTGGTTCCCGAAAATTGCATTTCTATTGCAACCGAAAATGGCAGAGTGGAGTGGTTAGGCGCGCGTTGCACGGCCCACTCACTCCAGCGTGTCCCGCATCCTTGCTTCGGACGCATCCAGACGCGTCAGTGACGGTGTCGGATTTCGTGGCGGCGCCACCCGATATTCAATTGCGGTAGACCAAAATGCTCGACTGCCATCAGAGCCAACTGGCTCATAAGAAAGATCCGGATTTCTGCCCACTCGCGGAAATCATGCAATTGCAATTTCGCCCTCGCGGAATGCAGGCTGGCATCGAAGCCGCGGAAGCCTTTCATACCCACCTTGCGTTCAAGCGCGGTCGCGCGTGGTGAAAATCGTTACTCCGGCAACGGCTGATCTTTCGTCTCCGGCAAAAAGGCAATCACAATCAGCCCAAGGAGAAACAGCAATCCGAGTGCCGATATTGCGGTTCTTAAATCAATTCCTGGCCGGGCTTTCAACCAACCCGAAAAAAACAACATAGTCGCCGCGACTGTGCGGCCGACGTTAAAACAAAAACCCGCGCCGGTTGCGCGCAAGTGGGTCGGAAATAACTCGGGAAAATAAACGGCAAATCCGGCGTGGATTGCCAGGGTCAGAAACCCGAATACCGGCAATAGAATTAAGAGCTGGGTGTAGTTTTGAGGAGCAAAACACGTGATGGGCACAATCAGAGTCGCACCGATTATAATCCATGTGAAGGCCCGCTTTCTTCCCAGCCAGACACACAAGGGCCCGAACGATAACAGGCCTAATCCACCGCCGGCAGTCTCTACATATCCGTAAGCGACCTGCGCTTTCGTGGTTGCGTCCGCGAGCGAGGTGCCTTTTCGAATTAACATTTCGCGGGCGAGGTCCTGTCCGGCAACCGTCACGGCCCAAAACGTTCCGAGGCCGACTGCTGCCAGCAACATTCCCAGGAGCGCCCGCCGCATCCAGCGCGGGTCCCTCAGCAATTCGCTCAGGCTGCCCATCTTCCCGCCTTCGCTTCGAGCTTTTTCAACCGCGAGCTTCCAACTTTCGGGCTCTTTGACACTCGCCATGACCCAGGCGACGAGCAATGCCGGGATGATTCCGATGAGATAGACGCGTCTCCAATACATTCCAACAACCAAACTCGCGAGAGTTGCCGTCCATGTTCCCAGGACGCTGGTCGCATGAAAAATGCCTGACGCATGGGCGCGGGCGTGCGCCGGAAATACTTCGGCCACGAGGCTGGCCGCGACCGCCCATTCACCGCCCACACCCATAGCCACCAGGAAGCGCAGCACTCCGACTTGGGCCAGCGAATGTGCAAAATAGGTCAATCCCGAAGACAAGGAATACATCAGGATGGTTAGGGCCATGGTCGGCTTGCGCCCCCAACGATCGGCCATCGCGCCGAACAACAATCCACCGGCGGTTCCACCGAGTAGAAAAATTCCCAAAAAGATGTCTCCGTACTTACGAATTTCCGCGCTTGATGCGCCACGTGCAATATCGTTCAGCAAATAGCTTCGGGTAAGGTTGAAAATTTGCCCTTCGTACGTATCAAAGACCCATCCTGCGGAGGCGATAGCCAAAATAAGCCATTGATAGGACGAAACTCCTTCATACCAACGCCGCACTGCTGCGGAAACCGGCGGCGCGGTTTTGGGCAAAGTCGAACTCGGATCTTCGTGCATGCCGGTAAGGGTAACTGATCCCCATTGAAGCCCCTTCGCACCTCGGAGGCAAGCAGGTGTTCCTTTTCACTTCTACAGGCAATAACGCACGGGCTTTTCTCTTGAGGTTTTCTTCCCAAGTCTTCTAAGATTTTGCGACCTTCAGAAAACCTGTGCCAAACTATCTTGACGACGAGCCGCAGACCCGATCTCGTCGTGTGTACACCCACATGGCCTTGAGGCGTGCTTCGCTTATTTTCTTTATCCTCTCGCAAATATTGGAAACCCAAGGTGGTAGTATAGTATGGACAAATGCTTCCGGTGGTCTCTGGAGTGCGTCAACAAACTGGAGTCCGAACACCGTTCCCGGCCCGTCCGACAATGTTTTCGTTACAAGCCGGGGAAATTATACAGTCACGCTCGACGTCGATGCCACCTTGGCGAGCCTGCTGGTTGGCACGAGTAGCGGCACACAAACGTTCGCTAATGCTTCGCAAACGCTCGTTCTCAATGGCCCGGGCTCATTTGAAACGAACACCATTTTCAATTTCAATGGCGGCACACTCGACGGACCGGGATTGTTGCTCATAAAGGGCTTCTTTAACTGGGGAGGCGGCACCATGGATGCTGCACTTGGACCCGGTGGCAGAACGGTCTTCACCAACAACGCTTCTATCTCAATCAGCACCAGCGCGACCAAGGTCTTGTACCGCCGAAGCGTGGACAATTACACGACTGTCAACTGGTCGGGCGGCGTGATTAGTCAAGGCGGCGGTGCGACCTGGAATAATTTCGCTGGCTCATCCTTCGACGTTCAGGGCGATTTGGCCATGAGCGTCACCATGGCGACTCCGCTGACTTTCAACAACTTCGGTATCCTGAAAAAATCAACCGGTGGAGGTATGGCCTCCCTTGGGATGATCG
>Ga0193709_1000721_pt1 | contig 10713 bp, 10 predicted proteins | sample H3c2metaG_FD_160571 | JGI IMG/M metagenome (GOLD analysis project Ga0193709, IMG submission 160571) | Soil microbial communities from a riparian zone of the East river system, Colorado, United States - H3c2 | ecosystem: Environmental > Terrestrial > Soil > Riparian zone | place: USA: East River... | reverse complement strand
CGGGACTCTTCAGGTAGCGGTTTACGATCGCGTCTGCCGCCCAATAGGCGAGCGCGGCCACAGTATCCGTGGGATTATACCCGGGGTTCTGCGGGAAGGCCGTGGCACCCATGACGAACAGGTTGGGTACGTCCCAGCTCTGCAAATAGCGATTGAGCGCGCTGGTCTTGGGCTCGACGCCCATAATGGCACCGCCGCAGGTGTGCGTTGTCTGGTACACGGTGACGTCGTAATGACCGCGACGCGGGTGCTTCTCAAGCTGCCGCGGCCCCATCTTCTGCACGACCTCAGCCAGCCGGTCCGTCAGGTATGTCGACATCTTGAGCTCGTTGTCGTGGAAATCGAACGTTAGGCGCATCAACTTGCGGCCGAAGCGGTCCGTGTAGGTCGGATCGAGGTCGAGATAAGCGTCGCGATAACTATAGCAGCCGCCATGCGTGACGGCCTCATAGCTGCTCAAGTAACTCTTCGCCACCGCCTTCTTCCACTCGGCGCCCCATCTCGGCGTTGCCTGTGGCGTCCTCGCAGTCTGGATCGGTCGGCCATTGGTCTGCACTGCCCCCATATAGCCGCCGCCGACGAAGCCATGCGGTCCGTGATCGAAATTGTCGCCGTTGAATTCGTCGATGCACATTCCGATCGAGCCCGACGCGATGAAGGGATTGAAGATCTTGTCGTCGAAGAACGCGTCTACGCTGGATGTGACTTGGTAGGAATAATTTCGCCCGATCACGCCCTCGCGCGCGCGCGGATCGTAGGGTTCGCCGATTCCCGAGATCAGCAGCAGTTGCACGTTGAACAACTGGAAGGCGCAAAGCAGCACGAGGTCGGCCGGCTGCTCCCATTCGTTGCCACTGGTGTCGACATAGGTGACGCCGCTGGCGCGTTTTCCTGATTTATCCAGGTTGATCTTCAACACCTCGCACTGCGTGCGCGCCTCGAAGTTAGGGCGGCGGATGAGTGCCGGCAGGATCGTGGTCTGCGGACTAGCCTTCGAGTAGTTGCCGCAGCCGAACCATTCGCAGAAGCCGCAATAGGTACAAGGGCCTAGCGTGACGCCGAGCGGGTTCGTGTATGCCTGTGAGAGATTCCCGGAAGGTTGCGGGAAGGGCTTGTAGCCCATCTCCTGAGCGGCCTGTGCGAACAGCGTCGGGCCGTATGGCTGCTTCTGCGGCGGCGTCGGATATTCGCGGGAGCGGGCTCCCTCGAAAGGATTTCCGCCCGCCTGTATCCGCCCCTTTATGTTTCCGGCTTTGCCGGACGTGCCGCACAGATACTCGAACTTGTCGTAATGGGGCTCGAGGTCATCATAGGTAATCCCCCAGTCCTGGATCGTCATGTCCTCGGGCAGGAATTTTTCGCCATAGCGCTGCACCAGATGCGTTCTCAGCTCGAAGTCGCTGGGCAGGAAGCGCCACGTCTCGGCATTCCAATGCACGCCGCCGCCGCCAACGCCATTGGGCGGCATGAAGGATCCCCAGCTGCGGATCGGCAGCGCCGTCTGATTAGCGTTGTTACGGAAAGTCATCGTCAACTGCTCCGGCCGCAGGAACAGATCGTGGCGGATGCGGTAGCGCAGCTCATCTTGCGCATAGGCCGGCGGGAAATCGGTCGCCGTGTCGCGCCACGGGCCGCGTTCGATCGCCACCACGTTCAATCCGGCACCAGTCAGCTCATGCGCCAGGATGGAGCCCGTCCAGCCCAGCCCGACAATCACCACATCAGTTGCTGGCAATTTGCGCGTCATATTCCCGATACTCCGGACGAGACTTATTGCCCCTTTGGCGCCTATTCGGGTCGGCCAGCAATGCCGACGGGTGGCAGCGGATAGCGCTCGTTGTGCCGCTCCACCCAGTCGCGGTAATCATAGCGCGCGCCGGGAAATCCGATCATCTTCCAGCCGACCATCTCGCGGTTGCCGCCGTAAACTGGGTCAGCGAAGAACCCCTCCCGCGTGTTCTGCAGCAGATGCTCGAAGAACGTCCGACCGCTCGTTCCTTCCAGCTGCACCTGGCCTTTCTCCAGCCCGGAGAGAACCTTGTCCTTCTCATCGTCCGGAATCTGGGCGAAGGGCTTTCCCGCGTAGGCGGCGCGGCAATATTTGTCCAATGCGGGCAACGCCTGGCGATACCGAGCCGCCGGGGTCAACGGCGACTGATTTCCCTGCTCCGGCGTTCCGTCGGCGAAGGGCCCGTGCATGTAGAGCCCCTCTGCGCTGCCATAGGATCCCGCAAGTTGTCGGTCAATGAAGACCGCGCAGCCGGCATCCTTGCCCCCCGGCGTCTGCGGGTCCGGCGGGATCAGCCGGTCGACGAGCGCTTCGATCGCAGCGCCTTCCTCCGGAGTGAAATACACCCATGGTCCAGGGTGCACCGCTGTTGGCGGAGTGCCGGCACTTGGTGCCCACGGCAAACTGCCCTTGACGACTAGCGCCCGGGCGGAGGTCGCCGAGAACACCAAAGTCATGGCGGTGCTTATGAGTAACTCGCGGCGGCGCATGCCGGGATCAGAGCGCGATGAGCCGGGTATTCCTTCCCCGGTACTATGAGCACCGGGGGCCCTCTTACCGATACCGTTGGCGCTGAGCCGGATTTCTTTCGCGACCATAGTGCTCCCCTGGATCGTGAAAACGGAATTCCAAGGTGGCGATGCGTCGAGGCAAAAGCATAGCACAGTCTGAACGGTTCTCAAGTCGCGTGAGTCAAGTTCAGCAATTTAGGTCGCGGCAAAGCGGGTGTTGGGCGTGGCACTTTGGCGTCCGGTGCGCCGGGCGTGCCTGAAAGAGCTTGAGCATGAAGTGATCGTATATTGCCAAGCAAATCCCCAAATTCGAATCATCGAAGCGATAGATGTGTTGCTCAAGCAAGAGAGATTTACGAGTGGGTTTAAGTGAAATTGCATCGAGGCATTAGCGTGACCGCTTCGGTTCAATCGCTCCAACTTGACCATGCGCGGGCCACTTCCGGTCTAGCCCGATAGGCGGGCAAATTCAGAGTCTGTCGGAATGTCTCAAACGTGCCAACAACAGGCATCTCCGCTAAATAATTCGATAAGTCTTGCGTTGCGTTGTGAAAACCGTCGAGCCGAGATTTGGCGATTCTGCGCGCTCTTAAGCCGGACTTATCTCGGTCACAATCCTATTGTCGGCAGTCGTGTTAGTTGCGCAGTCCGGAGTCTGCATTTCCGATCCAGACGAACCGCTTTTGCAACACCAACGATTTGCTGTTTTGTGGATTGCGCTGAGCACAATCATCGTTGATTTCGCCAGCTGACCTGGCAGAGCATCACGGTCTACGGCACGATTGACGCGGGGTTCGGCTGGCAGAGCCACGGCGCGCCGTGGGACCCACGATCCGCTGTCGGAGCCTCATACTTTCATTCTTGATCGTCCGATGTCGAACGCACCGGGGGATACCTTCAACTACAATAGCGGTAATTCGCAGCTGCCTTCTGCCATCATCACCAAGCTAACGGGAATGAACGCCCGAGACTATGCGAAAGCCAAGCTCTTCGCTCCGCTTGGGATCAGCACCTCAAATTGGCTGCGCGATCCTCAACTCCTCGCCATCAGGGGATTCGGATTGGCGATGCTGCCTCGCGACATGGCAAAGATAGGTTATCTGTAGCTGCGCAACGGCGGACAGAGTCGGCGCCATATGCAGTGATGTCAGAAAATTCCGATCCGAGTGGCAGCCGCGCCACAGTGATCTTAAAAGACCCAACGGCTTCGGCGGCGACAGTTGCTGTGGGGCAACCGCCGATGAGAGTCAGCTTTGGGTCAATCGCGTCGGTTTGGACGTAGGCCGATGACTTCCGGTCTTCCCCCGATAGTGTTGCAAAAGTCTTTTTGCGACATGGGACTCGAATTTTCCGAGCCGTAGGCGCGACGATCGAATAATTATGTGGGGGACTACGCCGCCGTGCGCCAAACTCACAGGCGATTCCGGTAAGGGGTTTGAGGCTGCATTGATCGGCGATTGTCGCTTGTTTCGTCTTTCCGCGGGAAATTAGTCGCCCGGCATTTTGGGAGTTTTGCAGCACTATCCCCCCGACAACGGACATCGTTAGACCGGCGCGCTTGGTCCGTTTCGTGCCAATACGCGACATTGGCGTGAGCAATAGCACCCCTTCGCGGCGACCGTAGCTACAGCATTGATCCGGCTTCCAGGGCTGCTCTCACCAGCATGCGCTCCGAAGCAGCGCTCGCATGCGTTGCGAAAAAGTCACACCGCGACATGAATCCGCTAGCGTCACGTCGCCGCGCATTGTGCGACATGCCTCCTGCGCTAAAAGTTGTGGGGGCGTTCGATTTCCGAGTGGACGTACAGGTCTCACGGCGGAGGCTGGTAATGGCGACAGCCCAAATCCTTATCCTCGGTCCGGCGGCGAGTCTTTTGCTCGCAACCAGCGGAGCCGCGGGCGCTGACCTTCCTGTCAAAGCGAAGCCGATCGAATATGTGAAGGTCTGCACGCCGTACGGGCCAGGCTTCTTCTTCATCCCCGGTACCGACACCTGCATGAAGATCGGCGGCTACCTCCGGGTCGACACCACATTCAATGGCGGCATACAGGGCACGCCGGCATGGAACGGTGACGCAGGACAACATAACCGCTACTTCGACTACTTCGCCGCCCGCTCCCGTATGCTATTGTCAATCGATACCCGCACCGCCACCGAATATGGCGTGGTCCGTACCTTCGGCCAGGGCCGGTTTACGTTCAGCACGCTTGGCAACAACACCTTCAACCCGAACTCGATCAACGGCTCGGCACCGGTTGGCGGCAATCAGCTGCTCGACACCCCTGGCGGCGGCTACGTTTCCATCCAGTACCTCTTTCTTCAGTTCGCAGGCTTCACCTTCGGTCAGTCGGCGTCTGCCTACGCGTCGCCTTGGCAGGGCTACCCCGGCAACATCACGGACTTCCTGCTCGGTGGCCAGAACACTGATACCGGTGTCCAGAACATCCAGTACACTGCGGATTTCGGCAACGGAGTGACCGGCAGCATCGGCGTCGATGATCCAACGGTATGGGACCGCACCGCGGTTTACAACCTGTCGCTGCCGCTGAACGCCACGCTGAACACGGGCAACGCTTATGCCGGCGTCCATGCGCCCGATGTGGTCGGCAACATCCGCATCGACCAAGCCTGGGGTCTGTTCCAGATTTCCGCCGCGGCGCATGAAGTCAACGGCTCCTACAATGTCCTGAACACCGTGGGGGTTCCGGCTGGTGCGACGGGCCTTGCGGGCGCAGCTCCGACCTCTCTGTCGGAAATCTCCGGCCACCCCGATACCTCGTGGGGCGGCGCGGCGATGGCGTCGTTGCAGATCAAGAACATCCCGACCGGTACCGGCGACGACATCAAGATGGACGCGAGCTATTCCAAGGGGGCGACGAAGTACGTCATCTCGTCGGCTTCAACCTCGCCGAGCTTTGCCATGTTCGGCAGCACTAGCGCTTTTGGCGCCTATCAGAGCATCGGGTTCGGTGCGACGACCGACGCCGTCTATCTGCCGGTCGCAGCCGGCGGCGACGGCTCGCTGCATCTGACGGAGGCCTTTGGCGTTCGCGGTGCGTTCAACCACAATTGGGATCAGTACTGGTCGTCGAGCCTCTTCGGCTCGTATGTGGGCGTCCGCTATGACGGCGCAGCCAAGGCCTTCATGTGCGCGAACTACACCACGCCAGGCAAAGCGGTCAGTGCGGACTACATCTGCAACCCCGACTTCAACCTGTCGCAGCTTGGTGTCATCACCCGCTGGACGCCGGTCAAGGACCTGACCTTCTCGGCCGAAGTCCTATGGGTCCACCTCGATCAGAAATTCCAGGGCACGGCGGTTCTCGGTCCGGTGGCGCCCAAGCCGTCCGCGCGGTACGAGTTCAAGGACCAGAACACGGTCCACCTGCAGCTTCGCGCCCAGCGTAACTTCTGAGGCCTTTTTGCAGCGAATAGACCTGACAAGCCGCTCAGTCTGTCTTGATTTAGGCTCCTGTAAAATCAGGGCATTGGACAGGTAAGACAAGATGGCTGCCGTCCCACAGAGGCGCGAAAGCCGACATGCTGGGGAGGTTCGGGTTGGGTCATCAGCGTCGTTTTGGCCATCGGTCGGTCGCTTCCGGTCTAGCCCGATCAGCGGACATGGTCAGAGTCCGTCGGCATGTCGCTGAAGGGCCAGTTGCTGCGGTTGCCTAGCGACGGAGGTGCGGTTGTTCACACCGACGATGGATTCGTAAGAGCTATCGCATCAGCTGCAATAGATCCCAGCGATTTCCATAGAGATCATCAAAGACCGCAACGGTTCCGTACGGCTCCACGCGCGGTTCCTCCCGAAACAGCACGCCTTTTGAGCGATAGGCTTCGTAATCGCGCCAGAAATCGTCTGTGTGCAAGAAGAGGAACACGCGCCCGCCAGCTTGATCACCAATGTGTTGCGTTTGATCCGCTGTGACCGCTTTCGCCAGGAGGATGCGGGTCTCTTGGGAGCCCGATGGAGCAATCAGGACCCACCTTTTGTCGTTGCCGAGGTTAGTGTCCTCAACCAACCCAAAGCCTAGCTGTCCGGTGAAGTAGGAGATGGCTTCATCGTAGTCGCGAACAAGAAGGGAGATGTATCCGATGTGCTGCCGCATCGTGGGATCACTCTACGCGGTTGGCTTTAGTCTGCAACGGGTCAATCGCGTCATTTTGGCCGTCGGCAGACCACTTCCGGTCTTCCCCTGGGAACGGACATCGTCAGGCCGACCCGGCAAGTCCGAAAAGTGCCGATATTGTTGCAAAAGTCTTTTTGGGGTGGCGAACGAAAATTCTTAGAGCCACTGATGCGTCTTACGCGCGGCGACGTGAGGGAACCATATCGCTTCACCCAAAATCGATCACGGACCCCCGTAGCGGCGTTGAAAAGCGAAGCAGTAACTAAGAAGTCCAAAGATCAACTTTAGCGAGATTTCTAGGGTTGTTCGATTTTCGACTTTTGCAACAAAATCTGCCACTAGCGGACTGATGCACCGCAACAAACGACGTGCACTTGTTGTGATGATTGACTGGATCAATTCGTCGTCGCGGGCGGGGAAGCGTCGCGTTTTTCCCGCTAACTTGGTGGCCTAACGGAGTTGGGTTGGCGTAGCAGCGGTAACATTTGTTTTAGCTGCCGGTCGAACCCGTCTTGGCTTGTGCTCTTTTGGCTTGTGCTCTTGATGTCGGCTCCGATCTTCGTAAGCGCCACTAACAACGCGTCGGTCGCTGCAGGAAGCGCGGGTCCTCCACCGGCTAGTCGATGATCAAGAAATGCTTGGATTTTTTCTATGCGATCAGAATTGGTGATCAGGCCGGTATCTACGAGAAATTTGAGGTTAGTAGCGGATTTGTCAGCGTCACCGGTTTTAATCACCTCAAAGATACGCGCAGCTTCTGCTTTGGTTTCTTCTATGATTTTGGCTTGGCCTGCTTTTTCGGCCTCAAGTTTGCGCTGTTCTAACCCATTCTGCAGGGTTACCGCCGCGTTGCTGAGGCCGGCCAGCGCAGCCGCGAGAACAGCAAGGACAACGGGACTTGACCACCGCGAACGGGATTGATCTCGCTCCTTGATCTCAATTTCACGTTTACGAAGCTCATACTCACGCAGCCACCTCTCGTGGTCCAGTTCGAGTGGGGTCTGTTCTGACATGTTCATGCGCTGTTGCCTCGACCATCCACTTGGCGTCAAGTCTGCTTTGTCCTGGGGACATTCGCGAGCGAAGTTTCCAAGTCCTCTTTGAGTGCCACGAAGCGACATCACCCTTTAGCCGTCGCACGAGATGTGTGGGCCGAGGGCTCCCCAGTTCGGATAGAGTACCACCTCCAATTATCCGCCTAGTTTTTCTTCGATCTCAGTGATCCATCTCACATCAGCTTCTCAGCTATTCGTGATCAAAAACGCTGGTGCTGGTGGCAACGGTCGTATGTTCCGCGAGATACGCGCCGGCGTAGCAACGCCGACCGTCTGGGGTTCACGTCCGACTTGGGTCCAAGCTGTGTGAAAACGCCGTCAATGATATGATTCTCCTGCGATTTGGCCGGAGGATTCGATGACGCGCTTTGTCGTTGGCGATGACCGCAGTCAGAGCACAATGTTTCCCGAGCGGTTAGATGACTATTTGGGCGGGGACAATTCGGTCCGGGCGATCGATGTGTTTGTCGATGAGCTTGATCTGGCTGGGCTGGGCTTTGGCGGTATTGAGCCATAGGCGACGGGAAGGCCGGCCTATCATCCTGCGACGCTGTTGAAGATTTACGTCTACGGCTACCTCAATCGGGTGCAATCGAGCCGACGCCTGGAGAGAGAATGCCAGCGCAACATCGAGTTGGTTTGGCTGACCGGCCGCCTGATGCCGGACTTCAAGACGATAGCCGACTTCCGCAAGGACAATGGCGAGCTGTCCAAGTCGACAGACGGCTCTGTCTGAATCGGTCTGAGTACTGATACTTTGGGCCGTACCAACCCTGATCGTTGTCGGTGGTGTCGGCTACTATTTGGTTCGTACCATTCACTAGATCGGTTGCAGGATAAAAAGAACGCCTCGGGTGTCGTCCACATCACTCGGCGCGACTAAGGTCGTGAATGACCGGCTGAAGGTCGCTTGCGGGTAGCTCCAAAGTAGCCAGTGTGATAGGCAGCTTGAAACGCCGTGGCCCGGCGCTTCCAGGATTTAGATAGAGCACACCGTCAATCGTTTCGATCCGCGGACGATGCGAGTGGCCGGAAACCACCACGTCAATTCCGTAAGCTGCTGGATCGATCTGCAGTTGCTGAAGGTCATGCAAGACATAGAAGGACCGCTCGCCGAGCCGTACCACCTGAGTGTCGGGATAACGTTTCGCCAAGTCGCCGGTATCGATGTTTCCTCTGATCGCAGTGACAGGCGCGATCCGACGGAGTCTGACGAGAACGTCCGCGCGACCAATATCGCCAGCGTGGATGATATGCGCCACCCCGGCAAGCCCTTGCTCAGCCTCGGGCCGCAGGAGCCCGTGGGTATCCGAGATGATTCCAATCTTCAGCACTACGCAGTATCCCTCGATGCGCGACCGAACAGCGTGTCCGACTATCTCGATCACGCATAACACGGCTAGGGTCAGGACCCATAAACTGAACGAAAAACTCGGATGACAACTTCGAGCCCAGGACGGACCTCAATCAGCCGGTCGTTGGCTTGCCGGTGTAAACCGCCAATTGAGCGTCGAAAGCACGCTTGTAGGCGGGCCGCACTTCGCTGCGGGCGACATAGGCCGCTAGGTTCGGATATCCGTCCAGGATGCCCGATGATTTCAACCTGAGCAGCACCGACACCATCGTCAGGTCGCCCGCACTGAACCCACCATCGAGCCAGTCGGCACTGCCAAGGCGAGCGGAAAGTTGCTTCAACCGGTCGCGGACGCGATCCAGAGGCGGGCGCTCCTTATTCCAGGGCTTATCGCCCTCCAGAAGCCTGGCGGTTGCGAGTTCAAGGATCGGCGGCTCCACCGAAGGTCGAGAACATGTTCGCAAAGCTAAAAGACTGGCGGCGTATCTCAATGCGCTACGACCGCTGCGCCTGCACATTCTTCGGCGCTATCTGCATCGCGGCAACCGTTATCTTTTGGCTCGGTCAATGAGTCCTGACCCTAATCCCGCTGAATTGCGTCCTAGTTGCTTCGTTGCGCGGTCCAATATCCCGAGCAGCGCGCACCTCCTGCGTGGCCGCTCCAGATCCCGCCGCCGGCGTCTCGCGTCAGCCTTCCCGAACCTGATGCGTATTTGTCGTGGACCGTCACCGACGCGCGAACCGCGCCCGATCTTCCGACAGACCCTCTGAACTTCACCAGATTGGGATGCGTCACAACGCCGTCGTTTATGTTAACTGAGAAATTGTAGGTCGGATCGCAGCTTCCGCGTTGTGTAAAGAAGACGAGATTCCAGGGACCGTCGTAAGAGGTTCGGGCTTCGGCAGCCGTCGCCAAGGTAAGGCAGGCACAGCCAATTACATTCGCGATCAGTCGCTTGTTCATGATCTTCTCTCCAGAGGAATTGGTTGATGTTCAGTAAGGCAGTCGTAGGTGTTGGGCATTGATGTCTTCTCTTGGTCTAGCTCAGCTGTTCGTCGACCATCTTCTTTCACCGCGCGTTTCAAGAGCCAGTGCGCATTTCGGCGGGCCCTACGCAGCCGTCCAGCCGCCGTCGATCGAGAGGTTGGCGCCGGTGATCTGCGCGGCGTTCTCGCTGCAAAGAAACAGCGCCAGCGACGCCACCTGCTCGACCTTGACGAATTCCTTCGTCGGCTGGGCCGCGAGCAGGACGTCGTTGATCACCTGATCCTTACTCATGTTGCGCGCGTTCATCGTGTTCGGGATCTGCTTCTCCACCAGCGGCGTCCAGACGTAGCCGGGGCTGATGCAGTTGCAGGTGATCTTCGACCTGGCTAGTTCGAGCGCCACCGTCTTGGTGAGACCCGCGATGCCGTGCTTGGCAGCGACATAGGCCGACTTGAGGGGGGACGCGACCAGCGAATGCGCCGAGGCCGTGGTGATGATACGACCCCAGCCGCGCCTCTTCATGCCGGGCACAGCTGCACGGATGGTGTGGAAGGCGGAGGGCAAGTTGATCCCAATGATCGCATTCCACTTGTCGACCGGAAACTCCTCGATAGGGGCGACGTGCTGGACACCGGCATTGTTCACGAGGACGTCCACGCTGC
>Ga0193709_1000720_pt1 | contig 10723 bp, 9 predicted proteins | sample H3c2metaG_FD_160571 | JGI IMG/M metagenome (GOLD analysis project Ga0193709, IMG submission 160571) | Soil microbial communities from a riparian zone of the East river system, Colorado, United States - H3c2 | ecosystem: Environmental > Terrestrial > Soil > Riparian zone | place: USA: East River... | reverse complement strand
CGTGGGACTGTCAGAAATTCTGTGTGTCGAGCCGGTTTGATTAACGATTGACCTCGAACCGATCGCCGAACACGATTGCGAATTGCGCTTTGGCTGATGCCCATTCGCGTGGTGGCATCTTCCACTTTTGAGTGATCTCGCGCAATTGCAGCCAGATTAATTTCATCGCCGCCTCGTCGCTTGGAAAATGACCTCGGCTTCGTACCGAGCGGCGCAGCTTCGCATTCAGGCTCTCAATGGCGTTCGTGGTGTAGATCATTTTCCGCACCTCCTGGGGATAGGCAAAGAAGGGAATGACATGCGCCCAATGCCGGCGCCAAAGCGCGGTAATCGCTGCGAATCGCTGACCCCAAGGGCCGTCCTCAAAGGCCTGCAGCGCCGCTTGAGCGGCCTGGGCATCCTCGGCGCGGTAGACGGACTTGAGCTCCTTGGCGACCGGTTTGCGATCTTTCCAAGAGCAAAAATCCAGCGAATTGCGGATCAAATGTACGATGCATGTTTGAATCTGCGTCTCTGGGAATACCGAGTTAATGGCTTCCGGAAATCCCTTCAAGCCATCGATGATCGCGATCAAAATATCGTTCACACCGCGATTCTTGATCTCCGTCATCACTCGCAGCCAGAACTTCGCCCCCTCGGTCTGCTCGATCCAAATGCCTAAGACATCTTTGCGGCCCTCCGGGGTCACGCCGATCGCCAGATACACCGCCTTGTTGCGCACCGTCCCCTCATCGCGCATCTTCACCCGTAGCGCATCGAAGAACACCAGCGCGTAGGAAGGATCTAAAGGCCGGCTCTGCCAACGACCAACCTCCTCGAGCACCGCGTCGGTAACCGTCGATATCAGCTGCGGTGAGGCCTCAATGCCGTACAGCTCGCGCAAATGACCTTGAATCTCTCGCGTGCTCATCCCGCGCGCGTACATCGAGACGATCTTATCGTCGAAGCCAGGAAATCGGCGTTGATACTTAGCGATCAGCTGCGGCTCGAATGTGCCGCGGCGGTCTCGAGGAATCGACAGCTCCAACGCCTCGTTCTCCGTCAGCACCGTCTTCTTGCTGTAGCCGTTACGATGGTTGCCAGGCTTCTCGCCCTCCGAAACCTCATCCTGCGTCGAATCTGCAAGGTGATGGTCCATCTCTGCGTTTAGAACCCGCTCAGCAAAAGCCTTTTTAAGCTCGCCAAGCAATCCATCCGAAGCAAACATCGTCTTCGGATCTCTATCCTTCAGCAACTCATCCAAAATCTCTTTCTTGATCGCCATACTCTCGCTCCTTGGGTAAAGTATGGCTCAACACACAAAAATCTGGATACTCCCGCGCGACCTAACACCACGCGTCTCAAAATTCAATACGCAACCGCTGTCGTGCCCAAGCACCGGACGCAGCAATAACTCTACTTTCTCATCACGTGACTTTTTGACCATCCGCTCTGGTCGGTGCAAGCTCCCCCTATGGAGACACGGACGTGATCCACCCATCTGATCCGCCACCCGCCTCAGCGAGCGCAACGAGCTGAGGCGATGAAGGTCATTCACTTCACCCACGGCGCCACCGGAGCGTCTTTCCTACCCCTAGCCTAGCCGACGGCCACGGCGACACGCACATAAGCTGCGTTCACGTTGATCCAGGTGCCACCATCAGCGCTCCTTCACTTTCCCACGCCGCCACACTCTTAATTGTCCACGGCCGCATCACTATTACCAGCGAACACGGCGGACCCCGCAACACCGACATCCACGCCGGCATGGGCATCGTCGTAGCACGAGAAGAACCTTACTGCTTAAGATCCGATTTGGGCGCCATCCTTCTAATTGTCGAAACAGAACAGCTGTTAGCTCACGAGCGCGGCATCTCGAATCCCGGACGAATCGCAGGAGCCACGTGGCCTAGCGATCCTGAATTTCGTCGCGCGCATTTCAATGAGTAGCGTCTTTTATCATTGCAACTGACATCAAGGCTCAGTTATCTCGTAGCCGCGGGCGCGAAATAGTGCCAGCCAGCCGTCGGGCTTCAGTAGCTCCGTCATCGACAGCACAGCCACCGTGCTCACGTTGGCCGCGATGGCCTTTTCGGCGGCCGCAAGCCAGGCCGACTGCAGCTGCGCGTGGAGCTTTGCATACTCCTCCTGAAAACTGGGAACTACCAGCACTGCGCTGGCGCAAGTTTCCACAGCATCCGCCCGCAACAAGCTGCTTAAGCGTTCGATGTCGCCGGTCGACCACAAATTTGCACGGGTGCGCATGACCGGCAGTTGTGTTTCGACTAGCCCGATCGTAGATCGCAGGCAGTCGATCTCGCCCGCGGAGGGAATCGCACTCAAGTCCCGCACATATTGCTTTGGGTTGTCGATGGGTACTTCCAGGCTGACCGGTTGCACGGGTACATGCATGGCACGCGCGGTCGCCTCAATGCGCTGCCACACATGAGAATCATGCGTAAGCCCGACTTGATTGATGGCGCGTCGGTACAAATTGGCGGCCGCGCCAAAGGCGCAACGCCCGAATCGGTCCACGACCGCTTCACCGAAACCTTGAGCAGAGCCAGGCCCAAAGAACTCGCCCACGACTATCTCGAACGCGAGACAAAGGCCGATTCACCATTGGTTGCCGACCTGGTCGTCCAGCAGTGGCAGAAGGAACGATGCCCGACAGCAAGCGGCCGCCGAACGCTGGGCCACACGCCAAAAACACTCACCTGCGCCAGCACGGCAGGACGCCCCTCGGACCCCAGGCCCAACGCCTAAAACCCCCGATCTGGAACTTAAACGCGAGCGCAACTATGACCGCGGCGGACCGGAAGACGATCTTTAACTGTTATTGTGAACGGCGGCTTCCGACCAAGTGGACGGCTGACCCGCCCAGCTCAGCCTATGCCGGTGTTTATACTCAAGCAGTCCCGTTTGAAAAAGAAAGAGCCAACGCTCACCGACCTGTGTGTATACCTTGCAGGCGCGGCCTTTCCAATGGAACGACTGTTTCGTGATCCGATTGCGCCACAGTGTGTCAACGACAACTACGGCGAATGCGCCGTCGCCCTGCTCGGATATTGCGATGCGCAGCGTCTCGCGCTTGTTGTGAACGAGATCGTGCCTCTCGAAGAGCGCTTGCCATGAACGCCTCCAGCGCTCCCGTTCAAATCTTCCCATGGGCATGACCCATTGCATCGGATCGTGTGCCGCAGAGTCCGGTGGCCAAGGCCAAACCGTGTCGGGATGAAAGAGAGACACCAGAGTGTCCGCGTCGCGAGCGTTCCACGCTGCGGTTTCCGTATCGACCAGTGCTCTAATTACTTCCTCAGTCGTGATCATTGCCAGACTGCCTACCGGTAAAGGGCTACCCACGAAACAGTATTGCATCCGTGGCCGGCTCACAAGATATCGATTTGTGGAGACCGCTTGGAGTCCGGGACTTGCCCGAGGGTGACGTTTGCTGGAAATTGGACCGCGAATAGGCGCTGTCGGGCCATGAGCGGTCAGTGCCAGCAATGGAATTGTCGCCAGTTAGCTGCCGCTGGACTCTCTCTGTAGACTGACCGAATCCCGCCCTTGCGCGGCACCCAAGACGCTAACTCGGATTTGGAGGGTGAAATGAAAGCAGTTCGATTGTACGAATACGGTGGTCCTGAAAACCTGAAATATGAGGACAATGTTTCCGACCCAGCGTTGAGCGACGACTCTGTGCTCGTGGAAACCTCGGCGACCAGCGTGAACCCCATTGACTGGAAAGTACGATCGGGCGCGCGGCAAAAAGATTTTCCACTAAAGCTACCGGCCATTCTCGGCAGAGACGTCAGCGGGGTGGTGCGGGCGGTAGGGCGCAACATTCGCACCTTCAAGCCGGGTGATCGCGTGTTGGCATTAGCCTGGGAGGCCTATGCTGAGCTTGTCGCGGTTGAAGGCTCCATTCTCACCCATGTACCTGACGGATTGAACCTGGTCGATTCCGCAGCCCTACCGCTTGTAACGTTGACGGGTGACCAGCTCGTGCGGCTGGCAGCTCGGGCGCAACGTGGCCAGACGCTTCTCGTGACCGGGGCGGTGGGAAGCGTCGGGCGGGCCGCCGTGCACACTGCCAAGAAACTCGGCGTCAACGTGATTGCGGGCGTCCGCGCTCGGCAGCTGGCGGAAGCGCGGACGCTGGGAGTCTCCGATACCGTAGCCATTGACGACGATTCCGCGATTGCGGGGCTTGCGATGGTGGACGGCGTTGCCGATACGGTTGGGGGCGAAACGGCCGCGAAACTATTTGGCAGGGTTAAGAATGGTGGAAGCTTCGGCTATGCCTCGGTGTTCCCAGACGAGATATCCAAACTGAATCCGACAGTCGCTGTCACCCGGGTGCTCGGCCGTCCCGATGCCTCGAAAGTCCGTGAGTTTGCCGATGACGTCCGAGACGGGAAATTCCTACTGCCAATCAGTCGCCGCATGCCGCTTCGCGATGCGGGCGAGGCGCACGCATTGGCTCAAAGAGGTGGTCTAGGAAAGATCGTACTTGTGTGCCGGTAGGATGGCTCCTGGACCTCCGCGAAGGCGCGAAAGAGTGGTAGAGGCCGGCCCAAATCCCGACCTACGTCGCCCTAAGATCGTTGCCACAAACCGGTCGTTCGGAGGACTACTATCCGCTATGACTGCTGCTCGGCAAATGGCTCTCGACGGATGATCGCAAGGAGCACTAGAGTCATATGGGTGTCGGGTACTGTGTTTCACCTCTTCACCGGATTATCCACTTCGATGCGTCCGCGATAACCAGCCGGCCGCCGATCAAAGGCAGCAATTCACCAATAGATCGAGTAGCAGAACTCACGGGAACAAATGTCGGCGTCGGAACGCCTCGACTTTATTCGCCGACCATAGAAGAAATTCTTGTGTGGCGGCAGGGCGTAGCAACCAAATACCGCGATCAGTTGGAAGAAGGCTTGACGTGGGACGAGAGCAGCACGTTCGAAGTTTCGGAGGATGTCGCGACCAGCGGTGACGTGATGTTCCATTACGTTGCCGCAGTACTTGATCAACACGGCAAATCCGAGCTTAGTAAATTAATCAACGTTGGGCAACCGCCTCCGCATCAACTCAGTGCAGTCTTTGCCGAGGCAGATCGCCGCGGCTTCGGCGGTCGTTTTCCCCACCTACTGTTGGGTGCGGAACTGTGGCTCCCATTCAAGAGTCAACTCATGATCGAGGAGCCAAACTGGGACGGAAAGGTTAATCGATATGGATCGGTTTTCCACCTTATGGACGAGGTGACCACAGTTCGAGCTGCCATCGCAGACTCGCAGCCTTCAGTTGCCGACGCTACCGCCGCAGACACCTCAGATAAAGTGATTGTTGCCGCCTGGCAAACTTCCAACACGATTTTGCGCCTTGCGACTATCGCGGCGGCCAAGCAACTGCCGCTGTGGACGACCGGGTAAAGTTGAAACTTCCATCACGGCTCCCCCGGTCTGCAACCGGCCCAAAAGCCGCCAGCCAAACGTAGTACTCGTCTTCTCCGAATCAGTCACTGGTGACACGACTCACGCATCGTGATTGGTCGCTTGTGAACGTCCCTCGGTCAGCGTCGATGCAAGCAAGCAGCACAGGATCTCGATGACGTAGCTGCGGTCGCGTATTACGACGCACCGCGGAGCACTTGCGACCTGCGGAAGCAGGCGGATAACTTCGGCCGTGGCCCTCTGATCCTGACGCGGCGGGCGCGACAGATCCCGCGCTTCCGTCCGATTGTTCTGTCATCAATTGGGGTTGGTAGGGGGCCCCGTTCTTGATCTTCGGAACGCTCGCGAGCATCCTCGGATGCTCGCTCAGGTTCGCACCCGAGCGCGTTGCAACAAAAATCCAAAACGCCACCACTCAAGGGGGATAACATGAAGAAGGCTCTCTCACTCATTGTGCTCGCAGCGGTGTTCTTCGCGAGCCCTACCTTCGCCGCAGACCCGGTCGTGGGTACCTGGAAGCTTAATGTCGCGAAATCGAAGTTCAGCACGGGCGCAGTGCTGACGGCCGGGACCCGTGTCTATACCGAAGCCAACGGGCTGTACACGCTCGACCAGAAGCTGACAGGCGCAGATGGCAAGGAGATGTCGAACCGGGTGCAGTACCGCGACGGCAAGGAGGAAAAGCAGGCCACGGCCGGGCCTGCGGATACGACGCTCGCGAAGAAGATCGATGCAAACACTTGGGACTTTGATCTCAAGAAGGATGGCAAGGTCGTTGGCCACGTCCATCGTGTCGTATCGGCCGACGGCAAAACGCTGACGGTACACAACACGGGTATGCAGCTGAGTGGCGCCAAGGGCGACGAGACGCTTGTGTTCGACAACCAGTAGGGTTCCAAAAGGCCGCGCGCACAGGGACGTGCGCGCACAGCCCGGGGCACTACGCCAGCCGCCGGTGGAAGCACCGTTTGGCGGTGGCAGCTTATCCGAATCCGAACGACAGCTTTCGGGCCGCGACAGTGGCTGGTTGGGGTCGATACCGGGAGTACAGTCGTCACGTGCAACAACCGGCCAAAGGCCGACATCCAGACCATCGAATTTGGGTCCCTAATGCGGTCGTTCATTGTCGCTTATCTCCCGGCGCAGCTTGCCCCGGACCACGGCAGCAAAAAGGTCGCTAAGTTGGCTGGGTACGAAAACCGGTCGCTGTGCGTATGCGACATGAGCGGGGATACGAAGCTCGACCTCCGTACCAGCATTTCCCTCACTCCAAACATGCAGGTGACCCCCAAAGCTCTCGCCGCGCTCGCGCATTCCGGGAAGTCCCCAGCGGCCGGGCCGCTGACCACTTGCGAGGATCTGAGGATCCACACCTATTCCGTCATCGCGCACGCGGATAGTGAGATCGGCATCGCCAAAGGTGATCTCGCTCTCGATGTGGCGCGCCTTTGCATGTTGGTACGCATTGCAGACCGCTCACCGCCGTCGCCCGCAACGAGGCTTACCGCATATTCACAGCGGTTATTTTAGCGCTTGACCCGTTCCGGTGCCCTCTGGTGCGCGCGGGCTAAACCTGCCTGCGGCGCGTTCAAACTCGAGCCTCACGACTTGATGAACGCCAGAAGGTCGGCGTTGATCACCTCGGCATTGGTGGTCAGCATGCCGTGCGGGTAGCCGGGGTAAATCTTGAGCGTGCCACGCTTGAGCAACTTCGCCTGCAGCAACGAGGCGTCCTTGTAGGGCACAATTTGATCGTCGTCCCCTTGCATCACGAGAGTCGGCACCGTAATCGCCTTCAGATCATCCGTTTGGTCCGTCTCTGAGAAGGCCTTGATGCCTTCGTAATGCGCGAGCGCGCTGCCCATCATGCCTTGACGCCACCAATTCTGGACAATTCCCTGCGAGGGCTTCGCCCCGGGTCTGTTGAAACCGTAAAACGGGCCCGAAGACACATCCAGAAAGAACTGCGCCCGGTTCTGCGCCAGCGCTTTGCGGAAACCGTCGAATACCTCAATAGGCGTTCCGCCGGGATTCCCTTCGGTCTTTAGCATCAGCGGCGGAACCGCGGAGACAAGCACAGCCTTTGCCACGCGGCCTTGTGGCTGGCCGTACTTCGCGACGTAGCGCGCCACTTCGCCACCACCGGTCGAGTGGCCGATGTGGACGGCATTCCTGAGGTCGAGATGCTCCGCGACAGCCGAGGCATCGGACGCATAGTGGTCCATGTCGTGACCAGTGCTCACCTGCGTGGAGCGACCGTGACCGCGTCTGTCATGAGCCACGACACGATAGCCTTTGGAAATAAAAAACAGCATCTGAGCGTCCCAATCGTCAGACGATAGAGGCCAGCCATGGTGAAAAACAATGGGCTGTGCGCCCTTCGGCCCCCAGTCTTTGTAAAACAATTCAACGCCGTCACTGGTTTTCACGGTTTGCATATCCTGGTCTCCATTGTCGGGTGGACGCTGTGTGTTTGTAGATGAAGAATCCAATTGCGCGAACGACGGTAGGGCGCCTGTCAGCGCGAGACCGGCCGCAACAGAAATTACTGCACGTCGTGACACCGTGTGAGTTGGCGCCGATGCCTCTCTTAGACTGGGTCGAATGATAAGGCGCGTCATATTTACCTATATCTTGATACCTACGAGTGTACGAATGCGAGACGGATGAAGTATGACTGACGGCGAAACGCGTGCTTGCCGACCCCGTAGCGATGCTTCAAGAGTCGCCCCGCCGACTTCCGGTTCAAAAGCATTTATATAACAATAGTCCTAAACGCACGCTCGAATCCAATTCTGGTTATGCCGTGAGCGCTATTCTCTATTGCCCAGCCCTCTCGAGTATCCCCCGAATGGGTGGCCTTTTTTTTGGAGCCTGCGATTTTGGTTTCTTCAAAGCGGCCACTCACGGCAGACAGCATCGGGTCGGCTTCGGAACTACGATGCGACGTGCGGCACTCAGCGGCTCAAGGCTTCCGCCGCAATCTCAAAGGAGCGCAGGCGTGCTGCGTGCTCGAAGATTTGACAGGTAATCATCAACCTCATCCGCGCCGGTCTCCTTGATGAAATTGTGCAGATCCGCACGCACCATCTCGGGAGTACCGACTGCCTTGGTACAATATGCTGTGAAGATAGAAATACAAGAAGTGCGGGTTCCTCCAGCCTTTCTGATCCACAACGACGCGAGGCCGGGGCGTCGATTCATCTTGCAGTGTGGATCCGGCCAGTATTAGCTGGATGCATGGCAGACCATAAACGAACCTCGCCATGATTGGCGTAGGAGTAGATTTCGGCACCTCCAATTCGACTGTGGCCTGGTTCGATGGGCGTCAATTGTGCTTCGTGGGAATCGAGACAAACAGTCCGATTCTTCCCACGGCGGTACACCTGAGCAAAGAGTATGAAGGCACCACCGGCGCCGCGGCCATCGAACGCTACGTGCAGGAGAACACCGCGCGTCTAGTGCATCTGGTACCGGAGATTCTGGGACAAGCAGCCAGGTCCATCGAGAACAGCAGTCCAGAGCACGAAATGGCCGAATTGACTACGTCCAGGAATGCGGTATTTGGTCCGCTTATCGATCATGGTTTACCCGGTCGATTGTTTCTGGGGCTAAAGCGCCTGCTCGGCAATCCGGTCATCGATCGGATCTTCGTCTTCAACCGGCCGTATCGGTTGGTGGCGCTATTGACCCCCGTGCTATTGCGATTGCACGAGGCCGTTGAAAATGAGTTGCGTGCGCCGGTTTCACAGGCACACATCGGACGCCCGGTGAACTTCGAAGGCACAGAGTCTTCAAGGAACTCACTGGCCGTCAGCCGGCTCAGGGAGGCCTCCGCCCATGCTGGCTTTCGCACCATCGAATTCTATCCGGAACCCGTTGCCGCCACGTTGAGCTTTTTGTGGCAGCGGCGGGTAACGGGCAATGGCACAGTGCTGACCGTGGATTTTGGCGGCGGTACGCTTGACCTCAGCGTAATCCGCTATTCCGGGGCAAAATTTGATGTTCTATCGACCGCCGGCGCAGACCTCGGTGGCGACCGCATCGATCAATTGATATTTCGCCAACTGCTGTTCCCCCTTTTGGGCGAAGGAGCAGCCTGGTCGCGCCAAATTGATGGCCGCACGGTCGAAACGCTCTTTCCCTTCAGCGAATATGAGGAAGGTATTCTCAATTGGGCCATTACCCATACTCTCAATCAAAACAGATACAAGACACGCCTCACGGAACTCATCGCAGTCGGGAACGCAGCGTCCGTAAAATTTCAACGTCTCAAGGATCTCATTAACTACAACTACAGCTACAGTGTGTTCAGCGCGATCAAAAGAGCCAAGGCCGAACTGTCTACCCGGGAATCATCGTCGATCGAAATCCCCGAATTGAACTTGACCGTAACCTTCACGCGAGCGCAACTAAACGAAATCTTGGCGCCAATGATGGATCGGGTGACCGAGCTCGTCTATCAGGTGGTCGGCCGTGCAAATCTTCCCATGAACAGGATCGACCTGGTGGTGCGAACCGGAGGGTCCTCCCAAATCGTTGCTGTCAGGCAGTTATTGGAAGGGCTGTTTCCCGACAAGGTCACCGAGCATGATCCTTTCACCAGTGTTGCCGGCGGTTTGGCCATCGCGGATTATCATGGCTACCGTTGGGAATGAGACCGATTCCTTCGAAGGAGGAGAGCCTCGCTTCCTCCGATCCACGGCCACTCTAAGCAGTATCGTCACTGCTTAAGCCGCGGGCGATTGGCCAGTCCTTGGCCGGTGAGTGGGAACGCGACACGGTTGCAGGCTTCAACCCGAATAAGGGTCGTAGCGGCCGGATTCGTCGCGCGACCTCATATGTCACGAAACAACTGGCAATTGTCGCTCCGATCAGCAATATCGCTTCGATCCTCAAGGGCAGACGCTCTTTTGCAAGATAGTGGCCGACGACCTCGATGGTGGTTTGGTGAATGATGTAGAAAGGGAAAATGGCGTCCGTCAAGTAGCGCCGAATCGGCCCGTCACGATTGGCGAGATAATGGCGCGCGATCCCGAACACCCCCAATATCCAGAGCCATTGGTCTAGACCGTACACCGCCGCGCCCATGGTCCGTAGCTCAATAATTCTCATGCCACTATGGCTCGTTGCCATCTGGGCACCCCAACCGCCGTGCGCGCCGAGCACCAAGAAAGCTAGGCCGATCATCGAGCAGTAGCTAACAACGGCTCCCGCCAGAACCCGCCATCGCACTCCACCCATCCGCATCCAAATGACATCCGACTTAGGCATGAGATACCCGAACAGAA
>Ga0193709_1000719_pt1 | contig 10742 bp, 11 predicted proteins | sample H3c2metaG_FD_160571 | JGI IMG/M metagenome (GOLD analysis project Ga0193709, IMG submission 160571) | Soil microbial communities from a riparian zone of the East river system, Colorado, United States - H3c2 | ecosystem: Environmental > Terrestrial > Soil > Riparian zone | place: USA: East River... | reverse complement strand
CCTGATGTGCCTCCTGATTTCGACCCTTCCAAAAATTGAGATGCTCCCCGTGGTTAAGAGTGTCGGGCAGTTTGGACAGTAACATGTAAGAGCGGTAGAGGAGAGCCCCGAAAGCTTTCGGCGCTCTCCTCTGCCGTTTTACTTTATTGTGACATAGCCGACGGTTCAAATCGCACCCGCTTCCCCTTCCCTCCTCGACAACCTCCCTCGCCTCTCGTACCGTGCCGCCTCTCCGTCCAGCGGAAAACCTGTGAGCCAAACGGAAAAATTACTGCGCGAACTCATCGCGCTGCCCAGCGTCAATCCGGCCTTTTTGCCGGCGAACGATCCACGCGCGGGCGAGCAGCGCATGGTTGAATTTTTGGCAGCAACCACGGCGCAAGCCGGATTGGACATCGAACTACAACCCGTCCTTCCCGGACGCTCTAATTTCCTCGCTCGCCTCACTTCGCGAGAGAAGACGCGTTCCCGAATCGTCCTCGCCCCGCATCTGGATACGGTTAACGCACCGGACAGACTTTTTACTCCGCGCAAAAAAGATGGCCGCATTTATGGCCGGGGCGCTTGCGACACCAAAGGCTCTGTCGCCGCAATGGTCACCGCTCTTTGCGAACTCGCCCGACAACCGTCTCGCCCGGCGCAAACCGAAATCCTGTTCACCGGTCTTGTTGATGAAGAAAATGCGCAAGCCGGTTCCCGCGCCTTGGCCGGCAGCCGTTTGCGAGCCGACCTCGCCATCGTCGGCGAACCAACTCGCCTGCAGTCCGTTACCGCCCACAAAGGCGACCTGTGGATGATTATCAGAACTCGTGGAGTGTCTGCGCATGGCGCTCAACCGGAACTCGGGCGAAACGCCGTCCACGCAATGGCCCGGGTTGTTGATTTGCTCGAAACCAAATACGCCGCGCAACTCCGCCGCCGTCGTCATCCGCTGCTGGGTCCTGCCACGATCAACGTCGGCTCCATCCTGGGAGGGACCCAGGCCAACATCGTTCCAGACTGTTGCGAGATTCTCGTCGATCGCCGCACCATTCCCGGTGAAACCGAAGCCCGCGTCGAACGAGAGATTCATTCCTTTCTTCGAAAATATGGCCTCGAGGTGACCTTTGACCGAGGCCGACTTGCGCCCTGTGAACCACTCGAAACGAATCCAAAACTGCCTTTAGTGACGCAATTCCTGGGCAGCATCGGCCAGCGCAAGCCCCTGGGCGTCAATTACTTCTGCGATGCCTCGGTCCTTTCTCGCGGGGGCATACCCAGCATTGTTTTTGGCCCTGGCGACATTGCCCAGGCTCACACTGCTGATGAGTGGATCGAACTCGACTCGCTCGAACGCGGCAAGAACATGTTGCTCAATTTTCTAAAATCGCTCCCCTGAACTAAATCCGGACACCGAATGTCCAATGACGAATGTCAAAAGCTCGTAATCTAGGTCCTCAAAAGCCCAATGCAGCTCTGCGAGCATTCGGTCTTCGACCTTCGGATTTCCTTCGAACTTCGACCTTCGAATTTCGGACTTTCTCTCCCCCATGCCCCTAACCACGACTGAACCGTCCCTCTTCGCCCATCGCTCCTCGTTCTTTCGCCAAAGCGGCTGGCTCATGATCGCCAATATCGCCGGCGGGGCTCTCATGTGGGCGGTTCATTTCCTCAACAAACACTTGGACACCGGTCAATACGGCGACTTTGGCGTCTTCCTCGCCGTGCTGATGCTCCTGCCTAGTATCCCGGTTCAGATGATTGTCACCCAGCAGACCGCCAAGTCCCTTGCGAATAATACCCGACACGAATTGTCCGGCATCATACGAATGTTTTTGGCCGGCTCAACGCTGGTCTGGCTCGTGGGTTCGATCATCGTTTTGTGTTTCCAAAAAGACATCCTGGCCCATTGGAAAATGACCGATCATCCTTTCGGGCTTTGGATTACGCTAGTGATTGTTCTCATCGCCCTGTGGATCCCGATTTTTTGGGGCATGTTGCAAGGCCAGCAAAATTTCCTCTGGCTTGGCTGGAGCATGTTGGCCAATGGCATTGGCCGGCTCAGTATCGCGGCATTTGCTGTTATCATTTTAGGCACTGGCGCGGCCGGAATGATGGCGGGCGTCCTGCTCGGACTTGTGTTCGCTCTGGGATTGGCGGCGTGGCACACTCGTTCGCTTTGGCTTATCTCGACGCAGCCTTTTGATTGGCGCAGTCTGACCCATCAGGTTCTCCCCTTGCTGCTTGCCTTCGTGGGATTCCAAATCCTGTTCACGGGCGACACGATCCTCGTCAAAAATTACTTTAGCGATAAAGAAGCCGATTTTTATGTCAGCGCCGGAACACTCGCGCGCGCGCTCCTTTGGCTCGTCCTGCCCCTGGCATCAGTCATGTTCCCGCGCCTCGTTCACAGCGCTGCTAAATCCGAAAAATCGAACCTGATGGGAATGGTCCTGCTGGGAACTGCCGTTCTCTCAATTGTTGGCGCTCTCGGATTGGCTTTGCTCGGCCCATGGGTGGTGCGAATTGTCTATACGCCGGCCTTTGTCAAAGTCGTATCGCCTCTTTTGCCATGGTACGGGGCTGCCATGATCCCGCTCGCGTTGGCCAACGTCCTGCTCAACCAACTCCTGGCGCGTCCCGTCGGTCAGACACTGCTCGCACTTGCCGTTTTCATCGCGGCCATTGCGTATCTATTCGCGTTGAACCGGTTCCATGATAGTCTCGTTACCGTCCTCCAAGTGATGGGCGCCGCCAATCTGGTGCTTTTGGCAATTTGCGCGGCCTTTTCCGGGCGAAAGAAACCGCAAGCGGCCTGAGTAAAGTCAAGTTGGTTCAGGCTATATCGAGCCAGGACGAACTCTTCGGGTCGCATTTGAAATTCAATCGCAGCACTTTTCCGAGTCAGGACTACCGACTTGTGGCTCTGGACTTTTCCGATCCGGTCCCGGCCTGGGCTGCGGCTGACGTAATTTCTTATATATCCACGTCTCCAATGGCCGCAAAGGCCGCAACAGTCTGTAGAGCCCTGGCCAATAAATCAGCCGAATTCGCACGATCGAAAGTAACATCGTCAGCGAGGTCCGAAACAAGGTTACTTTTGAGCCAATCTTGTCGGTCCATTCGGTCGGCACTTCCAGAACCCGAAAGCCCTCGCGCTTCAACGAGTAAAGCAGGTTGATGTCGAACGCCATATCCGCGATTCGCAAGGCGGAGTGGATTTTTTCGACGGCTTGCCGCCGGATCACTTTTGCGCCGCATTGCGTGTCCTTGATGTGCATGCGAAAAAACAGTTCTACAATCAAATGGAACACGCGACTGGCGAATCGCCTTCGCTCCGTCTGTTCGACATGCAAAATGGACTCGGGCAACCATCGCGAGCCAATCAGGCAATCTGCCTCCGCGCTTCTCCGGGCAAGATCGTGAAACGCCCGGGGCGGAGTTGCGCCATCGGCATCGACATATCCAATCAGATCCGCCAACCGTGCTAACTTTAGACCTTCAATGAGTGCCCCGCCTTTGCCAATCGGGTCAGGAAAATCCAAAGAGCTTATGAACGGATAATCGGCCGCAACTCTTTGCACGACGCCAATCGTGTTGTCCTTGCAACCATTGAGGACGACGACAAGCTGAAACTTCCCGTGATATTCCTGCTGAAAGTAGCGCCCGTAGTCCCGCAGGACCGGCTCGATCCGGTCCTCCTCATTATAGGCCGGAATCAGAAGCAGTAAGCTTGGCTCGGTCACACGCTTAACCTGGAGTTCAGGCTGTCGCCGCCAGCCTTGAGTATTTTATTCGCTTCTTTGGTTCCCAAAATCTTCCTGCCGCGCGCGTAATAAACCAAACCGCTCCCACTTTTGACGAAGCGTCCGTTTTCCTGAGTTTTGGTTCGGCTCACGTGATGCTCAACTCCCGTTGAATCCCAAATTTTTCCACGCGCTTACGCAGCGTCGCGCGGGTAATGCCAAGCAGCTTCGCCGCGTGTACCTGGTTGCCATTGGCTTCCTTGAGAGCTTGAATGACCAATTCACGTTCGACAGCGGGGATAATTTTGAGCTTCGGATCTTTTCGCGCCCAATGAAATAGCTGTCGTGCGAGAACGGTGACATCCGCAGAGCCGGCTTCGCCGGCTGGCGCAGTCAGCGGCGCTGCGCCAATGCCGGCCGCTGTTTCGCCAGTAACCTCCATCGGCAAATCGCTGAGCAGAATCGCGTCCCCTTTGGCCACCACAAGTGCGCGCCGGAAAACATTTTCAAGTTCACGCACGTTCCCGGGCCAATGATATCTTTCCAACGCTTTGATGACGCCGGGCCCAACTGATTTCGGCGCATGCTGCTGGTCCTTCGCAAACTTCTTCAAGAAATAGTTCGCCAGCAAACGAATATCCTGCCGCCGTTCGCGCAAGGCGGGCACTTGCATGCGGACGACATTCAAGCGATAGAACAGGTCCTCGCGAAACTGGCCCTTGGCGACGGCTTGCTCCAATGGCCGATTCGTCGCGGCGATGACACGAACATCCACTTTGATTGGCTGATTTCCCCCAACTCGCTCGAATGTTCCTGACTGCAGCACGCGGAGAATCTTTGTCTGGGTGGCGGGCGTCATGTCGCCAATTTCATCGAGAAAGATCGTGCCGCGATTGCACTGCTCGAATTTGCCGATGCGCTGCAGCGTCGCGCCGGTAAAGGCGCCGCGTTCGTGGCCGAACAATTCACTTTCGAGAAGCTGCTCCGGAATCGCGGCGCAATTGACCGCGAGGAATGCCTGCTGGCTGCGATTGCCGTGATGATATATGGCGCGCGCGACGAGTTCCTTGCCCGTGCCGCTTTCGCCAGTGATCAAAGCCGTTGCATCACTGTCCGCCAGTTGGCCAATGAGTTTGAAGACCTGCTGCATCGGTTCGCTGCGGCCAACAATCCCAAGTTCATAGTCCTCCTTCTCAAGCAGCGGTTGATACGAGACTACCTGCCGCATGTCATTCGCGGCCTTGAGTGCGTTGGTGACGATGTCCTTGAGCTTCGGCACATCGAAGGGCTTGAGCAGATAATCGTAAGCGCCCAATTTCATCGCTTCAATCGCGGTTTGGGTCGTGCCGTACGCCGTCATTAGAATTACCAACAGTCGGGAGTCTATCTGGCGAATTCGGCGCAACGTCTCCAGCCCTGTAATTCCCCCCATGCGCACGTCCATGATAACGAGGTCGGGTTTCAATTTGGGAATAATCTTCAGCCCTTCTTCACCGCTCGAAGCGGTTGTTAACTCGATTTCCGGCGAATTAAAAATCCGCTGGAACGAGTATTGCACGTCCGCTTCGTCATCAATCAACAGCAATTTGCTCATCGGCGGTTTAGGCTAACCATAAACGCGCCCGGAAGCAAATGCGGGCCGAACGAATTCACTCTCATTCTCGCGTTGAAAACTACACTCATCCAGCTCAACTGATCTTTGCTCGACGATTTATAGAACCTGCAGATTCACGCTTTCGGCTGATGAAACCACTGAGAGCGGTACGCCTTGGTCAAATGTTGCCAGGCACCCACGATGTGCGACGGCAAGACCCAGCAAATAAATATCCGTCAATTGCCGCGAGCTATGCATCCGCACTTCAACGAACATAGAGCCATCTCTCAAGGAAATATCATCGGGCCAGAATTCATGATCCGTTTGGTCGGCAAAATTTTTTAACCTGCCAATTAATTCCCCCGGAGTGAGTCGCAGCATCTGGCTGTACGCGGGATTTGACATCACACGTATCACTCCATTCTCCGTCAAAGGACAACTCGCCCAACCCGACTTGATATTATTTTCCCACCATTGGTGGGCGCGTTGATGGAAGGCGTGGTTGGAATCCATCAATGCAATAACAACATTGATGTCCAGGAGCGAACGCATCGCTCAAACCGCTTCGGTATCCATTATCTCCTGCACTCGTTCGAGCGTGATAACCTCGCCCCGAGGAGGCAAGACTGGCACACCATTTCTTACCACCATCGGTTCTACTCCAACTCCTCCAAGACCTCTGCGTGCAAGCTTTGTCATCATTTGACCAACAGTAGCTCCCTCGCGCTGTGCGAGTTCTTTAGCCGCTTGCAAAACATCGTCTTCGATGTCGAGAGTGGTTCTCATGCATCAGATGCTAACGCATCAAGTGAGGACTGTCAACTTGCAGGAACGTCGCCAAAATGCGCTTTCCACGAGGCATACGCTGCTTCGTCCGCCAATATCTCGTCCAACGCCGCCGCCAGGGCGTTTACTCTCGCCAGACCAGAGAACACAACTCGATCTCCGATGGAATTCTCGATCAAGAACGTCGGACGTTGGTTCACTTGCATCGCGTTGAACTCGTCCGTGGATGCTTTGGCGCGGGCTGCCACTTCGGGTGACTGCGCCCGAGCCAGTAGTTTCGCGGAGTCGAGACTGGCGGCTTGCGCGGCTATTGGAACTGCAATTTCCCATCGTCCAATTTTCTTTCCCTCGCGCATACCCGCGTGGGCCAAAACGAGGCGGATTCGGTCATCATTGACGCCGAAGTCACGGCCGGCCTCCGGTAAGAGATTAGGCACGAAGTATTGCTTTATCTCCGGTTCGAACCAACCCGAGTTCAGCATGAAGGGCGAGCGCATAATTGAACCGCTGCGCCGATAAAACCAATCGCATTGGCTTTTCGATACGGGATAGGCTTCCGCGGGCATCTGGGCGATTTTCCAGCCGAATTCCACCTTTCCTTCATAGCGCCGCTTCAATTCGGCCCAAGCGGGTTCCGCCCAATAACACCAGGATGAACTGACTTCGAGATAGTAGGTTACCTTTGCCATAGGCCCGCAACTCTCTCCGATTTGCGTCGCGAGTCCAATCTCAATTGCTCGTGCTGGCATTACGGGGCGTAGGACAAATTTCTTCTAACACCGCCTTCTGTCGTGCGCCCGGCATCACGCCCCTTGCCTTCCAGACCATTCCATCTTACGCATGTGCGATGGACCGTTTAAGCCATCGCGACCGCCTGCTCTCGATGAAATACTCAACCATCGAGGCCTGTTTCAGCGTGCCGATGCTCAACCTGACGCTGCCAAACTTTCCTTTTGTCGTAGCGTTCGCAGTCAAAGCGCTGGGTTGGCAAGCCGGCTCGGTGGGATGGATGGCAGCATTGCCCCATCTGTGCAACTGTTTGCAGCCGCTTTTGCTGGCAGGATTGTGCCGTTATTTTTCCAGCTACCAACTGCTGGCGCTAATGTTCTCGCTGGGCGCGCTTCCCTGGGGGCTGGCGGCATTCCTGCCGTCGCTCCACGCCGCGCGCAGCCCGATGTTCATTTGCATGATGCTCCTGGGAACATTCGCCAACAGTGTCGCCGCCGTCGCGTGGTCTTCCGCGATCTCGGAAATCGTTCCTGAGCGCATGGGTGGCCGATACTTTGCCCGACGCAATTTGGTCTTCGGCAGTTGGACGTTGCTGGCAGTCATGATGGCCGGACAGATCGTCCAATGGAACGGAGACTCACTGGTGGCATTTGCATCCGTCTTTTGCGTCGCCGGAATCTCGCGTATGGTCGGATTGTTTTTCCTGTCGCGCATGAAATTTCCTCCGGCCGTTACGGAAATCCGTTCCCGAGTCATTGCGCCAGCCGACCTGATGTCGGTATTGCGAAATCGCAATTACCTGTGGCTCTGCGCGTTCGTCGGCCTGTGGGGATTGATGCTCAATGCGGCCATGCCTTTCTACACGGTATTTCTGGTGAACAAGTTAAACCTCGGAATCGGCACGATTGTGAAATTGACCACCGTCGCAAGTTTAGGCGGTCTGGTGGCTCTCAAGAGTTGGGGACGACTCGCAGATCGTTATGGCAATCGCCCCGTCCTCCAGGTGGCGGCATTTATCTGGGCCGTGGCCGCCATGGGAATGTGGGGTCTCACCCGCACCGGTTGGATCTGGCATCTTTATATCGGCTATTTCATTGTTGGCGCAATGACGGCCGGATTTCAACTCACCCAATTCAACCTCATGTTGCGTCTCGCGCCGGCTGCACTCAGGCCCGCCTATGTGGCGGTGTTCCTGGCGGCGAGCAGCCTGCTGACAGCTTTTGGTCCGGTTTTGGGTGGCGAATTATTGAACGTGCTGCCGGATCAAATCGGTGAACTGTTTGGGAAGCCGGTGTTCAGCTTCCATTTCCTGTTCGTGATGGCGGGATTTGGGTGCATGCTGGTCACGAGCCTGATACAGCGGGTCCACGAACCAGCCGAACAACCAGTCGAGAATGTCTGGCGTGAAATGGGAAGGATGCGCGCCTTTAACCCGATGTTCAGCGTCCTTTCCGTAGGCGAACTGCTTCTGACGCCTCGCGGGATGGTCGCCTTGGCGCGTCGATCCCTCCGGACAGTGCGGCAGCAGGTCAAAGCGATTGAGGATGTGGGAGGGGAAATAGTCGCCGGTGGCAAGGAGGTTTTGGGCAGGCCTGCTTCGAAAAGGCGCCAGGACTGACGGCGGCTTCCGTGAACGTGTCGGACCGATCGACTGGTCGGCTTCAAACTAGCCCAGCCGTTTCTGGGAAGCCGCACATGATGTTCATGCACTGCACAGCCTGCCCGCTGGCACCTTTGACGAGATTGTCCTCGGCGCTCATCACAATGAGGCGCCCGGTCCGGGGATCGAGCCGCCAGGCGATTTCGATGACGTTGGTTCCTGCGACGTTTTTGGTGTCCGGGAGAGCTTTACCTTCGAGCAGGCGAATGAAAGGTTCATTGCCGTAAGCTTCGCGATAACAAATAGTTAGCTGCTGAGCCAAGGCATTCATGCCTGCGGTGTCGGCGAAGTGATTCGTCGGTGCGAGGTAAAGGGTGGTCAATATCCCACGGTTTATGGGAATTAAGTGCGGCGTAAATTGGATCGCGACCTGGGTGCCTGCGGCCAGTGAAAGTTCCTGTTCGATTTCAGAGAGATGCCGGTGTTTTGGGATTCCGTATGGCCGGACGCTTTCGTTGCATTCGACGAAGAGGAAATCCTGCTCGGCTTTGCGGCCAGCGCCACTGACGCCGCTGAGCGAGTCGGCGATAATGCCGGTCGGCTTAATCAGACCTGACTTCAACAAAGGAACCGTGGGCAGTAAAACGCTGGTTGGATAGCAACCGGGCGAGGCGATAAGTGAAGCTTCTTTGATTTCGGCGCGATGAATTTCAGCCAGTCCATAAACCGCCTGAGATAACAATTCCGGCGCGGGATGATCGTGAGCGTAAAAGTCCTTGTAAACGTTTGCACTTTTGAGCCGGAAATCGGCGCTGAGGTCAATCACCTGACAGCCGAGCTGCAGCAGCGGAACGGCGAATTCGGCGGCAACGCCATGCGGCAGGGCCAGAAATACGATTTCAGCCTGCTTGGCGAGCAACTCGGCTTTCGGTTCGCTGAAACGAAGCGCTTTTGCGCGGGGATGATTGGCAAATTTGGGGAAGATCTGCGCCAGGCTTTGTCCTGCGTATTGGCGGGAGGTGACGGCAGTCAGCTCGGCGTGTGGATGCGAAAGTAGCAACCGGACGAGTTCTTCGCCGGAATATCCGGAGGCTCCGACAATCGCGACTTTTATAGTGTGGAAAGCTGTCATAGCTGATAACAAAAACCCCGCTGGCTCTCACCAGCGGGGCGTCAAAATGATTAATCACTAATTACCGATTACCAATTACCGTTTGCTGTATTGGAACCGTTTGCGCGCGCCGGGCTGGCCGTACTTCTTGCGCTCGCGCATGCGCGAATCGCGGGTGAGCAGGCCCTCGGCGCGCAGGGCAGGGCGCAGGTTGGCATCCAAAGTCAGCAGTGCCCGGGCAATCCCATGGCGGACAGCTCCCGCCTGGCCGTTGGGCCCACCGCCATGCACAGAGATTTGCGCGTCGTACTTATCCGCCAATCCGGCGACGGTCAACGGCTGAGCAACGGTCGTCCGCAGCGATTCGGTTGGAAAATAGTTTTCGAATGGGCGACCGTTGACCACGATCTTGCCAGTGCCGCTGGCAAGGCGAACTCGCGCCACTGCCGTCTTGCGCCGGCCGGTGCCCATATGTTGAGGGACTTTTGCCTGGGGAATCTTTATGTCAGCCATTGGATGAACGTTGAATCGTTAAATCGTTGAATCGTGGGGAAAAAACAAAGTTACTTCGCGGCAGTCAATAGGGCCGGTTGTTGCGCTGCGTGTGGATGCTTTTCACCCTTATAGACTTTTAGTTTGGTCATCAAAACTCTCCCTAGCCGGTTCTTTGGCACCATCCCGCGAACGGCGTGGGTGATGAGTTTCTCTGGATGACGAGCGCGAACTTGTTCGACCGAGGTATATTTCTCGCCACCTTTCCAACCCGAATAGGTCATGAACTTCTTATTCGTTTCCTTTTTGCCGGTGACGACCACTTTTTCGGCATTGATGACGACGACAAAGTCCCCTGCATCCAGGTGAGGCGTGTAGATCGGCTTATTTTTCCCGCGTAAAATGTTGGCAATCTGCGCGGCCAAACGGCCCAGTATCGCGCCGTTGGCATCGACTACGTGCCACTTGCGCTCATCCACATTGACTTTTGGCAAAAACGTTTTCATTTCAAAATCCCGAACAAAGGAGCAGTGAAGCTACCAAAGAAACCCGGGTAGTCAACTGTGTTTTCGGACTAAATTTTTGCGCGCTTATGAGCGGTACGGGGAGCATCTCAATTTTTAGAGAGCCTTTATTTGGGGAATTTGGTAGTGGTGAAGGGTGAGCACAAGCTGCTGTGAAACGGTTCCTCATCCACATAGCAGT
>Ga0193709_1000718_pt1 | contig 10765 bp, 5 predicted proteins | sample H3c2metaG_FD_160571 | JGI IMG/M metagenome (GOLD analysis project Ga0193709, IMG submission 160571) | Soil microbial communities from a riparian zone of the East river system, Colorado, United States - H3c2 | ecosystem: Environmental > Terrestrial > Soil > Riparian zone | place: USA: East River... | reverse complement strand
TCATAGCCCTGGCGATCCAAAGAAAATGATCAGCGAACTTGATGGCCATGTCTTCGAAGGTAGGATCGTGAGCAGCCAACTCGATGCTGATCTCCCCCATGTTCTGGCAAAACAATGCAACCCAGGAAGTGCCGTCTGCTTGTTCAAGATGGCCGCCGGTCGGTAGCGCAGCGCTGCGATCGAAGACACCGATGTTATCCAGCCCGAGAAATCCACCTTCAAAGAGGTTCTTACCCAAACGGTCTTTACGGTTCACCCACCAGCTGAAGTTCAACGTCAGCTTTGCGAAAGCGCGCTTGAGAAAATCGACATTACCCTGCCCATCCAGGGCCTGTTGCGTCTGATACAGGAATATCGTGGCCCATGCATGCACTGGAGGATTGACATCGCTGAAATTCCATTCGTAGGCCGGAATTTGACCCGTCGGATGCAGAAAAGATTCGCCCAGCAAAAGATCGAGCTGTTCCTGAGCAAAATCTCGGTCGACCGTGGAGATGGCAATCGTGTGGAATGCGAGGTCCCAGGCGGCGTACCAGGGATACTCCCATTTGTCGGGCATCGAGATAATGTGTTGGTTCACCATGTGAAACCACTTGCTGTTGCGCACTTCATCTGACCTGAGTGGGTCGACACCATGTTCTTCAAGCCATTTATCCACGTCGAAGAAATAAAACTGCTTGGACCAGAGCATCCCCGCCAATGCCTGTCGAAAGACGCTCGCTTCATCTTCACCGGCACTTTTCGGAGTTATGGATTTGTAAAACGTATCTGCATCATGACGGCGCGTCTCCATGGTTTCGGAGAAGTTCTTGAATGGGTCGCCCATGGCAGCCGGTGCAAGATCGCTTAGGCGGAGCCGGATTGTCCTCTTCGCTCTCCCAGCCATGCTGAGTTGGTACTGCGAGGCGACTTTGGTTCCAGTCAGTTTAGGATTCACGGCTTCCTGTCTGCCCAGAACCACGTAGTTGTTAATTCCATCTTTTACATAGGGAGTCTCATTCGGCGTCCCAAAGATCCGCTCGCTGTTCGTTTCATTTTCCGTGAACAGCAGCGGAACCGTTTCGTCGCAATATAGATATCGTTCACCTAATTCAGCGTGCGAAGCTACAACCGCTTGGATACCGTTCTGTGCCGCGACTTGCGCCAAGGATGGTTTCGGTGTGCCTGGCCACCAGGTCCAGGAATTACGGAACCATAAAGTCGGCAGGACCCGCAAAGTAGCCTCCTCCCGCCCGCGATTGCAGATGGTGATTTCGATCAGGATGTCCTCCGGCGTCTGTTTGGCATATTCCACAAACACATCAAAGTAGCGATCGTTGTCGAAGATGCCGGTGTCAAGTAACTCATATTCCCCATCGTCCCGATTTCGCCGTCTGTTGGTCTCGACCAGATCGCTGTAGGGAAAAGCGTCCTGAGGATATTTGTAGAGGTACTTCATATAGGAGTGCGTGGGCGTGCTGTCGATGTAGAAGTAATACTCCTTGACGTCTTCACCGTGGTTACCTTCGTTGTTGGTCAAACCGAACAAGCGCTCCTTGAGAATCGGGTCTTTGCCGTTCCACAAAGCCACGCTGAAGCACAATAATTGCTTCTCGTCGCTGATACCGGCAAGACCATCTTCACCCCAGTGGTAAGCCCGGGACCGTGCCTGGTCGTGAGTGAAGTAGTCCCACGCATTCCCGTCCTTGCTGTAATCCTCCCGGACAGTACCCCACTGCCGCTCGCTGAGATAGGGACCCCACTTTTTCCACGGAGCTTTGCCAGTTCGCGCGTCGCCTAATCTGGACATCTCATCATCTTGCGACATCGTTGAAACCCCTTTTGAGCACCGTGTGGATTGACAGTTTCGCCGGCGACTGTCACCCGGTGCATCAGATTTCAGAAGCAGCTTCCGGGGAAAGAACCTACAGGAGCCAAACCTTGCGAATCGGCCTGAGTAACATCGGACTTCGCACGTGGAACGACATCACGGCTGCCAGCCTCCACCCAGCGCCTGGTACAACTGGACGTAGTTTTGCATCTCCGCATTCCAGGCCGCTGCTAACGTCACTTGCGATGTGAAGTATTGTTGTTGGGTGACCAGTACTTCAAGGAAGCTCGTAACTCCTCCCGCAAAACGAACGTTCGCAAGGTTCGCAGTCGCTTGGTAAGTGTTTGTCTGCTCTTCGATCTTCATCCGATAGAGTCTCGCCTGGTTGTACCCGACAAGGCTATTTGCTACATCGCCGAAGGCGATCTGCACCGTCTGCTTGTAGGTCAACTCCGCTTCATTGCGCTGTGCCCAGGCAAGGTCATAGGCACTCCTGATTGCGCCGCCGGCGTAGAGCGGCTGAAGCACCTGACCACCGAGCGACCAGACCGTCGCTGGTCCCTGAAGAAAGCTGGTTAAGGATGTGCTTGTCGCGCCGAACAGGCCCGTCAAAGATATTTGAGGGAAGAAGGCCGCTTTGGCCACCCCGACGTTTGCATTCGCTGCCATCAACGCTGCTTCACTCTGCCGGACATCGGGGCGACGTTCGATGAGTGCAGAAGGAAGTCCGGTGGGCACAACAGCCATATGCGGTTGATTATTCAGCGTGAAGCCACGGGGGATCGGTCCCGGGTTGCGCCCGAGCAAAATGCTGATCTGGTTTTCGGACTGCTCCATGAACTGTTGGCTGAGGATGACCTGGGCCTGAGCTTGCTGTAGGAGCAACTCAGCCTGGTACACGTCGGTAATTGCACTGTCACCACCCTTAAACTTGATGGTGTTCAGCCGGACCGCATCAGTGTCGTTGGCGACGTCCCTCTGGGAGAAGTCCAGTTGATAGTCGAACTGCCGCATCTGAAAATACGCAGTCGCCACGTCGGAAATCAAGGTTGTCTGGACAATGTCTCGTCCATAGGTCGTCGCGAGCAGCTGCGCACGCGCGGCTTCGGTGGCGCGACGGTACTTTCCCCAGAAGTCCACGATGTAATTCGCCTGAATGCTAAGCGAGTCCAAAGTCGGACCGTTCGGAACGATCGCGTTACGCAGATAGTTAACACCACCTGAGCCAGAGACGTTGGGCAACTGGTTAGCACGCGTTACCCCTACCACCGCCTGCGCTTGCAGGATGCGGGAGGCAGCGATCTGCATGTCGTAATTGTTGGCGAGGGCTTCCTTGATGAGTGCTCTTAGCGTCTCGTCCTGAAAGACTGTCTCCCACTGCATCTCGGCGAACGGCTGCGTTCCCTGTTGATTGGACAGGTCTGGCGCAACGCCGCGGTATTGATCCGGCGTCGCCAGCACAGGACGCTTGTAGTTCGGCCCAACCTTGCAGCCGGTCATCAGTAGCACCCACATAATCGCGCCGAATCGTCTCGTGCCGATCATAGTGGGGTGCCTTTCGAAACAGGTTCAGGCGTTGTTTCCGGCGTCTTCTTTTTGCCGAAACGATTGCCGAGGCTCTCAACGACGTCGAAGGAAACAGGAATAAAGAAGACTGCAAGCAGCGAAGCCGCCAGCATGCCGCCGATCACCACAGTTCCCAGAACCTGCCTGGAAATGGCACCCGCACCGGTAGCCGTCCATAAGGGAACGCAGCCAAGGATGAAAGCAAACGCGGTCATTAGGATTGGCCGCAGCCTCAGCTTCGCACCAGAGAGGGCGGCATCGATCAATGATTTGCCGCCTTCGTACTCAGCCTTGGCAAACTCAACGATGAGAATAGCGTTCTTGGCGGACAGCCCGATCAGCATCACCAGGCCGATCTGTGCATAAACGTTATTGTCGAGCCGCCGGAAGTAAAGCGCCGCGAACGCTCCAAAGACAGCAATCGGAACGCCAAGCAGGACACTAAGCGGCAACGTCCAGCTCTCATACTGGGCGGCCATAATCAGAAACACGATAAAGAAGGAAAGCCCGAAGACAACGGTCGGACTGACTCCTTGAGCGGCCTTGACCTCTTGATACGACATGCCCAGATAGTCGAAGCCCATCTGGTTAGGCATCGTCTTTTTGAACACGCCTTCCAATGCCGCAATGGCTTGGGCAGAACTATAACCAGGGGCAGCCGAACCGTTGATCTGGACGCATTGGAACTGGTTGTACTTCATGACGAATTCGGGCCCGCTGCGTGGCACGTTTCCCGTCAGCGTACTCAGCGGCACCATCTCTCCGGTGCTGTTGGTCACATAAAATTTGCCCAGATTGTCTGCCGAGGTTCGATAGTTGCCCTCCGCCTGAATATAGACTTGCCACTGGCGGCCGAATCGGTTGAAGTAGTTCACCAGTGATCCACCCATAAACGTCTGCAGAGTCTGGTAGACGTTTGACAAGTTGACTTGTTGAGTGAGGATCTTTTCCTGGTCCACGGTAATTCCCACCTGCGGTACTCCAAACAGTGCGGTGGTCATCACTCCATTCAGCTCAGGGCGTTTGCGCGCCTCCGCCATGAATACGTCGGCGTTCTTCGCGAGGAACTCAATCGGACTACCAGAGCGGTCTTCAAGGACAAAGGTGAATCCACCCGATGTTCCGACGCCGGGAATTGCAGGCGGTGGGAAAGCAAAAGCTATCCCTGAGGTAACTCTGGATAGCGCGGCCATCAGGTGCTTCTTGATTCCCAGGTAGCTTTCCTCGGGAGTCTTACGCTTCTCCCAGTCCTTGAAGGACACGAAGAAGAAGGAGCTGTACGTTGTATTCACGCCGCTCAACATGCTGTAGCCAATCACGGTGCTGACGTTCTCCACGCCTGGCGTATCTAACATGATCTTCTCGACGACCTTCGACGCGTCCGAAGTACGCTCCAGGGACGACGCGTTCGGCAGTTGTAGTCCGCCATACATATAGCCCTGATCCTCATCCGGAAGAAAGCCCCCCGGCGTCTTATGTCCGAAGTAGCCCGTGCCAATCACAAACGCGAGCAGAAGCAGAAATGCGAAGCCTGCCTTGTGGATGAGGTGTTTGCAGGCATTGACATATCCGTCTGTAACTCTGCCAAACACTCGATTGAACCAGCGAAAGAAAGCTCCCAGCGGACCTCGAGACTCTTTCTTTGGTCGCAATAGCATGGCCGACAGGGCCGGGCTCAGTGTCAATGCATTGAAGGCCGAGAAGATGACAGACACTGCGATGGTGACTGCGAATTGTTGATAGAGTCGGCCCGTAATGCCAGGAATGAACGCCGTCGGCACAAACACGGCAGCCAGAATCAGCGCGATCGCAATCACAGGGCCGCCGACCTCTTCCATCGCCTTCACTGTCGCGTCGTGCGGCGACATACCGTGTTCAATGTGGTGTTCGACCGCCTCGACGACCACGATAGCGTCATCGACCACCAGACCGATTGCCAGCACCAGGCCAAACAGCGAGAGTGTGTTGATGGAAAAGCCCAGCAACGGAAAGATCATGAAGGTTCCGATAAGCGAAACCGGAACCGCCAGAAGCGGGATCAGCGTCGCCCTCCATCCCTGGAGAAAGATGTAGACCACAAGGATGACCAGTCCCAGCGCTTCGATGAGGGTATGTTCGATCTCCTTGATCCCGGCGGTGACCGAGAGCGTCGTATCGAGCGCAACCACATACTCAAGGTCCTCGGGAAAGCGGGTCTTCGACTCCCGCATCAGCGCGCGAACTCCGGCAGCGGTTGCGACCGCGTTTGCGCCGGGGGCTTGGTAGACCGCCACCAGCGCCGCAGGCTTGCCGTTCAGACGGCCAATCATGTTGTAGTTCTGCGCTCCCAGCTCCACGCGCGCGACGTCCTTCAAGCGCAAGATGCCTTCGCCGGCCCTTGCCCGAACGATGATCTCCCCAAAATCTTCTGCAGAAGGAAGGCGGCCTGGAGCGCGCACCGTATACGTGAACTGCTGCCCCGGCGGAGAAGGATTACCGCCGATCTGGCCCGCAGGATTCACATTATTCTGGGCCTGGATCGCGCTGATGATCTCCGGAACGGTTATCTTGAGGTTCGCCAGTTTATCCGGATTGACCCAGCATCTCATCGCATACTGCCCGGCGCCGAAGACAGATACTGAAGCGACCCCGGGTACTCGCGTCAGCGCATCGTTCAAATTGATCGTGGCATAGTTCGCCAGGAAAATATTGTCGTAAGTACCGTTGGGGGACGTTAGATCGATCAGCATTAGCGGCGCCGCTGTCGACTTCTGCACTGTAATGCCCTGATTCAGCACTGCGCTCGGCAGTTGTGAATTGGCCTGTGAGGCACGCATCTGGGTCAGGATTTGGTCGGTGCTCGCCACCGTGTCGATGTTGAAGTCCACCGTCAGCGTCATCTGCCCGTTGCTGGCGTTCAGGGAGTACATGTAGTTCATGTTGTCGACGCCCGACATCTGCTGCTCAATCGGCGTCGCTACGGATTGCGCGACGGTCTGGGCGTCCGCGCCAGTGAAGTTGCCGATGACCTGGATCTGCGGGTCGGCGATATTTGGGAACTGCGACGTTGGAAGTCCCAACATCGAGACAATGCCCGCGATGACCATCAAGATTGAAATAACAATCGCGACGATTGGCCGATTGATAAAAAATTTAGACATGGTCAGTTGCCCTCAGCCGCAGACGCAACGACGTATGGCTTGGGGGTGACCGGTGTACCTTCGCGGACCTTCATGAAGCCCTGAACAATGATCTTTTCTCCTGGCTTCAGCCCCTCCTTGATGATCCAATTCGTCCCGACTCGCTCTCCCACCTTGACCGGACGAAACATTGCTTTGTTCTCCGGACTGACAACAACAACCTGATACATCGACTGAACCTCAATGACCGCCGCCTGAGGGACCAGCAGCGCGTGTTCGGTTGTTCCGGTTTCAATACGTACGTTGCCAAATCCGCCAGGACGCAAGATGCCATCCCTATTGGGAAACTCGGCTGCAAGCTGGATCGTGCCCGTCTGCGACGCGACCTCTCGGTTTACCAGAACGATCTTACCCTCCGCCGGAAACGGAACCCCATTCGTCTGGATGAACTCGACCGGAAGTGGTCTCGTTTGCGCTCTGCCCCCTCGAACCAGCCGCGCAATCATCTGGGCCTTGCCAAGATAGTCGCTTTCGCTGATGTTGAAGTATGCCCGGATCGGATTGACTTGAGAGACAGTCGTCATCTTGGTTGCCGTACCCACCAGGTCGCCAACGTTCGAATTCGAGACGCCCGCCAGGCCATCGATGGGAGACAAAACCTTGGTCCATGACAGGTTCAACTCTGCCTGGACCATGTTCGCCTTCGCGGCATTCACCTGGGCCGTCGTCGCCGCGAGGGTAGAGATGTCGGTGTCCAGCTGCTTCTGCGGTATTGCATTCTGCGCAGCCAAGGGCCGGTCCCGTGTGACATTGTTTTCCGCTTCGGTTTGCTGCGCCACGGCGACCGCTACCTGTGCCTTCGCCTGATCGAGGCTGGCGACGAAAGGACGAGGGTCGATCTCGTAGAGCAATTGCCCTTTGTGAACGAAAAACCCCTCCGAATAGTCGCGTGTCATCAGGTATCCCTGCACTTTGGGAGTAATGTCCGCATTAACCTGGCCGTTCAGTTGCGCCACCCATTCCTGATAGATCGGAACGTCCCGTTGCACGACGCCAGTAACTTCGACCTCCGGGGGCGACGGCGGGGGGGCGGCTTCTTTCTCCTCGCAACCGGCGCCGGCCAGCAGCAGACACATACCTACAACGATCGCGACGACGTCAAAGCTGCGGTTTCGCTGACCCGGCCAAAAGAACATCCCAAGCCTGCCCGTTCGTACGGGAAAGCTCCGAACTATAGGTCGCGCTCCCATTGGTTTTCTCCTCGCCGGATATACCCGCGCCATCTCCGATAAAAGCGTTCACCCGCTTTATATCCCATCTCACTTGAAGCCACGACTAGCAGTAATGCTAGGTCTCGATTACCGCATTGCCTTCCACCCTCAGTTTTATGAATGCTGAATGCAATCGGTCTGAAACTCTCTGACGAGGAGTAATCGCGGACGCGGAGGAAATCAGATTTTCGAATGACACTATCAATCAACCTGCCTCGGGGATGCTCACAAACGAGATACCGCCTGCAGTCAATGTCAGAAGATGATCTTGATAGCCTGTGTGAGCAGTTGTTCGAATGGCATGATCGTCAACAACAACGGGACAACGGGGGCAACGGTCGCAACGAGGAGCCGGACCACATCATCGGTCGCAAAAGGAATGGCACGCATCTCACGAACAACTGCAAAGCTGTTCCCGAGATCAGCAAGTGACTGTATATCGCCGGTTCCGAGCAGCGCTTCGTCGTTGCCCTTGCTATGCAGCCACTTTTGATCAAAATCCATAACATACGAAGAAGCAAAGGCCCCATATTCCGCGAGGCCTTCGCGCTTGGCGCGTGCAAGCTGTGGTGTGAACAAGAACAGCGGGGCCAGAACCGCAACAACAAAGAAGGCGACGAAGCCAGCAATGGTCATCTTGAATGCAAGCAACGATTGTCCGTTGTAGAAGATGCGACTTGCGATCTGACCTGCGAGCAATGCGCCTTGGGCAAACAACAATGGAACGAAGGCAAAGCTGGATTTACCCAGAAACCCCAGTCCACCTGCCCGGTCCGGATGTGCGGGCAGCAAGTGCAATTTGAGACGCGAAACCCGAAACAAAAACCAGAACCAGATCAGGATCCGCATATACCAGCGCAGCAGGATGAACTGGAAGACGGGTACGCTGACAAACGCAAACCAATACCCCGCCATCGTCAAGTGCATCTCACCACCTTGAGGTGAGGCGTACCAGCTTGCGACATCCAGTGCTACCTGACGCCGCCAGACCCAGGTGCCAACGGTGAACACAAAGATAAGAAGCGCAACTTCGACAATGACTGAGTTGCGTATACGCATGGCGGAGTCGATCGCAGCATGAAATTTCGGGAGTTCTTCCGCGGTGACGACACGCCGTTCGACAAAACTCTTTACAACAGGCCGGATGCGTTGATGAACGATCATCTCAGCGAGGATCAGCACTGGCAGCGAAACTAGAAGCCGTACGTGTGTCTCGATATCACGAAAAAAGGAAAGCTCTGCTCCGCCCAGAAAGTGAGCTTGCGCCAGGGACAGGACCGCCAGCGGCACCCAGCATAAGAGCACAGACATGACGACCCGACGACGCACCAACTCCAGCGCCGGACCTGTCAAGCGCGCCCGCCTGAGCATTTGATAGAGCGGGCCGCCCAAAACCAAAGAGAAATCGGGCGGATCTTGCAATGGTGTTGGTTCAGCCATCGTTGAACCTTCGCTTTCAGAAACGCTGCAATAACAGGGTGACGCGTATCCTACGCGTCGGAGACAGAGTTAGCCTTCATCCGTTGTCTCGATGTGCGCTTTGGTTTTCCCTCGCTTGATGGAGTCAACCAACGTCGCGTGATCCTGCTCCGTCTGATCTCCGTAACTCTCGGCCCACTCCGCCAATGCTCTATCCAGGACCGCGGAGTTGCCGCAGTAGCCGGCGATCCTCGCCGTGTCTCCCACCCGTGCATGTGCGCGCGCCAGCAATGCTCCGCACGCCCAGGCATAGAAGTTATAGGAGGCTCCCGTCAGCCATTCGATTGGTATCGAAGCCTTCAGATTCTTCATCTGACGCACGTAGTAATGTCTTCCGTCAATGTCGGTATAGCCCAGCATTGGATCGTTCGAGGCTTGCAGTCCTTTCTGTCCCAACACCACTCGCCTCCCATTGTGGTGAAACTCTTTCGCGAGTTCCGGCAGGTAGGGGGCATGGGCCGGCGGTGCAGCCTCCTTAACCTGCAGGAATAAGGGATCGTTATCTCCGTTGCCGAAAAGCAGTACCAGGTACGCACGGGTCCCTACCGAACCAACGCCTACCACCCGGTGGGCAACATCTGCTACGTGGTAGCGACTCAACATGAAGCCGCGCTCCCGCGGGAGTGTTTCAGAGTATCGGTTCAGGGCGTCAATCACCTTCGCCTTGGTGGAAGCGCTCACACGCGTCAAAACGGGCGGATCCTCGCGAAACATCCAGGATCCATCGCTCTTGCGCTCAGCGACCTTCGGTACAAGCGCTTTATTGTCGGTGGCCAATGCTTTGGCCAACACTTTTTTAAAGACTGCTTGGGACTTCGGATCGATCTTGACCAGCGGATTCAGTCGTCCGGGGTAGGCATGGAGATACCAGATCTCCAGCAATCCCATGCTTTCCAGTCGGGTCATATTGAATCGGTAACCCTCGACCGCGCGCTGCACGGCAGCGGCCCGCTCGCGCCGATTCAGGCCATTTTCGCGTCCTGCTACGTTTACGCTTGCCACCAGGCGCTTGAGATCCCATTCCCATGGACCGATGGTCACCTCGTCAAAATCATTCAGGTCGAAGACAACTTCCCGCTGTGCTGTGCCATAGAAACCAAAGTTGCTAAGATGTGCGTCGCCATCGATGATCACGGGAATTCCGCTGATCGGTAATGTCGATAGATCGGACGCCATCACGCAGGCCGAACCCCGCAGGAAGGTGAACGGCGAGGCAGCCATGCGTCCCATACGCAATGGAATAAGGTCCCTTTGCCTGCCCTTATTGTTCTCAGCAATGAGTTTCAGCGGGTCAGGCCGGCTCTTCGAGGGTATCCACTCGGCATGCGACTCCCGCGGGACCGCCCGGCGCAGGTCCTTGCCGGCGGCATGCCGCTTCTCCCATGGAACAATCTCGCTACCCATATCACTTTTCGGCGGTGGTTCAAGCTTCGCTATTGCCATCGTGCCCTCCCGAAATCTCATTTCACTTCACCTACCGCACGCCTGCCCAAGTAACCCATCAGGCCCGGGAATACCCG
>Ga0193709_1000717_pt1 | contig 10780 bp, 10 predicted proteins | sample H3c2metaG_FD_160571 | JGI IMG/M metagenome (GOLD analysis project Ga0193709, IMG submission 160571) | Soil microbial communities from a riparian zone of the East river system, Colorado, United States - H3c2 | ecosystem: Environmental > Terrestrial > Soil > Riparian zone | place: USA: East River... | reverse complement strand
TAGCCGACGGTGTTCTTCTCGAGATTGGTTCTCCGAAACTCCATCAGCTCGCCGCTTGCCAGCACAACCTTGAGTGACTGGACGTGCTTGCGTGTTGCACCATACTTGAACGTTCGGGCGCCGGACGCGTTGCACGCAATCGCTCCGCCGATCGTGGACTCTTCTTCGCTCGTCGGATCCGGAGCGAAAAGAAAGCCCGCTGCGGCTACAGACCTTTTTATTTCTCCGACCAAAGCACCAGGTCCCACTGTGATCGTCCTGTTTTCTTCGTCGATCGCTGAAATGCGATCGAGAGCGCGGAGGGACATGAGCATCCCCTTGTCTGTAATGGATGCGCCCGTTGTGCTGGTTTGGGCTCCAGCGCATGTGACCGGCAGGCGGTCAGCCGTCGCTCGCCGTAATAGCTCGATCACTTCCTCGACCGACTCAGGGCGCGCCACCGTCTCCGGAACCAGGTGAAGGCCGGATGCGTCGGCTGCATATGATTCCCTTACGGTGCTGTCGCTGCTTGGGGTGACACTCACCCTGAATGAAAGCAGACGACGGCGGCGGACGACACATCGGGAAGCCCCAGCAGCGATTCGCGGATCGTCTCGCTCACGTCTCCATCGACTGACACAGCGGCCAGGGCCTGTCCACCTTGCGCCAGACGCGCCTGATGGTATTCGGCGATGTTGACGCCCGCTTCGCCAAGTAGAGTTCCAACGCGGCCGATCACGCCTGGCACGTCGTTGTTGGTAAGAATCACGAGTGTGTCGCGGGGTTGGATGTCTACGTGGAACGCGCCAATTCGTGTGAACCGCGCGGCCGCACCTGGCTGCGCAGTTCCAGCGATTGCGATTTCCTGCATTCCACCACTCAGTCTCACTTCGATCGCATACGGATTGTCCTGGATCGAAGTCTCCGTGGTCGAAAGATTGATTCCACGGCTTTCCGCCACCGTGCGAGCGTTAATGAGATTGAGGCGCTCCTGCTCCACTGTGCCTTCCAGGAGTCCGCGCGCTGCCGAGGCGAGCAGCGCAGTCTTCGCGGCGTTCAACGCCGAGCCTGAGCGCACGTCGATTCGCTGAACTGCGCGAGTGCCCTGAGTAGCAAGGATGGCCCGGCCAACTGCAGCCGCCCGCCGCGCCAGTGTGAGCGCAGGCTCGACGTCAGCCCATTGGCCGCCGACGTCGGCAACATTGATCGAGCGCGACAGCTCTCCGCTGAGAAGGGCATCACGCACCGCGATGCAAACATCGACCGCGACGTTGCGCTGTGCTTCTGTGGTTGACGCGCCGATGTGCGGAGTAAGCAGCACGTTCGGAAGCGTTCGCAGCGGATGGTCCGCTGCCAGCGGCTCCTTCTCGTAGGCGTCGATGACCGCCCCACGCAGATGCTTGTTGCCCAATGCATCCAGCAGTGCTTGTTCGTCAACGATGCCTCCGCGCGCCATGTTCACCACGATCGACTGCTGCGGAAGCCGCGCGATCTCACGCTTGGCGATCAGGCCCTTGGTTTCGTCTGTCAGTGGCGTGTGAACCGTCAGGATATCCGACTGCTCGAGCAGGATATCGAGAGACTCCGCCTGCTGAGCTCGCAGCGCCTCGAAGCGAGACTTGGCGATATACGGATCGTAGGCCACGACAGTCATTCCGAACGCGCGGGCACGCGTAGCCACCTCCCCTCCGATCCGTCCAAGCCCGACGATTCCGAGCGTCCTGCCTTTCAGCTCCGACCCGAGCAAGGCCGACCGTTCCCATCTTCCGTCGTGCATCGAGGTGTCGGCACGCGGGATGTGCCTGAGCAAGGAAATTACAGCTCCGAAGAACAGCTCCACCACCGCGATCGTGTTACCGGCCGGAGCGTTGATGACGGCGACGCCCAAAGCGGTCGCTCTGTCCAAGGCAATATTGTCGACTCCGACACCCGCTCGTCCCACAACCTTCAGTTTCCGCGCTTTCTCCAGGAGGTCGGCGGAGATTCGCGTCGCGCTACGACCCACGATCGCGTCATAGTCGGCAATCCGGGCAAGCAGTTCTTCCTTCGGTAGCGTCGGTACCTCGTCAACGACGATCCTCGGGTCGGCCGAGAGGAGCGCGACACCTTCGGCGTCGATCTCATCGGTGACGAGAACGCGATAAGTCACTGTTGGTGAGCCGGTTTGAGCTGGTCGCTGGGGAGAAGCAGGGCGAGTGTTCAATATCGCTTGCCCGGGCTCACACCCACAAGCGACGAAATGAGCTAGCGCTCCATCCAGCTTTTCCAGGTTGTTTCGTCCGCGCCGATAACGACCTTGTTTGCATTCCGGACGAGTGGGAGCTTGAGCAACAATGGCTCTTCGGAAAGCTTCTCCAGCCACCGTTCGTCCGAAAGTTGCGCGTAGTGAAGACCGAGCTCACTAAAACGCTTCGAATCTCGATCAACGAGTGCCGCAACACCAAATTTCTGGGCGAACCGGCGAAGCTCGCCGAGGGCCGCCGGACGCTCCAGTAGATCGACAAAATGGGTTTTGACTCGCCGCTCCGAAAAGAAGCGAAGAGCCTTACGCGTGTCCGCGCTTTTCCTGATTCCAAAGATCTGTACTTCCAACGTATCGGCTGGTTATGAAGAAAATCGAAGGATTAACTCGATCCGGTGATTGATGCCGCGTGAAATAATCTATTCGCCCGCCTGGTGGATTCCTGGCGGCCATCTCCAGACGCTGTGGGGGAAACTATTCAGACGACAGCAGCCCGCATCCACGGTTCTCGAACGTTGGGAGACGCCCGATGGAGACTTTGTCGACTTGCATCGTTTGTCCGCAGCGGTCGGCGCGCCACGAGTGTTATTGCTACACGGTCTGGAAGGCACCGTCCGCTCGCACTACGCCCAGGGACTCCTCAACGAAGCGGCCAGACGAGGTTGGGGTGCCGATCTCCTGATCTTCCGCTCGTGCGGCTCGGAGCCAAACCGCACGCGCAGATTCTATCATTCGGGAGAGACGACGGACACCGCCTATGTCCTCGATAGGATATCGAAGCAGCACCCTGATTCTCCACTTGCCATCGCCGGTGTTTCGCTCGGCGGCAACGTGCTGCTCAAATTCCTCAGCGAACAGGGAAGCGACCTTCCGCCCCAGCTTCGGGCGGCCGCCGCCATCTCGGTTCCATTCGATCTCTCCCGGTCGTCCACGCGGATCAACCGCGGATTCTCGCGATTCTACCAGAAATTCTTCATGAATTCGCTGCGGCAGAAGGCCCTGGAAAAAGCCGGGCGATTTCCGGATCTCGCTCCAGCGGATAAGATCTCGAGGCTGCGAACGCTCGCGGATTTCGACAATCTGATCACCGGTCCGTTGCATGGGTTCCGTGACGCGCAGGACTACTACCAGCAATCGAGCTCGTTGCCACGGTTGGAGCACATTAGGCTCAATACGCTACTATTGAGTGCGGTGGACGATCCTATGCTGCCACCGGAAGTTCTCGACGAGGTTCGGGATGTTGCCCGGCGAAACCCGAACCTGAAGCTGGAATTTGTGAAAAAGGGCGGTCATGCCGGCTTCATAGCTGGCTCGTGGCCGTGGCGTCCGTTTTATTACGCAGAGTATCGCGTTGGAGAATTCTTTGCCGAGCAGTTCAAGAATGCTTCGGCGCGGCGGCAACCAGCCAAACAGGAGAGTCGGTAACATGCGTATTCAGCCGAAAGCAATCAGACTTGGATTGATTCTCACGCTTGCGGGTACGGCGTGCACGACGACGAAAATGGTTCCCGCAGCCGATTCTCACGATCACGAGGGATCCGGACCCATGGTCGCCGACAACGGCGGGGGATCCGGAGTCGCAGTGAAAGTGCCCAATGGCGCGAGCGCCACCGTCACTTTTGGTGACCCGCGACTCCCCGCTGACGCGGCGGGAGCGCCAGCACGACTCGCCGCATCCCCCCGACACGGAGAATACGTCACGATCCGCACTGGCGGTGGAGATAGTCTCCGTGCCTGGGTCGTGTATCCACAACGCAGCACCAAGGCTCCGGTCGTAGTCGTGGTTCATGAAATCTTCGGACTGTCATCGTGGGTCCGCGGTGTCGCCGACCAACTTGCTGCCGACGGCTTCATTGCGGTCGCTCCGGACCTTCTGACGATGAAGAATCTTCCCGACGGGCCCGACAGTGTCGTTGCACCGCTGGCGACCGCGGCGATCAGAACCCTCGATGCCGCCTGGGTTCAAAAGCAGCTCGATGCCGTTGGCCAATACGGAATGTCGCTGCCCGCGGCGCAGAAAAAATATGGAATTGTCGGCTTCTGCTGGGGTGGTGGCGTCTCGTTCGCTCATGCGGTCCATGCGCCGGAACTTGGAGCGTCAGTGGTTTACTACGGCGTCTCTCCGAAGACGACGGACCTGGTGTCGGTTCGCGCCCCCGTGCTCGGGTTGTACGCCGGCAACGACGCGCGCGTAGATGCGACAATTCCGCCAGCCGACACCGCTATGCGCTCCCTCGGCAAGACCTACACTTACAACATTTATGTAGGGGCCGGCCACGGTTTCCTGCGACAGCAGACGGGAATGGATGGCGCCAACATGACAGCTACACGCGCGGCCTGGCCTGCCACGATCGACTGGTTCAGGAAATATCTGGGATCCTGAGTGCACTCAAATAGGTTGGCCGTGTTCCGAACCACTCTATCAAGCTTGTGGCAATACTTCCGATAGTTTTCCTCGCCGCTTTCATGGGCGGCCTGTTGCTCGCCGTGTTCGCAATGCTCAACGGCGTCCAGCGGGCACGCAGAGAGAGAGGGCGCGCTCCCTCGGCGTTTTTCAACCTTCCGGCAGTAGCTGCTTTTGCGGTCGGCTTTGGCGCTGTCGGCTATCCGCTTGCCTCACGCACACGACTGCCGGTGTGGGCCATTCTGCTGATCGCAATCGGCGCTGGGGCGCTCGCAATCGGCGGAATGATCACCCTTCTCGCACAGTGGGCCTTTCGAGGAATTTCAGCTGCTTCTCCGGTCGATGAGGAGGAGATTCAGGGTCATCTCGCAATCGTGACGCGAGACATCTCGGTTTCCCTCCCAGGAGAAATTTCCTACCAGTACCATGGCAGGGAGCTCAGATCACCCGCGCAATCGATAGGTACAAAGGCGCTGCCAATCGGGGCTGAGGTCGTTATCGATCGAATTGAAGCCGGGGTGGCTTTCGTCGAGGAATGGGCGATAGTCGAACAGCGCCTTTAAGTTCCTCGCCCTTTCGATCCACGTGCGTAGAGAGTAAGCCAATCCGGCCAGTTGCCGCTCAATTCGAAGAAATCATCGAAATAGATCAGGCCACTCTTCTCGAGATCGTCGATCAGCTCCGGAAGCATCTCGTCTGAGGGCAGAGGGCCAAGCGCGATCAGGCCATCTTCGACCCGGAACTCGTCGTCGGTCAGATTGTAGCGCTCGTCAATCGCCTGGCGGGTCAGTCCGCCCCGTTCGAATGCGCTTTGACGGATGAGAACTACGGCGCGGTCGTGAGAAAGCTCGAGGGGCATGAATTAGATTCGGGAAGAACAGATGAGAGGACTGTAGCTCTCTTTATCTTTAATTTATGTCGCAATTGCCAGGCTTTGAAACCGATTTTGACGTCGTCGTCATAGGAGCCGGCCACGCCGGAACCGAGGCGGCGGTCGCGGCTGCACGGCTTGGTGCTCGCGTCGGCCTGATCACGAGCGCTCTCGAGACGATCGGTCAGATGTCCTGCAATCCAGCGATTGGTGGAGTAGCAAAGGGCACGGTCGTTCGTGAAGTCGATGCGCTCGGTGGAATCATGGGGAAGGCTACCGATCTCGCCATGATCCAGTTCAGGATGCTGAATCGGAGCAAGGGACCCGCTGTCTGGGCTCCGCGCGCACAGTGCGATCGAGGACTTTACCGCCGATCGGTCAGATCTCTCCTCGAACAGCAGCCGATGCTTCAGACCGTGCAGGGAACCGTCGCCCGGCTCCTTCTCACACCGGACGAATCGCGCGTGTTGGGCGTCGAGACCCTCGAGGGGAGGCGCTTTGGCGCCAAGAGCGTCGTAATCACTACCGGCACCTTCCTGCACGGCCGGATTCACATCGGCACCGAGACGCGAATTCCCGGCGGACGGGCTGGCGAGACTTCGACAACGCATCTCGCTGAGCAGCTCGAACAAGCTGGTCTTACTGTGGCGCGCTTCAAGACGGGAACACCGCCACGTATTGATGGCCGGTCCGTCGATTATTCCGCACTCGAGATCCAGGAAAGTGAGATCGAGCAGTTCGACTACTCATGGTCGCATTTCTGGAGCGACAAGCGGCGTCAGGATTCTGCTCGCAGGCATCCAGCTCAAATGCCCTGCTGGATTACATACCTCGAAGCCGATGGCAAGAAGATCATCAAGGACAACATCGCGAAGTCGGCGATGTACGGCGGCGCAATTTCATCGCGCGGTCCTCGGTATTGTCCATCGGTCGAGGACAAGATCGTAAAGTTTCCCGACGCCGAGAGACATCAGATCTTCCTCGAGCCGGAAGGGCACGATACGTCGGAGCTTTACGTCAACGGGTTGTCCACTTCACTGCCGGCGCCGGTACAGCTCGAGATTCTCCGGTCTATTCCAGGGCTGGCCGGTGTGCGAATGAATCGCGCGGGCTACGCGATCGAGTACGACTATTATCCGCCGACTCAGCTCGATACATCGCTTCAGGTCAAAGTTGTTCCTGGTCTGTACTTCGCCGGACAGATAAACGGCACCACCGGCTACGAGGAAGCTGCGGGACAGGGCGTGGTCGCGGGACTCAACGCTGCCCTCTCGATACAAGGGAAGCAACCAGTCATACTGGGCAGAGAGACATCATACATCGGCGTACTGGTCGATGATCTCGTCACGCGCGGCGTTGACGAGCCTTACAGGTTGTTTACATCGCGCAGCGAGTTCAGACTCACCGTGCGTCAGGACAACGCGCTCCGGCGCCTTGGCCCAATCGGCATGCGGCTCGGTATTTACTCGGAGCTCGAAGCCGCCACCATCAAGGCACGATTGGAGCAGGAAGATTCCGCACTTCGACTGGCTGAAACGACCAGCATCAAGCCTGACGAAGCCGCACCAATTCTTTCCCGCGCGGGAAGTGCTCCACTTTCACACGCCGTGAAAATAGTGGAAGTCGCCCGACGTCAGGAGATTCCGCTCGACAGTCTGCTACAGGCAGTAGGGCTGGGAACCGATCTCGACAGTGAGGCGCTCGTCACGGCAGATCTCGAGATCAAGTACGCGGGCTACTTCGAGCGTGAGAGAGTTCAGGCCGACCGGATGCGCAGGATGGGGGATTTTTCCCTTGATCCTGAGCTGGACTATGGCGACATGCGGTCGCTGTCGCTCGAGGCGCGCCAGAAGCTTTCGCATCTCAAGCCCTACTCGCTCGCCCAGGCGTCACGAATTCCTGGCGTGAGCCCGAGTGACTTGCAGAACCTGGTGATCGAGATCGAACGTCGTCGCCGCCTGGCGGCTACGCCGTAACGGTGATCCGGGTCGAGCTCCACTCGATCAGCAGCACTGCCGTCGCGATGAAGACTCCACCAACCAGAGTTGATCCGCCGAATTGATTGCCGAGCACCAGGGCACCAAGAACCGCGGTAAAAAACGGCTCCACGGTCGCAATGATCGAGGTCCTCACGGGACCGAGTATCGAGAGACCTTTGATCAGCGCCAAGAACGCGATCACAGTTGAGACGAGTGCCAGCAAGAAAATATTCGACCAGATGGCTGTCCCTCTGGGGACAAAAAGTTCTCCGTTGAACAACGCCGCGAGGACAAATGACACTGCCGCTCCGACGATCAACAGGAAAGTCGAGAGCATCGCAGGCGTGCCCTCCTGTGCGTACTCGAGAGCCGGCAAATAAGCGGAGTAGAGGAGCGCTGACCCGAGAGCGAGCATCACACCGATCGGATTGAGCTTCTCCGTAGGTGCTCCGACCATGATCGTGACGCCGGTGAGCGCCAGAATGAGAGCGAAAATGCGTATCGGCGTCAGTCGTTCAGTTCTTCGGATCGCCGCCAGCAACGCTACCCAGGCTGGATACGTGTAAAAGAGAAACGCGAGCGGCCCAACCGGTATGTAATCGAGTGCGCGAAGACTCAGGTAGGTGATGAGCGCCTGGCCAACTCCACCGATCAGTAAGAGCTGTATGACCCGCTTTCTCGGGAGAGCGCGTATCTGTTTTGCCTGGGCTACTAACCCAAGGAGTACCGCCCCCAGTACGTAGCGCCACGCCATCGCCGTGAGGAGAGGAACGCCGGCGTTCGTCGTGAGAAGCGTGAGGACGGAAATCGATCCGAAGCTGAGAGCTGAAACGACAATCAGCAGCGTGGCACGCCCGACGGATGTCGTTCCACCATCGGTCATCACGCGCGTGCCCGACTCCGAGGATTCCATCGAACGAATGTAGCGTTCGCAGATATTCAGGGCCATTTTTCGGACGGTGTTGCTCACTCTGCATCAAACGCAAATCAGATGACCTCTCCGACATTGTCAGGCCAGTCCGCCACTCCGGCGCCGACGGCGCAGGATGAATTCAAAGACCTCGGCTTCGGCTCCGAAGTAGCAAGGGGAACGCGCCGCCGGCTGCTGAATCGAGATGGCAGCTTTAACGTCGCGCTCGACGGGCTCGATCAGTGGGCTTCTCTGAGCCTGTATCACTGGGTTCTCACGATCTCGTGGCCGCGTTTTCTCGCCTTTATCGCCGGTTCGTATCTCGGAATCAATACGCTCTTCGCGTTTGCTTTTCTCCTGTGTGGACCGGATGCGCTTCAGTCGAGTGCTGGGAGTTTCGACGGACAGCCCTTTTTCCGGGCGTTCTTTTTCAGCGTCGACAGCTTCGGAACGATCGGATACGGGAACATCATTCCTGTGGGCGTTGTCCCGAACACGCTCGTGATGATCGAAGCGTTGCTCAACATCCTTGGGGTTGCACTTGCGACCGGAGTGATCTTTGCGCGGTTCTCGAGGCCGTCCCCAAAAGTCATTTACAGCCGCAATGCAATCGTGGCGCCTTATCGCGGCAAGACCGCTCTCGAATTTCGAATCGCCAATGCGAGACGGAGCCAGCTGATCGACGTGCAGGTCCAGGCAATTCTGACGAAAGTCGAGCGCGTGGACGGAACGACCCTAAGAAGATTCTACGAGCTGAATCTCGAGAGGAATCGCGTGGTGTTCTTCCCACTGAGCTGGACGGTCGTCCATCCGATCGATTCGACAAGCCCTCTCTCGGGCCTGACCCAGGACGATCTCGTTGCCGGCGACGCGGAGCTGCTGGTTCTTCTCATCGCGACGGACGAGGCGGTTTCGCAGACGGTTCATTCGAGATCCTCATACGAGGCAGACGAGATCATATGGGGCGCGAAATTCGCGAACATGTTCCTGCGCACGGAGTCCGAGGGAATCATCGGGATGGACCTGAGCCGAATCCACGACACTGAGCCGGCATATTCGGGCTGATCTGTGTGCAAGGCAGGCGAGGCTCGACGTCATTCATACAGTACCTCCACTTCTTTTTCGAGAAATCGCATATGAAAATCGTACATAAGTTAGCTTTGGCAGCGTTTATTGCGCCATTAACAGCACATAGCCAAGACAGTAGACCGCCAGTTGAGGCGGTCCCCCAGATTGCGGTGACTGGAAGGGGCGAAATCAAGGTTTCGCCCGACCGAGCGACTATCCAGATCAGTGTTCAGACCAAAGCCACCACGGCTGCGGTGGCGGCCGCTGAAAATGCAACCAAGCAGCAAGCTGTTCTCACGGCTCTTCGACAGCTTGGACTCACGAACGATCAGCTCTCAACAATTAACTACAACGTCTATCCCGAGCAGCGTTACGAGCAGGGGAAGGAGCCGGTGATCGTCGGCTACAACGTCACGAACACAATTCTTGTTGACGTGAAGAAGTTGGATCAGGTGGGACCGGTGATCGATGCCGCAATCGCTCGCGGCGCGAACATGATTACGTCGCTGCAGTTTTACGCCTCCAATACCGAGACCGCCCGGAGAAGCGCGATTGCGATTGCGATCGAGAAAGCTCGGGCCGATGCGGAAGCAGCTGCACGTGCTGCCCGCGGAACCCTGGGAACTTTGCTCGAGATCAACATCGGCGCCTATTCACCTCGGCCGCCGCAGCCGATGATGATGATGGCTCGGGGTGCTGCAGCTCAAGCGGACACGCCAATCAACCCCGGAGAAGAGACACTCGCCGTTGAGGTGAACACTCGCTGGAGATTTATTCCCGCACAGTAGAGCTCTATTTCCACGTGGAACAATGGAATTCGCGTTCCACGTGGAAACCCCCTTTGCCGGTGGGTAGATTTGGCGCTGTACCCTTACCGGCATATCGTGGCGCGAATAATCGCAATTGCAAATCAGAAGGGCGGTGTTGGCAAAACGACTACGGCGGTAAACCTCGCCGCTAGTCTGGCTGCCGCCGAGCAGCGCACCCTCCTCGTCGACGCCGATCCGCAAGGCAATGCCACCAGCGGCGTCGGACTCCAGAAGGAAAACGTCCCTTTCTCCCTCTACGACGTCCTGGTCGGAAATTCGGATCTCAGATCTTCACGTCAGTCTTCCGTCCAGTTCGAGAAACTGGACGTAATAGGGGCAACTCCGGACCTCGCCGCTGCGGAAGTGGAGCTCGTGGATAAGAGCGACCGCGATCTGGTAATGCGCCGCGCGGTTGAATCATCACGTGACGACTACGATTACATCATCATCGACTGCCCCCCGTCGCTCGGACTAATCACGATCAATATGCTGGTGGCGGCTGACGCTCTTCTCATTCC
>Ga0193709_1000716_pt1 | contig 10785 bp, 11 predicted proteins | sample H3c2metaG_FD_160571 | JGI IMG/M metagenome (GOLD analysis project Ga0193709, IMG submission 160571) | Soil microbial communities from a riparian zone of the East river system, Colorado, United States - H3c2 | ecosystem: Environmental > Terrestrial > Soil > Riparian zone | place: USA: East River... | reverse complement strand
GCGCGGCGTTCGGCAGGCGTCGATGATCAAAGCCTCGGGCATGGTCTTCCCCCATGAATGCTGTGGCATGATAGTAAAACAAATTCCTTTGAGTCGGGGTGTCCGTGCCGGAAGTTGAGGCGACCACGTCGGCGGCTGTCAATGTGCGCGACGCCCTGTTGTCGCGTCATTCCTGTCGCTCCTTCACCCAGCGGCCCGTCGACACCGCGACCTTGCGTGAACTGCTCGACACCGCGCGCTTCGCGCCTTCGGGCGGCAACTTGCAACCCTGGATGGTGCATGTGCTATCGGGTGATTCGATGTTGCGATTCCGCGCGCAGCTGACGCCGAAGCTTCAAGCCGACCCGTTGAGCGGTGCGGCGGAATATCACGTCTATCCGGCGCAGCTGAAGGAGCCGTATCGATCGCGGCGGCAGAAGTCGGGCGAAGACATGTACGGGCACATCGGCGTGCGGCGCGAAGACGGCGCGGCGCGGCGCCGGCAGTTCGCTTGCAACTTTGATTTCTTCGGTGCGCCTGCCGCGATGTTCTTCTTCGTGGACCGCTCCATGGGATCCCCGCAATGGTCCGACCTCGGCATGTTCATCCAAAGCATCATGTTGCTGGCGCGCGAGCGCGGATTGGAGACCTGCGCGCAGGAGTCTTGGGCGATATGGCACAAGCAGGTCACTGAATTCTTCAGCGTCGAGCCGGAGTTGATGTTGTTCTGTGGCATGGCCATAGGCTTCGGCGACTACGCCGCGCCCATCAACCGTTTGCGCACCGAGCGGGCGGCGGTCGATGAGTTCGCGGTATTTCACGATTGAGGGAGCGTACCGTGGTTGATGTACTTGAAGTGCTTGATGTACCACCGCCGGCTTTCATGCTGGAACCCGAGATTCAAATGTTCGCCGATTCCGCGAACCGCTTCTTCGAGCGCGCCGCACCGCCCGATCGCATCGCCGGTTGGCGCGCCGCGGGCGAGGTTGAGCGCGAGTTTTGGCGGGAGACCGGCGCTGCGGGATTTCTAGGTGTGATGGTGCCTGAAGCCTATGGCGGGCCCGGCGCGGATTTTCGGCATGACCTGGTATTGCTGGACGTGGTGGCGCGCCAAAATCTCGAAGGCTTCGCCCTTGGCCTGCACAATGTCATTGTCACTCCCTATGTAATCCTGCACGGCACGGAGGAGCAAAAGCAGCGCTGGCTGCCGAAACTCGTTTCCGGTGAACGGGTTTGCGCCATCGCCATGAGCGAGCCGGGCGCAGGTTCCGATTTGCAATCCATTCGCACCACGGCGCACCGCGACGGGGACGGCTATCGCATCAGCGGTTCGAAGACGTTCATTTCCAATGGGCAGATTGCCGATTTCATCGTGGTCGTTGCCAAGACTGACCCGACCTTGGGCTCACGCGGCGTGTCCCTGCTGATTGTCGAAACGGACGAGGTCCAAGGATTTCGACGCGGCAAGAAACTCGACAAGATCGGGCTGGATGCGCAGGATACCTCAGAGCTGTTTTTTGACGATGTCTGGGTGCCGGCCGAGAATTTACTGGGCATGCAGGAGGGCAAAGGCTTCTCGCAGCTGATGGCAGAGCTGCCGCGGGAACGCCTGCTGATTGCCATCGGTGCGGTGATCACCATGGAAAAAGCCTTGGAGGCGACGATCGAGTACGTGAAGAATCGCAAGGCGTTCGGTCAGCGCGTGATGGATTTTCAGAATACGCAGTTCAAACTGGCGGAGGCCAAAGCCAAGGCCACGGTGGCGAAAGTCTTCGTCAACGATTGCATCGCGCGGGTACTCAATGGTTCGCTGGATGGAACCACGGCGGCGATCGCCAAGATGTGGACCACCGAAACGGAATGGCAGATCGTGGACGACTGCCTGCAACTGCACGGCGGCTACGGCTACATCAATGACTACCCGATCGCCCGCATCTTTCGCGACTCGCGCATCGCGCGCATCTATGGCGGCTCGACCGAAATCATGAAGGTCATCATCGCGCGTTCACTTTAGGGGCGGGCATCATTCGGGTTTAGGAGATTTCAAGCGTGAGTGCATTCAAAGATCAGTTGTTGGCCGGCAAAGTAGCGTTCATCGCCGGGGGCACCAGCGGCATCAACCTCGGTATTGCCCGGCGTTTTGCGGAGCTCGGCGCGCGCGTGGCGGTGGCCGGGCGCAATCCGGAGAAGGCGGCCAATGCCGCGGCGCTGATCGGCAGCGGGGCGCTGGGGTTCAGCTGCGACGTGCGCGACTATGCGGCCACGCGCGCGGTGCTTGAAAACACGGCGAAATAACTCGGTCCGCTGGACATTGTCATTTCCGGGGCGGCGGGAAATTTCGTGGCGCCGGTGGTGGGGCTGTCCGCCAATGGCTTTCGCACGGTGGTGGATATCGATCTTAACGGCACATTCAACGTGTTCCGTGGCTCTCATGAGCTGCTGCGCACACCCGGCGCGTCGCTGATTGCGATCAGCGCCGGTCAGGCGGTCAGGCCCATGATGCGTCAGGCACATGTCTGTGCGGCGAAGGCCGGGGTGAATCAGCTGATACGCGTGCTGGCCATGGAGTGGGGGCCTTCGGGCGTGCGCGTCAACGGCATCGCGCCCGGGCCGATTGCCGGCACGGAAGGCATGGCGCGCCTCGCGCCGACCGCGGAAGCGGAAGCCGCGATTACCGGGCGCATCGCTTTGCGCCGCTACGGCGCCATTTCAGAGATTGCGGAAAGCGCCGTGTTCCTGTGCAGCGATTCCGCAGCTTACATTACCGGCACCATTCTCGATTGCGACGGCGGCTCTCAATTGGGCGACGCTCGGTGAGTTTCTTCGCGCGCCGACTTGAGCATTTGCAGCGCCGCGTACACGACCACAATGATCACCAGCCAGCTCAGCCAAAGCAGCGGCATGGACTTGACGAGAAACGCCGCTACCAGCACGCCGGGAATGCCGCCCAGCGCCAAGCCCACCGCCGCGCTCAAGTTGTAGCGGCCGCTGCGCACGAAGCGCGCACCGCCGATGGGCATGAGCAGGCCGCACGAACCCATCATGATGGGGAAGGCCGCCAGCGGACTCATGCCGAGCAGACTCAACAAGATGAGGCAGGGCGCATAGAGCCCAACGCCGAGCATCATCAAGGCGCCCAGCAGCACATTGACCGCCACCGCGAACAGCAGCTGCGCGCCGTGCAGCCCCAACGCATCGCCGATCCCGGGCGTCCAATGGGCAATCTTTGCCAAGTAAAGCAGAGCGGCGCACAGCAGCGCTCCGCCCATGCCCAGTTGAATGGCGCGGCGTGACAGGCGCGAGACCCATGCGACGCCCAGCCACGCACCCACGACCGCTGCGAGAATCATGCTCACGAGGGTGACGAGATCCACGTTCACCGTCGCGATGAAAATCAGCGCCTGGGTGACGGTCGGTATTGCTTGACCGGTGTTCAATGTGCCCGGGATTTCATCATCGGGCATTCGCGCGCGAAGCTTGAAGTACGCCGTGGTGGGGGCGAACGAGCCAATGCCGAGGGTATCGAAAAAATTCGTGACGAATCCCACTGCCAGGTCCGCGAGGCGCGGCCTGCGGGCGCGACCGGGAACGGCAGCGCGGGAACGCTCCAGCCACCACCAGCGCGCGAGGTACGCCAGGGCAACCAGCGCGAGCGCGGACAGCAAACCAACCTTGCCGATGTTCAAGGGAGCCGCTATTCCAACTCGGGGTAGGGGCCCTTGCCGCCCTCCGCGATGAAGCGGTCGATGCGCGTCTGCAGCACCGGAATCGGTACGGACCCTAATTCCAGCACCGTGTCGTGGAACGCGCGCACATTGAATTTCTGCCCCAGTGTTTTTTCCGCCTTGGCCCGGGATTTGATGATGGCGTCCTCGCCCAGATAATAGGACAGGGCTTGCGCGGGCCAGGCGATGTACCGATCAATCTCAGTATTGATTTCATGCTCCGGCAGTGCGGTGTAATCGCGAAAGTACGCGATCGCCCGTTCCCGGCTCCAGCCCTGCGAATGAACCCCCGTGTCGACGACGAGACGCGCAGCACGCCATATCTGGTAGTTCAGCATGCCGAAGCGATCGTAGGGCGTGTCGTACATGCCCATCTCCAATCCCAATGTCTCGCAATACAGCGCCCAGCCTTCGCCGTAGGCGGACAGATACGTGTGCTGGCGGAATTCCGGCTGCTGTTTGTGCTCGAGTGCCAGCGGCATTTGAAAGGCATGGCCGGGCGCGGACTCATGCAGCGTGAGCGCGGTGAGGTTGTAAAGAGGCCGGTTCGGCAAGTTGTAGGTGTTGAGCAAGTAGACGCCGGGTCCGCCGCGCCCCGAGGTGTAGAACGGCGCAAGGTCGTCCGGCACGGGACGGATGGCGAAGCGCGCTCGCGGCAACTGCCCGAAGTATTGCGAGGCTTTGCCGTCAAAGCGCTTGGCGATCCAAGCCGCGCGCATCAACAACTCCTCCGGAGTCTTCGCATAGAACTGCGGATCCTTGCGCAGGAACGCCAGGAAGGCGGGGAAATCACCTTTAAATCCGGTCTCTCTCATGGCAGCGAGCATTTGCTCGTGCAGACGGGCCACTTCCGATTCGCCGAACGCATGAATCGCCGCCGGGTCCTGATCGAGCGTGGTGAATCGTCGAATCCGCGACCGATAGTAGGCCTGTCCGTCCGGCAGGTCGTACGCGGCCAGGGTGGTGCGCGTGCCCGGAAAATATTCGCTGCGAAAGAACGTCAACAGCTCGCGATAAGCCGGCTGCACGGTGTCGCGAATGGTATTGATCGCCTGTTCCCGGAGGTCTTTCTTGTCGATATCCGATATGCCCGGCATCTCCTTGAACGGTGTGTAGAAAAGGCTGGCTTCCGGCGTCGCGTCGGTGACCGCGGTGATCGAGGCGTCGCGCCCTTCCAGTGTGACCCGCGGCGGAGTGAATCCGCGCTTCAGGCCGGCGCGCATCTCGTCCATCTGCTCATGAAAGTAGCGCGGGATATCCTTCATTTGGCTGAGCCAATTGCGGTAGTCCTGCGTGCTGCGATACTGCCGGCGGGCCGTGTAGCCGATATCCGTCCAGAACGTCGTGTCCGAATTGGCAGGCATTTCATAGTCGCGAAATTGCTGATCGGCGATCAAGGCTTGGATCTGCGGGCGGTACACATCGAAATTGATTTGCTCGGCGGCCGAGAGTTCTTCGCGCTTCACGCCGTCGAGCTTTTGCAGCACGTCTTGCCACACGCGCAGGCGCATGGCCTGACTGGCAGGATCGACGTTCGGCAGGTGATCCTGAATCGGTTTCTGCGCATCTTCGTTGTCCGGGAATTGCTGCTCGCGCCACTTCCACTCATCGGCGTAAATCGCCTGCAGGCGAGTATCGGCGCCGGGCGCTTTGGTGCAAGCCGAACTTGCCAGCGCCATCACGCAAACCGCGGCGGCTACGCCTAAGGGGGAGACTGAGCGCATAGAGGATCCCTTTTTTGACTGAAGACTAGAAACGCTGCAAATCATAAGCCGCAATCGGAATTCGCGGCGCGCGCATCGCGACGATATCCGCGATCAATTCGGCCGTGATGGGCGCGAGCGTCAGCCCGATGTGCTGATGGCCAATGGCGTAGAACAGCTTCGAAGGTCCCGGGGCGCGGCCGATCCCCGGCAGATAGTCCGGCAGCACCGGACGCGATCCCAGCCAGCTTGGGCCTTCGAGTTCGCAGGCATAGCCGAGCGCGCGTACCTGCCGTCGCAGGCGGGCGGGCTTGCGCGCATCCGCCGGCGCATCCGCATCGGCAAATTCCATATAGCTGGTTGCGCGCAGCCGTCCGGTCATCGGCGTGACGACCACACGCTCGTCCAGGTAAGCCACAGGCGCGTCGAAATACGCAGCGCCCCCCGGGATTTCGATGTGGTAGCCGCGCACCGCCTGCAGGGGTGCGCGCAATCCGAAGGGCGCGAGCAGCGGCGCCGAGCGTACTCCGGCACACACCAGCGCGCTGTCGACCACGAGGGCGCCTTCCTCGCTCAAGATTTCGATCTTGTCGCCGCGCGGGCGCAGTGACTTCACATCCAAGCGCCGAAACGTCGCGTCGCATTTCAGCGCCGCCGCCGCGAATGCCCGCACGGCCTCCAGGGGATCAACCACATAGGCTGAATCCTCGAACCACAGGCCTGCCGCCGTTGCGGCATTCGCTCCGCGTTGCAGCGGCAGCAGTTGCTCGGCCGAGAGCGGGCGAGTTTTCACGCCGACGCGCGCCATGTCGCGCGCGTGCGCTTGCACGCGGGCCTCGCTTCGCGGACCCAATGCGACCTCGTAGTGTCCATGCCGACGCATCAGCTCCGGCCGGCCGGCCGCCTCCAGCAAGCGCGCCCAGGCATCGGGGGCGGGACGCACAATCGGCGCCAATTGCAGCGTGTTTTGGGCGCGCTTGAATGCGGCCGCAGCAAATTTCAGGATCCACGGCGACATCCGCAGTGCCTGCCGCGGCGACAAATCCAGCACCCCTCCGAAGCGAAATAGCTCGCGGTAAAATCCAAATAGCAGCGAAGGAGAGGGCAGCGGCTGCACCATTTCCTGGGCGATGTGACCCGCGTTGCCGAAGCTCGCTCCGGCGACTCCCGGTTCGGCGCGATCGAGCAGCAGTACTTTGCGTCCTTCACGCGCCAGGGCGAAGGCGGCTGCCGTGCCGACCACCCCGGCGCCGATCACGGCAATTGTATCTTGCTCGCTCATGCCAACACCGTATACGATCTACGATCCTGCAAGCAACCACTATCGGGCGTGCTCCATGTCGAAACACTTGTCATGCTCTTGGTCGGGTGTCTTTCCCGCCGCCACGACGCAATTCGATGAAGCCTTGCGAGTCGACTTGCAGGCGACGCAGCGAGTGCAGCAGGCCTTGCTGCAAGACGGCGTGCATGGTCTGGTCTTGATGGGGACCGTGGGCGAGGGCAATTCCCTCTCGGCGGAGGAGAAGCGCGCAGTGCTGAAGGGCGCCGTCGAGGTGAGCGCGGGCAAGGCTCCCGTGATTGTCGGCGTCTCGGAGTTCACAACGGCCACGGCGGCGACCTTCGCGCGCGATGCGGAAGCGTTGGGCGCGGCGGGCCTGATGGTGCTGCCGGCCATGGTGTACGTGCCCACGCCGGCCGAGCTCGAATATCACTTCCGCACCGTGGCGGCGGCGACGGGGCTGCCCATCATGCTCTATAACAATCCGCCCTCCTACCGCGTGAATATCGATATCGCGACGCTGAAGCGTCTGGCGGATGTCGCCAACATAGTTGCGATCAAGGAGTCTGCGGCCGACTCGCGGCGCTTCACAGACTTGATCAATGAATTTGGCGAACGCTTCGTGCTGTTCGCCGGGCTCGACGATGTCGCCTTCGAGGGTTTGGTGCTGGGCGCCAAGGGCTGGGTGTCCGGATTGACGAACGCGTTCCCGGCGGAATCGCTGTGGCTTTATGAGGCGCTGCGCAAGGGCGATCTCGAGCGCGCGCGTGCGCTGTATCGCTGGTTCATGCCGCTATTGCACCTGGATGCCGAGCACGATCTGGTGCAATCGATCAAGCTGGCCGAGCAGATCATGGGCCGCGGCTCCGAACGCGTGCGCCCGCCGCGGCTGCCGCTGTCGGGCGAGCGGCGCGCCCAGGTGGTCGCGATGATCGAGCGCGCGCGAGACACGCGTCCGTGACGACTTCCTCGATCCGGGTCATTGATTCGCACACGGGTGGCGAGCCCACTCGGCTGATTGTCGAGGGTGGCCCCGATTTAGGCGACGGTCCGATCGCCGACCGCGTGCAGCGCTTCAAGGAACGCTTCGACGACTATCGCTGTGCCGTCGTGAACGAACCGCGGGGCTCGGACCCCTTGGTCGGTGCGCTGCTGGTCAAACCGCATCGTGCCGACTGCGACCTGGGCGTCATCTTCTTCAACAACGTCGGCTACCTGGGGATGTGCGGACACGGCACCATCGGCTTGGTTGCCTCGCTCAAGTTCGCGGGCCGGCTCGCCCCGGGCGCGATCAAAATCGACACCCCCGTGGGTGCGGTCGAGGCGGAATTGCGCGCCGATGGCCGGATCAGCGTCGCCAACGTGGTGAGTTATCGCTCGCATCGCCAAGTCACGGTGCAGGTCCCCGGCATCGGCCCGGTGAGCGGCGATGTGGCCTGGGGCGGCAACTGGTTCTTCCTGATTTCGCAGCATGATCAAATCATCGACCTGAAGCAGGTGGAATCGCTGACCGATTTTTCCTGGCGGGTCCGCGAGGCGGTAAATGCTCACGGGCACCCGCTGGTGGATCACGTCGAATTGTTCGGACCCTCGAATCGGCCGGGCGCTCACAGTCGAAATTTCGTGCTGTGCCCGGGCAAGGCCTATGACCGTTCGCCGTGCGGCACCGGAACCAGCGCCAAGCTGGCCTGTCTTGCCGCGGACGGCAAACTTCCCGAGGGTGATGCCTGGGTCCAGGAGAGTTTGATCGGCAGCACTTTTGAGGCTCGTTATCGATGGCACGATCGCAGCCAAGGCAAGGTGATTCCGATCATCACCGGCACGGCGCACGTGACCGGCGAGAACCTGCTGCGGCTGGATCCCGAAGATCCCTTCTGTTGGGGTATTCGCGCATGACCGAACCGCTGGTTCAATCGATGACCAGTCAGCTCATCGTGCGCTTTCGGGACCGCATTTTGTCGGGCACCTACGCCCCGGGTTCTGCGCTTCGCCAGGATAGTCTGGCCGCTGAATTCGGCACCAGCAAGATCCCGGTGCGCGAGGCGTTGGTGCAGCTGCAATCCGAGGGGTTGGTCGATATCTTTCCGAATCGCGGCTTTCAGGTGCGGCCGTTGGCCGGCGCCGAACTCGACGAGGTCTTTCGGCTGCGTCTGCAGATCGAGCCCACGGCGGTCGCGCTGGGCGCAAAACTCGCAGGCGCCGCGGATCATCACGCGGCGCAAAGCGCGCTCGAGCAATTGAATGAGGCAACGGCGGCCGGCGAGTTCGCCTCCTCAGGCCGGCTCAACCGCGCGTTTCACCTGCTGCTCATCGTGCCGCGCTTGCAGCCGGTGGCTGCCGAGATCTTGAGCCGGCTGCATACGCTCGCCCAACGCTACGTTCAGGCTCACCTGCGCCCCGAAGGGCGCGCCAAGCGTGCGACGCGCGAACACGCCGCGCTGCTGAAAGCGTGGCGCGCAGGGAAGCCGAAGGAAGCGCGGGCGCTGATGCATGCGCACATCAAATCGACGCGCGAGGATCTGAAGGGTCGTCTGCGCTAGCAAGGGTCGTCTGCGCTAGCAACCCCGTGTACACTGTCCCTACGGACGGACCCCCTTAAATTACAACACGGCATCGCCAGTGCCATCCACACCATGAGTCTACTGTTTCGGATCAATGCGGCGCTCGGCGCCGTATTCTTGATTGCTGCGCTGCTGGCCGGATACATTTGCTGGACCATGTTGGAGGGCAACGCACAACGTGAAGTACTCGCCGAGGCCGGCTTGATGATGGACAGCGCCGCAGCCGTGCGCAGCTACACGGCCAAGGAGATCCTGCCGCTGATTTCCGCGGGAATGCAGGAACAGTTTCCGCCGCAAAGCGTCCCTTCCTACGCGGCGACGCAAAATTTCCTCAGCTTTCATGAGCGCCATCCTGACTACTCTTATAAAGAGGCCACGCTCAACCCGACCAATCCTCGTGACCGGGCCGCCGATTGGGAAGGGGATATCATTCAGCGATTTCGCAACGACGCACAGACTCAACAAATGGTTGGCGAGCGCGACACTCCCATGGGCAAATCTCTCTACCTGGCCCGGCCCATCCGCGCCAAGCCCGAATGCCTGGTGTGCCACAGTACGCCCTCGGCTGCGCCGCACAGTTTGATAGCCCGTTACGGCGGCGATAACGGCTTTGGCTGGCAGCCCAATGAAGTAGTCGCAGCGCAAGTCGTCTCGGTGCCCTTCGCCAGTGCCGCCGCCAATGCCAACAAGGAGTTTCGCGCCTTCATGAGTCTGTTGCTCGCGGTATTTGCCGCCGCGTTTCTGGTGGTGAATGTTCTTCTCTATCAGTTGGTGGTGCGGCCGGTCCGGCAGATCGCGCTGGTGGCGGACAAGGTCAGCCTCGGCGACATGTCGGCGGAGAATTTCTCGGAGCGCGGGGCTACGGAAATCGTATCGGTGACCCGCTCCTTTGGCCGCATGCGCAAGAGCCTCGAGAAGGCGCTGCGCCTGCTCGGGGCATAAACCATGGTGCGCGACGTTTTCGTCAGCTACTCCCAGCCGGATTACGGCTGCGCCATGGAACTGGTGGGCCGCGTCGAACTGGAAGGTATCAATTGCTGGATCGCTCCGCGGGACATCGCGCCCTCGGCGGATTGGGCGGCGGAAATCATCGACGCCATTTCCAATTCGCGCACCATGATTTTGGTGTTCTCCGCGAGCAGCAACGAGTCTCCGCAGGTGCGGCGCGAAGTGGAAAGGGCGGTGCACAAGCAGGTCAGCATCCTGCCGTTTCGCATCGAGAATGTGCTCCCGTCCAAGAGCCTCGAATATTTCTTGAGCGCGCAGCATTGGATGGATGCTTTTCCCCCGCCGCGAGAGCCGCACTATGCCCGGTTGTGCGCCTACTTGAAGGCGCAGCGCGGTCAGACTGCTCCGGACGCGGCGACGACGCAGCCGGCCCCGATCCTTGTCAGTGCACCGGCGGCCGCGCCGCTGGATCCGGCAGAGGTGCTGCGTGTCGAGCGGCTGCTGGCGGGGTACATCGGCCCCATCGCCAAGCACTTGGTCAAGACGGCGGCCCTGCGGGCGGCCACGGCCGAGCAACTGGAGTTCAGACG
>Ga0193709_1000715_pt1 | contig 10786 bp, 10 predicted proteins | sample H3c2metaG_FD_160571 | JGI IMG/M metagenome (GOLD analysis project Ga0193709, IMG submission 160571) | Soil microbial communities from a riparian zone of the East river system, Colorado, United States - H3c2 | ecosystem: Environmental > Terrestrial > Soil > Riparian zone | place: USA: East River... | reverse complement strand
TATTCGACGCCGTATGCGACGGATCCTCGGCGAACGTCCTGTTGACAACGAGCGTCGCGACGGCGACAGATCCCACGATTAGACCGGCCATTTTCACAAATGCCATGAACGAACCTCTCCGTTGACTGAGTCGGGGGCGGCGGGAGCGGACAGTTTGCCGCCCCATGGACCGCCTGTCAACAGAGAGATTCGTGGCTTACTTGTCCTCTCGCTTGAGGGAAGCGGAATTGATGCAATAGCGCTGGTGCGTCGGCCCGGGACCATCGTCAAACACATGTCCGAGATGCGCATCACACTTCGCGCAGAGAACCTCGGTTCGCTTCATGAAAAGCGACCTGTCCGACTCGGTCCGGACATTCTCGTCCGCGACCGGCTCGGTGAAGCTGGGCCAGCCAGTCCGCGAATCGAATTTGGCATCGGAATCAAAGAGGGGCGTGCCGCAGCAGACGCAGGTATACGTGCCCGGTTCCTTGCTGTCGTGGTACTCGCCGGTAAAGGCACGCTCGGTGCCTTTCTGACGTGCGATGCGGTACTGCTCCGGGGTTAGCTCCTTACGCCACTCTTCGTCGGTCTTCTTGATCTTGTCGCTCATTGTATCGCTCTCTGATCGTCCAACTGGGGGGTCCCGACATCAATGGGCGACGGTCGTGCCGCCATTCGTCGTACTGTTAAAAATAACCGCGTGTGGAATATCGGTGCGCAGCATCCTACCTTGTCCTCAATTCTATGAAATACCGATTGAGGGCCAGACGGAGTGCAGTTGTACTTCTGGCGTTGGTCATCGCAGGCTGCGTCAGCGGCTCGGGCAGTCTCCAGCGGGAGCGCCGCGTCACCTACTGGGAGGCGTTGGCGGAGCTCATTCCGTCGGAAGCGATCGCGTCCGCGCGCACGCCATCGGAGAAGGAGTTTGCCGAAGCTCTGGGCAATCTGATGTCGGGTGACCTGGAGCAGGCGGAGCAGCGTTTCGGAGTGCTCAGGAACACCGCTACCGATTCCATTATCCGCACCGGCTCCAGGGTGATCTATACCGCGACGCTCCAGTACCAGGAGAAGTGGAAGGAGCTGTCGGCGCTCAAGAATGAGCCGTCACACCAGAAGTCGGACGACACAGACAAAGCGAGCATCGAGCTCTGGGCGGATGCGTTCAAGGACATTCCGCCGAAGGTTTTCACCTTTCGCTCGGCGTCGTCTCGAATGCCGATGTCCATGTCAGCGGTAGGAACGCCTCTCATCCCGGTCAGGATCGGTGGCAGAACCTACAACTTCTGGCTCGACACCGGCTCGAGCCTGACAATGCTCGCCTCGGATGTCGCGCGCGAGCTCAACATCAAGCCGCTGGTGCCGGATACACTCGAGATCGTTACGAGCACCGGCAGGGTAAGTGCCAACCCATCACTGATTCCCCAGCTCGAGATCGGCCAACTCACCGTGCGCAACGCTCCGGCGATGCTCGTGGAAGAGACGATGATGCGAATGAGCGAGCCGAGGCCAATCGAGCAGAGCAAGCACGTGAAGATCGATGGGATAATCGGTTTCGACATCATCCGGCAGATGGACATCGAGGTGGACTTCGGTGAGAACACCCTGCGCCTTCGCGACCCATCGACATCGAGACCGGACAACGACCGCAACATGTTCTGGGTCGGCCTTCCCGTCGTCAGGATCAAGAGCACCGGGGGAATCCCCTTGCATTTCGGGCTGGACACGGGCGCGCAGCTGACGTTCGTGACGGAGACGCTGCTCGACAAGCTTCAGATCCAGGCCGCGCGGATCGAGAGCCGCCGGGTCGGCGGACTGGGCGGCGAGATCTCTCTTCGCGCTCCGGTACTGCCGGATCTGCGGGTGGAAGTGCGCGGATTCCCGATTCTGTTCAGGGGTGCAGTGGTGCGCGCACCGGTTTATCAGGTGCTCGCTTCGCTCGACGGCGTGTTGGGGGGAGATATCTGGAACAGCGGCATCGTCAGGATCGATATGACGAACGGCGTTTTCGCGATCAGGCGGCCCCGCCCGGACTGAGAAAATGTTAGGTTGTTAGCTAACATGCTTCGCCCCGGATCCTTCCCGATAGAGTTCGCGGTCACACCGCGTTTCGATGTCTTCTACGCGCTCTACTCGCTCACTAGCAGCGCCTCGACACAGCTGGATCCGTGGAAAGAAAAAGCGCTCGAGCGTGTGCCGCGAGACTTCTCACAACAGGCCAAGCGGGTCGCTCCCCTTCCGATCTTCTGGCCGCTCCTGGCCGATGCCATCCAGAGTGTGCCCGGAGCAATCGCATTCGAGGAAATCGGATCGAGCGTTCGCGAAATGCCGGTGGATGCGCTGCAGAGGAATGTTCTGTCGGGAATCTTTCACGACCAGCACACCGTCGACTTGCTGGTCACGCGCGAAAAGAATCTGAAGCAGGTGCTCGCAGACGAAGACCTCCCGGGCGGCGAGCTGCTCGGACACTTCGGGCTGCGCCCTTACAGCCAGAGCTCGCCGTCGGCGAGCGCGATCGACTTGTTGCTCTCGAAGCCAAAAAAATTTCGCGACGAGCTCGCGCTCGTGCTGAAACAATTCTGGGAAACCGGCTTCAATAGCGATTGGTCCGCGCTCGAGCCAGGACTACGCGCCGAATCGTTTCGCATGAGGGACCTTCGCGAAGACCTTTCGCCGGAAGATCTCGCCCGCGAACTGAATCTTCCGGTCGTCTTTTACGACAAAACGCGGGAGATTCGCCCGAAAAGCGGCGCCTCAATCGACTACGCCCGGGTCGATCGCTGCTACATCATTCCGTCCGCGTTCAACGCGCGGCGATGGTGGGCGAAATACGAGACAAATGCGCGGCGAATCACTCTCTACATCCCGATCACTGCCGATCCAGGCGCCCCCAATACGGTGGTCGAAGCGAGCCGTAAGATCCGCGACGTCCCGGCGAAAAACACCACCGGAATAAACGCCGAGTCGGTTTTTCGCGCGCTCGGAGACACGACGCGATACGCCATCGCATCGATCCTTGCTCGCACGCCTACAACTTCGGCGGAATTGGCCCGGAGTCTGAAGGTGTCGAAGCCGACGATAACGCATCATGTGCATGCGCTCCGGTCTGCCGGGTTGATCGCGGAAACCCCCAGCGGCGGTTCGACTAAGCTCACTCTGAGCAGGGATACTGTGGCGGCACTGTCAGACGCGGCTGTAGAGCAGCTGTTTTCGTCGACCGGGGACCTGGCGCTCGAAACCACCCGGAAGCGGCGTCCGAACTAGCCGCTGACCCCCCGAAACCAGGGGATAACCCCGTCCGTAGGGCAAAAAGAATCTTTTAAACCTTTTTGCCGTATGGTGAGTCTAAGAATACAAGAAGCCGTACTGTTGTCTCTCCAGGCGCAGGAAGAGAGCTACTGGTCGAGCTTGTAGGACGGGTGGGCCACCAGTAGCCAGCCCCGTACCCCTAAAAAAGGTACGGGGTTTTTTCTTGCGCGTGTTCTGGAGCGAATTCTTATCGGCTCACACCGGGATCCGGATAACCGGTGTCCATGATGACGAGCCATCGTCCGCCATCGCGGCGCCACATCGTGACGTACCGGCCGTGGCCACCTTCTTTCCCGGCGTTGGGCCCGGTGCGATTCATCACCGAGTATTTGCCGGTGGTCGACCCGATGTCTCCGCCGCGATAGACATGTGCGTCGGTCGGCTCCCAGTTGAGAATCGTCGTGGTGTCGGAGATGTTCGGCGTGTCGAATTTGCGAATCTCGTCGAAGCCTTTGACCATGTCGCCCAGGTAACGGATGCGAATCGCGTCGGGCGCGTAGAACGTCATCCAGCCGTCGATTCCCCGGGCGTGGGTCGCGACGGCAAAATCGCGATCCGCCTGCATCAGCGAGGCTTCCGTTGCTCCACTCGAAGAATCGCCCTTGTTGACGCTCACGGTGCACGCCGTCACCAGCGAACAGAGTGCGAGAATGACGAACGTTCGTTTCATGGTAAAACCTCCTCTCGTTGCATCGGGGATCGCCGGTCGCCGCCACAATCGCGTCGACCCGCCTAGACCACACTGATAGCAGTGTTGCACGACGGCCGCCACCACTTTCACCGCTCTGACGCGAGGGATAGGTTTGCCGTTCGCGCGAAAATCGCGCTACACTCTGTTGGAGCACATATGGCGGAAGCATTCGGACAGCAGCTGCTTGCAGGGAAAGTTGCGATTGTCACCGGGGGCGGGAGCGGCATAAACCTGGCGATCGCCCGTCGTTTCGCCGCGAGCGGTGCGAAGGTCGGGCTGATTGGTCGGACAAAGGAAAGGCTCGATTCCGCGGCCGAGGAAATTCGGAAAGCCGGCGGTACCGCTTCGGGACATCCCGCCGACGTCCGTGACTACGACGCGCTTTCGGCTGCGATAAAGTCGGCGCGCGATACGCACGGACAGATCGATCTCGTCATCTGTGGGGCGGCCGGCAACTTTCCGGCACCAGCGCTCGGCATGTCCGCCAACGGGTTCAAGGCGGTTGTCGATATCGACTTGCTCGGGACGTTCAACACCTGCCGTGCGGCGTTCGAGCACCTGAAACGGCCCGGCGCATCGATCATCAACATCTCGGCAATGCAGGCATTCACTCCGATGCCGATGCAGGCGCACGTCTGTGCCGCGAAAGCTGGTGTGGACATGCTCACGAAGTGCCTCGCAATCGAATGGGGCGTGGAGGGAGTGCGCGTCAACTCGATCGCACCCGGCGCGGTCGATGACACCGAAGGAATGAATCGGCTCGCTCCCACGCCGGAGATCAAAAAGAAAGTCGCGCGTGGGATTCCGCTCGGTCGCTTTGCCACAAAGGACGAGATCGCGAACCTCGCGCTGTTCCTGTCGAGCGATGCCGCGAGTTTCATCACTGGCGCGGTCGTAGTTTGCGATGGGGGACAATCGCTCGCCGGACTCGGCCTCAGCATGATGGCCGCGATGCAGCCACGCGCGTGAGCGTAATTCGCCGCCTCGCGGTTTTCTGCGGATCTAATCCGGGCGCGCGCCCCGACTACGTTCAGGCAACGCACTCACTCGGGAAGCTTCTGTCCGCGCGGGGCATCGGAGTGGTCTACGGCGGATCGAGTGTAGGACTGATGGCGGTGCTTGCCGACACCATGTTGGATGAGCTCGGCGACATCATCGGAGTGATTCCACGCATGCTCGTCGATCGTGAGGTCGCGAACAAGTCACTTACTGATTTGCGCATTGTCGAGTCGATGCATGAGCGAAAGGCGCTGATGGCCGAGCTGGCGGACGGGTTCGTCGCGTTGCCGGGCGGGATCGGAACGCTCGAGGAGTTCTTCGAGATCTGGACGTGGGCGCAGCTCGGGATGCACGACAAGCCGTGCGGGCTGCTGAATGTCGCCGGGTACTTCGATCCCCTGCTCGAGTTTCTTAATCGCGCTGTTGCCGAGAAGTTCGTGCGCGAGGTGCATCGGAACATGGTGATCGTGGAGAGCGATCCCGCTGCTCTGTTGGCGCGATTCGAGGCTTATGAGCCGCCGCGAGTAGTGAAGTGGATCAACGCAGGAACCATCTAGCCTCCGTTGCTTTGCGTCGATCGGCATCTCTGCGCGGGGTCGGTGAGGGTATCCTCTCCGGCGCTACGCTCGCTTGGTCGGAGCCCCTAACTACGCTCCCTCGCTCTGCTCGGTCGCGGGTCTCCTCTTCGCGCTCGCTTTGCAAAGCGCCTACGAGGACACCCTCACCTCCCTGTCAGGGTTTCGTTGGTGCGCGCGAGGCGAATTCGAGCACGTGCGATCTCCACGCTCGGGCGATCTCCGGCCACGAAATCCCAAGACTCTTCTCGAGTGCCGCTCGTACCTGAGCGTTCGAGCGTCCACTGGCCATCAGCGCTTTCAGCGCCGGGATACCGCCGTGCTGGTAGGTCATTTCGACCAGCGCAGCGCCTGCTGGCCTCTGTCCCAAATCGTGATCGGTGACCGTGAAAACGGAGTCAAGTGTTATCGCCGGATGTGCGGTAAGAAAAGCGGCGTACTCCTTCATTACATCCGGGAATGATTTCCCGAGCGATCCACCCAGCCACGTGGCGGTTCCTTCGTTGACGATGACCGCAGTGTTAGCCGTCCAAGTCAGGGGGGCCAGGGCCGAATGGGTGAGCTCGTGACGGTGATCCTCGCCGAAGACCGAGCCACCGACAAGAATCATCTGCCTGGCGGGATCTGAGTAGGACGCCTGTGCTGATCCCGCCATGAAATCGAGGCCGAGGATATGGTGGAGTTCCTCTGGAGTGTCCGCGACGTAGTAGTCCAGTGCAGCGAGTGGCTTCACTCCGAACATCCGCGTGACGGAATCCGCGAATCTCTTTGCGCTTTTCGCCTTGCTTTCGTCGAAGCGATGACCAGGCTGAACGATGTAGTTGATCGGCCCGACCTGGTGTCGTTGCCAATCACGCGTCAATCGCGGCAGGGCATTGGCAAATACCCAGTTGCCGTTCTCACGAATAGCGTACACGCGCGTCAGGGCAACAGGCTTGACGTCATTCGCCGGCCCGTCGGTCGATGAGAACAACGTTCTCACTACATACTCATCGGTCGCGCTTGGCCGAGCGGGCTCGATCGAGAGGACCGTGGCGGGAAATCCCTGATATGCGTATGCGCCTGCGATGTCGTATCGGGGGGACCACTTTCGCTGTTCCGCGGCGGACCAATACCTGGTTGGAGACTGACGCGTCGCGTCGGAGCGGAGATAGTCGCGCCAGGCTTTATATATCTCGGGCACAGGGCCTTGCGTCGTGTAGTCTCCCGATCCGGTGGACGACGTGTCGATTCCCCAGCCGGGAACGACGCGAACGGAATCCTGAGTGCGGCTCACACTCGGGAAAAGGGTCTGAGATACAAACGCGAATCCGACCAACACCATTTTCGTCGTAAAGCGCATATCCCTCCAATCGGTGACGATCAACTCCAGGTGAGCTCGTCGATCGAGCGCGGCCAATCCTCTTTAAGTAGGCGTGATAGCGCACGGTCGGCGAGAAGCTTGCCTTCCGTCTGGCAACGCGGACAATAGTTCGTCTCGTTGTCGGCGTAGCGGATTCGCTGAACCGGCGTGCCGCACACCGGGCACGGCTTGCCAAATTTTCCGTGAACGGCCATGTCGTCGCGAAACGCCGTTACCTTCGCCGGGAAATCGCCCGCCGATTCTTTCCGTAGCTTCTCCGTCCACTCGGCGAGTATCGCGCGTGTAGCGTCGAACAAGCGTGCAAACTCTTCATCGGTGAGGCGCCGCGTGTGCTTTACCGGGGAGAGTCGGGCGCGATGAAGTATTTCGTCGGAGTAGGCGTTACCGATCCCGCTGAACAGTCTGGGATCGGTGAGAGATCTCTTGAGAGTGTGGTTTTCCTGGACCAACCGCTCGGTGAATTGCGCAAGATTCGCATCGAGGACCTCGAGCCCACCGCGCTCGAATTGTTCCAGCGACTGCTCGCCACGTACCAGCCAAAGTGAAGCGCGCCGTTTCGAGCCGGCTTCCGTGAGAATCAACGTGCCGTTCGGGAAGTCGAACGCCGCAAGCCCGATCTTGCCGGGCACTTTGGTCCCTGTTGGAACCCAACGCAGACGGCCCGCAATCATGAGATGGATGACGAGGAAGAGATCGTCCTCCAGCTCGAGGACAATACGCTTCCCCATTCTCCGCACCCCGATGACGCGTTTCCCATTTGCCGCGCTGATGGGCGGGTCGACCGACCGAAGAAGAAACGGTTTGGGAATGCGCGTCCGCTCGAGCTGCTGCCCGACGAGGCGAGACTCGAGCGCCTCGATGTAGACGGTTATGTCGGGTAGCTCAGGCATCTCGAGTAACCGGTATCAGCGACGCTGGTCGGCCATCGCGGCCAGCAGATAGCTCAGGTTCGCCGTCCCGTCCATGATTGGCTCATTCGTCGAGTAATCTCCAACATCGTCGTGATAGACGATGAATCCGGTATTGAATGGCGCGTATTCATCGGGCTCGTGCAGACTGATCCCCAGGAGATTCTTGTAAATGGAGGAATAGACGGGGCCGTCGAGGAGCGCGCCCGTCAGCTCGACGTGCATATCTTTCGCAACAACGGAATGTGGATCGCGCGCGAAGACTCCATCGTGCGGGAGGCCGATCACCATCGAGACTCCCCACGGATTGGTGCCGAAGAGCCAGTCGAGCGCGGCCTGCTCGAATTCGCGGAACTGGTTGTCGCCCGTCATTCGCCGGTACAGATACGCCTGCGTCGCAAACGATGCCATCAAGTTGTTCGAGCACCAGATGAATGGAACGCCGATCCGGAATCCATTGCCGGCGCGGGCCGTGACCGCGGCAAGACCCTTCCGATAATATTCGGCGACGATTCTTCTGTCGGCGGAATTCGCGTTACGCCAGATCTCGTGGTGCCCGTTGTTGTGCCACGGGAACCACTGATAATGCTTCGCAGTGTCGGCACCCATCCACGGAGTGACGGGCTCGCGGGATGCGAACTCGAGCGCATCACGGAGATACTTGCGATCGCGCGTCAGCGCGTAGAGCTCCGCCGCTGCGAGCTCCATGTCGTCGACCCAGTTGTCTTCCTCATAGTAGTAAGGCGCGCGACCGGGTGCGCCCTGACAGACGCCTGGGAATCGCTTGCCGATGCCGTAGGCGGATAGTGCCTTCTCCCGGAGCTTCTTAGCGAAGGCCGGATCGCGCTCCCTATAGATGGATGAAGCGAGAGCAAACGCAGAGGCGTACTTCCCGGCTGTCGACGCGAGTCCGTCTGACCTGTTCTTGTACTTGAATAGTCCCTGCGGCTTGCCCGTGCACGGATACACGGGGCGCTCCTTTCCCTTGCCCCAGCCGTAGTCGGCCGAATCATTGGATGGGATGTCCCAATACGTGTGATCACGATCGTCGCCGAGCTGATTGTACATCTCCGACTCGGATGGGAACATCCGCACGAGCCAGGCAAGGCCGTGCCGCGCCTCGTCGAGGACGTCCGGAATTCCATTTCTTTCTGGAAGGCCCCGAGAATCGAAGCGGTCGGCAAAGGAGGCGGGATGATCACGGTACGCCATCAACATCACGAAGGTCGCGTTCGCCGATGTCATGACGTACTGCAGATAGTCCGACGCATCGGCCCATCCGCCCGTGACAGGAACGAACTTTCCAGCGCGCGTAGAATCGTCGACGACAATCCCGTCGCGCGTGTGAACCACCGTCTTGAACAGCGGATTGTATCCCGAGCGTTGCTCCCTCATGTAGTAGAGCAGAGTATCGGCCGTGCCCGCGTAGGCGTTCGTGCGAATGCGGACGACGGGAGAAGTGACACCGCCGGCAGATATGCGGTACTCGCCGGGTGTCCTGATCTGCGAAAAATCAAGACGATAACTGACGACGCATGGTCCGAATGGCTGCGCGACAGACGCGGGACGTTGGAGGATGCTATTTCCCCGCGAGTCAGAGACGACGAACTCGTGTAGCTCGACCGGCGCGCGCGCGCAGAAGACAGCAACCTTCGGTGCGTCGGGAATGTACCCGAGCTGATTGACGCGGATCACCGGGGATGATTGAGATGCCGCGGCAACCTGCGCGAAAATCAAAAGCTCGAGAAATAGCATAGCGAGAAGAATAGACTGCGGCCGCCGCAGTTTCAGGGAAATGAGTCCAGCACTCGACGTTTTCCGAACGAATCAATGTCGAACGCGACTGCCCTGCCCTTGCCGGATACTGCTCCGCGCACCGTAAAAAGCGCGTCGTAGTAATCGAGATACTTGAACGACGAGATCCGTCCGCCGACGAACTCGTACTTGGTCACCGCTTCCCGCCACTGCGCGATCTCGTCAGCGACTCCCACATAGGTATACGGACTGAACGACTCCGCGTCTTCCCAGTTGTCGGCGTAATAAATCCCGCGAATCCCCCGATGCGCTGGATGCGCGGTTACGACCCCTTCCAGCGAAGCGAGGAGCACCGCGTCCTGAACGATCAGGCTCGTATAAGAGTGATCCTTGTGAATGCTGTGGGACCAATGCGTGATGATATATGTCGGCTTGACGGTGCGGATCACGTCAGCGACGTACCGCCGAACGGCTTCGTCGTTCGGGATCTCTCCATCGCGATAGGGCGCGAAAATCGTCTCGGCGCCGATCACCGAATCCGCGGCGAGCGCCTCGCGACGCTTCTGCGCTCCGTACACGCTGGGCGAGAGGCGAGGATTGCCGCCTTCGCCGAGCGTCATCTGAAGGATTACCACACGGTCGCCGAGCTTGTGCTGCTTGATGAGCACGGCGCCGGCGGTCAGCTCCATGTCACCGGCGTGGGCGCCAATGGCGAGAATCGTCCTCGTCGGTACCGTCGAGCCTTGCGCGTGAATCTGTCCAGGCAGCGCGCAGAGGACGCCGGCGACGGCAAGCAGTACCCCGAACCTGATTTTCATCGGCTCAAATGTCGTTGCCCCGGAGAGCGCGCGCAAAATACTGGTACGCTGCCTCCAGATGCTGTCGCCGAAAGTACTGGCCGCCCAATCGCCGGCCACCATCAAGCGCGAGCACTACAAGCCGTGAGACAATTCGCCGTATCTCTGGATCTGCCAGCCCCAATCGCCCCGCACGCTCCAACAGCTTTTCACTGGGCGCACCGATCAACTCCGTCGCTTTGCCCGCGCACTCGTCGTCGTACACGAGTCCGGTTACGAACACTACCGGCGCGGCCAGCGCGTCGGGGTCGATGGTGTCGGCCGATCTCAGCTCGAAAAACTCCTTCGGACGCACCTCGGGAAAAAGCGTCGTGAGATGGAAGAGCCAATCGTCCCGGTTTACTGCAGGC
>Ga0193709_1000714_pt1 | contig 10788 bp, 8 predicted proteins | sample H3c2metaG_FD_160571 | JGI IMG/M metagenome (GOLD analysis project Ga0193709, IMG submission 160571) | Soil microbial communities from a riparian zone of the East river system, Colorado, United States - H3c2 | ecosystem: Environmental > Terrestrial > Soil > Riparian zone | place: USA: East River... | reverse complement strand
TTCATCGAGGCGAACCCTCATTTCGCGACTGACGAAAACAAAATGTCCCCCAAGCCGAGGCGAGGACAAAAGCCGTGACATAGGGCATCGAATTTAAGTAAAATCGGGGCCGCGCAGTGCTACGCGAAATCTTTTTTTATGAAAACAAGACTCAGCGCTCAATCAGGTTTCTTTCGTTTGCGCGGGTCAATCACACTTCTTGTTGCCGCAGCTGCGGCTTCTTCGATCGTAACCGGAACACTCCTGGCTTATTTCCGTCCCGAAGCGCCGTCGAACAATTCGCAAAAAACGCTGACGTTTGCAGAGCGCGTCGCTTATCAACGAGCAGTCGAGGAAGTTTACTGGAGACATCGCATTTGGCCGACAGCGAATGCTGGCCCCAAGCCGCCGCTGGATAAGGTGATGTCGCAGGCGCAGATCGAGACAAAGGTCCAAGATTATCTGCGCAAGTCGCAGGCACTGCAGAATTATTGGCAACGGCCGATCACTTCCGAGCAACTCCAAGCCGAGATTGAACGTATCGCCAGTGACACCAAGCAGCCCGAGGTGCTACGCGAACTCTTTGAAGCGCTGGGCAACGATACGTTCGCGATCGTTGAGTCTCTGGCCAGACCGGTCCTGGCGGACCGTTTAGTCACCGAGTTGGACAATGAAGATCGCGTGAAGCTAACGAGAATCGCGTGGCGAAAACAGCCATTGCAGTGCTGGGTCGCTAAAACCGAAACACAAACCCCAGTGAAAATCCCGGCAGTTAGCACGAACTACACGCTTCTTGATGAAATGGGTCCGCTGGGTGTCTGCATGGATGACACGTGGACCTCCACCACCCTTACCAACGCGCCCGCTGGCCGAACGTTTCACACAGCAGTCTGGACTGGCAGCGAAATGATCGTCTGGGGTGGAGTTGATGTTAACGGAGTTTTTAACACTGGCGGCAGATATAATCCTACGACCGACAGTTGGACAGCTACCAGCACCGCCAGCGCGCCCGCTGGCCGGGAAATTCACACTGCGGTGTGGACCGGCAGCGAAATGATTGTCTGGGGCGGATATGACGGCTCTGATTTAAATAGCGGCGGGAGATATAATCCCAGCACCGACAGTTGGACAGCCACTAGCACTACCAATGCGCCAGCTGCCCGAGACTCTCACACAGCAGTCTGGACTGGCAGTGAAATGATCGTCTGGGGCGGAGTTAGCGGCGCCAGTTACTTCAACACCGGCGGGAGGTACAATCCCAGCACCGACAGTTGGACCGCCACCAGCACCACGAGTGCGCCCGATGCCCGCGCATTACCTACTGCGGTGTGGGCCGGCAGCGAAATGATCGTCTGGGGCGGATTCAACTCCAGCAATGATTTCAATACCGGCGGCAGATACAATCCCAGTACTGACACTTGGACTGCCACCAGCACTACTGGCGCGCCTGAGGCCCGAGACACACACACAGCAGTCTGGGCTGGCAATGAAATGATCGTCTGGGGTGGAGAGACTTTTAACTTCACTCCGTTGAATACCGGCGGCAGATACCACCCCGGTACCGACAGTTGGATAGCAACCAGCACCGCCAGCGCGCCCGCTGCTCGCGACGCTCACACGGCAGTCTGGACTAGCAGCCAAATGATCGTGTGGGGTGGATTCGGAGGCAGCTTTTTGAATACCGGCGGCAGGTACAACCCGATTACCGACAGTTGGACGGCTACAAGTACCATCGATGCGCCCGCCGCTCGAGACTTTCACACCGCGGTTTGGACCGGGAGCCAAATGATCATCTGGGGCGGAGCTGCTTCCGGTCCCACCTATTTGAACACCGGCGGCAGATACTGCGCGGCTGCACCGACTCCGACACCCACGCCTACTTCGACTCCAACATTCACCCCGACAGCGACAATCACACCTACGACCACAGCAACACCTACTGCGACACCGACAGCTACGCCTACATCGACACCTTCACCGACAGCGAGGCCTACGCCGATGCCAAGGGTTGAACCGACGCCGAGGCCGCGCCCGACTCCGGCGCCTCGCCCGTAAAAATGCTGATTAGTGACCGGTGAGTGGTTGAATAATCGCACCCTCGATCAACGCCTTTGCTAAGAGTCGCACTCTCTGCCCGTTTACGGCACTCAGGAAACAAAAGATCCGAGATTCTTCGCTTCGCTCAGAATGACACTATGAGACGCCTTTGCAGACCACCAAAAAAGTGTCGCGCGCATCGCTTCGTTTTCAGCTAATCTGACATATGAGCGTGCAAGTTTATGGATGCAATCATGTCGCCATCGAGGTGGATGACGTTGAGAAGGCGGTGGCTTTTTACAAAGACGTTTTCAATCTCGCACAGATGAGTGGCGGCGAGGGAGACGCGTTCTTTAAACTGGGTGACCATCAGTTCCTGGCGATTTTCGAAGTCGAGAAAGTTCAGCGAGCAAACATGCGGCATTTCGGAATCATGGTTCGCGATGAAACGCAGCTTGAGGAAGTCAGAAAAAAACTCACCGGGAAATACAAACTCAAGTTGGAGCCGCCGTTCCGCTGCGACTTTCGCGATCCATGGGGAAATCGCATTCAGGTGGTCGATCTTCACGATGAATCACTCGTATGGCTGTTGCCCTATCGCGAGGTGCAGAAGACGGGTATTAAGTTCCAAGGATAAGTTCAAAGTCGCCCGGGAGCGCGGACCGCTGTGAAAAGCGATGCGCGGACGCATCGCACTCCAAAGCACTACTTGCGAAATCGATTGCGGCGCCCGTTACATTTCGCGCAAGCTTTGGGAGTGCGCACGCGTCCTCGCGTCGCTTTCATCACCGAAGAACTGAATGAAACTTACGCTTGAGCAATGCACGATTCGCCCATGGCGACTGGACGACGCTGACTCGCTGGCAATGCACGCGAACAATCGCAAAGTCTGGATCGCGTTGCGCGATCTTTTTCCGCATCCGTATACGATCGCGGACGCCCACACCTTTTTGAAATCAGTAATCAGTTCCGAGCCGGTGACGCTGTTTTGTGTTGAGGCTAATGAGGCAGCCGTGGGTGGGATTGGTATTCGCATCGGAGCTGACGTGCATCGGCAGACCGCTGAGCTGGGTTACTGGCTGAGTCAGAAGTTCTGGGGGCGCGGCATCATGACTGAAGCGGTCGCAGCCTTCACCGATTTCTGCTTCGAAGAATTTCAGCTGCGACGAATTTATGCAGAGCCGTTCGCGAATAACCCCGCATCCGCACGCGTACTGGAAAAAGCCGGTTTCACTTTCGAAGGGCGCCTCAAGAACAACGTGATGAAGGATGGACAAGTTCTCGATTCATTGCTCTATGCCAGGATCAAGTAGTGCCGTTCAAGCCGACGACTTGCGCGTCTGTTGATCACGGGCGATATGGCTCGCCTCAGCAAAGCAATGATTTCATTTGTCGTTCCCGCCTACAACGAAGAGCACGAACTTTCGGATACCCTGGTCGCAATTCGGAATGCGGCTTCTGGCGCAGCGTTGCCTTACGAAATCATCGTTGTTGATGATGCGTCAACGGACGCGACGCCGGAGATCGCGTCGCGGGCCGGCGCGAAGGTGATCCCAATCAATCGACGCCAAATCGCGGCTTCTCGGAACGCAGGCGGACGTGCTGCGCAGGGCGAGTATCTGTTCTTCGTTGACGCCGATACGCGGATCAATCGAGCGCACGTGACTGGGGGAATCGCCGCTCTGGAAGGTGGTTACGCCGGAGGCAGCGCGCGAGTGGCGATGGACGGATTTGTTCCCATTTGGGGACGCATGCTGTTGCGCGGGTTTTCGTTGGTTTATTTCGGTCTGAATCTTGGGGCCGGCGCATTTCTTTTCACTACACGACACAATTTCGAGGCTGTCGGCGGTTTCGATGAGCAGTACTTTGCTGGTGAAGAAGTTTATTTTTCCCTCGAGCTAAAAAAACTGGGCGGCTTCAAGGTGCTGCGGGAACCGGTTGTCACCTCAGGCCGGAAATTGCGCATGTATCCTGCGAAACATTTTCTGCGCAACTTCTTTGGCGTGATTGTCCGCGGTTCGCGCGGAGTCCGTTCGCGTGCAAAGCTCAGCCTTTGGTACGACGGCAAACGCGAAAGGTATCCAGCTTAAGAACACCCGACTGCTGCAGGCGCGGCTGGTTTGGGCGGTTGCGAAGATGGGTTCTTCGGCTACAATAGGCGCTTCGTTATGGCTGAGAGCAACCAAACGTCGGACCTCAAGGAGTTCCAGTTACATGATAAAGATACCGGCAGCGCGGATGTGCAAGTGGCACTTCTCACGCACCGGATCGAGCATTTAACTGAGCACCTCAAGGTTAACCGGAAAGATCACGCTTCTCGGCGCGGCTTACTCAAAATGGTCGCGCAACGCAGGAGCCTGCTGGATTATTTGAGCAAAACGGAAGCTGATCGTTACAAGAATTTGATCGAGAAGCTGAACCTTCGGAAATAACCGCAGCGATCAATTCGGCAGGTTCCCTCGAAGCCACAATTAAACTAAAGAGACAATCAGCAGTCCAGGCGTAGTAATCACCTTGGATTTTAGGTTTTAGTTTCGCGTCCGCCGCGGCGGACAACGGGTTTAAAACCTACAGTCGGGGTGACCGCCTGGAACCGCTAATCCAGGAAAATAACCATGCAACAAAAGGTCACCGCAAAAATCGGCGGCAATGAAATATCTATCGAAACCGGAAAAATCGCCAGGCTCGCCGATGGCGCAGTTATCGTTACGTGCGGCGACACCACTGTGCTTGTCAGCGCGGTTTCAGCCCTGGCAATCAAAGAAGGTCAGGATTACTTCCCACTGACAGTTGATTACCGCGAGAAAGCGGCAGCCGCCGGAAAATTCCCGGGCGGCTATTTCAAACGCGAAGGCCGTCCTGCGGAGAAGGAAACGCTCACCTCGCGAATGATCGATCGGCCTTTGCGGCCGCTCTTTCCCAAGGGATATTTTTACGACACCCAGATCATCTCGATCCTGCTCAGCGCCGATGGCCAGAACGATCCCGACATTCTCGCGATGAACGGTGCATCCGCCGCGCTCTCTATTTCGGACATTCCTTTTGCAGGCCCGATTGGAGCGGTGCGCGTTGGTCGCGTTAACGGTGAGTTCGTTGCCAACCCGACACACGACGAGCGCTCCCAGAGCGATCTCGACCTTGTTTACGTTGGCACTGAAAACGATGTCATCATGATCGAAGGCTCGGCAAAGGAAATGCCGGAGGCTGAATTTACGAAAGCGCTCGAGTTCGCGCACGGGTATGCGCGTGAAATGATTCAGGCCCAGAAAGACCTGGCCTCGAGAGTGGGTAAACCAAAGCGTGACGTTCAGTTGCTCCATGTGAATCAGGAGATGGTGGATATCGCCCGCCAGGTTGCCGGCGGTCGACTCGAACACGCGCTCCGCACCGAAGGCAAAAGTGCGCGCGCAAAAGCGATCGACGCTCTGCGAGAGGAGGTAAAGACGGCGATTCTGCAAAAATTTCCCGAGGCAGATTCGTTTGCGATCTCTCAGGCATTCGAGTTTGTCGAAAAGAAGATGTTTCGCGCCAACATTCTGGAAAAACAGCAACGCGTGGACGGGCGCGGTTATCAGGATTTGCGCCCGATCACCTGTGAAGTAGGCGTGCTGCCGCGAGCACATGGCTCGTCGATTTTTCAACGGGGCGAAACTCAGGCACTCGCGCTTGCGACACTGGCTCCCATTGAAGAAGCACAGATGATTGATGCGTACGGCGGCGGCGAACAATCAAAACGTTTTATTCTGCATTACAATTTTCCCCCGTTTAGCGTGGGTGAAACAGGGCGGACAGGCGGGCCCGGTCGCCGTGAGATTGGCCATGGCGCGTTGGCCGAGCGTTCGCTGGAACCGGTCGTGCCGAGCGAAAACGAATTTCGTTATGCCATCCGCATTTCCAGCGAGATCATGGAGTCCAACGGCTCGACATCGATGGCCAGTGTGTGCGGCGGAATGCTCGCACTGATGGACGCAGGCGTGCCGATGAAGGGCATGGTTGCAGGAATCTCAATCGGCCTCGTCACTGAGGCCGGCGATGACGGGCAATTGAAACGCTACGAATTGCTAACCGACATCATTGGATCCGAAGATCATTATGGCGACATGGATTTCAAGCTTTGCGGAACAGACACAGGCGTGACGGGTTTTCAGCTTGACCTGAAACTCCCCGGTGTCGGTCACAACATCATGACGGAAGCAATCCAACGTGCGAAAGAAGCGCGTACGAAGATTCTCGAGATCATGCGTGGCACGCTGGATCAGCCGCGGACCGAGTTGTCGAAATACGCGCCTCGGATCGAGACAATTAAAATTAATCCGGAGAAGATCGGCGCGCTCATCGGGCCCGGCGGCAAAACCATCAAGGGCATCGTCGCGGAAACCGGCGCCGAAATTAACATCGAGGACGACGGCTCAGTGCACATCTACGCAACGACTGGCGAGAGCATGGCGCGCGCTAAGGAAATTATCGGCGGGATGACCCGCGAAATCGAAATCGGACAAACCTATCAGGGGCGCGTCGTCACGACGAAGGAGTTCGGAGCGTTTGTCGAAGTTTTTCCAGGCAGAGACGGCTTGGTGCACATTTCCGAGCTTGCCGATTTTCGAGTGAATCGCACCGAGGACGTGGTCAAGATTGGCGACATGATTTGGGTCAAATGCATCGGCATCGACGACAAAGGCCGCGTAAAGCTTTCGCGCAAGGCGGCGTTGAAAGAACGCGCTGAAAAAGAAACAGGCCAAGCGTTGTAAGCGGTACATTGGCGCTGGCGGAGCGAGACGTCCCAAGCAAACTTTTGTATTCGCCCGGAGGCGATTTTCGATCTTTTGTGCTGCTTAAAGCCCGTGGGCTGAGGACAGCGCACTCTACGGCACGGTACGGTCTAGTTGACAATGTCCGGCACGGATGGAGTAAAAAGGGGTAAGTGAGTCATGATTACCCCGACGCAAGTTTCTTACGCGGTGCTCGCCGCAACAATCATTCTGGCGGGGTTTCTTCATCTTGGCGTGCCGCTGCTCGTTGTCTTGTTTTCGTATTTTGCATTGCGCCAACTATATTCTCGCACCCGAAGAAAATGGCTGGCTCTGGCGTTGTTCATCATCGCTGTCGTTGGGATTGGCGCCGCTGGGATTTATTTTACTCGTACCGCCATTTTAGCGTTGCCGGATATGGCGGATACCTCCATTCCTTCGGCCAGCGCATGGGCTCAGAAGAGGCAGATCGAGTTGCCCTTTACTGATTTTGAGAGTCTGAGGCAGGTGGTGGTCGGCGCGCTCGGGGAGGAAGCGAATTACCTGCGCAACGTTGCAAACGTTGCCAAAGCCACGACCACGAACCTGGTTTTCAGCATCCTTGGAATCGTCGCTGCCGCGAGCCTCTTTTTTAAAACCGGGCTCGACCCGTACCGGGGTACGCACCGGGTGAAGAATAATCTTTACTCCATTTGCTGCGATCAAGTCTCGAGGCGGTTCCGTGATTTTTACCGAAGCTTTGATACGGTAATGGGGGCGCAGATCACCATTTCTTTCATCAATACGGCGTTGACTGCGATCTTTCTCCTTGCGGTTCGCATGCCGCACGCGCCGTTGCTCATTGCAGTCACCTTTCTTTGCGGTCTCGTGCCGATCGTCGGGAACCTTTTGAGCAACACCATCATCGTCTTTCTCGCATTGACGGTGTCCCTGAAGCTGGCGATTTCCGCGCTGGTCTTTCTCGTCGTGATCCACAAGCTCGAGTATTTGCTGAACAGCAAGATCATCGGCGACCGGATCCGCAATCCCGTTTGGCTCACGTTAATCGCTCTGATCCTCGGCGAACGACTCATGGGAATCCCCGGCTTAATCCTCGCGCCAGTCGTACTGAATTATTTGCGCGTGGAAATGCTGACGGTGGAGGTGCCGGCTCGACGTGAAGAAGTTGAAGTGTTGAGTCGTTGAACAGTTAAATCTGCGCAGCGCATCGGTTGCACCGCTTTAACGATTCGCGCATTCAACCATGACCTGAGCTTATGAAAGCGGGTTTTCTTGAAAAACTCATCGAGCGCCTCGGCCGCATCGGGCCGGAAGACGTGCAAAATTATTTTCTGCGCCTGGCGCAGGAGAAAGGTTTCCTGGAAACCGTGTTCAATGCCATCCAGGAAGGCATCATCGTGACGGACTCGAAAGCCCGGATCACTTACCTCAACAATGCAGCATGTGGAATATTTGGGCTGGAGGCGGGCGAGGCAGTCGGCAAACGGCTGGATGAACGCATTGGAGGTCTCGATTGGGAATCGCTAACTCGGAGCGGCGGCCCGGTCAGCCACGACATGGAAATCTTCTATCCGCAAAATCGGTTCATCAATTTCTACGTTGTCCCGCTGGTGATGGAACAGCGCGAACCGACTGTAGCCGGAGGTGGCTTGTCCGCCGTAGCATTAGCGAAGGCGGATGATTCCGGCCAGCCGATCACGGCTACAGCGGAAGAGGTTGGGCATGTGATCATCCTGCGCGACATCACTGAAAGCCGCCGCACGGCCCAGCAAACAATTGAGTCGGAACGTTTGAATGCGCTGAGGTTGTTGGCCGCAGGTGTCGCGCACGAAATCGGTAATCCGCTTAACTCACTGCACATTCATTTGCAATTGATGGAGCGCAGTGTGCAAAAGCTCGAAGACGGTGAAAAAGAAGAGCTTGAACAGTCGATCGATGTCGCTCGTTCCGAAGTCAACAGGCTGGATTCCATCGTCACGCAATTCTTGAAAGCCATCCGGCCGTCACGTCCGCAACTGCGGCCGGAAAATGTAAACACAATTGTCGAAGAAGCGGTTCGCTTTTTCGCGCCTGAGCTTCAGGACCGCGAGATAGTTGTTAAACAAGAGCTGCGCTCGGACCTGCCATTACTCCAGCTCGATCGCGATCAGATGAAGCAGGCGTTTTACAATGTGATCAAAAACAGTGTCGAAGCCATGCACCGCCACGGCACGTTGCGTATTCGGACCGACCTGGCCGATACGCATGTGATCGTCCGATTCGTCGATACCGGCGGCGGCATGTCGGCGGAAAACTTGAGCCGCGTATTTGAGCCTTATTTCACAACCAAAGCATCCGGCAGTGGACTTGGATTGTTGATTGTGCGCCGCATCGTGCGTGAGCACGGCGGCGAGCTTTCCATCGAAAGCAGCCAGGGCAGAGGTGTTACCCTGACGATCCGTTTGCCATTCATCGACAAACGAATTCGCATGTTGGAAGCAGGAGAAGCCAGAGATCAGAGGCCGGAAGATAGAAATCAGTGATTGGTTGATCGGCGAAGAGTCAATTCCTCCATTGCGACACGGAAAGCGTCACCTTCCAGGAAACGAGTGAGCAGCGGACTCAAGAAGACCGCCACGCCAACTGCAATTACGAGCAAAAAGAAAATTCCAATCGCGGTGGCGAGGATCAGCAGTTTCCTTCGCAAGGGCACCAGGTTACGTCGTTGCAACAGTTACAAGATCGCTTGTAACGCTTGTAACTAATCACCCCGCTTGCCCGACATCCCGAGTTGCGAAAAGAGAAACGCGTAAATGTCGGCCGACTGTTTGATGCGCTCGCTCAATGCAGTGCCGATGCCGTGGCCCGCGCTCGAGCTCGTCCGCAACAGAATTGGATTGTCGGATTTGTTCGCTTCGTCGAGGCGCGCCGTCATTTTGCGCGAGTGATAGGGCGCGACCCGCCCGTCGTTGGCGCCGGTCATCAGCAGGATCGAGGGATATTTCGTTCCATCGACAACGTGATGATACGGCGAGTAAGCGTAAAGCGCTTTGAATTGTTCCGGATCTTTTACCGTGCCGAATTCGGTCACGTTGAAGGCGCCATTCGGCGCGAGCTCGACCCGCAGCATATCGTAAATGCCCACCAGGGAAACGACCGCCCGCATCAATTCGGGATGCTGCGTAATCATTGCGCCCATCAAGAGGCCGCCATTGCTTCCGCCCAGGATCGCAAGTTTTTCCGGGCGTGTGTACTTCTCTTTGATCAAATATTCTGCAGCGGCCGCGAAATCATCGAACACGTTTTGTTTTTTGGTGAGATTGCCGGCCTTGTGCCATTCCTCACCGAATTCGCCGCCGCCTCGAATGTTTGCCACCACGTACACGCCGCCCCGATCGAACCAAAGCCGCCGCGCAAATTCGAAATTAGGCGCCATGCTGATGCCGTAACCGCCGTAGCCAAAAAGCACCGTCGGGTTTTGCCCGTCCCGTCTCATTCCTTTCCGGAAAATGATATTCAGCGGAATCTTCGTGCCGTCCTTTGAAGTTGCGAACTCGCGCGTCACTTCGATATCGGCAAATGAGACCGGCGACGTGCTGCGCAAGGCCGTCTTCACCGGTTCGGTTTTCCCACTGAGACAATGGAACCATGCCGCCGGGTCGGTATAGCTCACGTCGCGGAACAGGAGCGACCCGTCTTCGAGCGCGAGCAATTCCTGCACAGCAGAGATTTGAGGGGTCGAGATCGTGGTTTCATTCTTGCCATTCAGATCGAAGCGCCGGATTTGCGATGGTCCTCCAAGCAGATCGGCAACATAGAGCGCATCCGTGCTCGGCACGATCTGCTCGATCACCGCTTCCCCGGAAGCAACAATCTCGGCGGCATTTTTCAATTCCGGCACATCGAGCGGCAGACGCAGAATCTTTCCGCGCGGCGCACCCGCGCGCGAAAGCAGATAAAGCGCGTTATCGCGCCCGAGGCGCGCGAGTTTTATCTGATCGCTAAACTGCGTGATCTGCTTCCACGTCCCGTCTGGCCCGAGCAG
>Ga0193709_1000713_pt1 | contig 10789 bp, 10 predicted proteins | sample H3c2metaG_FD_160571 | JGI IMG/M metagenome (GOLD analysis project Ga0193709, IMG submission 160571) | Soil microbial communities from a riparian zone of the East river system, Colorado, United States - H3c2 | ecosystem: Environmental > Terrestrial > Soil > Riparian zone | place: USA: East River... | reverse complement strand
CTCGGCCGCGTCATCTGGGGCGACCAGATCCTGATGCTGCTGGCCGAACCGGTCCTCGCCGCCTGCCCCGGCGCGACGATCATCGCCGACGTCAAGGCCAGCCAGACCCTGTTCGACCGGATCGCCGAATTGGGCGGCAAGCCCTTGATGTGGAAAACTGGCCACAGCCTGATCAAGTCGAAAATGAAGGAAACCGGCTCGCCGCTCGCCGGTGAAATGAGCGGCCATATCTTCTTCAAGCATGAGTGGTACGGCTTCGATGATGCGCTCTACGCCGCGATCCGCCTGATCCGCGCGATCAGCGCCAGCGGCCGCAGCCTGACCGAGCTGAAAGACGCGATGCCAAAATCGGTCGCGACCCCCGAGCTGCGCTTCCAGGTCGACGACACCCGCAAGTTCGCGGCGATCGGGGAAGTCGCCGCGCGCCTCGCTGCCGAAGGGGCGGAGGTCAACTCGACTGACGGCGTCAGGGTCAGGACTTCCGACGGCTGGTGGCTACTTCGGGCTTCAAACACTCAGGACGTTTTGGTCGCACGGGCCGAAGCAAGGGATCAGGCGGGACTCGCGCGCCTGATAGAGACTATCAATCGGCAGCTTGAGGCAAGCGGAATCGCAGCTGTCGAAGCTGCGCATTAATCGCAAAGGCAATGCGTAATGAGAGCATATCTTGTTGTGGCGATAGCACCTTTGGTGTTGGCCGCAGCCGCGCCCGTCGATCCTGAAACCAGCAAGGACCTGCGCTGTTTCCTCGCGATGTCAGCCACGGCACAAAGCGAAGACAAGGCCGCCAGCCTGGCTGCGACGATTGGCGGCCAATACTTCCTTGGAAGAGTTGACGGCCGAAGTCCCGATCTCGACCTCGAATCGGCAATCGTGGCGGAAGCATCGAGCATGACGGATGCCAGTTTGAAGTCGCTCCTGCAAAGCTGCGGCCAGCTGATGCAGGAGCGAGGGCGCGCGGTGCAGGGGATCGGAGAGCGAATGCAGAAGAAAGAGCGTCATTCCTCGTCCACATCCTCATAACCCGACCAAATTGTATTCCCGCGCCTTGATCTGGTGGAGCATGCGCCAGTGCATCAGCTGACAAACTCAGCTGTCGAGCGCGTCGAAGCCGCGCACTAGGTTTGCGGAGCTGCTCAGCGGCGGCGTTCGCCCGAGGTTGGCGGCCCGAGGTTGGCCTTGCGACGATCGCCCTTCCGTCGGTCGCCCGGCCCGCGGTCACCACCCTGCGCGCGTGGCTGTGCCCTGCCTGAATTGGCATCGATCGCAATCGCGCTGGCGCCAGGATCCATATCGCGAAGCCGGTCTCTCGCCATGTTCACCACCAAATCCAAATGCGTCCTCACGAACTCCCGGCGATCCTCGTCCGCCAATGCTGCTTGATCTGGCGCTAGGCGGAGGAAAGCCGCAATGGCCTCGCCGGATACAGCGATGCTTCGCATCTTCCCGTCGATCCATATGTCGACAAGCGTGTTGTCGCCGCTGCTGCGGATCGAGTCAGTCTCCATCGCGTCTACTCCCGCGCTTTTGCCCTCTTAGCAGCAGGGCGACTGGGCCGCGAATATCAGCACGTCCGCAGTGGACACTTCTGCATCAATCGTCCTCATCTTCATAGCCGATCAAATTGTATTCCCGCGACTTTTTCTGGTGGAGCATACAACAATCGCGACCGTGACGCGCGCGCGCCGTTTCTGTATGACGAAGCCATGGCAGACCAGCTTGCTCCGGAAAGCGCTCAAGCCCTTGCACCCGGGGAGCATGAACGGCTCCAGCACATGTTCGAGCAGGCACCCGGCTTCATGGCGCTGCTCGAAGGCGAAGATCACAAGTTCGCGATGGCCAACCTGGCGTTCCACGACCTGGTCGGCGAGCGCGAGCTTACCGGTAAAACACTTGCGGATGCCCTGCCCGCCTTGGAGGGCCAGGAATTCGTCGCCCTGCTGGACGCGGCCTCCATCACGGGCGAGGCCCTGGTCGAACGCCGGATGAGCATGCGGGTCGCTCGTTCCGGTGAGGGACCGGAGGAAGTCTTCGTCGACATCGTCTTCCAGCCGCTGACCGCTGACGATGGCAGGCGGGCTGGTGTTTTCGTACAGGGCCACGAAGTTACCGGCGACCAGCGCAACGAAACCATCCGCACGGCGCACAACAAGGTGCTCGAGCTGGCCATCGGGGATGGCCCGCTAGAGGAGACACTGAGCGCGCTCATAAGCATCGTCGAATCGACTTCGCGCACTGGCGTCCTCGGGTCGATCCTCCTGCTCGATGCGGACGGCAGGCACCTTCGGCACGGCGCCGCGCCGAGCCTGCCCATTCCTTACATGGAGGCGATCGACGGCGGCGAGATTGGCCCGTGCGCGGGGTCTTGCGGGACTGCCGCTTTTTCCGGCAGGCCAGTCTTCGTCAACGACATTGCGACCGATCCCTTGTGGGCCGAGTATAAGGTGGTCGCGCTTCCGCACGGACTACGCGCGTGCTGGTCGACTCCGATCATCGCCGCCGGACCCAAAGTCCTCGGCACCTTCGCCATGTATCACCGCGAGCCGCGTGAGGCGACCGTCCGCGACCTGGCGCTGGTCGACCTGGTCACCCAGACGGCGGCTTTGATCATCGACCGCAAGCGCGCCAAGGAGGCGCTCGAAAGGATTGCGGCCGACGCCGGGCATTCCGCAATCTAATCGTCCTCATCCCCATATCCGACGAGATTCAACTCCCGCGCCTTGATCTGGTGGAGCATGCACCAATGCATCAGCGCGTCCTCGCGGCCGTGGGTGATCCATACTTCGTTGGGCGCGACATCCTGGATGGTCTGGGTCAACTCATCCCAGTCGGCATGGTCGGAGATGATCAAAGGCAGCTCGACATTCCGTTGCCGCGCGCGCTGACGGATGCGCATCCAACCCGACGCCATCGCCGTCACCGGGTCGGGCAGCCGCCGCGACCAGCGGTCGTTGAGCGCGCCCGGCGGGCAGATGATGATCCGCCCCTTCAATTCCTCCTTCGTCGCCCCCGCCACCGGCCGCAAATCGCCCAATTCGACTCCCAATTCCTCGTAGAGCCGGCACAATCGCTCCATCGCGCCGTGGTAATAGATCGGCTCGTCATGCCCCCGCGCCCGCAATTCCGTGATCACCCTCTGTGCCTTGCCCAATGCATAAGCCCCGACCAGCACGCACCGCTCCGGATCGGCATGGAGCCGGTGGAGCAACCGGTCGATCTCGCTGCCCGTGTCGGGATGGCGAAACACCGGCAGGCCGAAGGTCGCCTCGGTGATGAAGATGTCGCACGGCACCGGCACGAACGGAGCGCAGGTCGGGTCGGGACGGCGCTTATAGTCCCCCGACACGACCACTTTCTCGCCGCGATACTCGAGGATGATCTGCGCTGAGCCGAGCACATGGCCGGCGGGGACAAAGCCTACATCGACCTCGCCGATCCTGACACTCTCGCCATAGCCTACGCCGCGTCCGTTCTGCTCGCCATAGCGGGTCGCCATGATCGCCAGCGTTTCGGGCGTCGCCCACACCTCGCCGTGCCCTCCTCGCGCATGGTCGGCATGGCCGTGGGTCACCAACGCGCGCGGCTTTGCCTGCGAGGGGTCGACCCAAGTGTCGGCCGGGCGCACATAGATGCCTTCGGGGTGAGGCTCGATCCAGTTACCAAGGCGCGGCATCAGGCGTTATAGCCCGTGAAACGCCGCCCCGGTTCCCTTGGCGGACAATGTAAAGAAGGCGACGACTGAAACGGCATAAGCTTCCTGGCGCGGTCGAGCGCTGGTTCGCGACGCGGGGCTGGGCGCCGCGCCGTCACCAGCTCGAAATGCTCGACCTTGCCCGCGCAGGACGCAGCGCGTTGCTCGTCGCTCCGACCGGTGCCGGCAAGACGCTCGCCGGCTTCCTGCCGACGATCTGTGATCTTGCCGACAACCCCGCCGATGGCCTCCACACGCTCTACGTCTCGCCGCTGAAGGCACTCGCCGTCGACGTCCAGCGCAACCTGCTCGGCCCGATCGAGGAAATGGGCCTGCCGATTCGCGTCGAAACCCGCAGCGGCGACACGCCGTCCGATCGCAAGGCGCGCCAGCGAATCCGCCCACCGCAAATCCTCCTGACCACTCCTGAATCATTGAGCCTGCTGCTCAGCTATCCCGACAGCGCGACCTTGTTCGCCGGCCTAAAGACCGTCGTCGTCGATGAAATCCACGCCTTCGCCAGGGAAAAGCGCGGCGACTTGCTCAGTCTCGCGCTCGCCCGTCTCCAGACCTTCGCCCCAACCCTCCGCCGAGTCGGCCTCAGCGCCACCATCTCCGATCCCGAAGCCTATCGCGGCTGGCTCGCGCCAGACGCCGACGCTGAGCAGGTGGACCTCGTCGAAGGCGATCCTGGCGCCGAGCCCGATCTCCACATCCTCATCCCGGATGGTAAAATTCCCTGGGCGGGCCACTCCGGCCGCTACGCCGCCCGGCAAGTGATGGAGCTGATCCTCGCCCACAAGACCACATTGGTCTTCTGCAACACCCGCAGCCTCGCCGAGCTGATTTTCCAGGATTTGTGGAAGGTCAACGACAAGGGACTGGGCATCGGCATCCACCACGGCAGCCTGGCGCTCGAAGCGCGTCGCAAGGTCGAAGCCGCGATGGGTGCGGGCAAGCTCCGCGCGCTGGTCGCCACCGCCAGCCTCGATCTCGGCATCGATTGGGGCGACGTAGACCTTGTCGTCCAGATGGGCGCGCCCAAGGGATCGTCGCGCCTGCTCCAGCGGATCGGCCGCGCCAACCACCGTCTCGACGAGCCGTCGAAAGGCATGATCGTCCCCGGCAACCGTTTCGAATATCTGGAATCGCGCGCCGCCCTCGACGCAATCGACGCCGGCGAGCTCGACCCCGAAATCTTCCGCCCCGGCGCGATCGATGTCCTCGCCCAGCACATCCTCGGAATCGCCTGCGCCGGCCCGTTCGACGAAGCCGAGCTACTTGCCGAAATCCGCTCCGCCGCGCCCTACGCCGGCCTGACCGACGACCGCTTCGCCGAGGTTCTCCGCTTCATCGCCACCGGCGGCTATGCGCTGAAAGCCTATGATCGTTTCAAGCGCCTCGCTCCCGACGGCCCCGGCCGCTGGCGAGTCACCCGCCCGGTCGTCGCCGTCCAGCACCGCATGAACGCGGGGATCATCGTCGACCAGCCGATGATGGACGTGCGCTTCAAGAACGGCCGCACATTGGGCCGGGTCGAGGAGAGTTTCGGCTCGACCCTCGTCCCCGGCGACCGATTCTTCTTCTCCGGCCTCAGCCTCGAGCTGGAGCGGATTAAGGACACCGACCTGATCGTCCACGCCTCGTCGAAATCGGCGCGGATCGTCACTTACGGCGGCCAACGCATGTCGATGTCGACCCACCTCGCGGAGCGGGTCCGGCGATTCCTCTGCGAGACCGGCGAGTGGCACCGCTTCCCCGACGATGTCCGCGAATGGCTCGAGGTGCAGGGCCGCCGCTCAATCCTGCCCCAGCCGGACGAATTGCTGGTCGAAACCTTTCCCCACGAAGGCCGCCACTTCTTCTGCATCTACAGCTTCGAAGGCTGGAACGCGCACCAGTCGCTCGGCATGTTGCTAACCAAGCGGATGGAGGCCACCGGGCTGAAGCCCTTGGGCTATGTCGCCAACGACTATGCGCTTGCCTGTTACAGCCTCGAACCGGTGAGCGATCCCAAGTCCCTCCTTTCTCCAGACATCCTCGAAGCCGAATTTATCGAATGGGTCGAACAATCAAACCTGCTCAAACGCGCTTTCCGCGAAGTTGCGGTGATCGGCGGACTGATCGAGCGCGCCCATATGGGCAAACGCAAGTCGGGCCGCCAGGTGACCTTTTCGACCGACCTCATCTACGACGTGCTGCGCCGCTACGAGCCCGAGCATTTGCTGCTCACCGCCGCCTGGGTCGACGCGCGTGCAAGGATGACCGAGCTTGGCCGCCTCGTCCGGCTGGTCGATCGCGCCGCGGCGACCATGGTCCATGTCACCCTCGACCGGATCAGCCCGATGGCCGTGCCGCTGATGGTCATCGTCGGCCGCGAATCGGCCCCCCCCGGCGGCGCGGCGGACGATGCGATCCTGTTAGAAGCCGAGGCGCTCGCCGCGGAAGCGATGCGGGTCGACTGAACGCCTCTTTCGCCCCGCAGTTGCGGTGCTAAGCTATGTCCATGATTCTTCGACTTTTGTTCCTTGCTGCCCCATTGCTGCTCGGCGGTTGCGTCGTCGGCACCGTGGCCAGCACCGCGGTCGACATCGTCAAGATTCCTGTGAAAGTTGTTTCGGCGGGAGTCGACGCGGCGACCACCAGCCAGTCCGAAGCCGACGAAAAGCGAGGCCGCGAATTGCGCAAGGCGGAGGAAAAAGCCGGCAAGGAAGCACGTGAAGCCGAAAAGCGCGCCAAGAAAGCTGCATCCCAGCCGCAAAGCGAGTAGCGCGTCGCGGGTCAGGAGCCCGAATGCGCTACTTTTTGGACACCGAATATAACGGCTTCGGCGGCGCCCTGATCAGCCTCGCGCTGGTCCCCGAATATGGCGACGACGAATTCTACACGATCGTCAAATGCCCCGATCCGATCATCCCCTGGGTCGAACGCCACGTCCTGCCCTATCTCGACACCGTCCCGGTCGGCCTGACCCATCCGCCGATCGAGCGGCTCGATGCCGCGCAGGCGCTGTCCAATTACCTGGCCGGGGACAGCAGCCCGGAGATCGTCGCCGATTGGCCCGAAGACATCGCCCAATTCTGCATGCTGGTGCTGACCACTTCGGGCGACATGGTCGAGCTCGCGCCGACCACTTTCACCCTGCTGCGCCTGCCCGGCTTCAGCACCGCCGCCAACAGCAAAGTCCCGCACAACGCGCTTCACGACGCGCGGGCGCTGCGCGATCATGTGCTTGGGGTCTTGGAAAGCCGCTGAACATGGCGCTAAGGAAGCGCATGGTTCCCTTTTCGTTCGCCGGGCAGAATTTCCTCGCCACCCCCGATGGCACACTGTTCTGGCCGTCGCAGAATGCACTGCTCGTCGCCGACCTCCACCTTGAAAAAGCCAGCTGGTTCGCCCGCCTCGGCCAGTTCCTTCCGCCCTACGATTCGCACGCGACATTGGCCGCGCTAGCTCAGCTGGTCGAAAGTTCGGGCGCAACAAAAGTCTATTGCCTCGGCGACAGCTTCCACGACCGCTTCGGCTGTGATCGCCTGCCCGCCGCCGCCCGCGATCTCCTCCTTACCCTGACCAGCCGCCTCGCCTGGACCTGGATCCTCGGCAACCACGACCCCGGCTTCGCCGACCATTGCGGCGGGCGGCTGGCCGAGGAGGAAGTAGTCGCCGGAATCACGCTTCGCCACGAAGCCGTCCAGGGCGATCCGTCACCCGAGATCTCGGGCCATTTTCACCCCAAGTTGCGCGTCAATATGAAGGGCCGCAGCGTCTCGCGCCGCTGCTTCATCGCGTCCGATACCAAGCTCATCCTGCCCGCCTTCGGCGCGCTCACCGGCGGCCTCGACGCCGCCCATCCTGAGATCATCCTCAAGGTCGGCGACAGCGCCGCGGCGCTGGTCCCGGTCGCCGATAAAATGCTGAGGTTTCCGCTCGCGGCCTAGGCGAGCTTCGCCGGGATCAGCCCGCGCAGCATGTTGCCGACGAAAAATCCGCCCGCCAGATCGTCGGGCGTCAGATCGCCTTCGACGGCGTCGCCCTTCTCGATCAGTAGCCCCCGCAATATGCCCGGCATCAACCCCCGATTGAGCGGCGGGGTGACGAGCTTGCCGTCGCGCTCGACGAAGATATTGGTGAAGCTGCCCTCGGTCAGCCGGCCCTCGGGATCGACAAATACTGTCTCATAGGCCCCGCTCTCCCGGCGCGCTTCATCGAAGAATCGCCGGTCGGTGGTCTTGTACTTGAGGCGATAATCACCCGAATCAACCGGCAACGGCTGAATCGCGACACTGACCGGCACCACATCCGGTTCCTCGACCGTCTTGACCTCGATCGCCATGGTGCCCGTTGGCGACAGCAGCAAACGCGCCATCGCCTTGTATTTTCGGCCGAACGTCGCGGCCTGGAGCTCGTTGCGCGCGGCATGGCGGTCGAATTTGAAGCCGAGGTCCGCCGCGGACGCGCTCATCCGGTCGAGGTGGCGGTCAAGCTCGACCAGCCCATCGTGCGGGTCGAAGCGCATGGTCTCGATAAGGTCGGCGGTTGGCGCGGCTCGGCTCACGAACTCTCCCTTGATCAGGCACTCGGCCCATTCATCTCCCGCAACGCTGTCGACGACAAGCCCCGATCCGAGCCCGAGCCTGGCGACCTGCGCATTTGCTGCCAGTTCGAGAGTGCGGATCATCACGTTGAATGCCGCGCCGCCGCCCGGCTCGATCCAGCCCATGCTGCCGGTATAGGCCCCGCGCAGCTCGGGCTCGAGCCCGGCCAGCGCCTCGATCGCCGCGATCTTCGGCGCCCCGGTGATCGACCCGCACGGGAAGATCGTCTCGATCACGCCCACGGCATCGGATCCCTCGCGCAGCTTCGCCGTAACTCGCGACACCATCTGGTGGAGCGTCGGAAAGGTTTCGACTTTGAACAATTCGGGCACCGCGACCGATCCGGTTTCGGCGACCCGCGCAAGATCGTTGCGCAAGAGGTCGACGATCATCAGATTTTCAGCGCGCTGCTTGGGGTCCGCCGCTAACTCCGCCACCGCCGCCGCATCGGCCGCCGAATTCGCACCCCTGGCCGCCGTGCCCTTCATTGGCTTGGCTTCGATCACGCCGTCTCGAATCGTGAAGAATTGCTCTGGCGAAAGCGACAACAGCCAGCCTTCCGGATGGCGCACCACTCCTCCCCACCCGGCCGCCGACTGCGCCCGAAGCCGCGCGTAAATTGCCAGCGGATCGCCGGCCACCGCGACATCATTCCCGAAGGTCAGGTTGGCCTGGTAAAAATCACCCGCGAACAAATGCTCGCGCACGCGTCCGACGGCGGCGAGGTAGTCGCCCTCGGCCACACGCGGCCGGGGCTTGCCGACCCAGCCGCCCGCCGCATCGGGCAGCCACTTGGCGACATCGACCGTCTCAAACCCGTCGAACAGGCCGAACCACAGCAGAGGCCCGCTGGCTTTTCGCGCTTTCGACCCCAGCCGCGGCTCGAACGCCAGCCCTGCCTCGTAGGTCAGATAACCCGCCGCATGCGCGCCGCCTTGGATCGCCGCGCGCAGCCGCTGCAGCGCCGGTCGAACCTCCTCCAACCCGTCCGCCGAGATCGTCGCCACCGGATCGCGATACAGACGCGCCGGTGCTCCGCCCTCGCGCGCGTCGTCGAACAGGATGAACGGGCCTTCCATCGCCCGTCATTGCTCCGACCCGCTGCACCCCGTAAACCCCCCGGACCGGGCGGGAGGAAATTGCATGCGAGTGGCTTTGCTGATTGCGACCTTGATGTTGACCGCCGCCCCCCTTCACGCCCAGCCGATCGACGCCAAGACCCTGGCGCGCATCGATCGGATCCTCAAGAAGACCCCATTGATCGATGGCCACAACGATCTTCCCGAGCAGCTGCGCGAAAATTACGGGCTGAAGGTAGAAGGCCTCGCCAGCGGAACCGAGACCTGGAAACCCAAGGGCCTGATGACCGACATTGCCCGGCTCCGCGCGGGCCGGGTCGGCGGGCAGTTCTGGTCGGTCTACATCGACGCTGGCATTCACGGCGACGAGGCGATCCGTCAGACGATCGAGCAGATCGACATCGTCACCCGGCTGGTCAAAGCCTATCCGAACGATCTCGAGCTGGCGGCCACTGCGAACGACGTTGTCCGCATCCACCGCAAAGGCAAGATTGCCTCCCTGATCGGCATCGAGGGCGGGCACCAGATCGGCGGCAGTCTCGCCGCGCTGCGCCAATTCTACCGCCTTGGCGCGCGTTACATGACGCTGACCCATTTCAACACGACCGAATGGGCCGACAGCGCGACCGACGACCCCAAGCACGACGGACTCAGCCCCTTCGGGGTGATCGTCGTTCGCGAAATGAACCGCCTCGGAATGCTAGTTGATTTGAGCCACGTCAGTCCGGCGACCATGTCGGATGCGCTCGATGCCAGCCGCGCTCCGGTGATCTTCTCGCACAGCAACGCCCGCGCCCTCGAGGACCATCCACGCAACGTCCCCGACGACATCCTCAAACGGCTTCCGGCGAACGGAGGCGTGGTGATGGTCAATTTCTTCACCGGCTATTTGTCCGAGCCCTACCGCCAGTGGAGTGCCTCGCGTGCCGCTGAGGAAGCGCGCCTGAAATCACTGTTGGTGGGTCAGCCGGACAAGCGCGAGACGGCGCTCAAGGAATGGGAGGCGGCGCACGCGCCGCCCAAGGCGACCGTCGGCGACGTCGCCGATCATATCGAGCATATCGCCAGGGTCGCGGGCTACGACCATGTCGGGCTCGGCGGCGATCTCGATGGAATCAACACCGCGCCGAAAGGTCTCGCCACCGTCGCCGGTTATCCGCTTGTCTTCGCCGAGTTGATCCGCCGCGGCTGGAGTGACGCCAACCTCGCCAAGCTCGCCGGCGGCAATGTCTTGCGCGCGTTGCGCGGTGCAGAGGCAACCGCAGCGGCGATGAAAGACCAGCCGCCATCACTCGAAACGCTCGCCAAATGAACGCCACTGCCGCCGTCCCGGCAGAGAGACCGGCACCGCATCTCCTCAAATTGCTCGGGGTTGTGTTCGGTCTTGCGGTCGGCATCGGCACGATCATCGGCGGCGGGATTTT
>Ga0193709_1000712_pt1 | contig 10801 bp, 10 predicted proteins | sample H3c2metaG_FD_160571 | JGI IMG/M metagenome (GOLD analysis project Ga0193709, IMG submission 160571) | Soil microbial communities from a riparian zone of the East river system, Colorado, United States - H3c2 | ecosystem: Environmental > Terrestrial > Soil > Riparian zone | place: USA: East River... | reverse complement strand
ACTCATTGAATTATCGAACGCCCTTGCGGCAGCCACCGAGCGCGCGGCGATACACACGGTGGCAGTTCACACCGGTCCGCGAGGCTCTTCGAGCGGCGTCATTTGGCGCGCAGGGATTATCGTCACGGCGGACCATGCTTTGCGAAGTGACGAGGAAATCAAAGTCACCCTGCCCGAGCAACGCGTTGTCTCTGCAACCCTGGTGGGAAGAGACGCGAGCACCGATTTGGCAGTCTTAAAATGCGCAGAAGCTGCTTCGCCCGGGCCCGCCCTCGGCGACGCGGCAGGGCTCGCCGCTGGGCACTTAACGCTCGTCGTCGGACGTACACGCGCGTCTGGCCCAGTCGCTGCGCTTGGTGCCGTCAGCCTCGCTGTAGCCGAGCGCAGGCAGTGGGGCGGAGCCACTCTCTCGCCGTACATCCGGCTCGATGTCGACCTGCAGCCAACCGCGATCGGCGGAGCCGTCGTCGATGCGCGCGGCAACGTGGTCGGAATTGCCACGCCAAAGTTTGCCCGCTTCGGCGCGATCGCCATTCCTGCAGCCACGGTGAACCGGGTCGCTGACGTACTGCTGAGCAAGGGCCGCATTCCCAGGGGCTACCTGGGGGTCGGCTTACAGCCCATTCGGCTGCCTGCCGAGCTCACGCAATCAACCCAGCGAAAAGGGAAAACAGCCACAATTGTTCTGGAGGTTGCGCCCGATGGCCCCGCGCACCAAGCAGGCCTCTTGATTGGTGACCTCCTGCTTTCTCTCGATGGCCAGGAAGTGCTGCATCCCGGTGATGTTCATTCGACTCTCGGCCCCGATTCGATCGGTAAGACGTTTGTCGCGCAGTTGTTGCGTGGTGGTGAGCTGCGCGAAGTCCGTATCAGTGTCATCGAGCGGGCCAATGCAGCGGAATGAAATGGCGTTGGCGGCATTGGGCGAAGTGGCGGAGCGCTTGCGTCGATCCACAGTTCTCATTCACCGCGGCTCCGATGGAAGTCGAAGAGGAAGCAAAAGCGGTTCCGGTGTAATCTGGTCGGACTCAGGCCTGATCGTCACTAACGCCCACGTCATTCATGGTTCACAAGCGTGCGTGCAGCTCTGGAATGGGCGCGAATTTGAAGCGCAAGTTACCGAACGCGATCACTCGCGTGACCTTGCTGCCCTGCGTATCTCGGCACAAGGTTTGCCCAGCGCTGCCATTGCGGATTCCTCCCGGATTCGCGCTGGTGAATTGACGCTCGCCATCGGAAATCCGTTGGGCTTTGTAGGCGCTCTTTCCACTGGTGTGGTGCACGCGGTGGGTCCGGTTCGCGGATTGGGACCTCGCACGTGGGTGCAGGCGAATGTCCGGCTGGCTCCTGGAAATTCCGGCGGGCCGCTTGCCAATGCCGCCGGCGGCGTGATCGGTATCAATTCCATGGTTGCGGGCCGTCTCGCGCTCGCAATTCCCAGCAATACCGTGAGCGCGTTTCTTCAGACCGGCGCATCCGCGGCTTGGCTCGGAGCGAGCGTTTATCCCACTTGGATTCCGTCGGCTGGAAAAAAACTTTTCGGTCTGGCTGTTCTGGAAGTCCAGGAGGGCGGTCCCGCCGCAACTGCCTCTCTGTCGCCCGGAGACATTCTCCTCGGCACTGAAGAGCACAGGTTCGGGAACACGGCTGATTTGCGCGCTCTTCTGGAAGGATCAGGCGGGCGTCAGGTGCGCATCGAATTCCTGCGCGGAGACTACGACCGCATTCGCAAGGTCACGGTGTTGCTGGGCACTGCGCACCGGCCAGCAGCTCAAGCCGCGTAAACACCGCATGATCAGAGTCATCATCGCCGCTGAATCCGCGCTCGCGCGAAGGGGAATCGAGCAGCTTCTTCGTGGCCCAGGCGTTGAAATCGTCGCGAGCATGGCGCCGCTTTCCTCGCTTGACGAACCGGAAGAGCCGGACTCGGCCGACCTTATCATCGCCACCGCCGAACCGTCGCACTTCGCCACCACGCTGCAGAAATTGGCCGACGCAGATCTATTTCGCGATTTACCGGTGGTGTTGCTAGCTGAAATTCTCGACCCGCAAACCACCGCACAAGCCTTCGGCATGGGTGCGCGGGCGGTGTTGCCGGCGGAGCTCCCCAGAGCGCAGCTTCTTGCCGCTCTGGAAGCTGTTTCGCGCGGCTTCGTCGTCGCAATGCCGGTGGAAGCTGAAACAATCGTTGCTGGGTCTCAGATTCCGGCGTCAGCAACAAATGGCGAGGAACTTCTCGAGCCGTTGACCCCGCGCGAACAGCAAGTCCTGCGCATGCTTGCGCTCGGTCTCGCCAACAAAGAAATCGCCGCCCGGCTAAACATCTCCGAACACACCGTTAAATTCCACGTGGCCGCAATTCTAGGAAAGCTTGGCGCAGCCAGCCGCACCGAAGCCGTCGCCAGGGGCATCCGCCGCGGCCTAATCCTTTTATAGGGATCGCTCTCTAAAAATACTCGCCGCGATTATGCGAAATAGACCTGCCACGTTTTCTCAAGGCCCGTCGATTTTGCTGCTAAAGCGGCACAGCCAAAAGCGATTCTCTGAAGTGTCCGTGGGAAAGCCGGGCAGGTAGCTTTGGGTGGTTTCGACAAATACCAGCCTCGCCACTCAATTCTTGGGCAATCCATCTTGGCTGCATAGCCCTGGCAATCCCGTAGGCCGGCCGAAATGCCTTTCCCACACCGCCGGCAGGTTCCGTTTTGATTGTGAAAATCACCGGCTCATCGTGATTGTTGGCTATGTGGCTGCCGGATATGCGCGGTCGCGCTGTCTCCTGGCAAAAGCAGCAGATGTTTCTGGTCTCTGTCCACGTAGATGTCCAGCTGTCCCTGCTTCACGGTGAAGGTCTCGATGAAGTCCACAGGGTAATGAAGCGGCGAACTGGGGCGGTGCGGCGGCTGACAAACTTCGTAGAGCTGGAGTTGCGGTGCATTCATCCCTCAATAGCCATGGCGATCCTGGCTGCGGACGGATTGTTTCGGGAAGGTCCGGTGGCGGCGAGCAGCGGCACCTTTCGAAAACAATCCTGCCTGACTAACGCGAACTGAATTTTCCTTCTTTCTTGGGGAATGATAAATTAACTGCTGTCATGCCCAGCCTCGAACAGACCACCCAGGAAGTGCTGAACCTAGCCGCCACGCACTTCAAACTCGCCCCGGGCAGTCTTGCTCCCGAGGATGACTTCTTCAAGAAACTCGGCATCGACAGCTTGCAAACCCTGGAACTCCTCTCCCGCATCGAAAATCACTTCAACATCGAACTCCCCGACTACGAAGTCCAGGGCGTCAGCGACTTCAAAACCCTAGCCGAGCGCATCCAATCCCGCCTGTAAAAGACAAGATTTGCCACCGAGTCACAGAGCGCAGAGAGAAGAAAATGACCGACCAGCAGCGAGACCCGCTAACCGACAAAATCATCGGCCGCGCCAGCGACGGTACTTTCCATGCCAAGTCGCTCTGCCGCTGAAATATCGTGAGCGCTTGATGGGTGAATTGAGGCTGGACATGGTGGTAGAGAATTCTGTGATTCTGGAATTGAAAAGCGTGGAACGCGTGGATCTGCTATTTGAAGCGCAACTGGCTCATGTTCTTGCGCCTAAGCGGCATCAAAACCGGTCTCCTGATAAACTTTAATAGCCGTCTGGTCCATCAGGGAATCCAACGATTCGTACGCTGATAATTCTGTAGTCCGAACTCGTGGTTTCTGTGGCTCCCTGGCAAATCCGCTCTTCGCATGCTGAATCTCGCCAACTATTCCTCCATCGGAGCTGCCCTAAAGGACGCCATAGAGCGTTTCGCGGATGAAGTCTGCCTGGTCGAAGCCGACCGCGAACGCGAAAAAGAACGCCTCACCTATCGCGAATTTAATGCACGAGCCATTCCGCTCGCGAGAGCCATACAGGACGCAGGTTTCGCCGCGGGCGACCGCGCCAGCATCATCATGACCAATCAGTCCAAGTGGCTGATCTCGGCCTTCGCCATTTTTTATTCGGGCGGCATCCTGGTTCCGCTCGATTACAAACTCACGCCCGCCGAACAGTGGCAACTTCTGCAGCACTCTGGCGCAAAAATCCTGATCACCGAGTACCCAATCTGGCGACAACTTGGCTCCGCTCCGGGCCGTTCCGCTGCTTTTAACATTCAAACCGTCCTGGTCACCGAAGCTCCGCCCAACGCCGATCTCGCTGGCGTCCAACGCTGGGAAGAATTTCAAGGCAGCGTCGCGCCCACCTTCGTGTCCCGCGAACGCCAGGACATCGCGTCGATCGTCTATTCTTCCGGAACCGGCGGCCGCCCCAAAGGCTGCATGATGACCCACGAAAATTATCTCGAGCAGTGTGTAGCGCTCACTTCTCTCTATCCATTTTGGCCGGGCGTGCGTTACCTCAGCATTCTCCCCACCAACCACGCCATCGATTTTATGGTCGGCTTTTTCGGCCCGTTCACCTGCGGCGCCTGCGTCGTACATCTGCGCACGCTACGCCCCGAATTCGTCCGTGAAGCCTTCGTGCGCTACAAAATTACCTATGTCAGCCTCGTCCCGCTCGTTCTGAAAAATCTCCAAAAAGGTCTGGAAGCAAAGTTCGCTGAATTGCCACCGGGCAAACGAAGAGTTTTCAACGCACTCGTCGCCGTCAATAAATCGCTAAGCAAAAGCCACCCGCGTCTCTGGCTCAGCCGCCGTCTTCTGAAACAAGTTCACGCCGCATTCGGTGGCGAACTCCAAGCCATCATCGTCGGCGGCGCGTTCACCGAACCGCAGACCCTGCAATTTTTCTACGACCTCGGCATACCAGTCGCCAACGGCTACGGCCTCACGGAAGCCGGCACCGCCATCACCGTCAACGATCTAAAACCATTTCGCGCCGATACCGTCGGCAAGCCGCTCCCCGGTATGGAAGTTAAAATCGTAGATGCCAGCCCCGACGGCATTGGCGAAGTCTACGTCCGCAGCAAAACCGTAATGTCCGGCTATCTCAACGAACCGGAACTCACCGCTGAAACAATCGTCGATGGTTGGCTACGCACCGGCGATCTGGGCAAATTCGATGCGCAAGATCACCTCCATCTCAGCGGCCGCAAAAAAAACATGATCGTCACCGAGGAAGGCAAGAACATCTACCCTGAGGACATCGAAGCCGCGTTCGAAGGCCTAGCAACGGAGGATGTAAAAGAATGCTGCGTCTTCGCCGCAAATTACATCTGGCCCAAGCGCTCGATGGTCGGCGAACAGCTCATCATCGTCGTTCATCTCGAATCTGGCCAAGCACTTACAGACCGACTCAAACAAGAAATCATCCAGCGCAACAATCGCCTGCTCAATTACAAACGTATCCATGGCTTGGTTCTCCACGACCAAGACTTCCCACGCACTGCATCCCTGAAAATCAAACGCAACGAACTCGCCGAACGCCTAAGCAAACTCGACCGCCACCGCGTTATACTCCCGCTCTAGTCCCCATGGCTCCGGCAAAAGACCGTTTCTTCGCCATAGTCAATCCCGCTGCTGGCGGCGGCAAATCCGCCAGACTCGCCGGCCCCGCTGTCGCGCGCCTGCGCGAAAAAGGCCTGCACATCGACGTCATCGCTTCCACCGGCCCGGGCCATGCCGTGCAACTCGCGCGCGAGGCCTATGCTCAGGGCTACCGCAAATTTCTCGCGGTCGGCGGCGATGGCACCGCACACGAAATTCTCAACGGCATTTTCCTAAACCGGCGCAGCCCGGAGCGCATCGCACTCGGCTTCCTACCGCTCGGCACCGGTAACTCATTTTTGCGCGATTTCACAGACCAGGGTGCCGAAGCTTCTCTTGACGCGCTGGTCACAAATCGCTCCCGTCCCGTGGACTTAATCCGCCTGACGCACGCCTCCGGCGAGATTTATTCCTTCAACATTCTAAGCGTCGGATTCACTGCCGATGTCGGCGCTATCGCCAATCGTATTTTCAAGCCGCTCGGCCATCTCGGCTATCTGTTCGCTGTCTTCGTCCGCGTAGCGCAACTGAAGCGCCGCGCCTTCATCCTGCGCTCCGACGACGAACCAGAATGGGACACCCGTCGCAGCCTGTTTCTCACCTTCAACAACAGCAAATTCACCGGCGGCACCATGCTGATAGCGCCCGACGCCAATCCCTCCGACGGTCTTATCGAATTCGTTCGCTGGGGACCGATCAGCCGCCTCGGCCTGCTCCGCATGCTGCCGAAACTCTACGACGGCACCCACATCAAACATCCTCTAGCCTCGCGAAAAGCAGTCAAGCACGTCGAATTCAAGATTCCAGTTGCGGTCGACGTATTAATCGACGGCGAAATATTTTCGCTCGAATGCAGATCTCTCGACATCCTACCGTCGGCCGTGGACATTTACATATGAAGCGCGCCTGGTACGTTTTGCGCAGCGCGTTTCTTTGGATCGTTAGCCTTTTGCATTTCGCTATCGCCGTCCCGATCCTGATCGTACTTGCCATTTTTCTCGATCCCAAAAAGCACGATTGGCTGCAGCGCACCTTCTGCCGCCGCATTATATTTTTTTCTGGGGCAAAAATTAAGGTAATCCGCTCTCCCGGGTTCCACCCGCAAAAAACCAGTTTCTTCATCTCCAATCACGTAAATCTTTTCGATCCCTTCGCGCTGTATTGCGCGATCCCGCAATTCGTGCGCGGCTGGGAGCTCGAATCGCATTTCAATATTCCAATTTACGGCTGGCTGATGAAACGATTCGGTAACGTTCCCGTGCCCGACGTCCGTCGCCCGTCCGATCTCAGACGCATGTGGCGACTTACCCGCGATGCCATCAATGGCGGCACCAGCCTCATCGTTTTTCCAGAAGCGAAGCGCACCCGCGACGGCCGCGTCGATGAATTTCAGGACGGCGCTTTCCGCGTCGCCCAGCAACTGGAAATTCCCATCGTGCCCGTCAGTATCGTCGGCTCCATCCAGCACCACCGCACCGGCCACTGGATGTTCTGGCCCGCCACCATAACGGTCTATCTGCACGATACGATCGACACCTCGGGCATGTCCAAAGAACAAGTCCCCGCACTACGAGATCATGTGCGCGCCACGATTTCCGCCCCGGTCGGAAGGCACACTGCTACGCAAGCTGATTCAGCTGCGGATTGAATGTTTCTAGGTTCGATGCCGCTGCGGCCCGCAGCAATGATCGATGCGAGGTTGTGAATGTCACCGTGGATCCCCGTGGCCCATACTTGCTGCGCAAACGAAAAAGATCCCGGACCAAAAAGCGCTTGCAAGGTGCGCCGCGTCGCTGCTCTTCAGCAGCGTCTGTTCAAAAATCCCGGGAATAAAACCCAAAATGTTGGGCCCTAGCTCGATTACTGTAAGCTGATTCATCCAATCCATTTCAAAGTTTTGCCTCGCTTGATGAAACGCGACGGCAGACAACGTTTATCCTTCGGCTTGTTTGCTGGCGCGTGATGAACTTCAGCGAATGTCAGGGCCGAAGTGAACAAAGAGTGACCGGCGCTTTCCTCCGCTGCCAGTTTTGCGTTTAGCGAGTCGGTTCCCGATTCCCGTAGGTAATGCTTCAGCAACGCCGGCGAGTCAAAGATAGAGCACTACTTCCGATCCTCAATGATGATCTCTGACGCTGGCTTGCCTTACTCTTTACTGCGCGAAATTTGCTCGGCTTGCCGTGGCCGCGGCGTATCAAGCCCTGCTTTTCTAATTGATCGAGAAGTTCGTCAAATGTTTCCTCTTTCTCTGCCTTGGCCTTGGGAGATAGCGTAGCGATGTGCTCGCCTCGCTCGGTGACCGCCAGCGAGCCGCCGTTTCACCTCGCGCAGGTACCGTCCCATGCGGTTTTTTAGTTCTCGACTACCCGCTCGTCTCATGTAGCCGACTCCTTACCATTGCAGCGACACAAATTGTGCGCAATCATAGCGATAGGCGAATTCCCGACAGCGTGCGTCCCGCGCGCGTTTCCTGCCACGTAAAAACAATGCGATGAATTACAGTGATCGTTGAAACTACCGCAATCACCCACAACACCGGCCCCATACGATTAAAAACTCCGCCAATAATCAGTAGCACCAGCCGCTCTGGCCGTTCCATGAATCCAACTTTACACAGTGGAATCAGCGATTCCGCGCGCGCGCGTGCATAGCTCACCATCACCGATCCAGCGGTAGCCACCGCCGCCAGCACTACGTAGGGGGTTCTTCCGCTCACCGAGTAATACACCAGCAGGCCCATGTACAGTGCCATGTCCGCATAGCGATCCAACGTCGAATCGTAAAACGCTCCGAATGCCGTGACGCGGTTCTGCCGCCGCGCCACTTGCCCATCCAGCATGTCCAAGAATCCCGCGAAGAAAATAATTGTCGCGCCCAGAAAAAATTTCCCAACCGCAAAACTCGCAGCTGCCCCGAAATTCACCACCAAACCAAGAAAAGTCAAGAAATTGGGATTTATTCCGGTGGCCGCGATTGCGCCCACGATTTTGTCCAGCAGCCACTTGCTGCCGGTGCCGATTGCTCCAGTGAGAGTCGCCATTTTTGCCGGGATGGGGCATATTCTCTGAGAATATGCAGATGCTATCGTAACGCAGCAATACAGCCATCCGCAAACCCGCGATTTCACGGTCCAATTTGGAAGTCCCTATCTGCGCCGGTGTTTTGTTCTATCGTTTCTTTTGCATTGACCTTCTCGCGCGCAAGAACTACAGTCCAAAAAAGAAAGTTAGGCAAACTTTTGATCACTGAACTCGATCGTAGAAAATTTTTGACCCATGGCATTGCCGCGCTCGGCGCAACCTGGACCGCCGCTCACTGGCCTGCGGTCGTCGCTGCGGCGGAGCATGCTCGCCACAGCGCGCTATTTCCCGAAGATCAAAAATGGGAATTTTTCACTCCCGCGGAAGGCAAAGAAGTCGAAGCGCTCGCCTCCTGCATTATTCCGAGCGATGGCACTCCCGGCGCACGCGAAGCCGGCGTGGTGTATTTCATTGATCGCGCTCTGCTCACGTTCGCGGTCGACGATCAGAAAAAATATCGGGAGGGTCTGCCCGAAATTCAAGAACGGCTGCACGAACTTTTCCCTGGGTCCACCTCTTTCTCCGCCGCAACCCCCGAACAGCAGCAAGCCGTTCTTGCGTCGATCGACGAAGTCGGCGCAAAAAACCTGCCGCGCCGTCCGCGTGGCAACTTTAATCGCCCGAATTCCGCCGCTCAGCCGCTGTTCGAAGTTCTCCGCGTGCATACCATCGCCGGTTTTCTGATCGATCCCGAAGCCGACCGCAAAGGCAATCGCGGCGGCGTTGGCTGGGCGCTGATCGGCCGCGAACCCGGCCACAGTTTTCAGCCGCCGTTCAGCGCCATTGACAGGGATTATCCTGGCTGGCGTCCCGCTGGCTCCGTTACCGCATCGTCGAAGCAAGCGGCCAGGAAAGACGCGGACCAGAAATGAAAATCGATCAGCCCAAGTACAAAACTTCTGACGCCGTCGATTTCGTGATCGTCGGTTCTGGCGCCGCCGGCGGCATTCTGGCCAAAGAACTTTCCACCAACGGCTTCAGTGTCGTGGTGCTCGAACAAGGCCCCTACCTCCACGAAAAAGACTTCTCGCACGACGAAATCAAAGTTCTGCAGGAAGATCAGCTCACTAATCATCCCAAGCTGCAGCCCAACACTTTCCGCAAAACCCCGCAGGATAAAGCCAAGCCGCAGCGCGCTCTGGTTTACGGCCGCGCCGTCGGCGGTACCAGCAATCACTTCACCGCGAATTTCTGGCGTTTCCACGAAATCGATTTTAAGGAACGCAGCAAAATCGGCCAAGTGGCCGGGTCCACTCTCACCGACTGGCCCATTTCTTACGCCGACCTCGAACCCTACTACACCAAGGTCGAATGGGAAGTTGGCGTTTCCGGGCTGGCCGGCGCCAGCCCGTTCGACCCGCCGCGCTCCAAGCCCTATCCCATGCCGCCGCTGCCGGTGAAATCCAACGGCGTTATTTTTGAACGAGCCGCGCGCAAACTCGGATGGAATCCGTTTCCCGCGCCGATGGCCATTCTCTCGCAGCCGCGCGCTGGGCGCAGCGCCTGCATCAATTGCGGCTTCTGCCTGGCTTTTGGTTGCGAAGTGGGCGCCAAATCCAGCTCGCTGGCCAGTATGATCCCGCTCGCCGAACGTTCCGGCAAATGCGAAATTCGTCCCAACAGCTACGTGCACAAAATTGAGATCGACGAGCGCGGCCGCGCGACTGGCGCAGTCTATTTCGACGAAAAGAAAAATGTGCACCTGCAGCGCGCCAAAGCCGTCATTCTCTCCGCCAACGGAGCGGAAACGCCGCGTCTGTTGTTGCTTTCCGCTTCCAATAAGTTTCCTAACGGTCTCGCCAACTCCAGCGGTTACGTCGGCAAGAATCTGATGTTCAACACCGGCGCCGTCTCGGTCGGTGTTTTTGAAGAGCAAACCAACGACTACAAAGGCTACGCTGTCAGCCGCATCCTGCACGATTTTTATGAACTGGACGCGCAAAAGGTCGGCTTTTACGGTGGCGGCGGACTCGATGCCCGTTTTGATCTGACCCCGATTGGATTCGGCATCGGGGGACTTCCGCCGGGCACGCCGCGTTGGGGAAAAGATTTCAAGGCGGCTCTCGCGCACAACTGGACGCGCACTTTTGAAATTTTCGGCCACGGAACTTCGTTGCCGGTGGAAAACAACAGCTTCTCCGTCGACCCCGATGTGCAAGACGCCTGGGGACTTCCCGCGCTTCGCCTCACTTACAAGGATCATCCTGACGATCTGAAGTTGGCGCACTGGTTGGCCGCCCGTTCGA
>Ga0193709_1000711_pt1 | contig 10821 bp, 6 predicted proteins | sample H3c2metaG_FD_160571 | JGI IMG/M metagenome (GOLD analysis project Ga0193709, IMG submission 160571) | Soil microbial communities from a riparian zone of the East river system, Colorado, United States - H3c2 | ecosystem: Environmental > Terrestrial > Soil > Riparian zone | place: USA: East River... | reverse complement strand
AAACCGCCTGGGCAGGTCGCTCACGCGAATTATCTCGACTACACGTCGCAGTTTTTGCCGGGGAACAAGCCGAAGCGTGACGCTGTCGATTAATCCAAACAGTCCGTAACCCCCGATCGCAAGTCGGAACAATTCGTTGTTTTCGTCCCGGGAACAGCGCATCGATTTTCCCTCGGCGTTGATCAAGCTGAATGATTCAACATTGGAAATAAGCGGCTTCATCGCCAGCCCGCGTCCGTGCACATTCGAGGCGAGGCTCCCGCCAAGGGTAAATGTGTCTGCGCCGGTTTGCTTTTGCGCGATACCCCATTGCTTTGCGCTACCTGCCTGGGCGTCCAGATAAGCGCGAATTAATTTCGGCCATTGGATGCCCGCTTCCGCTTCGATCAAACCACGCTCTTGATCGAAGGAAATTACGCGATCGAGTGAACGCGTATCGATGCAAATACTGTCTTTGGCGAATTGCTGACCACCCATCGAATGTCGGCATCCAGAAACGGAGATGGGCAAAGATTTTTGTGACGCGGAACGCACAATCTGTGCGAGTTCGTCTCGGGTACGCGGCGTCAAAAGCTCACGCACGCGGGTGGGATTGAGCTGTGAATGAACGTCATTGACCCAAATCTCTCGTTCGGGTTCTGCCAGTATGCGCGGCGCCAGCGCGAAGAGCGCCGCGGTGCGTATGAAGTCGCGCCGGGTAAGCACGTGAAAGTATAATCGGTCCGGTTAACTCTCAGCCAGGCAAATTACCTCGCCTTTGGCGATACGTTCGTTGGTTAATCCAGATCCCAGATTCCGCAAATCATTGATCGTTTTGCACGCAAGACGCGCCGACCCGGTTTCTATTCGCGCACGCTGGCGTTACTTGGACCCTTGGCTTTAGCTTCGGTGGTAAGGAATGCGCGAGCGTGATTCAATTCATCTCGTGAGCTGGCAGCTTTCGCTGATTGCGAGGCCAGTTTCGCGTAGTAACGGCGTGCATTCTCTTTGTCCCCGTTTTGCTCGGCGGCTCGCGCTGCTCCATATAGTCCTCTGAATCGCCCCGGATAGATTTTGAGCGCAGCTTCAAATTCTTGCTGCGCCTCTTTTGGTTGGCCAATTTCGAGGAGGAGACCGCCGAGTTGTTCCCGAATGGGAACAAACGCTCCGGGTGAAACTGGGTGCTTGCCCAGAATGTCTTCGGCATCCGCAGCGCGCCGCAGCATCTCAATGGCTTCGTTCTTTTTTCCCTCCGCTGCTGCCACCCAGGCCGAAGCCGCTTGCATCTGCAGATCGAGATGGTTCTTGAAATAGTCGAACTTAGGATCCTTCGTCGCGTCACGCAGTTGCTGCATTCGGGCGATTGCTTTTCGCGCACCGTCGAGATCGCCAGTATGCGCTCGTCCGAGCGCGTGGCCATATTCGATCAGGGCCTCCATGAATGGGAACAAGGACCAGTGCGGGAGATTTGGAACGGTCAATGTCGCCGCCGTCGCCCAGTCATTTCGCTCAAACGCGTAACGTGTCGGAATGGCTGCCAGAGCGTAAGCCGCGCTGAATTCCATTTCGGGATTTGTCTTCCGCACCTTGGCGACACGATCGACAATCTTCTTCGCCTCGGTGTCCTGGGCCTCCTGCAAATAGGAATAGGCCATGTAATCGAGCGCGTGTAATTCTTCGGCTTCAGTGGCGTCGCGATGGCGCATGGCTGCGTATGCGCGCGAAGCTTCAGCCGAAACTCGATTCGCCGCGATTGATTCATCCCACATACCCAGACGCGTGAAGATGTGCGACGGCATGTGCAGCGCATGAGGTACCCACGGCGCAATGGAATCATAACTTTGTGCCGGAGCGAGTCCACGTTGAGCGAGTGCAGGGTAGTCGTAACAATGGATCAGGTAATGAACGACACCGGGATGGTTTGCATTTTGTTTCCACAGCTTCTCAAAAATGGCAGCTGCCTCGAGCTGTTTCGACAGGCTCGTGTCATTGGGCGTGGCATAACCGACACCCAGGACCGCGAAGGCGTGGAAAGCTTGGATTTCGAAATCGTCCGGATACTTGTCGCGCAGCTGGTGCATCGCTTTTTCGTAGGCGACCACACGGTCGCGCGGTCCAACTGGACCATGACATGATTGTCCAACCGCGGCTGCATTCGAACTGTCCGGCGTTTTGTAATACACATTGAGCGCCGTGATGAATCCTCGCTCTCGGTCCGTTCCGGCGTTCATCGCCATTGCCTTTTCAATTGCCGCCTTACCGGCGTTCATCTCATCGGGAGTCGGAGGTGTCCAGATCGGATGCCACCATGTCATGGCAATTCCCCACTGAGCCATCGCGCATTTCGGGTCGCGCTCGGCTACCGAAGTGAAAACACGTCGCGCCTCTTCGTAAAAAAATGAATGCAGTAACGCCACGCCGCGGGAGAATTCAGATTGGACAGAAGACGCGCACGATACCGGGAACTCTACTTTCCCTGCTGCGCGCAAATCGCCGGGTTCAGGAACGGCGGCGCACTGGAGGTGAGCTACGGCGAGACTGCTGGCCAGCCCGAAGAGAAAAAATGCGCGAAGGGGAAAGGAACGCACCGTTTTCGATGCTACACCCCTGCGGCTACGCCGCAAATTCGAAAATGATCTTGCCGCTACGCTGGCCGCGGGCTGCATGCGCAACGGCCGTCTTCGCTTCGCTCAATGGATAAGCTTTCTCCACTTTCGTTTGTAGCAGACCGCGTTTCGCCATCTCGAATAGGCGTTGAAACGCTTCCATTCGTTGAGCCGGCGTCGCGTTGTCGTACCATTTGTTGATCCAAATACCACGGAAGCGGAGGTCTTTGAAAATGAGCAGGCCGTTTGGGATTTTGAGCGGCTGCAAACTCATCGCTCCGTAAGTCACCAGCGTTGATCCCGGAGCGAGACAATTAGCCAGACGCAGGGCGCTTTCGCCACCGACAGCGTTCAATCCCAGACGAATCGACGGGCCGCCGATCGCGTCTTGCACTTCGCGACGAAGGTTTTCGCTATCGACCAGGACAATATCACCGCCCTCCGCTCGCAATTCGTCGATTAGTTCCGAGCGCCTGACGACATTCACCGTCTTGTAACCGAGCTCACGCGCGATTTGGATAACGGCGCGCCCTGCGGCCGAATTCGCCGCGTTCTGAATCAACCAGTCGCCGCGTGCAAGATCGACATAATCATGCAATAAACGCCACGCAGTCATCGGATTGATTTTCAACATAGCCGCATGCACGGGTTTGATGTCAGCAGGGATCACAACCAGTTCGTCGGCTTTCACAGCAACGGCATCGCGCCACGTTCCGACGTTGTGTGGCAAAATCACCAGGGCCCCACTCGTTAGGCCTTTTACATCCGCGCCGACATCCAAAACGATTCCTGCGCCTTCGAACCCGGGCGTCGCCGGCAGTTCTGCTCGCACCGGATATTTTCCTTCGATCTGATTTAAGTCGGCCGGATTGATCGGTGCTGCCCGCATTTTCACGATGACCTCGCCGGGAGCTGGCGTCGGCCACGGTCGTGATTCGACTTGTAACACATCCGCCGGATTTCCGTGCGTTTCATACACGGCTGCGTTTATAGTTTTCATGATGTCCTCGCCCCAGCATCCTCAAGCCTCCGCAAACAATCTGCAAACGCGTCGGTCGCCTGGCGGGATGACTTCGTCTGCCTGGCAGACGGCTGCACGGGTCGCTCTTTTTGGCATGGTCGTGAATTCGATTTTCGCCGTGGCAAAGATTCTCGGCGGGGTATTCGGTCACGCCTATGTCCTCATTGCCGATGGCATCGAATCGGGACTCGACATCGCCGGCTCGTTCGTCATCTGGAGCGGGCTGAAAGTTGCGGCGCGTCCGCCCGATGCTTCGCATCCCTATGGCCACGGAAAAGCGGAGCCGATTGCTGCGGTCATTGTTGCAATCGGGGTCCTGGCTGCCGCTGTTGGTCTGGCCATTCAAAGCGTTCGCGAAATCTTTCTGCCGCATCACGCGCCGGCGCCGTACACGCTCGTGATATTGATTGTGGTGATCGTGGTAAAAGAAACTTTGTTTCGTTACGTCAACCGGATCGGGCGAGACGTTGAAAGTACTGCCGTGCAAACAGACGCCTGGCATCATCGCAGCGACGCGCTCACATCTGCCGCTGCATTCGTCGGGATTTCAGCGGCCTTGATCGGTGGTGAGGGTTGGCAGAGTGCAGACGATTGGGCTGCCATTTTCGCCTGCGTGGTGATCGCCGCGAATGGAATCAGGCTGATACGCCCGGCATTTTACGAAATCATGGACACCGCGCCGCGAAAAATCGACAAAGCCATTTACTCTGTTGCCATGACTGTCCCCGGTGTCATCGAAGTTGAAAAATGCCGTGCGCGCAAGATGGGTCTGGATTTCTATGTCGATCTCCACGTCGGAGTGGACGGCAAAATTTCCGTGCACGAAGGCCACGAAATAGCGCATCGAGTAAAAGCCGCAATCCAGCAAAACGACTCACGCATTGCCGACGTGCTCGTTCACATCGAGCCGGCGGAAAATATGAGCAACCGGGCTGTGAGCGGCTGACAGGCAGCGAAGCGAGAAAATGTCGACTGCTCACAGAGCCATGGCTACAGCCACCAGTGCATCCGCTAAGATCTTTCGTGCGTGCGCGATCCGGCTTGCAAAGTGAACCAGGCGTGGCACGCGACTTGGATGTGCGAGCAGGTGTGCCGCTAACTTCAGCATTCGAGTTTGCTGGCGTTCGATATCGAACAGAATATTCGACGGAGCCGGCAAACGGTTGTGAGGCGTATCGCTGATTACTCTGAGGGAAAGCAGTGGAATGCCGCAGGCGGCGCAGGCACGCGCGATGAATTCCGTCTCCATGTCCGCCGCGACTGCTCCCGATGTGAGCGCAAGCTTGTTTCGCTCTTCAGGAGAATCGATCAACGCCGGCACCGTCAAAAGATTCGCGATATGAATGTGCAAACCTGAAAGCGATGCACGCGTTTCACGTAGGTGAGCAGTCGAAAAATTCTCTGCCAAAAGGAGATCACCGATTTTCAGATCATTGTCGAGCGCTCCGGCAAAGCCGGCACTGATCAAACAGTCGAACTGCTGATCCTGCAGAAATTTTCCAAGTCGTTGTCGGCAAACCTTCTCGCCGACGCCGGTATGAAGAACTTCAATCGCGCGATCCTCGATCTTGCCGCGAATTGTTCTGACACCATTGCGATCAGCTCGGGATTTGTTGCTGAGCGAGTGGACGAATTCCGCGCTTTCGGCCGGCAAAGCAAACGTGACCGCAATCATGATGTGATTTTGTCGTGGCAATTGTTTCGGGCGATCAGTAATGCACGCGGCAGCGCACTGCCGCACTCCAAAACGTGGCAATGAACCGGAGGCACATTGTGCCCTTGGGGTTTGGAGTGCGGGCACTCCTGTCCCGCTTTCATTCGGGCGGGACGGTAAAATCGGTGGATATCAATTTGGTTTTGCTGATTGCTCGACAATTTGCACAATGAAACTTTTCTTCTCGGTTTCAGCCGCTTCTGTAGTGGCCGGGGTTGCCGACCTCGGTGGTGCTTCCCCCATGATCGACAAAATCGCCGCGCGAAATTCCGGCTCTCGATTTGATGGAAGATCAACAAGAACACTGAGCCGGCCCTGGTCCGCGAAACCTTTTGTAGCAGAACCGCCGAATCGAGTTGCGATGGTGACTACTTCGTCGGCGACTGTCTCCAGTTTCCCAGTTGCGGCGGGAACCGTGATTTCGCCAACACCTAGCGGCGCAGGGGTGAAGCTCGCCGCTGCGTGCTCCAAAGAACTCGCGATCTGGTTCCGCATTTGCTTTTCAAGCAACGGCCGATTCGGGTTCTTGGTTTCGTGTCGCGCGATTAGCCAAAGACCGATGCCGACGTTGACCGCCATGAGGACTATGAATGCCGTGCCGACTCGAAGGGCCATTTTACGGCCTCGCTCTGTCACATCGGATCGTGGTGGCAGCAGAACTTCGCGAGAATCGCCGCGCATTCCCGCGTGAATCTGGCGCGCCACCGCTAGCTCGCGTTGCAGCTGTTTGTCTGAGATCAATTGCTGTTCCAACGCGGCGCGCTCTGCCGCAGGTAACCTGCCCTCGAGGTAGTCAAAAAGCTTGTCCGGATTCATTATTCGGAAATTTGGAAAGCGTCACGCCATAGGTCTCTGCACGCAATGATGAAGTCGGAGGTCAGCGTGGAATCTGATATTTGCTCTCTCAGAAGGCGGCAATACAATCGCTCTGGTGGCCGAGAACGATCAGAAAGAAGTGCGGCGCCCCGGGCGGATTTGGCATCGTGTGTTGATTGGCCTCGCTGTATGCGCGGCGCTGCTGATCATTTTTCACCGTCCAATTTTGGTGGCAATCGGTCGACAGATCGTAGTGCGATACGCTGCGCGAGAAAATCTAAGGATCGATTTTCGCCTGGAAGGCAATCCTTTTAGTCATCTGACTGTACGAAACTTTCGCGCCTTGCCGACCGGGCCATCAGCGATCGAATCGATCGACATCGACCAGTTATATGTTGATTACAGTTTGTTCGGATTGGCGCGACATGGGCTCTCTCACTTCTTGGAAGATGTCGAACTGCGTTCTGCGCAGGTTGTGTTGAATCCGGCGAGAGCGCCGCCACGCAAACAGCATCCGAAAAAAAAGCTGACATTGCCTTCGTTATTTCCGGAGCGGATTCGACTTACAGGCGTAACACTGGTAATCAGAAATAGACCTAACGATTTCGTCGTCGAACACGTCGATCTTGATTTGAATCCGCGCAGCCCAGGCGACGTGCGCATCGAAAAGCTGCAACTCCCATCCGGCGACAGTTGGTCCAGAATTTCCGGGCAAGCTTCTTACGCAAGCAAGAACCTTGTTCTGCGTGATTTGGTTCTGAGCGATCAGGAACAGATCCGTCTCTTGAACGTTGATGCATCGCGCATCGACGAAAAGACGCTCGGATTCAAACTCGATTGCGCGATTGGCGGCGGCCCATTATCCGCGTCTGCTGCGTTAACCGAAACAGGGTCTTCGTTGAACGGAAAAATAAACGTGGCTGCGCAAAAAATTGCGACAGAATCGTTGAACAAATTCTTGTTTTTACCGGAGAAAGCTCTTTCCGGGAGAATCGAGCGACTCGCTGTTGATGGAGCGGGGACAATTGATGTTCCGCGTATGTGGAGTGGATCGGTGTCGCTGCAGATTAGCAATGTGGATCGGCCGGCAATCCATTTCGATACCGGCGTTTTCGAAGTGTCGGCAGAACAGGGCAGAGCGATTTTGCGGTCAGCGGACATCGTCCAGGACAAGAACCAGCTTCATCTTCGCGGGACAATGGAGTTGCCTTCGGTTATCGAAGATTTCGGCCGGACTCCGGCGACTCTGGAAATTGCCGGAACTGCGCCTGATCTTCAACGACTAACGACAGGAATACCTGCGCAATTGACCGGCTCGGCTCAGTTCACCGGCAAAATCGACATCGTTAATGCGAAAATAGAGGCAACCCTTGGCGTGACTGCAGAGTCAATCGGGTTTTCGAATGGAACAATTGAGAAACTGAACTCTACGCTGCGCGCGTCCAAAAACGTAGCGCGCGCCGATGCTAAACGACCGTGGTTTGCAGATCTTCGCACTGCAATGGAGTTCAATTTGGCCGGCATACACTATCGAGATCACATCATTGATTCGATAGAAGGATCGCTAAATGGAAGCGACGATGTCCTCGGGCTCGACCGGTTAAATCTGCGGCGAAATCGAAACGAACTAAATGTTCGCGGGCGCTATAAGCTACCGGAGGAGGTTGGCAAAGCTTCCTTGCAACCTGCGGAATTGGATTTCAAGGTCAATGCGCCGGAGCTTGGCGACTTCTGGGTCGCGGATTCTCCGAACAGGTTGAGCGGGCCATTGCAAATGGCCGCGCAAATCGATTGGAGACAGCAGACAGCTAACGGCCAGGTTTCGATTTTCGGATCAAATCTGAAAATGAGGGACTTGGTTTTTCGGGAACTGAGCACGCAATGTTCAATCTCAAATAACGTAGTATATCTAAACGACTGCAGGACGAGTCTAAACGATTCGGATTTCGTTAACGCGACCGGAAGGCTGAATTTGCGACGGCCTTATCGTTACAATGGCAAGGTTTCGGCGCGTGTAGCGAACTTATCGACCCTTCAACCACTGCTTCGCACTTTTGGTAATCAGAGCGAATTGGCAGGTTCAGTCACACTTGATTGGGAAGGAAATGGTGACGCTGAAATCTCGAAGAGCTCAGGGAGTCTGAAATTCGTTCTCGAAAAGGGACGTTATGGAAATACACAACCGCTTCGGGCGAATATCGATGCGTCCTATTCGCCCGAAGGCCTTGACGTTCCCATCGTCTTTTTCGCCAGCGGCAATAGCGATTTTCAGGCAGTCGCCCAGGCAAAAGGCGAGACGCTCGAGATAACGAGGATTCAACTTGATCAAGGCCAGGCGAGGTTCGCGTCGGGATATGTCTCTTTCCCACTAGTGTGGAAAAATCTTGGAACGAACGACGCGACGATTCCGTCGTCCGGCAAAGTGTTCGCTACAATTCAGTCGGAAAACCTGGATCTAAAAAAATTGTTCGTCGATCTCGGGATTAAAGCTGGGACATCTGGAATACTAAACGCGAGGCTGCACGCGGACGGAACAATCGGAGACTTGAATGCCAGCCTCAAGGTGCAGATGCGGGATTTGCGAAGTGATCGCTGGCCGAAAATGGAGCCCGCGACATTCGAGTTGAACGCTCAGGCCGTGCGCGATCGCCTGACAATGCTAGGCAAACTACAGCAGGCGCGAATCCAACCTCTCGAGCTAAACGCGGCCATGCCCTTTGATATCCCAAAAATTGCTCGTGCCGGGAAATTGCCAGACGACACCCCCATCACTGCAAAGGCGCGTCTTCCACGCAGTTCCGTGAATTTTATTCGGCAATTTGTTCCGGCACTCGAGCAACTTGATGGCAACCTTGGATTGGATGTTGATGTAGGTGGAACAATCGGCAAACCCGTCTTTAGCGGGGCAGGCGACATGACGGTGAACGTTGCGCGTTTTACGAACGCAACGCTTCCGGCGCTAACGAATTTTAGTGCGCGTTTAAGCTTCGCACAGAACGCTCTTAGTCTGGAACGATTTGGTGGTGATCTAGCTGGCGGCCCTTTTACCATGAGTGGCCGCGTCACTTTTCCAAAGCTGACCGAACCGACCCTGGATCTGCAATTAAAAGCGAACAGTGTGTTGGTTGCGCGAAACGATACTTTGACCGCTCGCGCGGACGCCGACGTAACGGTGAAGGGGCCGTTCGCGACAGCAACAGTCAGCGGCAACGTCGCAATGACAAACAGTCATATTCTAAAGAACATCGACCTCATTCCTATCGGCCTGCCTGGCAGGCCAGCCCCCGAGCCGCCATCAGAGCGGCCGCAAATTTCTTTTCCGGACCCGCCACTCCGCGATTGGAAATTCGATGTCGCAATTAAAACAAAAGATCCTGTGCTGATTCGCGGGAATCTCGCGACCGGTGCCGCGATCGCTGACATAAAGCTCACGGGAACAGGTCTGCGTCCAGAATTGCAAGGAACCGTGCGTCTGGAAAATGTAGAAGCAACGCTGCCATTCAGCCGGCTGGAGGTTTCCCAGGGCTTTCTTTATTTCGACCCGAGCGATTCAATGAACCCGAGGCTGGAGCTGCGCGGCACGTCGGTGATCCGCGATTACACGGTTCGCGTTTATGTTTACGGGACCATGCTTGCGCCGGAAGCCATCTTCACCAGCGAACCGCCCCTCCCGCAGGAGGAAATTATTTCTTTGATCGCCACCGGTGCCACCAGGCAAGAGTTGTCCGGTCGCGGCAATGTCCTGGCGGGCCGGGCCGCCATGTTACTGGTTCAACAGCTTTACCGGAAAGTTTTCAAAAAAGGGGAGCCGACCCAGAACAACGAATTTTTTAATCGTCTCGATTTAGACGTGGGCGCTGTCGATCCTCGAACCGGTCGTCAGCAGGTTAGCGCCAGATTCAAAATGAGTGATCAGTTTGTGCTTGTTGGCGATGTCGGCGTCGGTGGCGATTATCGCGGGATGCTTAAGTATCTGATTCGTTTTCGTTAGAATGCCTAAGATGCGACATGGGGTCCTGTTCTGTCTTGGCAGTCTGGCCCTCGTATTTAAAGTCGCAGCGCAAAGCGCCGTCGATGTTGCGCGGCCCGAAGAAAGGCAAGAAGCGCGGCAGGCGGTTGTGAAAGAGCAGGAAAAGCGCGCGAAACAGGCGAGCATCATTGAATTTCACGGTGAGCAAGCCTTCAAGGAAAAGGATCTGCGCACCGCTCTGAAGGAGGAAATTACCACCGTCGAAGACTTCGGGCTAAGTCCGGCGCGCGGCGACGATCTCGCGTTTTTTCTCGAAGTCTTCTACCGCAAGCATGGCTATGCGGACGTGAATGTGCATTACACGATCGAATCACAGAACCGGTTGCGCCTCGATATCACAGAGGGTCCGCGTTTCACGGTAGGGACGATCGTCTTCGATGGGAATGTGCGAGAGCCAAGCGACAAGCTCTTTGAGTACGCAGTTGGACCGACGCGGGAACGGTATTCAAGGACGGAGAAAAGACTGCCTTTCGTTGCCACTGACCTGCAGGAAGGAGCGGACCTGGTGCATCGTTTCTATCTCGCCGATGGATTTTTGGATGCGGTGGTCGATGCGCCGCGCTACACGTTTCACCGGGAGATCAGCGCGGTGGACGTGGTTATCCCGATCCACGAGGGACGTCAATATTTCTTCGGCAGCATTTCGTTTCACGGG
>Ga0193709_1000710_pt1 | contig 10842 bp, 8 predicted proteins | sample H3c2metaG_FD_160571 | JGI IMG/M metagenome (GOLD analysis project Ga0193709, IMG submission 160571) | Soil microbial communities from a riparian zone of the East river system, Colorado, United States - H3c2 | ecosystem: Environmental > Terrestrial > Soil > Riparian zone | place: USA: East River... | reverse complement strand
TATGAAGTGCTGCTGCATTCAGGAGATGGCCGGCCCGAAGCAACCGGCAAACTGGTGCTAGTTTATGCTGGCCGGAAAGTAAGCTTTGACCAGGAGCAGGAGGTACGCTCCGGTCGCGACTCGTCCCGCCTTGCCATTCTTTCTTACCTGGAAAGCCGCATTCCAATTTACGGGGAGTCGGTCACGTTTCCGACGCAGGGGAGTCAGCTGCTCACAAGAGAAGACTCCGAGGAGTGCGCGGCCTACCTGAGCGAATCTGAAGGCACGGTTACGGCGCGTATCGGCTATGACCTGTTCGCCGAGATTCGCACGCTGCTGACGGTGGGCCAGCCAGCCGCGAATGCCAGCCTGCCGGCGCTCGAACTGCACATTGCGTTGTTGCGGGATCTGATCGTCGGATGCGGAGTTTCGCTGGTCGAAGTTCCCCCGATCCCGGACGGGCATCCATTCGTGGTTTGCTTGACGCACGATATTGACCATCCCGCGATCCGCCAGCACCCATGGGATCACACCATGTTCGGCTTCTTGTCCCGGGCTGTGTTTGCATCTGTGCTGAGATTTTTTCGTGGGCAATTGTCGATTCGCGATGTGCTCCGGAATTGGACGGCGGCTTTGCAGCTGCCGTTGGTTCATTTGGGCTGGGCACGAGACTTCTGGCGCGATTTCGATGACCGCTACCTGGAACTGGAAGGGGGCAAGCCCTCGACGTTTTTCGTAATTCCTTTCGCCGGCCGAGCAGGTAGAACTGCCGACAGTTCCGCGCCCGCGCTGCGCGCCAGTCGATACGGCGCGCGATATCTGGCCGATACCCTGGAAAAGTTGCAGTCTGCGAACTGCGAAATTGCCTTGCATGGGATTGATGGTTGGCTCGACAGCGCCCTGGGACGCCAGGAACTGGAAGAAGTGCAACGCCTTGCCGGAGCGTCCCCCATGGGTGTCCGGATGCATTGGCTTTACTATAGCCAACAGTCTGCTGCGAAGCTGGAGGCGGCTGGCGCGGCTTACGACTCCACGATTGGCTACAACGATACGATAGGATATCGCGCCGGAACAACCCAGGTTTACAAACCACTCGATGCGAACCGGCTGCTGGAACTGCCATTGCATGCGATGGACACAGCGATGTTCTATTCGAGCTATCTCAATCTTTCCCTGGATCAGGCGAAGATGCGGCTCCGCCAGTTGGGCGATAACGTGGTTCGTTTTGGCGGCACGTTAACGATTAATTGGCATGATCGCAGCATTGCGCCAGAGAGATTGTGGAGCGGATGTTATCGTGACTTGATCGAGGACTTAGGCGCCAGAGGCGCCTGGTTCGCGACGGCCGGACAGGCAGTCCGCTGGTTTCAAAAGCGCCGAAGGGTGGCATTCGAAACCGATCGAACCGAGCCTGGCAAGGTGCGGGCGGTAGCCGTCGACGGAGCGGGCGATAATCTGCCTGGTTTGCGACTGAGAACGCACCAGGCCGGAAACGCGGATTGGTCGGGATTTCATCGTTCTGAGGACTACGTAGATACCGCCATCGAAGAATCGAAGAGGATCGACGTTGGGTACAGGGTCGAGAAATGAATTTCTTACCGGGCACCTTCGGAAGTTATGAAAATGAATTGCCGCGCGCAAACTGACCTATGCCTCCTTCTATAGCACTCCTGGTGTGGTTGGTGCTCCTGCTGGCGCTCCTTCGCTTTGATCCCGCCAGATATCCGGGGAGCTCTCTCGCTCTGTGGGTGCCGCTGACCTGGATATTCATAGCCGGATCGCGGCTACCCTCGCAGTGGCTAGGACTGCAGGTGGGATCTGCGAACCAAGCCCTCGAAAACGGCAATCCATTAGACCGCACGATCTTTTTTCTTCTCATTGTGCTGGCGATTGGCGTTCTGGTCGTGCGGGGCTTCAATTGGGGCGGATTTTTTGCACGCAATATTTTCCTCGTGGCGTTCTTGTTTTTTGCTTTGGTGAGCGTGCTTTGGTCCGACTTTCCGTTCGTGTCATTCAAGCGGTGGTTTCGAGATCTGGGCAACTACCTTGTGATTCTCGTGGTGGTTTCCGATGCTAATCCACTGGAAGCAGCGCGTACCTTGCTTCGGCGCTTCTGTTATTTGCTCATCCCACTGTCGATTTTGCTTATCAAGTACTTCCCTTATCTTGCCCGGCAGTATGAGGTATGGTCGGGTAACGCCATGTTCGTGGGGGCGGCAACCAGCAAGAACATGCTCGGTGCTGTGTGTCTGATCAGCGGGATCTTTTTTTTCTGGGATACTGTGGCGCGCTGGTCGGATCGCAAGGAGCGCCGCAACAAATGGATTATTCGACTGAACGCGGTTTTTATTTTGATGACGCTGTGGTTGTTAAATCTGTCCAGTAGCGCGACATCCAAAGTTTGTTTGGTGATCGGCTGCGCAGTGATCATCGCGGCCTACAGTGGAGTAATGAAACGGTATCCGGCTTTACTCAAGGTTTCAATTCCCACAATTTTTTTCCTGTACCTGACTTTGGCATTTGGCTTGGGCTTAAATGGGCAATTGGCCGCTCAGCTCGGACGCGATCCAACGCTGACTGACCGAACCATCATTTGGAATACTCTTCTCAATGTGCATACGAATTCCCTGATTGGCACGGGTTACGAGAGTTTCTGGCTAGGCCCAAGGCTCCAGCAGGTATGGCAGGTGGTCGCAGGGATCAACGAAGCGCATAACGGCTATCTGGACATCTACCTGAATTTGGGGTTTATCGGAGTGGTTTTTCTTGTGGCATTTCTAATCGCCAGTTATGCAACCATCTGGAAAAAGTTCGCTGCGTCACACGCCTTAGCTTCGCTTTGTTTAGGTGTTTGGACCGCGATGCTCTTTTACAATGTAACTGAAGTTGCCTTCAAGGGCGGTCTGCTATGGTTGGTCTTTCTTCTTGGCGCCATGGCGATTCCGGTGCGCGCTGCCGCCGCCGTCGAGGAAAGCGCCAGCATCGCGAAACGAAGCGTCCGCAAGTCTCCAGGTGAGCTGAGGCTAGAACGCAGATAGACCTCAGCCTTTGGCCCTGGAGATAGATTGGGCGGTTGCGGACGTCGATCAGGCGGAGTTGTGGCTGGGCGAAAACCAACCACAGCTATACCTGCTTGCCAAGTTTTGGGTACTAGGGAAGTCGCGCCGCAACCGCCAGAAAGGTACGTGAGCTTTGCAACTTAGTGGCAAAGAAATCAGGATCAACGGAAAGTTGATCCGAATCGCCTTTATTGATGGCGAGGGATATCAATTTTTAGAGGACCCGGTGGCCGCTCTTAAGTCCCTGAACCATGGACCGCGAATCGATCTATTCACATTTATCCAGAGACTATCTGACACCACGCCGCGCTACAGCTACCCTATGGAATTGGACAATATGGCTGCGCTGCGCGTTACAACTTTTGACGATTGGATGACCAAGCAGATCGATTTCAAAGTCCGGAACAAAGCGCGAAAAGCTGGAAAGAACGGCGTAGTGGTCCGAGAGGCGGCATACGACGAGGCCTATGTTCGGGGAATTCAGGCCATTTACAATGAATCGCCGGTTCGACAGGGCAAACCGTTCTGGCACTACGGTAAAGACTTTGAGACGGTGCGAAAAATGAACGGGACTTTTTTGCAGAGAAGCATCTTTATCGGCGCATATTTAGAAGAAAAGCTGATCGGTTTTGTCAAGCTGGTGTTCGACGAAGAAAAAAGCCAGGCGGGGCTGATGCAGATCGTTTCCATGATAGGTCATCAGGATAAAGCCCCGACCAATGCGCTGATCGCACAGGCCGTGCAATCTTGCGCCGATCGCGGCATCTCGTATCTTTGGTATGCGAACATGTCGTACGGAAAGAAGCAGGCCGACGGTTTGGCTGATTTCAAGCGGCACAATGGATTCCAGAAAATCGAAGTGCCCAGATACTACGTCCCGTTAACTTTGGCGGGAAAACTGGCCCTGCGCTTGAATCTTCATCACGGCTTGTCTGAATTGATCCCGGAGCCGATCGCCGCCACCTACCGGAAAATCCGCAAGCAGTGGTATGGGAAAAAAGTCGCTAGCGCAAAGAATGCGGAGCAAAAAGTAATCCCGGAATCCGGCACGCAACCTTAAGCGCATTGGCTGGGCAATTCTTTCTGCGCGACTGCGGGAAAATCAGTTGCCGGTGGTCACAATTAGTCCTCGGCCGTGGTGGTACTTAACGGGGGTTCGAGCTCCTAAAAAATTATGCCAGGAATAGTAGGCTTGATAAGCCGCAGGCCGCGGGTTGAGGCGGAGCGAGATCTGCTGCAGATGGTTGCCGCCCTGTGCCACGAAGATTTTTACCTGACCGGCACCTGGATCGACGAATCACTGGGAGTCTACGTGGGATGGATTGTCCGGGAAAATTCGTTTTCGGACGGAATGCCTCTGCAAAATGAACACCGGGATGTTGTTCTGGTTTTTGCGGGCGAGGAGTTTCCCGAGCCCGGGGCCCCTCGACGCTTGCAGGAACGGGGGCATGACTTTAGCCTGTTAGGGCCATCCTACCTGGTTCACGTCTACGAAGAAGATCCTTCCTTTCCGGCTGGCTTGAACGGCAGATTTCACGGGCTGCTTGTCGACCAACGCCGTAAAACGGCCCTACTGTTCAACGACCGTTATGGGATGGGGCGTCTCTACTACCAGCAATCGAAGGAGGGATTCTATTTCGCCGCCGAGGCCAAAGCCATTCTTGCGGTACGCCCTGAATTAAGGAGAATGGACCCACATGGGGTCGGAGAGTTCATCGCCTGCGGCGCAGTGCTGGAAAACCGAACGCTATTTGAGGGCGTCACGGTTCTGCCCCCGGGTTCGGCTTGGACATTCCAGAACGGCTCGCTCCAGCACCAAGCCAGCTATTTCCGCCCGCAAGAGTGGGAAGAACAAGAAACGCTCGACGCCCAATCCTATTATTCAAGCTTACGGGACAGATTCAGCCAAAATTTGCCTCGTTATTTCGGTGGGCCAGAACAGATCGCCATGTCATTGACGGGTGGGTTGGACACTCGGATGATTATGGCCTGGCAGAAATCGCAAACCGGATCCTTGCCCTGTTATACCTTCGGCAGCATGCTGCGCGAGAATCACGACGTACGTGTAGCGCGACGCGTGGCCAAGGCGTGCAATCAACCATTCGAGGTCATTGCTGCCGGCCAGGAATTTCTGGCGCACTTTCCCTACTATGCGCAACGCGCCGTCTACCTTGCCGACGGATGCGTGGACGTGAGCCGTTCTCCCGACGTCTATCTGAATGAGCGAGCCCGCAAAATCGCTCCGGTTCGAATGACCGGAAATCTTGGCGGAGAGCTGCTGCGGCGCATTCGCACCTTCAAGCCGGTTGAACCATTGCCTGGACTGTTTTCCCCAGAAATGCTCACTTACGTGAAGCAAGCGAGTGCCGACTATCGAAGGCTAATGCAGGGGCACCCGGTTTCGCTTGCCGTTTTCAAGCAGTGCCCATGGAATCACTTCGGGATACACGCCCTTGAACAGACTCAGCTGTCCCTGCGGACTCCATTCCTCGACAACGATTTGGTTCGAACCGTATTTCAAGCGCCGCAATCCGCTCTTGCCAGCAACCAGGATTCTCTGCGATTGATTGCCGACGGGAATCGGGAACTGCTGCGCATTCCGACCGACCGCGGATTGGGGGGAGGACGAGGGCGCCTTTCCGGGATGGCTTATCGCAGTGCCCTCGAATTACAGTTTAAGGCGGAATATGCCTATGACATGGGAATGCCGCAGTGGGTGGCCAAAGTAGATCATTCCGTTTCCTCCCTGAAGCTCGAGAGGCTGTTCCTAGGACGGCACAAGGTTTTCCATTTCCGAACCTGGTACCGCGATGCCCTTGCCGGATATGTTCGGGAAATGCTGCTTGACCCTCTAAGTCTGAGCAGGCCCTATCTTGAGCGGAACGGTCTGGAAACCATCATCAACGGTCATCTGAAGGGTAACCGGAACTACACCAACGAGATCCACAAGGTGTTAACCCTTGAAATTATTCATCGCCTCTTCCTGGATAATCCGGGAAGAGGCGGTTTTCGAAAACGGCCCAACGGAATCAACCGGGCCCAAGTACAGACTACTGAATGATAGCCGACAGGTTCGACGGAGCCGTCGGAGCGCTTGACGAAGTAGATCCCTGGGCGAGCGGGTGTGGGTATGTGTATGCCGTATAACCGGGCTTTGCCGAGCCACCCAGTCCGCTCACACTGACACCGTTGATAGAAAGGCTAAGTAGGGAAAGGTTGAGGCCGGAATTGCTGCCATCGCGTCCCCATTGGAAAAATGTGTTCCAATCGAATCCGCAAGGATTGCCCCAGGCCCAGGACCCTGAAACTGATATGGTGGCTCCGTTATTGCCCCAAAACCAGATGGGATCAGTGAAGTCACTCGATCCGTTGTTGTTTTGGCCGATCTGATGCGGAACCGGGTAGTGGGTGGCCGAGCAAGTACCTTGCGGACGATCATCTTCCGCGCCTCGGTTCGAGAGTTTGATCTCGGTCTTGGTGCCCCAGCAGGTGCTCGAGAGATGGTCAAAATTATTGTTGTAAATGACGCCCGTTCCACCGCGTATCCAGATGAACTGGTTGGTGTTGGAAAGGCTGCTGTTGCCGGCGGTGCAAGTTTTGTCGGGGAATAGAAAGGAGTTGCTATAAATCTCGAAATGCCTCATGCCTTGCGGCGAGCTATCTTGTCCGTGGCTGTTGGGACCGCCGGAGTCTTTTCCTCCGAACCCAAACGTGTTATGGCGAACTACCATGCGGCAACTGTCGTCACAATCGGTCACGCCATTGCTGCCACCGATGAAGGTAGAGTCCTCGATGTAAACGTTCGCAAATCCGGTCGTATCTTTCGAACCCATGGTGTCCGGAGTGTGCCACGATGTAGTCTCGCCAGGATCCTTGATGGTCACCAACGCGTTGTCCCATTGGCCCACGAAAGCAATGTGGGAGAAAATCGCGCCACCGGGCGAACCTACGTCCACCATGGTGCCGCCGTTGGCATTAAAAGTAACGTTTTGGAAGATCACTGGCTGTCCATTGGGCCAAGGTCCGTTCACGTCGATGAAGTGCGGCACCACGTTAGCGCTGGTTCCTGTGAACGATAAATTCTTGATTCGGGTTGGGCCGCCGGTTTGTTTAGTGATGTTCACCGACGGATTGCTGTTCACAAGGATGTTGGTGACGCCCTGCCCCGCGCCGTTCAACGTGATGGCCTTGTTTATGTTCACCGAATTAATTCCCCAAGTGCAACTTCCAGCCGGAACGCTTACCGTTTGCCCGGCCGACGCTGAATTAATGGCAGCCTGAACATCGGTACTGGAGCAGCTTTGGGCAGTGACTTGGGCTTGCGCCGCGGGAGCAACCAAAAGAGAAGATAACAAAATCCATTTTGTCATTTTAAGCATTAGAAAATCTTTCCTCACATTTCGAAATAGCCCTTTCGGCCCTCTCTACAGATAATGCCCAGACCCAACCAAGGAATCCACTGTACTGAGGTACAATCTTGGGACAGGGTGTGCCGCGGCCTTTCGCCTCTCCAATGATAATTCCAGCAAGCGCTTTGGGGACTGGATTAAGATCGATGAAATCGACAATTTGCATTGCCGAGGATCGGGAGTCCTGCGAGCCTTGCCTCAAGCTCCTGCTTTTAAGTTTGCAATCGCACTCGCCTGAAACGCTAATTAATCTTTGCTATCCAATCGCCAAAGAGGCTTTTGTTTCTTGGATACGAAAATGTCCGCAAGTACGTCTTCGGACGGCTCCCTTGAAGAGCGGCTATGGCTGGAACGTAAAGCCTCAAGCCATTATGCAGCTGCTTGACCAGGGTTTTGAAGAGGTCATATGGATCGATTCCGACGTCATTGTCAAACGGAACTTACTCCCGCTCTTTTCCAATCTCAGCAATGACAGCGTCGCGGCCACTGAAAATACACTCGAACACGGGCGCTACGACTGGAATGGCGTTCGCGCACGCTTGTGGGGCCTTCCCGTCGGCAGAGCCCTGCCATTCTCACTAAATTCAGGCGTGCTTCGCGTCACCAAGGAAAATTACCAGCTCATGGAGCGCTGGTGGGCACTGCTGCAGTCCGACAAATACCAAGAGGCTCAGCAAGCCCCATGGGCACAAAGGCCCATACACATGTTAGGAGACCAAGACGTATTAACGGCGCTTTTAACATCGCAAGAATTCTCAGGTGTTCCTATTCTCATACTGCGAAGGGGCAAAGACATCATTCAGTTTGACGGAATATACGGATACACGATTGCAGAACGGATGAGAAACGTGATCGGCGATGGTCCGGCCTTCGTTCACTCGGTGGCGGGCAAGCCATGGTCCGAGCAATGGAAACCGGCATCAACCCACGTACTTCGCGAATATATCAAGAGCGTATACTTAGATCTGTCGCCCTACACCCTTTCCGCGATTCGATTCAAGGACGAATTGGACTGCCAAACGGAATGGATGGAGTCGCATTATGTTTTAAGTCGTATTTTACGGGTACTCGGGATGCAATATATGCCATTGGTCGGCCTTCCCATGGCCATCTTTGCTGATTTGGCTCGTTTGGCTCACTTTGTAGCCAATTCTTTTCGTCCGAGCTTTTCGCGCCTGGAGCCTGACGGACGGCAACCTTCGCACAAACGGTAAATACCGATCACGACATAATTCGCTTGCAAAGAAGTAAGTTCGCGCCTTGAATTGTGTAGAGTTATTCAGTGCGCGTCGGTGCGCTCCAGTCGACGACGCTGCCAGGGAAAGGAATCGCGAGCAGGCCGATTTTTCTTCGTGCGTACCATGACTCCATTGGTTTCGATCTTAATTCCGGCGTACAACGCCGAGGACTCCATTGCCGACACGCTTCGCTCTGCCATCGATCAAACCTGGCAACGTAAGGAGATCATCGTCGTCGATGATGGGTCAACCGACCGGACAGCCGACATGGTCAAGCTGGTGGCCACAAAACAGGTGACGGTCGTGTCCACCGCGAACCAGGGTCTTTCCGCAGCTGTAAATCACGCCTACAAACTCTCCCAGGGTGACTATATCCAAGAGCTGGATGCGGACGATCTGATCGCACCGGACAAAATCGAGCGGCAGCTTGCGGCGTTGCGCGAATCTGACAGCAAGCGAGTACTCCTTTCCTCGCCCTGGGCCCATTTCTATTATCGGACCAGCGCCGCCCAATTTGTCCGAAACTCCCTCTGGCAGGACCTTTCTCCGGTCGAGTGGCTTTTGCGCAAGATGGGCGAAAACCTGCATATGCAAAATGCCACCTGGCTGGTCAGCAGGGAAGTGGCCGAGGCGGCTGGACCCTGGGATACCAGCCTTCAGTACGATCAGGATGGCGAATATTTTGCCCGTGTGCTCTTAGCCTCCGAAGGCACGCGCTTCGTCCCCGAAGGGCGCGTGTTCTACCGGGTAAACGACGGAAACCGTATCAGCTTTATCGGAAAATCAAAGAAGAAGAAAAAATCGCTGCTCCGTTCCATGAAACTTCATGTTCAATACATCCGCTCCATCGAAGATAGCGAACGCGTCCGAACGGCTTGCCTGACATACCTGCAAAATTGGTACGGGAGTTTCTACCCCGATCAGCCGGAACTGGCTGAGGAGTTGCAAGCCCTAGCCGCAGAATTGCAGGGGCATCTGGAGATGCCTAAATTGCGGCGAAAGTACGCTTGGATGAAACCCATATTCGGCCTGAGGTCTGCAAATTGGGCGCAAACGGCGATGCCAGAACTGAAAATGCGGCTGAAAAGAAAGTGGGACAAGACGATGTTTGATTTACAAACGCGCAAAGAGCCGCTGGCATAGATCGTTCATGACTGACAGAAATAGGAGCCCACGGCCTTGGTAAATCCCACCAGACAATCAGACAGGATTTTAGCGATCTGGGATGAGCATTTGCAGGTAGCTAAAACCCTGAGCGGGCTTGCGGCATCCGTTTCAGATGCTGTCGATCTGATTTACGCCTCCCTGTCTGCGGGCGGTCAGCTATTTTGCGCGGGCAACGGGGGCTCAGCGGCGGATGCGCAGCATATCGCTGCAGAACTTACCGGCAGGTTCTTCCTGGAGCGGGAACCGTTCCGGGCGATGGCACTGCACGGCAATACTTCGGCTCTTACCGCAATCGGAAACGATTACGGATACGAACTGGTGTTCGCTCGGGAGCTTCTGGCGCACGCTCGCCCCAAAGACGTCTTGCTTGCGATTACCACCAGCGGCAATAGCCGAAACATTCTGTGCGCCATTGACGCTGCTCGGCAGCGCCAGGTCAGTGTAATCGGTCTGACCGGGGAGTCCGGAGGCCAAATGCGATCCAGGTGCGACATTTGCCTTTGTGTTCCCTCCCAATCAACGCCGCGCATCCAGGAAATGCACATCACCATCGGACACACGATCTGTGAGATCTTGGAAGCGAGGCTCGCGAAGTCATGAAAGAAGATTTGAAGATCTATAAGGTGGAACTACCCGTCGTTCGAGCGGTAGAAAAATTATCCGTGGACTGCTGGTTCGCTGGGAAGGACGCCTGAGGTGAACGAGTCCAGCGCTGTTCATAGTATTGCGGTAACTCTGCTTACCGGAGGCAGCGACAAGCCTTACGTTCTAGGGCTGACGACGGAGCTCCTGGCAAGAGGAATAGCCATCGACTTGATTGGCAGCGATGAACTCGACTGCGCGGAATTGCAAAACCGGTCCGGACTGAATTTCCTGAATCTGCGGGGCGATCAGCGCTCGGAGGCAGACTTTTCCAGCAAGATGGTGAGGGTGCTGCGCTATTATTGGAAATTGCTAGCCTATGCGGCGTCGGCCAAACCGAAAATTTTT
>Ga0193709_1000709_pt1 | contig 10866 bp, 11 predicted proteins | sample H3c2metaG_FD_160571 | JGI IMG/M metagenome (GOLD analysis project Ga0193709, IMG submission 160571) | Soil microbial communities from a riparian zone of the East river system, Colorado, United States - H3c2 | ecosystem: Environmental > Terrestrial > Soil > Riparian zone | place: USA: East River... | reverse complement strand
AGCGTTACCACTCGCGTGATTCTCGGTGTGTTGCTGGTGAAGTGGTTCATCTGGGCGGTATCTCTTGGTTCGGGGACATCCGGCGGTGTTTTGGCGCCGCTGTTGATGATGGGCGGCGCCCTTGGCGGCCTCGAAGCCATGTTCCTTCCGAATGAAGGTGCGGGGTTCTGGCCATTGATCAGCATGGGTGCGGTTTTGGGTGGCACCATGCGTTCCCCGTTCACGAGCATTGTATTTGCTTTTGAATTGACCCACGACGCAAACGTGTTCTTGCCGCTGCTCGTAGGCAGCGTGATCGCTCATGCCTTTACGGTACTCACTTTGAAGCGGTCTATTTTGACGGAGAAAGTAGCGCGCCGCGGCTATCACTTGAGCCGCGAATATGCGGTCGACCCGCTGGAGATTCTCTTTGTGCGCGAAGTGATGCGCACGAAAGTTGTGGTGTTGTCCGCGGCGAGCACTCTTGGAGAAATGCAGCAGTCGCTGCGACCCGATCACCGACAAAGCCAACGGCTGCTGCCCGTGGTTGACGAAAAGGGCCGATTTGTGGGGGTGTTGACGCGCGGAGACATACGCGAACGCATGAAGGCCGGGGACCCAGCAGTACTGCGTCGCTGCCTCGGCGAACTCGTGCGACTTGATGCCGTGAAAGCGTATCCCGACGAATCCCTGCGCGCGGTTGTGTATCGGATGGCAGAGAAAGGCCTCACGAGGATGCCGGTGTTGGAGCGCGGCACGGAGAAATTTTTGGGCCTCGTTGCGCTGGATGATTTGCTCAAAGCGCGTGGGCGCAATCTCGAAGAGGAGCGCACACGCGAGCGGCCGCTGAAGCTGCGATTTCTTTCGCCGGGCGGCCGGGTCGCTGACGATTCAAAGAAATCTCCGGCGGATTGAGGCTGGTGATGGCCGGTACAAAATGCAATGGGGTGAAAGTGGCTTGCTATGACCCAGAATGGCAGGTGTCTCGGCGCGAAGAGGTCAAGACGGGAATCCATTTGATTCGATATCTCATCAGGTTTATGGTCACAAGCAGGGTCTAACGCCAATTCCGATTGGATCTGCCGTGCGATGTATAGATAACGAACCGCTTATTGCGTTATCGTTTAGCTTCTCATTGAGCCAACGCCATTGGCAGAGTCCACTTTTCGTCGACTCCAGGACGCGCATAACACGAGTTCATTCGAGCGTTCACGGAGTTTGGAAATGATGGTCTTTGGGAAGATCTTCGAATTTGCTCCGGACGCCATCGTAATGACGAATCGGGAAGGCCGAATCGTGCGCGTTAACGCGCAGGCAGAGAAGTTGTTCGGCTACGAGCAGGATGAGCTGCTGGGCCAGGCCGTCGAAGTGTTAGTGCCTGAGCGATTGCGTTTCTTGCACGTTGCACGCCGAGAATCCGAGCCGGCCCATCATCAGGTACGACCATTTGGAACCGAGTTGGAGCTATATGCAAGACGCAAGGACGGAAGCGAGTTCCCGGCAGACATCATGCTGAACTCCCTGGACACTGATGAGGGCTGGCTGGCGGTGGCCATTATCCGCGACCTCACGGACCGCAAGCAGGCCGAGGAACAGTTGCGCGAAAGTGAGGAAAGTTTCCGAATACTGGTGGAGGGGGTGAAGGACTACGCGGTTTTTAGACTGGACTCCGACGGACATGTCGCCAGCTGGAACGCGGGTGCGGAGCGCATCAAAGGCTACCGCGCGGAAGAAATCATCGGCCAGCGCTTCACTTGCTTCTACACTCCGGAAGACGTCGAGCGCGGCAAACCGGAAGATCAACTGAAGCTAGCTGCCGCCCAGGGCCGTGCTGAAGACGAGGGCTGGCGCGTGCGAAAAGATGGCTCGCGGTTCTGGGCCAACGTGATCATCACGGCCCTTAAGGAGGGGGTTGGACGGCTGCGTGGTTTTGCACTGGTGACGCGTGACTTTACCGACCGCAAACGCGCCGAAGAAGCGCTAGTGCTGGAGATTACAAACGTTCTTGTGTCAAAGCTCGATATACGGGAGCTTCTGGCAGCCCTCTCTGCGAGTCTAAGTCGGGTGAGACCGCACGACTATGCGAACTTGACGCTTCAAGAATCCGGGACCCAGCACTTGCGGGTGCTGGCCGTCGGCAGTCCCTATGAAGAAGATCCGATTCATCAGGGAGCCCTATTGCCGCTCGAAGGCTCTCCCTCGGGCTTGGCATTTACGTCTGGCAAACCATTGTTGCTCAATCATATTGACAGCGCAGGCTTCTCTCCCGAGGTCATCAGCCAGCTAGTCAAGGCAGAAGTCAGGTCGGCCTGTTTCTTACCTCTGATCAGCGGCAGTCGCGTGCTGGGTACGTTGAACATCTACAGTCGGAAAGAAGCCGATTTTTCCCAAGAAGACGTTGATTTATTGAGCCGCGTGGCGAATCAAGTTGCTCTCGCCATGGACAATGCTTTGGCATTTCGCCAGATCGAGAATCTGAAAGACAAGCTGGCCGAGGAGAAGCTCTATCTGCAGGAAGAGCTTCAGACCGAGTCAGCCTTTGACGAAATTTTGGGCGAGAGCACCCCGCTGAAACGCGTCTTAAAACAGCTCGAAAACGTGGCGTGCACAGATGCTACGGTCCTTATCCTGGGCGAAACAGGCACAGGCAAGGAACTCGTTGCGCGTGCCATCCATAACTTGAGCCCGCGCCGGCAGAACGCCTTTGTTAAGTTTAATTGCGCTGCCATTCCGACTGGACTCCTTGAAAGCGAGCTCTTCGGCTACGAGAAGGGAGCTTTCACCGGGGCGGTCGCGCAAAAAACCGGTCGTCTTGATTTGGCTCACCGAGGGACCCTGTTTCTGGATGAAGTCGGTGATATTCCATTAGAAGTGCAACCAAAGCTCCTGAGAGTTTTGCAGGAGCAAGAATTCGAGCGATTGGGCAGCAGCCGGACCATACCCGTCGATGTCCGCCTCATCGCGGCGACGAACCGCAAGCTGGCTGAAATGGTTGCCGATGGGCGGTTTCGCGAGGACCTGTACTATCGGCTCAAGGTCTTTCCCCTTACTGTCCCTCCCCTGCGCGACCGCCGGGAGGATATTCCCCTGCTTGTGCGTTACTTCGTGGGAAAACATTCCGCCCGCATGAATAAAAGGATCGAGACGATTCCGCCTGATGCGATGAATGCACTCGTCCAATGGCAGTGGCCGGGCAATGTGCGTGAACTGGGAAACTTCCTGGAAAGAGCCGTGATTCTCACGCGGGGCCCGATCCTTCATGTGCCCCTTTCTGAATTGAAGTTGACCGACGAGGTCCAATCCTTTGCTGCGGCCACGCTTGAAGCGACCGAGCGTGCCGCGATCCTCCGTGTTCTTCGAGAGACGAGGGGAGTGATCGGGGGACCCCTCGGTGCTGCCATCCGTCTCGGACTAAAACGGACTACCCTCGCCGCAAAGATGCGGAGACTTGGAATTTCCCGCAGAGATCTCTGAGACGGCATTGCCACGTGACAATCTAGTGCCGTGCCTCTCGTTTGATCCCGCCATCTCTGATTCAGACTATAGGTCGGCTATCCATCTATTTCTTAGGGATTGTGCGCCCCCGCATGAATGAAACGCTTTGGCAGAGCAAATGCCCGACATTCAGAGTTACTGCGTGGAGGGATGCATTTTAGCAATTCGAATGCCTCCATATTAGTTCATGGGAAGGGGCGCAAGAATGTCGGCTACCGATAAAACGTCGCGTGACGTGCCTTCACGTTCCGGCCGAACTGCTTGCGATCCAAGAACATTAGAGGCGGGTCGGGAAATTTCAGACGAGTCTTTGATTCAGAAAGGACTGGCGGGAGATCAAGAGGCGTTGGAAGTGCTTTTTGCGCGTCATGCCCCCGCCGGGTACCGGCGCGCTTTGCACTTGCTCAGAAACCGCGAAGACGCAGAGGACGCTCTTCAGGAGGGCCTGCTCTCGGCGTATCGAAATCTGCGACGCTTTGAGCGTCGCTCACAATTTTCCACGTGGTTCACTCGGATTGTTATCAACGCGTCCTTGATGCAACTGCGCCGTCGGCAGCGCGCCAGGACGATTTCTCTTGACGAGGATCAACAAGAGAGTTCGACAGTTCTGGCGACGACCATCGCCGATCCCAGTCCCAGCCCTGAGCAGATTTATGCGGGAGCGGAATCCCGATCTATCCTTAAAAATAGCATCAAAGGTCTTTCTCAAAGTCTTCGGTCCGCATTTGAACTTCGTTATGTCGCGGGGCTATCTTGTCAGGAGACGGCGCGTGCGTTGTCACTCCCCGAGGGTTCGGTAAAATCTTATTTGCATCGCGGGCGGCTAGAGCTTGAATATCACATAAAGAAATCGGCAAGCCACCAACACGGGGAGTGGCCGCTTGGGAGGCGGTCGCACAGGAGCGAAGTCGAAGCGTCGATTAGTTACTGAAGGTAGATTTTCAAGACGCGAATAGACTGCAGTCTGACAACATCGGGTCGGTTTCTGGGCATCTCAACACACCCTTCTAGAATGTTTTTGTAGGCAGGTTTGGGGCATCTTGACTTCTCCTTAGAGGCGCCGTGAACCTCACGCGAGGCCCGATCTTTCATACGCCTTTCTGAATTGAAGTTGATAACCGAGGTCCAATCCTTTGGTGCGGCCACGCTTGAAGCGCCCGAGCGCGCCGCGATCGTCTGTCTCCTTCCGAGACGAGGAGTGATCTGGGACGCCTCGCTGCTGTCATCTGTCTCGGGACTAAAATGGACCACACTGACCGCAAAGTTGCGGAGGCTCGGAGTTTTCCCCCAGAGACCTCTGACACTATATTGCCGCGCGGCAACATAGTGTCTTGTCACAGTCTGACTCCCTGTGATCTCCGATTACTTTCGAACTCGGCTAGATGGACGTACTGCCTTTATTCCTAGTGGATATTGGCAACTCCTCATAAACGACGCGATTTGGCAGCGAGAATGCTTTACATAAGCGCGACGAAGAGAGCAGGGCCTCGTGACTTCGTAACCGGCGCGAGGGGAGCAAAGGGAATTAGAGGGGCTTGGCACGGCGCTAGCAGGCTTGTTTCATGGGCTCTTTCAAATACCTTTCAGCAAAGCAGCAAAGAATGGCGCCGACCAAGCTCACCGCCGCAGAGGTTAAAGGAAGAATGGACCGCGGAGAGCGTTTCGCATTCGTCGACGTACGCAATCAGAAGGAGTGGAGTGAGTCTGGCGGCAAGCTGCCAGGCGCGATTCGAATGGCGGCCAGCGAGATCGAGCAACACTTGAGAGAGGTTCCCCAGGGCCGAACTATCGTCGCTTATTGTAGCTGTCCAAATGAGGAATCCAGCACCTGGGTGGCGCTTGAGCTCATGCGACTCGGCTTTCTGCATGTGCATCCGCTCATTGGGGGATTTGATGCGTGGCTTGGGGCCGGTGGTCCAGTCGAACTAAAGTGAGTTTGTCCTGGCGCTGACAGGTGGCCACGTTAGCTGAGCCACAACACTTCGTGAGGCGAGAACTCAGGAGTCTATACGAAAGGTTAACTACCACGAAGAAAAGAAGCTTCTGGCTGACAGCCGTGCAACAACCTGATGTTCATTATCCGAGTGCGCAATCTGTTTCTAATTTGTCGTCCCTAGCAGCAGAACGCGAGAGAAACCATATTATTTCCCAGGGTCGTGAGCAGCGACCGTGAGGTCCTGCAATTCCTGTGAGGAAGTCCCGATGACACCGAAAACTGCGTCTTCTCTTCTTGGTTTTAGTACTCTTATCGCAAGAATCGTCGACAAGAATATCGTTCGTGAGTACAAGAAGAAACAGATTATCTTCTCGCAAGGAGATTCTGCGGATGCTGTCTTTTATATACTGAACGGTAAGATCAAGTTCACACTTGTATCGAAGCAGGGCAAGCAAGCCGTACTCTCTATTTTAGAGAAGGGTAGCTTCTTAGGCGAACAATGTTTGACTGGAGTACCCTTTCGCCCGTTCACCGCCACGGCAATTGAACCCACAACGATCGTTCGAATTGAAAAGAAGAGCATGGTGCGTCAGCTCCACCAAGAGCCCGAATTCTCAGAACTTTTCACATCCTACATGCTTTCGCATAGCCTTCGAGTCGAAGAGGATTTGGTGGATCATCTCTTCAATTCCAGCGAGAAGCGATTGGCCAGAATTCTTCTGTTGCTTGCCCACGTCGGCAAAGACGCCAACTTTGAGCATGTCATTCCGAAGATCAGTCAGGACACACTCGCAGAAATGGTCGGCACGAAGCGACCAAGGATCAGTTTCTTCATGAAGAAGTTCAAGGAGTTAGGTTTTGTTCACCGCAGCGACGGTTTGACTGTCCATGGTTCGCTTATCAATATCATCCACAACGACTGAATTAGAAGTACGGATCATACCGCAGGTGTTCGGGAACGGGAATGGATACAACCATCGCAGGTGTACGACCATGCTGGAACTTGAGCTATTTAATCTGCTGGAGGGAACGTCGGACGCCGCTTTTACGGTAACCGGGCTGGGTGAGATTTGTTCCTGGAACAAAGCCGCGGAGAAGCTATTTGAATACAGTGCGGCCGAAGCTCTCAACAGCACGTGCCATCAGATTTTGCAGGGACGTGGAGCTTTGGGCACCGAGGTCTGTGGCGAGAATTGCAGCGTCAGGGATTGCGCTGCCAAACACCTCGAGATCCCCAACTTTGATCTGGAAGCGAAGGCACGATCGGGGCGTCGCCTGTGGGTGAGTGTGTCTACCATAGTGTTTGAAAACCCCCGTAACCATCAGCGTCTGATCGTGCACCTCGCTCACGACATCAGCGAGCGGAAAAAGAACGAGGAACTGTTGCGCAAAATGATCAATGTTGTGCGCCAACTCGTCGCCGTACCAAACGTCGTTGCGAATCCATCACCGATCCTCCCTCTTTCTGAACAGGAAATAGATATCCTGCGGTCGTTTTCCGTTGGGAACAACTCGGCGGCCATTGCGCGCAAGCTGAAGATAACCTTGCAAACCCTTCGCAATCATTTACATCACATCAATCAGAAGCTCCACACCCATAACCGCCTAGAGGCAGTCACGCATGCCATGCAGCGCAAACTTCTCTGATCTTTTGAATTGCGACTTCCTGCAGATGATCCCCCTTCGAGCGAGCATCTGAGTCGGCCTTCGTTGTTTGCCGCAATCGCACCACCGCCCAAACTCAAGTTGTGCAACTGTCATGAATCTTGCCAAAAAGTCGTTGATATAAAAATCTAACGATAGTGCGGGTCACGGTTTTGAAAACCCCAATAACAAGAGGGGCTATCGACAAAGCGCGACCGCTGACGCCTAGAACCGCACCCTTACGTTTTACGCCCACGCTAAGAACTCAAGGATCTGAAGTCGCGCCATCTCCGATGTAGCGTAAGAAACGCATAGACTTCTATTTCCCCAGTCGGAGGATTCCGGGAGGCCATCAGAATCTTCGCTATCGTTTCATTTGTTGGATTACTTCTTCGCCTGAGCCTGGATGTGTTTCAGCGCTTTCCCCTTATGGATTGCCACATGATCGGTCTTGTCACTTTGGATGAGGTATTGAGGTTCGTCTCTCGAAGCGTGGTGCACATAGCCTTTGATCCGTATATTAGAAATAACTTTCTTGATGATGACGCCGCGAACCCTCCCAGCTTCTGAATTCCATTCAACGTGGTCGCCGCGTTTAAATATTTTGGGCATCGCTTTTGTCTCCACAAGAAAAAATCACCTGTAACGATTTTCTTGATTGAGAAATTGACCGGCCCGAGTTTTGTATGAGGTTCATGTACATCCGATTGAGGACTGTTTCTTGCCAGGATCCGTTTCTTTATGAGCTAACGTAGAAAACTAGATTTGCTGACCACAGCATAGCCTGGATTGTCCTCGTTGCTATCGTTGATCTCAGCCGAATCATTGTCCAACAACGTCGGCTTTCTGGACGTCGAGTTCGCTAGAATCCTTAAACAAGCCTGGCTTCTTTCGCTTCTGACGAAATAAAATGGGTTACCCAGTCAACTAAGTTATAAGTCCTCGCGATGACGAGCTCACCGCACAATTAACTCAGCCTTCATATTCGGGTGCAAAGTACACGTATAGAAATAGGTTTCCCTTTTAGTGACCACATATTTCCAGGAACTACCAACAGGAAGAATGCCGGAGTCGAATTTTTTCGGTTGTGCTGTCGAGGTTGCGGTGTGAGGAACGATGTCGTCGTTCCTCCATTCAACCGTATCGCCAACCTTTACCATGAGCACGGCGGGTTGAAACTTAATTTCACGGACTACGACCGTGTGTGTTTGCGGACCTTTGGGAACAGCGGCCAGCACGAATCCGCCCGCAGGTGCCTGTGTGCCCAGCGAGCACGAAACCAGTAACAACAGGACTGTCGTCAGAAGTAATGTGGAAGCTACCGATCGCATGCTCAAGTGGGGCGCATTCATTGCTATATCTCCTTGGTTGTAACTTCAGCTCCTACATGGGGTTCTTTGCATCGTGTGCTGCGGCGGGGTCAACGGTGGCTTGCACGTTTCGTGCATGCTCAAGATGACCGAGAAAGAGAGTCTGAGCTCCCTCAAGGGCGGCCTTGAGTTCCGAATTTTGTGCATTCGGAATCAAGACACCGGCGATCGCATCCGTAACCTGCTTGTGATAGGCCACCTCATTGTCGATATAGAATTTGTCAAAGGCCTTCCCGTGCAGGCTCTTCAGCTTTGCCGTAACTTCCACGGACTTCGCTTTGAGACTATTGCTCGTGTCATTTTCGACCGGGGTCAGGTGGAGCTTGCCCGCCAGTTCAATGACGGACTTCTGGACCGCCCCGTGATCGGTGACCATCTGTTGCGCAAATGCCAGAACTTCCTTGTTCTTCGACTCGGTCAATGCGAGTTTGCCGTAGTCGATGTCAATCTGATTTGCAGCCAGAACGATCGCACCGATGTTCGCGTCGCTCGGAGCCTGTTGTGCGACACTCTCGGAAGTGAAACTAAGCGAACCGAGTAAAGCAACCGCGGACAGAACCAAAATGCTTGAAATCTTCATTGTGTAACTCCTTTTATTGTTTTCTGTGGTGCCCCTGTATGGCCTGGGAACAACGGTGATCCTTATTCTCCATGGCGATCCTCATGCTGGAATTGTTTTGGACTTGTCACAATGGTCTGTTTATACCCAGGAACGGGACGCCCGTAACGATTGCCAAAAAACACTCCAACGAGGGTTCGATGCCGACTACGCGCATTCAACAGATAGTTAGACTGCCTTTGGAGACTCCCTCCACTAGAGAAGAGTCTCCAGCGGACAATCGGATACACCTCGCTCCATCTTTCTTGTCTCCGGGGAAGCGGCTCTGTATGAAATCGTCATGCGCCGCCGATGTTCTCAGACCTTTCACGTCCTACATGTTTTTCGCATAGTCTTCGAATCTAAGAGGATCTGGCGGATAAACTCTTGAATTCCGACGAGAAGCAGTTGGCCCTTCTCGACGTGGTTCACCCTGAATGAACTCCAAGGACAGGTCACAGAACGCGTATTAAGGAAAGCTTCCGGCTTCCACCGCTCTCGCTACTAAGAACACAATCGCTCGCGCAAAAACATTTTGAAAAATGTTCAATTTTGAACGGTTTCCGAATTTACGTGTGTTAATTATGGGCCGAAGTAAAGAGTGTGAGGTGTCTTTTCGCCGCTGTTCTTTTTGTTGAAACGTTTCAGAGACACGCCAAGGGATGGATGGTCAGACCAGAAGTGGTCCACAAATTGATGGCGAAAGGAAGGTCTGAGTCATGGACGCCACCAGAAGAGACTTTCTAAAAGTTAGTACATTAGGCGGTGCGGCAGCTGTGGTCTTCGGTTTTGATCTAGCACCAGCCTTCGCGCAACTGCGGGCACTCAAGATCGCGCGGGCGACAGAGACTCGATCCACGTGCCCGTACTGTGCGGTGAGTTGTGGCGTCATCATCTACACCGTGGGTGACAAGGCCAAGAACGTGACTCCGCAGGTCATTCATGTAGAAGGAGATCCTGATCATCCCATCAATCGCGGCACGCTGTGCCCCAAGGGTGCCTCACTCCAGCAGGAAATCGCGAACCCGAGGCGTCTCACGAAACCTCAGGTTCGCCGGCCCGGCGGAATGGATTGGCAAGACATTTCCTGGGACGACGCGATCGACGAGATCAGCGGACTGGTGAAGAAATCACGCGACGAGACTTTTGTGACCAAAGACGCGCAGGGGCGCACGGTGAATCGCTGCGAAGGAATTGCCTTCATTGGTGGTTGCACGGACACGAACGAGATGAATTATCTCATCGTGAAGAGTATGCGCAGCATGGGGGTTTGCTACATCGAAAACCAGGCAAGAGTTTGACACGGCCCCACGGTCTCAAGTTTGGGACCAACGTTCGGACGCGGGGCGATGACCAACGGCTGGATCGACATCAAGAACACCGACATGATGTTGATCATGGGCGGAAATCCAGCCGAGTGCCATCCATGCGGTTTCAAGTGGGCCATCGAAGCTAAGCGCAACCGTAATGCGAAAATGATCGTCGTGGACCCGCGCTTCACGCGGACGGCTTCGACTGCCGACCTTTTCCTGCAAATCCGGGCGGGAACTGATATCGCGTTTCTCGGCGGGCTCATTCATTACGCGATCGAGAACAATCGAATCGCGAAGGATTACATCACCAATTACACAAACGCGGCCTTCATCATCAAAGAAGGTTTCCAGCTTCCGGATGATGGTCTATTTTCAGGGTTCGATCCGGCTACGCAAGTCTATGACAAATCCACCTGGAATTATCAGGAAGGCGGTGACCTGAGCCACGCAGCCGCGGCGGCAGCCGCGACTCCAGGAAATACACTCCATTCTGCGGCGAGCAAAGCGCAAGGTTCAAAGGCGCAGAGTTTG
>Ga0193709_1000708_pt1 | contig 10875 bp, 13 predicted proteins | sample H3c2metaG_FD_160571 | JGI IMG/M metagenome (GOLD analysis project Ga0193709, IMG submission 160571) | Soil microbial communities from a riparian zone of the East river system, Colorado, United States - H3c2 | ecosystem: Environmental > Terrestrial > Soil > Riparian zone | place: USA: East River... | reverse complement strand
CCGGCGTGTTGGAAGTCCGCGCCAGCGCCTTGCGGTTGGTCAGCGCATTGAGCAGCGAGCTCTTGCCGACGTTTGACCGCCCGGCGAAGGCGATTTCCGGCACGGTCGGGTCGGGCAGATGCTGCAGTTCGGGGGCCGACTTCAAGAAATCGATCGGCCCCGCGAACAGCTTGCGCGCGCGTTCAGTTAGGTCTGCGTCCATCAGGTGATGTGGACCGCGGGCGCGTTCGGCGGGTTCATGTCGTAGCGCTTGTACAGCCACCATTGTTGCCCGATCGTCAGGACGTTCGAGACGACCCAATAGAGTTGCAGCCCGGCCGCGAACGGCGCCATCACGACCATCATCACCCATGGCATGAAGCCGAAGATCTGTTGCTGGACCGGGTCCATCGGCGCCGGGTTCAGCTTGAACTGGAGCCACATGGTGATGCCGAGCAGGATCGGCAGCACGCCGATGAACAGCACGCTCGGCGGCGTGAACGGCAAGAGGCCGAACAGGTTGAGCGGGGTCAACGGGTCGTGGGACGACAAATCCTTGATCCAGCCGATGAACGGCTGGTGGCGCATTTCGACCGACACCATCAGCACCTTGTAGAGCGCGTAGAACACCGGAATCTGCAGCAGGATCGGCAGGCAGCCCGCCATCGGGTTGATCTTTTCCTCGCTGTAGAGCTTGAGCATCTCCTGCTGGAGCTTCGGCTTGTCGTCCTTGTAACGTTCCTGGATCGCTTTTAGCTTAGGCTGGACCTTGCGCATCGCGGCCATCGACTTGAACTGCTTATTGGCGATCGGGAACATCAGCCCGCGGACAATGAAGGTCAGCGCGATGATCGCGAAGCCGAAGTTGCCAAGGGTGTGGAACAGCCACACCAAGAGGTCGAAGATCGGCCGCATGAACCATTCGAACCAGCCCCAGTCGATCGACTTGGACAGCTTGGTGATCCCGGCATCTTCATAGGTGTCGAGCCACTTTTTCTCCTTCGCGCCGGCGAACAGGCGCGTTTCGGAGGTGACCGACTTGCCCGGGGCGACGATTGCCGGCTGGGTCGCATAATCGGCCTGGTAGGCTCCACCCGGAGCGCGGCGGAAGCTCGCGGTCAGCGATATGTCGCCAGCCGGCGCAAGTGCGGCCAGCCAATATTTGTCGGTGAAGCCGAGCCATCCGCCGCGGCTGTCCAACTGCACGCCGTTCGGACCGGCTTCGTCGAGGGTCTTCCAGTTGATCTGGTAGTTGGCCTTGTTGTCGAGGAAGCCGATAGGTCCGACGTGGTTGGTCCAGCCGCTGGGGTCGGGCGACTTGGTGGCGCGGCTGACCAGGCCATAGGAGCGCAATGCAACCGCGCCGTTGCCGGCATTAGACACACGCTGTTGGACAGTGAACAGATAGCCGTCGTCGACCGAGACGATCAGCTCGAACGTTTGGCCAGTGGCATTGGACCAGGACAATGTGACCGGCTTGCCGGGAGTGAGGATCGCCGCGCTTGCGGTCCAGATGGTGTTCGCGTCGGGGGTCGCGACGCCTTCTCCGGTCCAGCCGAAGCCCGCGAAATAAGCGCCCGGGGCACCGGCCGGCGACAGCAGCCGTACCGGCGGCGAATTCTTGTCGATGGTTTGGCGTTGGCGAACCAGGTCCAGATCGTCGAACCGGGCACCCTTCAAATTGATCGAGCCCACGAGACTCGGGGTTTCGACCTTGAGCCGCGGCGTTTCACGCAGAACGACGGCGCGGGCGCGATTGGCCTGCGGCGTATTCTCCGCCGGGCTGGCGGTCGGCTGGGGAAGAGGCTTGGCTTTGCCATTCTCGACCTTGACAGTCTGCGGGCCGGCGGTCGGCAGCAGCCGGTCGGAGAACAGGCTCCAGCCGATCAGCACCAAAGCGCTCAGCACGATCGCGAGGATCATGTTGCGATTGTCGTTCACTACTTCGTGATCCTCTTGTCGGGGACAGGATCAAAGCCCTGGCCTCCCCATGGATGGCAACGGAAGATGCGTTTCAAGGCAAGCCAGCTTCCGTGAAGCGCCCCATAGCGCGTCCACGCGGTAATCGCATAGGCCGAGCATGACGGTTGGAAGCGGCAGCTGGGCGGAAGGATGCGCGAAGGGCCCAATTGCCAGCCGCGGGCGAGAAAGATGAGGCCGCGGGCGATCATTTGCTGACCTTGGCCAATGCGCGCCGAAGCTCGTCAGCGAGCGCCGTATAGTCACGCTCGATCCCGCCGGAACGGCCGATGATGATGTGATCGGCACCGGGCATGCCTTGTTCTGGGAGAATCGCGCGGGCGAGGGCGCGGAAGCGGCGCTTCATGCGGTTGCGGACGACCGCCCCGCCGATTTTCTTGGTGACGGTATAGCCGACTCGGATGGCGGGATCGCCGTCATCGCGCGGGTGCATCAACAGGACGAAACCGGGCATCGCCGCGCGCCGTCCGGCGTTCGCGGCGAGGAAGTCGGCGCGTTTGGAGATCGTGACTAGGCGCTGAGCTTCTTGCGGCCGCGGGCGCGGCGCGCCGCCAGGACCTTGCGGCCGCCGACCGTCGCAGACCGGTGGCGGAAGCCGTGACGCCGCGCGCGGACCAGGTTGCTCGGCTGAAAAGTGCGCTTCATCGCTCATGCCTCAAATCAAAAATGAAAAAGGGCCGCCGTCGAGGCAGCCGCGTTCGAGCGCGCCGATAGGCAAGGAACGCCGCAAAGTCAATTCGGGCGACTCTCAATTCCATCGTCGCCGGCATCGGCCGGCGGGCGACTGAGCGCCTCGCGTTCCTTGAGGATTGCCTCGCGGTGCTTGCGTATTGCATCGCGCCGCAGGGCGCTGCGGCGGCGCAGGCCCCAATCGACCCAGCGGCCGGCCTTTGGCTGCCAATTCTTGAAGCGGACATAGTGGCGTTTGGCCCACATGCTGGTTTTCAGGACCATTGCGAGGCCGAGCGCAAAGACGAAAATTCCGCCCGGGCCGGGGACCACTCCAGCCACCGGCGATAGCAGCATGAGGATCACGCCGACAAAGAAGATCGACCATTCGACCACCGGGTGATCGATGAATTTGTCCCATTGTGCGCGCTTGCTCATCCCGCCGGTCATGTGGGCGGGAAGTGACGAATCGGCAAGTGCGCTTGCCTAGCGCGGCATAGGCGCGCTAGCACCGGGACGCCGAGCCAGGGGGGACCTTGCCGAAACATCAGCGCGCCGCCACCGGGCCTTGGGCCTGATGGTCGCGATCGTCGCCACCGTCGCTTACCTCGGGCTCGAAGCACGCGGGGTCGAGGTGCAGGTCCAGCTCGCCGCCGGGGTGCCCAATTTCATCATCGTCGGGCTGCCCGACAAAGCCGTCGCCGAGAGCCGAGAGCGGGTCCGCGCGGCGCTGGCCGCGATCGGGCTGGCGCTGCCGCCCAAGCGGATCACGGTCAATCTGTCGCCGGCCGACCTGCCCAAGGAAGGGTCGCATTTCGATTTGCCGATCGCGCTGGGGCTGCTGGCGGCGATTGGCGCGACCGACAAGGAAAGCCTGTCGCATTATGTCGTGGTCGGCGAGCTCGGCCTCGACGGGCGGATCGCGCCGTCGCCCGGCGTGTTGCTCGCGGCGCTGCACGCGTCGGCCAGCGACCGCGGGCTGATCTGCCCGGTTAGCCAGGGGCCGGAGGCGGCGTGGGCGGGCGATGTCGAAGTGGTCGCAGCGCCAGATTTGCTGGCGTTACTGGCGCACCTGAAGGGGACGGCGTTGCTTCCTGCGCCGGTGCCGGGCGAGGCCGAAGCCTTGGTTGGGGGGCCGGATCTTGCCCAGGTCAAGGGACAGGAAACCGCCAAGCGCGCGCTCGAAATCGCGGCGGCAGGTGGGCATAATCTTTTGATGAGCGGACCTCCGGGCGCCGGCAAGTCGCTGCTCGCGGCCTGTCTGCCCGGGATATTGCCGCCGCTCGAACCAAGTGAGGCGCTCGAAGTGTCGATGGTCGCCTCGGTCGCGGGAGAGTTGACCGGCGGGCGGATGTCTCGGCGGCGGCCGTTTCGATCGCCTCATCATAGCGCGTCGATGCCGGCTTTGGTCGGTGGCGGATTGCGGGTGCGGCCGGGGGAGATCAGCCTGGCGCATCTCGGTGTGTTGTTTCTCGACGAGCTTCCCGAATTCCAGCGAGCCGTGCTCGATTCACTTCGCCAGCCGCTCGAAACCGGCGTTGTCAGCGTCGCGCGCGCCAATAGCCATGTGACCTTCCCCGCGCGGGTCCAGCTGGTCGCGGCGATGAACCCGTGCCGCTGCGGCCACCTCGGCGATCCGGCGCTGGCCTGCAGCCGGGCGCCGCGCTGCGCCGCCGATTACCAGGCCAAGGTGTCGGGGCCATTGCTCGACCGGATCGATCTCCACGTCGACGTCCAGAGCGTGTCGGCCGCCGATTTGAGCCTGCCGCCGCCGACCGAAGCCAGCATTGACGTCGCCCAACGTGTTGCTGCCGCACGAGATGTCCAATCAGCGCGCTTCAATGGCCACGGCGTCCGCACCAACGCCGAAGCCGACGGCGAATTGCTCGACCGCATCGCTACGCCCGACGAACCCGGCAAGAAGCTCCTCGCCGACGCCGCGCTGGCGATGCGCCTGTCAGCGCGAGGCTTCCACCGCGTCATGCGGGTGGCACGGACCATCGCCGATCTCGCGGGAAGTGAGGGGGTGGGACGCATCCACATCGCCGAAGCGCTCAGCTATCGAAGGCAGCCGCCGCGCAACTAGCCGGTTGCCTTGCATCGTGAAGCGGCTAGCATCGTCTTTCCTGATAAAGGGGGAGACTATTGTGACACCGATCGATTGGGCCAAGCGGCCGATTCAGAAATATGCCGATTTTTCGGGAAGGGCGCCACGCGCCGAATATTGGTGGTTCATCCTGGCCGTTGTGGTCGCTTATGTGGTCGTCACCATCGTCGAGAGCATCCTTGGCATTAATCGCATGGTGGCCGGCGTTTATGGTCCGATTGCGGTTGCGCTGATGCTCGGCACGCTCGTGCCATCGATCGCGGTAGCTGTTCGCAGGCTTCACGATACGAACCGCAGCGGCTGGTGGATATTGTTGCCGGTCGTCCCTTACTGTCTCGCCTTCGTTCTCGGCGGTGCGGCGATGATGAATGGTGGCGGCATGACGGGTCTAGGGGTGGCAAGCATCTTCTTGCTGATCGGCGCGGGTTGCGCGCTGCTCCTGCTCATCTTCTATGTCCTGCCCGGAACGGCCGGTGACAATGGCTACGGGCCCGATCCTTACGCCGGCCAAAATTGAGGCTAGGCGCGGCGGGGAATTGCTCCGCCGCGCCGCCTCGGCTAGCAGGCGGATCAACAGGTTCCGATCGCCCCCAGCGATCGGCTTGCCTGGTGATTGCCCCCGTGGCGGAATGGTAGACGCGCTCGACTCAAAATCGAGTTCTGCAAGGAGTGTCCGTTCGAGTCGGACCGGGGGCACCAAAAGAAAAGGGTTAGTCCGGGGGACTGACCCTTTTCTTTTGGCTTAGGCGGGAATCTCCAGGCCTCGCTGGACGGCGGGACGCGCCAGGCCGCGTTCCAACCATGCGACGACATTGATGTAGCTGTCGAAGTCGACGAGATCGCGCGCCTCGTAGAAGGTGATCAAATTGCGGACCCAGCCGATCGTGGCGATGTCGGCGATCGAATAATCGTCCATGATCCAGTCGCGGCCGTCGAGGCGGTCATCGAGCACGCCTAGCAGGCGTTTGGCTTCGCCGACGTAGCGGCCGAGCGGGCGCTTGTCCTCATACTCGCGGCCGGCGAAGCGGTGGAAGTAGCCGACCTGGCCGAACATCGGCCCCACCGCCGACATTTGCCAGAACAGCCACTGGATCGTCTCGAGACGCCGGGCCGGGTCAGAATCGATCAGCTGGCCGGTCTTGTCCGCGAGATAAAGCAGGATCGCGCCGGATTCCCACAGCGCCAACGGCGCCCCACCGGGGCCGTTGGGGTCGATGATTGCGGGGATCTTGCCGTTCGGGTTCAACGAACGGTAGTCGGGGCTGGAGGTGCCGTCGTCGCCGAACGCGATCCGGTGCGGCTCATAGGGCAGGCCGGTTTCCTCCAGCATGATCGAGACTTTGACGCCGTTGGGGGTCGGCACGGAGTAAAGCTGGAGCCGGTCGGGATGCGCCGCGGGCCAGCGGTGGGCGATGGGAAAGTCGTCAAGCGTGCGCATCCTAAAGTCTCCGTCCGGCCAGTTTTTGTTCGCAACCGAGGTAGGAAGGCCGTTGCAGCTTCGCAACTGACTGGCGGCGGCGCAAAGGCGCGGATATGCTGACGTCATGGACGCACGAACGCCCGCTCCGATAGACGATTCGCCCGGCGATCCGCATGCCATGGCCGAAGCGATGGCGATGAAGCGCGATCGCCTTCTTGCGTCGTTGACCCTTGTCGGGAGTATCGGCCTGATTCTGGCATTGCCGTTCGCACTTCGCTCCGGTGCCGAATTCTTCCTGCCGGTGACGGCAGCGCTGGTCGTCGCGATCGCGCTGGTGCCGTTGCTCGAATGGTTCGAGCGGCGCGGGGTGCCGTCGAAACTGGCGGCAGCTTTGTGCGTCGTGATTTTTCTGCTTGTTGCGGTGTTTGCCGTCGCGTCGATCGTGCTTCCGGCGATCGACTGGGTGGCGTTGATCCCGAAGCGCATCGATCGCGTGCGTGACGCGCTGGAACCGGTGCTCAGCCTCTACCAGAGCCTCGAAAAGTTCATCGACAAGATCGTATCGCAAATGGCCACGGCGCCGTCGGTCGGGCGGACGGTGCGGCTCGAAACGCCCAATTCGATGCTCGGGCTGATCGCCGCCTCGGCGCCGCATGCCGCGATCCAGCTTTTCTTCGCGCTGCTGGTGATCTTCTTCTTCCTCGCCGGGTGGACCGCGATGCGTAAGTCGACGATCGTCAGCCGCGGCAGCTTCGAGGGGGCATTGACCACCGCGCGGGTCATCCAGCAGGTGGTCGACGCGACCTCGACCTACATCGGCACGATCACCGTCATCAACGTCGCCCTGGGTGCGATAACCGCCGCGATCCTGTGGGGGCTGGGGATGGATTCGCCATTGATGTGGGGCGGCATCGTCGCGGTGCTGAATTATATTCCCTACCTCGGCCCGATCGCCTCCGCGCTGTTGCTCGCATTCGGCGGGTTGATGACCTTCGGCGATCCGTGGTCGGCCCTGCTGCCGCCGGCGATCTTCATCGGACTGCATCTGGTCGAAGCCAATGCGATCACGCCAATGATCGTAGGCAAGAGGCTGACGATCAACCCGCTGCTGATTTTGGTTTCGCTGAGCTTCTGGGCGTGGGTCTGGGGGACGGTGGGCGCGCTACTGGCGATCCCGCTTTTGATCATCATCAAGACGGTATTTTCCGCCGCGGGTACGCCCGACATCGCCGGATTCCTGTTCGAGGACGGCACGTTGACCCATGTCGGCGAGGATGATGACGAGGACGACTAAATTACCGCGCCGAGCTTGTTGACACCCAGGGAGGCGTGACCTAGTTGCCCGCGACGCAAACCGCGCGGGTGTAGCTCAGTTGGTTAGAGCGCCGGCCTGTCACGCCGGAGGTCGCGGGTTCGAGCCCCGTCACTCGCGCCATTCCTGCGATTGGTGAAACGTCCAATCCCACCGAGAGCTGACGCGCCTACTGCGTTGGCTGGGTCGTCGCCTCGGGACTGCGACCAAAAGGGCGTTCGGGCTCTCCGGAGGTGCCCCCTTGCAGCGCGAAGCGCAGATTGTTGGACGCGGTAACGCGCTCCACATAAGGCGTGACCTTCATCTTCTCCACCGCCTCGCGCGCTTGCGGCGTGAACAGCAGGCGGACGCGACCATCCTTGCCCTCGATGACCTTGGCGCCCGCTGCCTCCAGTTTCTCGACCGTCGCCTTGGCGGTCTGGACCTGCGCGACTGGCCTTGGCGCGGTCAGAGCGGCAAGGCGAAGCGCGGCCGGATTGCCCTCACGCGCCGACCAGCGGTCGCTGAAGGCCACCGGTTGGCCCCAGCCGCCCGACCAGCGATAAAAGATGTGAGCACCCTCGACGGTGGTCTTGACCAGGCCAGAGGCCCAGTAAGGCACGACATAATTGGCGTGGTAATGCGTTGCATAGCCAACCGGAGCGTAGACGCTTCCGTTGAGCGCCGCCTCGGCGACCTTGCGCGCGCGGTTCCACAGGGATGGGATCGGCGCCCGGCTCATTGAACCGTCGCAGGTGAAGGTGAACTGGCAGCCCGTAGCCCGCGTCGAGCCTTCGTAGACCACGCCACAGACGCTGTTGGGGAATGCGGGATGGCGGACTCGATTCAGAACGACCTGCGCCACGCCGCGCTGACCCTCGGTGCTTTCCTGCGCCGCCTCATAATAAATGGCGCTGGTCAGGCACTCCAGCGCGCGGGCACGTGTGTCGTTGCCGACCTTGCCCGTAACAAACGGCTGGGCCGCTGGATTGGGGCCGCCGGCCAGCGGAATCCCGGCATTGACCTTGAGCGCGGTTTCAGGAGCAAGGTTGCGGATCAGGAGAGGCACCGGCGCAGGCGGCCGATCCGCCGGCTGAACGAGCGCATCGAGCTTCGTTGAATTTCCTATCCCGCCAGGCGAATAGCTCACGCCGGCCAGCGCGGCCGCGCTGGCGAGCGCCACCAACCCGCCGAATAGCGCCTCGCGGGGCAAGTTACGGAACAGCTCCGCGGGTGAAAAAGGGAGTGCAATGCTCGTCATGGGATGGTGGGTGACATAGTCCTATAAGACGCCTGTTTCAATCCTTGGGGGCGGGAGTGTCCCGCCATTGGCCAGTTTCCGACCAACGCAGGAGCGGCTTTAAAGGCGCGATCCACACTAATCCGGTAACAAGATAGAACAGCGCCTGAACGAGGACAGGCCAGTCGCCGATCGTCTCAGCGAAGGTCGCGACGAGTGCTGCCCAGAACAAGATGAGCAGAAGAATGACGAAGATGCCGGCGGGCTTGCGCCAGGACGGTTTCATGGCAGGAACGCTTCCAAACCGTCGGGCGAGGCGAAGCCATCGAGCGGGATGTCCCATTCGTCCACCGGGATCCGGAAATCGACTCGCTGCATCGGCCAACCGAGGCCGATGATTTTTGCGCCGGCCGAACGCAGCTCCCCGAGCACTCGATCGTAATGGCCGCCGCCCTGGCCGAGGCGCGTCCCAGCGGCGTCGACCGCGACCAAGGGGACCAGCACTAGGTCAGGATAGACGATCCTCGCCTGACCAGGGGGTTGGGGGATTCCGTGCGGGCCGTCTTCGGCGCTCACTCCCGAGCGGAAGTGCATGAGTGCGTCGGCGTCGGCAAATGCCGGGAGCGCCGTTGTGGTCGCCTGGTTTCCCGCCCGGGCCAGCACGGCGCGCGGATCGATTTCGCTCCCGACCGGATGATAGGCCGCGACGACACTGGCGGCATCGACCAATGGCGCGAGCACTTCGGCCAGCCTGTCTTCCAGGCCCTCGCGCTCCGCCACCGCCAGCCCAGCGACGAACGCAACGCGCCGTTTGCGCGCTTCGTAGCGAAGCACGGCCTTCGACTCGGCGTGGGGGGAGGGTGACGGGACCACAATGGTCGTTTGCAGGAAATCCTCTGACGCCACAAACGTCAGGTGGGCACCGTGTGATCCGGACCAAGATCCGGGCAGGGACAGCTCCCTAGGATATTTAATCGCCTCAGGGATGTTCGTAGCTCGTGCCGAGCAGACCCGTCAGTTGCCTACTTAGGCGCGCTTGGCCGCCGGCTCAAGGGCACCGGCCAGCGATTCGAGCCGTTCCGCCAGCTTGATGACTCGCTGGACCACCGCCGGATCGGGCGGGAAGGGGCCGTCGGCGGTGCGCTTTTCGAGCAATTGATCGGCGAGCAACAGCGAAGCGAACAATAATTGGCGCGCTTCGGACAGGGTGCCAAGGCCGGCGAGCGCCTCGCGGCTCTTGCCGTCGACGAGAGTCGCGGCATTGCGCAAGCTGTCTTCCTCGCCGGCGCGGCAGGCGACGCGGTAGCTGCGGCCGGCGATGGTCAGGTCGACTTCCGCCATAGCTCTAGGCCTCCGCCATCTGGATGAGCTGATCAAGTTCGGCGATCGCGTCGCGTACCTTGGTGCGCAGCTGCTCGTCCTTGCCGCGGGTTTCGTCGACGCCAGCCAGGGCTGCCTCGATTCGCGCAATCGCCTGCTCGGCGCGCGACAAAGCTTCGGAGAGACCGCCATCATCCATAAATCAAGCGCATAGCATGATGAAGGCATGGGGCAAGCCGCCAAGAGTTGACGCTGAACCGCCTACCCACCAAAGACCCCAATCCATCGGCCAGCCGAGTCCCTCCGCGTGGCCGAACCCGACCCTGGAGTGCGCATGCAGCCGACTCAACGCCGTCTCGCCAATGCCATTCGCGCGCTTGCGATGGATGCCGTCGAAGCCGCCAACAGCGGCCATCCGGGCATGCCGATGGGCATGGCCGACGCCGCCACGACTCTATTCACGCGGTACCTGAAATACGACCCGGCGGACCCCAAATGGCCCGACCGCGACCGCTTCGTTCTGTCGGCAGGGCATGGATCAATGCTGATCTATGCGCTGCTTTACCTCACCGGCTATGCGAGCCCGACGATCGAGGACATCGAGACATTCCGCCAGCTCGGCAGCCCATGCGCCGGCCATCCCGAGAATTTCGAGATTCCGGGCATCGAATGCACCACCGGGCCGCTCGGCCAAGGGTTGGCGATGGCGGTCGGCATGGCCATCGCCGAGCGGCATTTGAACGCGACCTACGGCGACGCCCTGGTCGACCACCGCACTTTCGTCATCGCCGGCGACGGCTGCCTGATGGAAGGCGTCAACCACGAGGCAGCGGGGCTGGCCGGCCATTTGAAGCTCGGCCGGCTGATCA
>Ga0193709_1000706_pt1 | contig 10896 bp, 12 predicted proteins | sample H3c2metaG_FD_160571 | JGI IMG/M metagenome (GOLD analysis project Ga0193709, IMG submission 160571) | Soil microbial communities from a riparian zone of the East river system, Colorado, United States - H3c2 | ecosystem: Environmental > Terrestrial > Soil > Riparian zone | place: USA: East River... | reverse complement strand
TGTCGCCCCGACCATATTTCTGGAGCATGCGGGGCATGCTTCAGAAAATGGTCGCCGGCGGATGTCGCTGCGAGACAAAAGCAACGTTCCCTGCCACCTTGGCTTCATGCCTCGCCGTCGCCGCAAAAGGAAATCCGATTGGCTCCGCCGCATCGCGTTGGCGCTGCTCGCCGTCCCGGCGTTGTACCTCATCGCCGCGCTGATTGGCTCCCTGGTCCCGCTCAATCGCGGCTGGGCGGAGACCGACCGGGGCACGACCATCTACCTCGTCTCCAACGGGATCCACGCCGACCTCATCCTGCCCGCAAAGGCGCAGGGCCTCGATTGGCGGCCGCTGCTGCCACTGAGCGATTTCGCGGCGCCCGACACTTCAGCCCAATGGGTCGCGTTCGGCGCGGGCGAGCGACGGGTCTATCTCGACACCCCGCGCTGGCGCGACATCAAGCCGCGCACGATCTGGGCCGCGCTGACCGGCGGGGAACGGGTGATGCACGTCGAATGGGTCAGCGATCCCGGAATTGAAGCGCGGGCGATCCGCCTCCGCCCCGAGGAGTACCGCCGGCTATGGGCCGCGATCCGCGCAGGCTTCCTGCTCGACCGTCAAGGTCGTCCGCAACGAATCGACCATCCCGGATACGGCCCTCAGGACGCCTTCTACCTCGGCGTCGGCAAGACCAGCGCGATCAAGACCTGCAACAGCTGGGTCGGCGAGCGATTGCGCCTGGCCGGCATCAAAACCGGCGCCTGGTCGCCCTTCGCGCAGGGGTTGCTGTGGCGCTACCGCTTGGTCGATCAGAGCACGTAACGGCTGAGATCCGCGTTGCGCGCGATCCCGGCGAGTTGCTTGTCGACGAACGCGGCATCGACAGTGAGTGTTTCGCCTGTCCGGTCCTCGGCCTCGAAGCTGATGTCCTCGAGCAATTTTTCCATCACCGTCTGCAACCGGCGAGCGCCGATATTCTCCAATTCACTGTTGACCTGCGCGGCGATCTTCGCAAGCGCGGCGATGCCGTCGGTGGCAAAATTGACCGTCACCTGCTCGGTCGCCAAAAGCGCCCGATATTGCTCGGTCAGGCTGGCGCGGGTCGATGACAATATGCGGACGAAATCCTCCTCAGTCAGCGCTCTCAGCTCGACCCGGATCGGCAGCCGCCCCTGAAGCTCGGGCAGCAAATCCGACGGCTTGGCGACATGGAACGCTCCCGACGCGATGAACAAGATATGGTCGGTCTTGATCGGCCCATATTTGGTCGCCACCGTGGTCCCTTCGATCAGCGGCAGCAGGTCGCGCTGGACGCCTTCTCGGCTGACCGATCCGCCGCGCACGTCCGAAACCGCGATCTTGTCGATCTCGTCGAGGAAGACGATGCCGTTGGCTTCGGCGTCGGCCAACGCCACGCGGTTGACGTCGTCGGGGTCGAGGCGCTTGTCGGCCTCTTCCTCGGTCAGCCGGGTGAACGCCTCGCGCACCTTCAGCTTGCGCCGCTTCTTGGGCGGGCCGCCCATCGCCTTGGACATCATTTCGCTCAGATTGATCATGCCGACGCCGTTGCCAGGCAGGTCGAATGGCATTGCCGGTGCCTCGCTGACCTCGATTTCGACCTCGGCACCGTCGAGGCTGCCGTCGCTGAAGCGCTGGCGGAAGCTGGCGCGGGTCGCCTCGCTCGATCCCTTGCCGGTCAGCGCGTCGAGCAGCCGCTCCATCGCCGCCGCCTCGGACGCGTCGCGCACCGCCGAGCGGCGCCGTTCACGCTCCAGCCGGACCGCTTCCTCGACCAGGTCGCGGGCGATCTGCTCGACGTCGCGTCCGACATAGCCGACCTCGGTGAACTTGGTCGCCTCGACCTTGACGAACGGCGCGTCGGCGAGCTTGGCCAACCGCCGGCTGATCTCGGTCTTGCCGCAGCCGGTAGGCCCGATCATCAGGATGTTCTTCGGCGTCACTTCCTCGCGTAGCTCGTGGCTCAGCCGCTGGCGCCGCCAGCGATTGCGCAGCGCCACCGCGACCGCTTTCTTGGCATCGTGCTGGCCGACGATATGCTCGTCCAATGCAGCGACGATCGCCTTGGGGGTCAAATTATCGTTCACGCGGCCGCTCCCACCGTCTCCACCGTCAGCCGGTCGTTGGTGAACACGCAGACCTCGGCGGCGATGGCCATGGCGCGGCGCGCCAGTGCTTCGGGATCAGCTTCGTAATCCGTCAGTGCCCGCGCCGCGGCGAGGGCGTAATTGCCGCCCGAACCGATCGCCGCGATCCCGCCTTCGGGCTCGAGCACGTCGCCATTGCCGGTCAGGATCAGCATCACCTCTGCATCGGCGACGATCATCATGGCTTCGAGGTTGCGGAGATATTTGTCGGTCCGCCAATCCTTGGCCAGCTCGACCGCGGCGCGCATCAGATTGCCGTGATGCTGCTCCAATTTCTTCTCGAGCCGCTCGAACAAAGTGAAGGCATCGGCGGTCGCGCCGGCGAACCCGCCGATCACTGCGCCGTCGGGGCCCAGCCGCCGCACCTTCTTGGCATTGGGCTTCATGATGGTGTTGCCCATCGACACCTGGCCGTCACCGGCGATGACTGTCAGCCCGTCCTTCTTGACTCCGAGGATCGTCGTCCCGTGCCAGCTTTCCAAATCTCGGCTCCCGCTCGAATGAGACGAAGATGTGGGAAGCGGGACGCGGCGCTACAAGCGACGCGGGTTAGGAATGGTCCTCGCGATGCTCGGCGCGCAGTTGGCGCTCGATCCGCGGATCGGGAACGAACCAGGCCGCGACGACCAGAACGTAGATGACAATGGAGATCAACGGATTGACGAAAGCGAGCCCAATAGCGGCAAGGTAACCGACGGTCGAAACCTTCGCTTTCATTTCCCCGCCGAGTGCCGCGGCAAGCGCGCCGCCGCGGCCGTGGAGGCGGATGATCGCGGCCTCGAGCGCCTGGTAGGATATCGCCCCGCCGACCAGGACAACGCCATATGCGGCGCACGGCAAGGGCGCGAATCCCGCCTCGCCGATCCAGCGAATAACGAACGGCATTAGCGACAGAAAGAACAACAACGCCAAATTGGCCCACAGCATGCACCCGTCGACCCTGTCGGCGGTCGTCAGCAAATGGTGGTGATTGTTCCAGTAGATGCCGATGTTGATGAAGCTCAGCAAATAAGCGAGCAGCATCGGCGTGACCGCGCGAAGACCGGCGAGGGTCGGCTCTTCGGGAAGGGGTAATTCGAGCACGATGATCGTGATGGCGATCGCCACCACCCCGTCGGTCAGCGCATTGAGACGGTCGGGCTTCATGTGCGGCGTTCCCCTATCGCCGACCGCTTTATTGATCAGCGGTTGGACCTGCAAATTGTTGTACTGCCCAGTCGATGAAAACGCGCACCCGCGGCGAAAGCTGGCGGTTGCGCGGATATAGGATCGACACCGGCGCGCTTGGGACTGGGAAGTCGATTAGCACCCTCTCGAGCCGCCCGTCAGCGAGATATCGCTCGACGTGGAATAGCGGCATCTGCGCAAGGCCAAGCCCAAGCCGAACGCCGGCCAGGAAGCTCTCGGTACCGGTGACCGATAAAGGAGCGGCCATCTCGATCCGAGTGAGGTCACCAGCGGTCTCGAACTCAAATGGGCGGAGGGCCCCGGTGGTGATCGATCGCAACCCCACCGCACGATGTTTGGCGAGATCGCCAGGGGTTTGGGGGCGCCCATGGCGATCCAAATATGACGGTGCGGCACAGGTCACGCGCTCAAGCAAGGTGACGGTCCGCGCGACGAGATCGCTATCCGGCAACGCTCCGTAGCGCAGCACGCAGTCGACGCCCTCGCGCACCACGTCCACCCAGCGCTCGCTCTCGCTCACCGCCACTTCGAGCTCGGGATAGCGCTCCAGGAATTCGGGCAGCCGCGGAAAGAGGAAGTGGCGGGCAAGCGTGCCCTGCACTTCGATCCGCAGCATGCCTTTCGGCACTGCACCGCGAAATGCGCCCTCGGCATCCTCGACGTCGCCCAGAATGGCGAGGCAGCGTCGGTAATAAGCTTCGCCGTCGAGCGTCGAGCGTACGGTTCGCGTCGTCCGCTGCAAGAGGCGCACCCCCAGGCGCTGCTCCAATTGCTGGATGACCTGGGTCGCGGTCGATCGCGGGATATCGAGATCATGCGCCGCTTGGGTGAAGCTGCGGCGGTCGACCACCCGGGTGAACAGCCGCATTGCGTCGAGCCGGTCCATAGATTGTTCCAGTTCTAAGAACAGTGTTGCTGTTTTTAATCTGATTATCTTTGCGCGGCCATAGCGCATTTAGGCCCCACGCCGCTCACCAAGGGGCAGCCCACCCAAAGGAGAATTATGATGAGCAACACCAACACAGTCGCCATTGTCACCGGAGCGTCGCGCGGAATCGGCGCGGCGATCGCCGGGCGGCTGGCTGCGGACGGCTTTACCGTCGTCGTTAATTATGCCGGCAACGCCGCCGAGGCCGAAGCCGTGGTCGCACGCATCGAAGCGAACGGCGGCAAGGCGATAACCGCCCAGGCGGACGTCAGCGACGCCGCCGCCGTGGCGCGCATGTTCGACGCCGCTGAAACCGCGTTCGGCGGTGTCGACGTTGTGGTCAACAATGCCGGCATTATGAAAGTCGCGCCGATCGCCGACAGCGACGACGCGCTGTTCGACAGCCAGATCGCGGTCAACCTCAAGGGCCCCTTCAACCTGCTGCGCGAGGCGGCCAAGCGTCTGCGCGATGGCGGCCGAATTATCAACCTGTCGTCGAGCGTCGTCGGCCTCTACCAGCCTGGCTACGCCGTCTATGCCGCCACCAAGGCGGGCGTCGAAGCGATGACCCATGTCATGGTCAAGGAGCTGCGCGGCCGCAACATCACGGTCAATGCGGTCGCCCCCGGGCCAACCGCGACAGCGCTGTTCCTCGACGGCAAGCCGCAGGCGGCAATCGACAATCTCGCCAAGCTCGCACCGCTCGAGCGGCTTGGCCGCCCGGAGGACATCGCCAACGCGATCGCCTTCCTCGCCGGCCCGGACGGAGCCTGGATCAACGGCCAGATCCTCCGCGCCAACGGCGGGATCATCTGACCTTCAACCCAATCCGGACTCGAAAGGAAATAATCATGTCCAAGAAGATCATTCTCATCACCGGCGCATCCAGCGGCTTCGGCCGGATGACCGCCGAGGCGCTCGCCCAGGCCGGCCACACCGTCTACGCCTCGATGCGCGACATCGCCGGCCGCAACGCCAGGAATGCCGCCGAAATGGCGGACCTGTCAGCGCGCGACGGGGTCGATCTCCGGGCCCTCGAGCTGGACGTCCAGTCCGAGGAGTCGGCCAATGCCGCGGCTGAGGCGATCATCGCCGAAAGCGGCCGGATCGATGTCCTCATCCACAACGCCGGCCACATGATGTTCGGCCCGGCCGAGGCCTTCACGCCCGAACAGTTCGCCCAGCAGTATGATGTCAACGTGCTGGGCACCCAGCGGGTCAACCGCGCCGTGCTTCCGCACATGCGATCGCAGAAGCAAGGCCTGCTGGTCTGGGTGTCGAGCAGCAGCTCGGCCGGCGGCACTCCGCCTTACCTGTCGCCATACTTCGCGGCGAAGGCGGCGATGGATGCGCTGGCCGTGCAATATGCTCGCGAACTGGCCCGCTGGGGTATCGAAACCTCGATCATCGTGCCTGGCGCGTTCACCAAGGGCACCAACCACTTCGCCCACTCCGGACGCCCCGACGACGCGGCCCGGCTCGCCGAATATGAAGCCGGCCCGTACAAGGGCTTTGGCGAGCAGGTTCAAACGGCGTTCGCCGACATCGTTCCCGAAGATGCCGATCCGGCCGGCGTCGCGGAACGGATCGTCGATATCATCGACTTGCCGTTCGGCGAGCGGCCCTTCCGGGTCCACTATGACCCGACCCAGGACGGTGCCAACGTCGGTTTCGCCGTGCTCGACCGGGTCCGGGCCGAGATGCTTCACCGCGTCGGCCTGTCCGACCTGCTCAAGCCCGCCAGGCTCGCCTGACCAACTCACTCCGTCGATGTTACCGGCCGCGATCCTTCCTCGGGTCGCGGCCGTCGATGTCAACCGCCCCCTGCGCTTCCACCCATTTGATCAGCTCGTCGAGCTGGATTGCTTGCTCGGTGGCGATCAGCCGCTCAGAGATAGAAAGTTCACCTTGCGCGGCGGAACCACCAGCTTCGCGGGCGGCTGCGCCGGGGGCGGGCACAGCCGCTGCTCGGCCACCGCGGCGATCGGCTGCGGACGTTCCGCTCCGCATGCGGTCAGCAATAGTGCGAGCATCACCCAGGCGCGCTTCGTAATCATGGATCGTCCTTTCGTTGATGTCCTGCTGCGCGGCGGCCACCCGGTCTCGGTTGGCGGCGTCGGCGTGCCGCGCCGTCTCGGCTGCCGCGCGGTAATTTGCGACGGTCTGGGCATGAGCCTGCTGCTCGGCGCGATAATTGGCTTCGAAGCCCTGCGACTGCTTGCGCCAGTGCCGCGTGTCGCCCTTCTGGATCAGGAGCAGGGCGAGCAAGGCAAGCGACGCGGCGATGCCGAACGCACCCTGCCAGTTGAGGAATCGCGGGAGCAGCGGAATCATTGCTTGCCTCCATCAGCTTCCAGGCTTGCGCCGTCGCGCGATGCACTGACCTTGAACCGCCCGACCGGCCCGCCGGCGAGCAGCCCGACGATCACCGCGATCATCGCGACGATGAACCCGCCGAGCGAACAGCCCAGGATGATCACGATGCTATGCTCTTCGCGGGGCGACCAGCCGCCCCACATCAGCAGTCCGATCATCGCCACCGCCATGCCGCCGCAGAAAATGCCGGCGGCGGCGGCAAGCAGGCCGTAGACCAGCCGCTGGCCCTCGGCGAAGGTGCGCGGCGGGGGAAGTGGCGTCATCTCTGCTTCTCCATCTGAAAGTTGGCTAAGTTGTCACCTCAACGCGCGCGCGCGAGTCAGGAATTACCCATACGGTTCGCGAGCCAGCCATAGAGGAACGCCTCGTTGGCCGGGCGGCGCTCGGCCAGGCGAAGGTAGCGTTCGCCCTGCAACGCTTCGACGGCGCGGAGCAGCACGGTCTCGCCACTGGCTTTGCCGCGCGTTTCGAGGAAAGCGTCGAGCGCGGCCAGAGTGCGGTTGCCGACACGCCCATCTGGAACCAGGTCGGGATAATCCTTGCCGTTACGGTTGAGTGCGGTCAGCGCTCGCTGGAGGAAAGTCGCGGCGACGCCCGGCCCCATGTTGGCGCCAGTGTCGAACAATTCGGCGGCGACGCGCGGAAGCCGCTCCGCTATCTCGTCGAACCGCGGCCGCAACCAGAACAATCGCCGGTAGATCGCCACCGCCTCGTCTTGCGGCAGCGCGGCCATTGTGCCGGCGTAGCCGTGGGCGCGGGCGACCGCCTCGGTGATTCCGTAGCGGGTCGGTCCCCCGCGATCGTCGGGATGATTGACGTAGCCGCCCTCGCGCTCGATCAGCGCCTCGATCAGATGATCGCAGCCCGTGTCGGTCGTATCCATGCTTCCCCACTTTCCGCCCGAGTCGCGGATTGAATAACCGTATAGGTTCTCTGTAGGAAAGCGTTTTTACCATTTTTAGTGCGTCGATGCATCTTGTGCCGACCGCGCACGCCGCTAAGCTGGCGGCATGAAACACCTTCCCTTTGCCGCGTTGGCCGGCCTGTCGCTGCTTTCCGCTACCCCATCCGCCGCTCAACTGAAGGCCCCAGAACGCCGGATGATCGCGACGGTCGACGCCGAGCAACCGCGGACGCTCGCCCTGCTTGAGAAATTGGTCAACCAGAACAGCGGCTCGCTGAATCTCGCCGGGGTTGAGGCGGTCGGCCGGATGATGCGCGCCGAGCTGGAGCCATTGGGGTTCACCGTCGAATGGATCCCGATGCGCGAGACCGGCCGGGCGGGGCACATCATTGCCCGCCATGCCGGTAAGCCTGGCACCAAGCGCCTGCTGCTGATCGGGCACCTCGACACGGTCTTCGAGCTCGATTCGCCGTTCCAGAAATGGACCCGCAAGGGCGACGAGGCCGAGGGCCCCGGCGCCGGCGACGACAAGGGCGGGATGGTGGTGATCGTCGCCGCGCTGCGCGCGATGCGCGACGCCGGGACCCTCAAAGGCGCCAATATCGAAGTGGTGCTGACCGGCGACGAGGAGGATAGCGGCAATCCGATCACGCTCGCGCGGCGCGACCTCATCGCCGCCGGCAAGCGCGCCGATATTGCGCTGGATTATGAAGGGCTGGCGGTCGACGGCGGCAAGGACATGGGCTCGATCGCGCGGCGCAGCTCAGGCAGCTGGACGGTCAACGTCACGGCCAGGAGCGGCCATTCGAGCGGAATCCTGACCCCGTCGGCGGGCGCCGGCGCGATCTATGAGCTGGCGCGGATCATCGACACGTTCCGACGTGAGGTCCCGGAGGATAAATTGACCTTCAACGTCGGCCTGATCGGCGGCGGCGCCACGGCGAAGCTCGACGAAGGCCGGATCCGTCTCGAAGCGACCGGCAAGACCAACATCATCGCTGCAACCGCGGTCGCGCGCGGCGATCTGCGCGCGCTGACCCAGGAGCAGCTCGACCGGGCACAGGCCAAGATGAAGGCGATCGTCGCGCAGCCGCTCAACGGCGCCAAGGCGACGATCGCGTTCGACAACGACGGCTATCCGCCGATGGCCCCGACCGCCGGCAACAAGGCGTTGCTCGACCGGCTGAACCTGATCAACCGCGACATGGGGCTGCCGGAAATGGGTGTGCTCGACCCGGTCAAGCGCGGCGCCGGCGACATCAGCTTCGTCGCCGCCGACGTCGACGGCCTGGTCGGCCTCGGCCCCGACAGCCACGGCGACCACGCGCCGGGAGAGACGGTCGACATCCCGAGCATTTCGCGGCAGGCCAAGCGGGCGGCGATTTTGATGAGTAGATTGGCGAGCGAGAGGCGGTAGGGCGCGCATTCGATTGCGCCCATGCGGACAATCCTTGCCAAGTATGAGAAGGTGGAGCCTCGACGGAGTTAGCAAAAATGACCCTGATATCGATGCGCCTGCCGATTGCTGTGGCGCTTGGGGCAACACTGATGGCTTGGCGTGCCTATGAGGTTGCCCCGGAATACTCGGACGTTCAGACGGAGATGTCTGGTTGGACCATGTTGGGTGCGTTATTCCTGACTTTCGGCTTCTTTTGGGAGCTTTTCCGCTGGTACCAACGCATGGACCGTCGGCACCTCCCGAGCAGCGAGCGCTAACGAGCTTTGACCCTGCCTGAAACCCCGCACCACGCAATAATCTTGCGCCAAACCGGCGACGCCGAAGTGCTGCGGCTCGATCCGCTCAATCTCAAGCCCCCAAACCCCACCGAAGTCCTCATCCGCCACGAGGCGATCGGGCTCAATTTCATCGACACCTATTTCCGCTCCGGGCTGTACCCACTGCCGCTGCCGTCCGGGCTCGGCAACGAGGCGGCGGGCGTGGTCGAAGCGGTCGGAAGCGCCGTCACCGACTTCCGCCCCGGCGACCGCGTCGGTTACTTCACCGGGCCGCCCGGCGCCTACGCCACCCACCGGCTGATCGACCAAAGCAAGCTGGTCAAACTGCCCGACGGCATCGGCTTCGACCAGGCCGCGGCGGCGATGCTCAAGGGCTGCACCACCGAATATCTGGTCGAGCGCTGCGCCCGCGTGCAGGCCGGCCAGACGGTGCTGGTCCACGCGGCCGCCGGCGGGGTCGGCTCGCTCGCCGTGCAATGGCTCAAAGCGATCGGCGCGATCGTCGTCGCCCACAGCGGCAATGCCGAAAAAGCCGCGCTCGCGGCCGAGCTTGGCGCCGACCGTTCGCTGCATGGCCCGATGGACGAGCTTGCCGGCGAAGTGCGCAAGCTGACCGATGGGGAAGGTGTCCCGGTAGTGTTCGACGGCGTCGGCTCAGCAAGCTGGCAGGCTTCGATGCAATCGGTTGCGCGCCGCGGCTTGCTGGTCAGTTACGGCAACGCCTCGGGCCCGGTGCCGCCGTTCACCCCGCTCGATCTGATGAGGGCCGGATCGATCTTCGTCACCCGTCCAACGATGGGCGATTATGCCGCGACCCCCGAGGAAATGCGCGCGTCGGCCGCGCGACTGTTCGAGCTGATGCTGAGCGGCAAGCTGGACGTGCGGATTGGTCAGCGCTTCCCGCTCGCCGAGGCCGCCGGAGCCCACCGTGCCATCGAGTCCCGCGCGACGACCGGATCGACTTTGCTGATCCCCTAGCCAAAATCGGCCTTTCCGTAGCGTAAACTGTTGCGATTGCGTCACTTGTGTTGCCGCGGTCCGGGCGCGATAGTCGCCCCCTAGAAGCCGCGCGTCACGCGGCCGTGGGAGGATCAATCATGCTGAACAGCCGCGCCATCGCGAAGTCGTTTCTGGCCGCCACCGCGCTCGTCGCTTTTGCCAGCCCGGCCGCCGCGCAGCGCGTCGACCGCATCGTCGCATTCGGCGACAGCTATGCCGACACCGGCAATTTCTTCGCCTTCGTCGGGATCAACCCGGTGACCACCGGCGCTTATACCACCGGGCGCTTTTCGGGCGGCACCAATTATATCGACACGCTGTCGCAGATCCTCAGCGCTCCGGTCGACAATTTCGCCATCGGCGGCGCGCTGACCTATCAGTTCAACACCAACACCGGGCCCAACCTGGGCTTCCCGACCGAATATGGCAGCTTCCTCACCGGCGGCGCGGGCGCGACGCCGTTCCCCGCGGTCAGCGGCACGTTCGACGAGAACGACCTGCTGGCGGTGTCGATTGGCGGCAACGACGCGCGCATTTACCAGACCGGCAGCGTGCCCCTCGGCATCCCGGTCGGAACGCTCGCCGGCGCGCCCGCCGCGGGGGCAGCGTCCGCCGC
>Ga0193709_1000705_pt1 | contig 10911 bp, 8 predicted proteins | sample H3c2metaG_FD_160571 | JGI IMG/M metagenome (GOLD analysis project Ga0193709, IMG submission 160571) | Soil microbial communities from a riparian zone of the East river system, Colorado, United States - H3c2 | ecosystem: Environmental > Terrestrial > Soil > Riparian zone | place: USA: East River... | reverse complement strand
GTGGACTGTAGCTTTCCACCGGCCGTCAGTTTCGATATTCGCAAACGCCTGACCTGATTGCCGGCACACGCCCCATCGTCCATCTGTATTTGCGTACAACACGATTCGCTGTCCGGGTCGAGCCCCAGTGGCACGACCTTCGACCATGTCTGTCTTGTAGTCGCGTTCGGATATGTCTGTATTGTAGGGACTCTCCTGATATGCGGCGGCAACCTTGCTGAAAGCAAGCGTCGGCGCTGAAATTTTTGATGAAGAGCCGCATCCGGTCAGTACAAAGGACGCCAACAGCACTGACAATGATGTACGAATATTTCTGCGCACGACCACCCGCCCGATTTCTTCTTTATCTGCACGTCCAAAGTCTGGAATTATGCTTTCCAAGTCGCGTTCTGCGGCGGGAGAGAGCCGGTACTCAGACATCCGCGCGGCGGAGCTTGCGCTTGAATGCGCTCGCGTCGAAGCGCTTCGGCTTCCCGCTCTTTTCCCCCTCGATCAACGCCGCGCGAACCGCCTTTATCTCTGCGCCGCGCTCTTGCCGAAAGTCGCGAAGGTGAGCCTTCTGTTGTGCACCAATTGTGACCAAATCATAACATCGGTGTTATCGAGGGACACGACGCGCCGGACAACGCGCTTGGATTTGTGCGCCGCAGTCCCGCAAAGTCCCGCAAATTGCCACAGTTCAGCAACCGTAACTCATTGATTACTGGCAAGTTGGCGCAGCTTTTCTGTGGTCTTGAAATACGCGCATCTCGCGCCGAATCACTTGGCGATGGCGGCTTTCAAAGTGAAACTGCCGGCACACTAATTATTGTTTGGTATGCAAGAGCGCGAAAAGCCTGGTCACGGCCCGGTATCGGGGCCCTGAGTTACCGCCGACAGCTTTTCCACTTCTGTGGTTGTTAACAGCACCGTGTCTGGCTCTTCAACAGGCAAAGAGAGATATTTTGTCTTCACCATCCGCTCGATCTTTGATCGGTTGCGGTGGAAGCTCGCGAGCCGTCCTTCATTGCCTTGCCCCCCTCGACCTCGGCAGTGCTTGTGCCACGGTCGGACTGGGAACAACGAGAAAACATGGAAAGGTAGGTGGCGAAAGCCCACAGTCCTAAATGTCTCCTAGCCTACGAACTTCTCATCGAATCTTCGTGCGGTAAGCAATCCAAGTGCAGACTACGGACAATGCGAACATCACCGTGCACGTCATAAGCGCAGGTCCGATATCTTTATCGGTGGCAAACATGCCCGCCACGAACGGCCCAGCGCTACTCCCGAGAAGGATCGTGCCCGGGAGAAGGAGCGCAGCTCGCCGAGTCGGGTCCAGCTTCAACATCAAAGGCAGAAGAAGCGACATCGTAATTGTCCACAGCGCTCCGAAAACCAAGGTCGTCAATACGAATGCGGTGCCGGAGTGTCCCGAAGCAAGGGCCGCGGTCACCAGCAAATAAGTCAGCGCAACGCCGGCAACGCCTGCGAACGGGGGCACCCGGCGAATGATCGCCGCTATGGCGAGGGCGCCAATAACTTGCGCTCCCAGCGATGCCGCAATGGCGTTAGAAACAACGGTCGCAGATATGCCGGCCGCTGCCGCAATCGGTTCGACAAACACCCAGACACCGACGATCCCCGCCATGACGAAAAAGGACGCAGCAATCCCAAAGAGGCTTGAGAGATGGAAAGTCGAACCTTTGCTGCCCGTATCACGCTGGAATGACAACTCGCTTGGCAGGAAATAGATCAGCGGCAGCACCAGCACGGCGGTGCCCCCGAGGACAGCGAGGGACGCATTGGCGGCCCAATGCGGGGTTAGGAAGACAGGAATCAGCGCTGCACTGATGCCCTGGGTGACCGATTGAGCGGCGAGAAATATCGCATTGACCCGAGGCGCGTCCGCGTGCCGCGTAATGATCACCGCCGTAACCCACAGCACGATTCCGCCCCCGCAACCGGCCATCGTGCGAGTCATGATGAAGCCAGCGCCGCTGGCAGCCAATCCAACGGCGTTCGCTGCGATCAAAATGGCGCAGCCGACGAACGTCCACAGTTTCAAGGATCGAGGACGCACTCGTCCCGCCAACCAGGCTGAGACGCATCCTAGAGCCAGTAATTCAAAGGTGGCTGCAGCCCCCATTTGCGGGATGCTCAATCGGCCTGCAGATTGCAGAGCGCCCAGAGCAAGCGGCTGAATTCCACACATGAGTACAGCCACACAGCCTAGGGCAATGCCGGCGATCAGGCCTGCCAAGCTCACCTTGACGCCGGTCCGCGGACTATGCGCCGACTCTGTCGAAGAGACAGCTCCGCTCAGCTCGATGTCCGCGCCGGGATGCAGCGGTGCGGGACTGCTTGCCTTTGGGAGTTCCAGTTGGGCCTCTTAGTTGACTGCAATTAAGCTGGGGAAAGCAGCGCGCTGAGCTTTAAGTTCGGACCAAGTTTGGAGCGCGATGCCGCCAGCGCCCCGAATGCTCCATCCGCTGCGACCATCGTCGCCGCCACTGTTTGCTCCGACATGGCCGTATTGATGAACATGTTATGCCAAGGATGCGTATAGATGCCGCGCCTGAGCATTTCGGAACACCAAAAAAACCCGGCGCGAAAATCCGGATCATCCGCAAACTTCCAAAGTGGCATCGTAACCGGACCGCTCTGCTCGAATCCAACGCCGTGTCGGGAAGCAACCTCACCGAGCCCGGTTCGCAATTGAGTCCCTATCCGCTCGATGGTTTCAAGATAAGGCGTCTCGCGGATCCTTCGCATCACGACGAGCGCCGCGGCCATCGGCGCGGCTGAAAACCAAAATGACCCGGTCACGAAGATAGATTCTGCACCCGCGCGCGCTCGGGCGCTGCCGAGAAGCACAGACAAGCTATGACCGTTCGCGAGGACCTTCCCCCACGCTGAAAGGTCAGGCGGCGCTCCCAGGCCGTCCCAAAACCCGTCACGCGAGCATCGAAATCCGGTACGCACCTCATCCGTGATCAAGTATGCGCCGCGCTCATCGCAGATTTTTCGAGCGGCTTTGGCGTATTCGGCAGTAGGCAATTGCTGGGTTAGAAACGCGTGCTGATTTAGCGGCGTGGCGATTATCCCCGCCAGGTCAGGACCGGCTTCGGCGGCAGCGGCAGCGAGGCTGGCGACGTCATTGAAATCGAAATAAATCTGATGGCTTCGATCTTCTTTGGTGGTCCCGGCCTGCAGCGGGGTGCACCAAGGCGCTGTGCCGTGATACGACCCTCGGGCTCGAAGAATGGTGCTACGCCCCGAGGCGGCGCGCGCCGCCATAACGGCGGCCGTGGTCGCGTCGGTCCCGTTCTTGCAGAACAGCGCCCATTCGGCATGGGAGATTTGCTCGACAAGGACCTCGGCGAGCTTCACCAGCACAGGGCTGGGCCCGGTCATCGTATCGGCGATGCGCAACTGCGCGATATAAGCGTCGTCGATTTCGGAGTCGCCATAACCGAATAGGTTCGGGCCGAAAGCGCACATGTAATCAACGTACTCGTTGCCGTCGACGTCCCAAATTTTGGTGCCGGAAGAACGCTCGAAAAACTGAGGATAGGAATCCGGCAGCAACCGTGTGGACAAATGACCGTACATGCCACCCGGTACAACTCGTTGTGCTCTCTCGCGCCAAGTGGCGTCAGCAGTTTTCGCAGCCATAGCGATTTCCTCCCTTCAATGTCCGAGCCAAATCTACACGGCGAGTTACACACATTCAATCAAAAGCCGTTATTAATCGAATTTGACGAATGAAATATATCGTCTGGGGAGGTATTATCGCCTGCGGGGTGTCGATTTCAGACGTATATCGTGTTTTGGCCCGTCCGTAGCACAGCAACCAAGTATTGATTGGGGGGGGAACAAAGTTGGAGAGGCTTGAGCTCGCCATACTGGCCGATGATCTGACTGGCGGAATGATCATAGCCAGCCTGCTCGAAAAAGGAGGCGTGGTCTGTCCCCTGCTAACCGATGCCGACGGAGTGCACAACAGCAGTGGAGAGCCCACCGCCCTTGTTCTCGCGAGAAAAATACGCCTGGTTGCACCGGCGCTCGCTCGCAAGGAAGCAGCCGTTGCCGCATCCGCATTCCGAGCGCGCGACGCGCGAACGATCTACTACAAGTACAGCGCCCTCTTTGACTCCACATCCAGAGGCAACATCGGCCCCATTGCCGAAACACTACTGACGGAGACGGGCGCAGCTCAGACCATCTTTTGTCCGGCCTACATCGACAGGACGGTCACTGTGTACCAAGGACATCTGTTCGTGGGCAAGACGCCGTTGGCGGAATCGTTCAAGCGCTACGATCCCGTCACGCCGGCAGAAACCTCTGATCTTGTTGCGAAACTCTCTTCACAGACGCATTGGAAGGTCGGACTGATTAATCACCAGGCCATGCGTGCGGATGTCGACGCTGTTCGCGCCCATGTCGAGAGCCAGCGTGATCATCGATTTTTCATTGCCGACGCCGTCGATGAGGGCGATGTCAGTAAACTCGCCGCTATGACCCGCGATTGGAAGGTGGTCACCGGCGCCGATTCATTGGCTCCCGCCGTGATGGCCGACCGCCGAGAAGGTCTCGGACGCCAACCCAATAGTGGCCGCCGCCTATTGCCGCCCGCCTCCGGCCACGAAGCCCTTCTGGTCGGCAGCTGCGCCGAAGCGACGCGCACGCAGCTTCAGAGCTTCGAAGAGCATCATCCGGTATGGCACATCGATCTGGCGCGTGACGCCGTAGACGATCGACTAGTCAGCCAAATCGAAGGGTGGGCCAAGGAACGGCTGGAGCTAGGGCCGGTCGGCATATCTACCAATTCCACCCCCGATCGGGTCCGTGCGGCACAGGACGCATTTGGGATAGAGGGCGCGTCCCGACGAGCCGATCAGCTGTTCGCCCAACTCGCCACCCGCCTTCGACATCTGGGGGTGAGCAAGTACGTCATTGCCGGTGGCGAGACGTCCGGAGAGATCTTGAATGCATTGGCAATCAAGCAGCTCGAGGTCGCCGCATACGACGATGAATTGTTCGGCGGCTATTGCCACGCTGGCGGCAGTCATGCGATGTCGTTCGTGCTTAAACCTGGCAGCATGGGGAATCCGGATTTCTTCGCTCGTGCATTCGCCCGCATGCGCGAGGCCGACAACGTGGTGAGGTAGAGAACATGGCCCGATATGAGAGTGATCTGACCGAGAGCAGCGCCCGGCAAGCTCTTGTGAAAGCCTACAAAAACGCCTGTGAACTTCGGCTAAACGAGCTTTCCTCGGGGAACGTCAGCTGTCGGTTCAAGGACGGCATGCTGATATCTCCAACCGGTGCAAGCAGTGAATCAATCAATGAAGATTCCATCGTTTTTATCGATGCCGCGCAACGATGGAGCGCGGAGCACAAGCCCTCCAGCGAATGGCAACTGCACACCGCTATCTATCGCGATAATCCAGAAGCCAATGCCGTCGTGCACACCCACTCAGACCATTGCGTGGCGGTAGCGTGTAACGCCAAGCCGCTGCCGGGCTTTCACTACTTGGTGGGACTGTTTGGGGGCAATGACGTGCCCTGCGTTCGATACTCGACTTTCGGCAGTGTGCGCCTAGCGGAAGACGTCGCGGCAGCGCTTCGTGACCGCAGCGCCTGCCTGATGAGCAATCACGGCATGACCTGCCGGGGCCGAGACCTTGATTCCGCCGTAAAGCTCGCTCAGCGGCTGGAGATCATGTGTCGTCAATACATCCTTTCGCGCGCGCTCGGCGAGCCCACACGCTTAACCGATGCCGAATGGTCCGAGTTCTTCGAAAAGATTAAAGAGATGCGCTATGGCGCGTAAGGCTATTCGTCGCAGGCTCCGACGACCCGTCACAACCTGCTGGAAGGATCGCGCAGCGGAATAGTTTTCGGCAAGAACGTCTCGAGATATGCGAGTCCGGCGGCGAGCCCTTCCCGTGCAAACTCAGAGTTGATATGGCCGTACTTGGCGTATGAGGCCTGCCAAATCCCATCGTAAATACCGATCAGGACCGTGAACTTCAGATGCGCGTCCTTGACGTAAGGCATCACGAATATCATGTTCATCTCGTCGTACCAGGCGGCGGTGTAGCGGTCGATGTCGGCAATATCCAGGTTTTTGATGTCTGATCCCACCACTGCGCCCAGCAGCAATTTTCGAGCCGCCACTCTGTCGTTGAAGAATGCGACCGCGGAATCGTAGCGGGATTGAATATAGTCGGGCCATCTCTCAATGACGGTGACATTCAGCGAGGCGGCAAGAGTGAAATGCAACTCTTTCAGGTATTTGTCGGCCAAGGCGAGAAATACGGACTCCTTGGTCGGAAAGAAATGGTACGCCGAGGCCGGTGGTACATCTGCGCGGTGCGCCACATCGTAGATGCCGATGTCTGCGATTTCTTGCGTCTGTAGAAGTTGGTCAGCGGCGATCAGCAACGCCTCCACTCGAATCTGGCTGCGCTTTTGCGACACTCGGCGGCCGCCGATCTGCAGCGGCTCCGAGTTTCCTTCTTGCTCTGAAGTCCGTTCAAGGGATGCTTTGTGATCGGTCATAGCCAGCCAGCGTATCAACTTCTCTGCAGAGTTCTCACCCAATTAGGCTCATGGGCAGTGGTTTGCTCGTGCGACATCATCTTAGCGCACTGCGGGTTGCAATTCGATTTATATCGAGTTAGTGTCGACCCGTGCCGTCTGGCGGTTGTCTTTCGAGCGCCCTAGCGGCCATTTCCGGGCAAACGTCGAGGGTTACAGACCAAATTTTCGCTTGGGAGAAATAAAATGGGGATAGCAATGACGAAGGCCGCCGTTCGCACAGCGGTCGCAATCAGCGTAGCAATCTGGGGCGCCGCAGCGCAGGCACAGGTGGCTGCGCCGCCGGCATCGAGTGCCAGCTCAGGAGATGCTCTACAAGAAATCATCGTCACGGCGCAGCGTCGTGCGCAGAACATCGAGGATGTGCCCGTATCGATACAGGTAGTTTCGAATCAAGCGCTCGAGGCTGCCGGCATCAAATCCACTCAAGACCTCGGACAAATCACGCCGAACGTCACCATCATCAGCCCGATCGGACAGGGCAACCAGCCGCTCATCACTATCCGCGGCATCGGACTCAATGATTTCGATACGAACAATGCCGGCCCGAACGGCGTGTACATCGACGATGTCTACATCAATGCGCCGTCAGCGCAATCATTTGCCCTATTTGATCTGCAAGGAATCCAGATCTTGAAGGGTCCGCAAGGGACACTGTACGGACGCAACACCAGCGGCGGCGCGCTGGTGTTCACATCCATCCGTCCCACCGATGAGTACTCCAGTGACATGCACGTCGAGTACGGAAACTTCAATACCTCGCAACTGGTCGGCGGCGTCGGTGGCCCTCTCGCGCCGGGTCTCACGGGCCGGATCTCACTCGTCGTCAACCGCTCCGATGGCTACTTTAAGAACGCGTTTACCGGCGACAACATAGACAACGTCATCAACGAAGCCTTCCGCGCTCAATTGCAGTACAAGCCCAATGATCAGCTCACCATCTATTGGCAAAGCCTTCTGGGCTATGTGGACAACCACCCCACTCCCTATGGCCACATCGGCACCTACGTACCCGGAACTCAAGCAGGGGCAGAGCCGACCTCTTGCAGCCCCGCTCAAGCCTTTGGCGGCGGCTGCGTCGACCTCTTCGGTTATCCCACGAGCGCCGTCTGGTCAGGATCTTTCAATCGTCTGCAGAACTTGACGGCTCTGAATTCCATCAATCAGTTCCGGGTGGATTATGCAGCGGGTCCGGCGACCCTGACCTCGATCACCTCGTATCAGTACAACGACAAGTATCATCCCGAAGAAACCGACTCGAGCCCGAACGATCTTCTCTCCGCTACTTATGGCGTCCGATCGAAGACTGTCACGCAGGAGTTTCGCGTAGCGCACAACTCCGAGACCTTGAACTGGGTCGGCGGCATTTTCCTGCTCGATGAAAATCTGCGACAAAATCAGCCGCTGTACCTTTTCGCGCAGGCCGATCAGTTCGGCGGTTTCGGCATTCCGCCGGGTCCCGGTGCGTTTGACGGCATTGCACAAAGATCCTATGACTCAAGCCGCCAGCTCAGCGATTCGGCAGCCTTGTTCGGCCAAGGCGACTACACCGTTGCCGGATTCACCTTCACGCTCGGCGCGCGCTATACCTGGGAGCGCAAGAAATTCGATTATCACGGCTCCACTCAGTTCCAAGACGGCGGCATGGGCAACTACGGACCTCTGCAAGACTTCATCGATGTCGATGAGTCGCAATCAAACTCGAACGTGACTTGGCGCGGTGCCGTCGCCTATCACTTCACGCAAGAGGCGCAGGCCTATGCCAGCGCATCGTCCGGGTTCAAAAGCGGCGGCTTCAATGGCAGCTTCCTCAGCAACAATCCTCAGCAGGCGCTGCTGCAACTCAGCCCGATCCGACCGGAGCACGTCACGGCGTTCGAAATCGGCGAGAAGGCGACTTTTCTGGATAGAAAGCTCAGTGTGAACTCAGCCGTGTTCTACAACGACTACCGGGATGAGCAAATCTTTGCGACCGTGCCCCAGGAACTCGAGACCGGCACCGGTCAGGTAATCCTGAGCACCACTCAGTTGCTCACCAACGCAAAAAATGCTCACACGGAGGGCGTGGAGCTGCAGATCACCGCGATTCCCGTGCATGGCCTCACGATCGATTTGCAACCCGCCTACCTTCAGGCAAAGCTGGATCATGCCGGCCTCACGCTGTTCTCCGGAGTGGCATCGCTCGATGGCAAGCAACTGGCCAATGCGCCGCACCTCTCCTTCTCCGGCGTGGTCAGCTACAAGTATGAACTGGGCAACGGGGCAATGGACTTTCGGTTGAACTCCAACTATCGAAGCCATACGTGGTTCGACTCCACGAACGACCCTTACATTCAACAGGCGGGATACTGGCTTCACAACCTGAACGTCGTCTACGAAAGCAGCTCGAAATGGGAGCTTGGACTTTTCGTGCGCAATCTGGGGGACAAGAAGTACGCCTTGACCTCGACGGACCTGTCGAGTCCATTCGGCTTTCTGGAGCCGGTCTATGGAGCTCCGAGAATGTTCGGCGTCGAATTCACGTACCACCACTAATCACGTTCGACACAAACCGAGCATCGGCGGCAGATGCTCGGTTTGAGGCTCTATGCCCAAAACAATTCAAGACCTGCCCACAATTGAAATAACCGGGGCATTTCCAACTCCAGGGCAGCCTGAATTCGAAGACTTCTGCAAGACACTGTTCGCGAATACGCCCTCCTTGGTTCGGCTGGGCGACACTCCTGTCGTGTTTCGCAATTCTGATCTCCGCAAGTTCGCCGCATTGCCTCAGGTGGGCGCGCCTCCGCCGCTCTTCTACGATACGACCTCGTTCACCGTGAAAGACGAGACGGGCTCAACGTTCGCGCCCTCGCTCAGCGAGTTGATCGGCAATCAGTTTATTTGCGCCAATCCTCCGATTCATGCTCCCGTGAGACGAGTGCTGGCCCCCCACCTGATGCCGAAGTCGGTGGCGCTACTCGAGCCGATAGCGGCGCGGATTGCCGAGGGAATCGCTGCCGAACTCTCCGAACAAGACGAATTCGACTTTTGCGAACATTTCGCAGCGAAGCTTGCTGCTCGCTTCTTCGGTGAGTTCCTAGGCATGACGGCCGAGGAGAAAATCGCCGTCGCCAGGCATATCCACGATCTTGCCCCCATGTTCTTGCGCGACAAGAATGCGGCGGAGCTTTTGGCGGCAGACCGTGCATCGCGCAACTTTACTGATCTCATCACCTTCGCGGTCGATCGCAAGTTGTCCAGTCGCCAGCCCTCTCTTTTCCACGGCATGGCCGCTGAGTTGGCTGCGATCACGTTGCCGAGCGCACCGGAAAGCGATGGCCTTGTGCCTAAGAGTTTGGGACTGTTGATAGCTGCTAACATGATGGATGCCTTTCATACCTCGGGCGTGGCGGCGAGCGCCTCCGCATTTATGCTGCTCATGCACCCGGCGTGTCTCGACAAAGTCCGGTCCGACAACACTCTGATTCGGCCGGCGGTTCACGAGGCGCTACGGCTCCTATCGCCGCTGACTGTCACCCTCAAGATCGCCCGGCAAGAATTGGAGTTCGGCGGGGTCCACATTCCGATAAACACACCGGTGGTGATGCTTTGGGCGGTGGGCAACCGTGATCCCAGCGTGTTTGCGGACCCGGACCGATACATCATGGAGCGCAACCACGGCTTCGAGTCCACCTTTGGCGGCGGCGTACACATCTGTCCGGGCCGCTATGTGGCCGATATGATTTCTCAAGTAGCCCTGCGAGAGGTCCTCAAGCATCCGTGGCAGCTGAACCAAGAAACACTGCCCCCGTCGTTCATCGACCGTTCGATCTTAAGCCAACTGCGTTCGCTGAAAATTAGAGGCCGCGTTCGCGTGCATTAGGCGTCAATCTTATCGACCGCCGTCCCCCGGGCATCTCGCGTCGCGGTCACGCAAATCTCACGCACTATCCATCGCGCTTGTCCGACCGAAGAGCCAAGTATTTGATTTTGATGGTGGTGAGAGAGGGACTCGAACCCTCGACCTCGGCATTATGAGTGCCACGCTCTAACCAGCTGAGCTACCTCACCACGAAAGAGCCGCGGATTGTGTGGAGCCAGGCGATGCCTGTCAAGCCGAACTTGGGGTGGACGCTCATAAAATCAAAGGCTTAGGCCGATAGCGGCCGAATTAACAACCCTCTAGGACTGAGGTTTCGCGTGGCCCGGCGGCGGCCCGGCCGGAAATGGCCTCTCCGGCAGACCATTGGTGTTCTGAAAAGCCTGAATCAGCCAATGCCCTGACGTCTTCTGCAGCACCTGACTCTGAATTCCTTGCTTCGGTTCCGGCATGCCGGGTGGAGT
>Ga0193709_1000704_pt1 | contig 10929 bp, 9 predicted proteins | sample H3c2metaG_FD_160571 | JGI IMG/M metagenome (GOLD analysis project Ga0193709, IMG submission 160571) | Soil microbial communities from a riparian zone of the East river system, Colorado, United States - H3c2 | ecosystem: Environmental > Terrestrial > Soil > Riparian zone | place: USA: East River... | reverse complement strand
GAGATTGTGCAGCAATGACGAGGGCACGCCGGTCGGCGAGGCGGTGAGGTAGATCGCAGTGCCTTGGACGCGGTGGACCGACTTGCCGACCGATTTGACGAACACCGGGACGGGCAGCGAGCCTTCGGCCAGTTTCTCGTGGATCAAGGCGCGGCCCCTTGCCCAGGTGGTGAGCAAGGTGAAGGCGAGCACGCCGATCAAGAGCGGGAACCAGCCGCCGTCGAGGAACTTGGTCAGGTTCGACGCGAAATAAGCGCCGTCGACGATCGCGAACAGGCCGACGACCAAGGTGACCACCAGCGGCGGCCATTTCCATAAGCGCCGGGCAAGGACCGACAGCATCACGGTGGTGATGAACATCGTGCCGGTGACCGCGATGCCGTAGGCCGAAGCGAGGTTGGTCGAGTTCTGGAACGTGAAGATCAACAGGAGGACCGCCAGCAGCAACGTCCAATTGATGATCGGGACGTAGATCTGGCCCTGCGCTTTGTGGCTGGTGTGCATGACGCGCAGGCGCGGCAGCAGGCCGAGCTGGATCGCCTGATGGCAGACCGAGAAGGCGCCGGTGATGACCGCCTGGCTGGCGATGATGGTCGCGACCGTGGCGAGGATGACCAAGGGCATCCGCCACGCTTCGGATGCGAGCAGGTAGAAGGGGTTCATGGCTGCCGTGCTGGCCCGCAGCATCAGCGCGCCCTGGCCAAGGTAATTGATCATCAGCGCGGGGAACACGACCGCGAGCCACGCGATGCGGATCGGGTTGCGGCCGAAATGGCCCATGTCGGCGTAAAGCGTCTCGGCGCCGGTCACGGCGAGAACGATCGAGCCCAATGCAAGGAAGGCAAGGGTCGGTTCGGCGATTAGGAAACGCGCGCCCCATACGGGCAACAGGGCCCGCAGAATCTCGGGATTTTGCGCGATTGAGAGCGCGCCGAGCACGACGATCACGGCGAAATAGAGCAGCATGATCGGGCCGAATACCGCGCCGACTTTCTCCGTCCCGCGCGACTGAATCGCGAACAAGCCGATGAGGATGACAACCGAGACCGGGATGACATATTGGGCGAAGCCCGAGTTGATCACTTCGAGCCCTTCGACCGCCGACAGCACCGAGATCGCGGGCGTGATCATCGCGTCGCCGACGAACAAGGCGGTAGCGAAAATGCCGAGCATGGTCAGCCCGACGCTCCACCTGCGCGAGCCTTCGGTGCGCGAGATGAGCGCGAGCAGCGACAGGCTGCCGCCCTCGCCCTTATTGTCGGCGCGCATCATGATGACAACGTATTTGAGCGTGACGACCAGCACCATCGTCCAGAAGACGATGCTGATCACCCCGAAGATGTGCAGCGGATCGGGGTTCAAGGGATGGTGGCCGACGAAACTTTCCTTGAGCGCGTAGAGCGGGCTGGTGCCGATGTCGCCGAAGACCACGCCGATCGACCCCAGGGAGAGCAGCAACGTCCTCCGCTTCGAAGGGGCCGGGCCGGCGTGCAGGGGCGCGAGGGCCGGCGCGGATGCGTTCACTCAAAATCTCCGGTGGGGCGCTGGCCCATAGGCGCCGTATAGGGCGAGTCAAAACAATAGTCCGCTTTCTAGCGGGAAAAGGGCGCAAACCCGCGCTGCCGAAGATCGTGCTCGCCCCATCGCGACGGGCATGCGCGCGCGGCGCATAAAGATTCCATGTGGAAATGCGGGGGCAGCCGTTAAAAATCGGCGTGCAATCCGCCCTTCGCCCCTCGACGAACCGGCCAACCGAACCCATTTACCCGTCCATGCCCACGGATCGCCAAGCCAATTTCGCGCAGCAGCCGCCAAATTCGGCCTGGGCGTTGCTGCGTCCGTGGGTCGCGACTCTGGCGATGGTCGCCGCGTCGACGATCGCCGGGCACTGGATGGCGGCGCGCTGGGGAACCGCTGCGGTCGACATGCTGTTCCTGCCGGCGGTGCTTGCGGCGGCTTACCTATATGGCCTCGGCCCGGGCTTTGCCGCCGCGCTCGGCTCGGCGCTGGCCTATAATTTCTTCTTCACCGAGCCCATACACACATTCCGCATCGACCGCCCTGCCGACATCCTCACCGTGGCCATCCTGTTCCTGGTCGCGCTGGTGACCAGCCAGCTCGCCGCGCGAATGCGTGAGCGGGCCCGCGTCGCCGACGCCCTTGCGGCGCGCAATTCCACTATCGCCGGACTGGCGAGGCGGCTGCTCAGCTGCTCCAGCGATGCGGAAATCGGCGCCGTTGCCACCCACGAGCTCGCATTGCTGTTCGAAACCAACGCGGCGCTGCTCAGCGGCCGGCCCAAGCCGGAAGTGATTGCCGCCGAGCCCGCCGATGCCCTGCTCACGCCGAGCGACATCGCCGCCGCGGCCCTGGTGCTCGAAACCGGCGAACCGGCCGGGCGTCGTACGGCCAGCGTTGATCCGGCTGAGTGGCAGTTCCATCCGGTCAACTCCAGCACGACGGTCCTCGCCGCGATGGGCCTGGCCCGCGACGATGGCGCGCAGCCGGTGCCCGAAGAACATCTGCCATTGCTCAACAATTTGCTCGACCAGGTCGCGCTGGCGCTCGAGCGGACCCGGCTGGAAGCCGAAACGCGCGGCATCACCAAACCCGGCCTGGCGGAGAGCGCTCGCTGAATTTGACGTTTGAGGGCTCGGCGCGGTTCGTTGAGCGTCCGGACCCGGCCGGCAAGCGGATGCGTTACCACGCCCATGTCACTCACTTCATTTCTCGGGATGATTTCGCGCGACATCGCGATCGATCTCGGCACCGCCAACACCGTGGTCTATTTGCAAGGGCGCGGCATCGTCCTCAACGAGCCCTCGGTGGTGGCGATGGAGGTCGCCAATGGCGTCCGCCGCGTCCGCGCGGTCGGCAACGACGCCAAGCTGATGATGGGCAAGACGCCGGACTACATCAAAACCATCCGTCCGCTGCGCAGCGGCGTCATCGCCGACCTCCAGGTCGCCGAAGAAATGATCAAGCATTTCGTCCAGAAAGCGCTGGGCGCCCGCAGCCGCTTCGCGCGCCGTCCGGGGATCGTCATATGCGTGCCCTCGGGCTCGACCTCGGTCGAGCGCCGCGCGATCCGCGACGCGGTGACCAACGCCGGGGCCGGCCGCGTGTCGCTTATCGACGAACCGATGGCCGCCGCGATCGGCGCCGGTCTGCCGGTAACCGAGCCGATCGGTTCGATGGTCGTCGACATTGGCGGCGGCACCACCGAAGTTGGCGTCATCTCGCTCCGCGGCCTCGCCTACAGCCAATCCGCCCGCGTCGGCGGCGACCGGATGGACGAGGCGATCTCCTCCTATGTGCGCCGCAACTATAATTTGCTGATCGGCGAAGCGACCGCAGAGAGGGTCAAGAAGGAGATCGGCACCGCCAAGGCTCCCATCACCGGCAATGGCCTCGTCGCCTACGTCCGGGGCCGCGACACGGCCAAGGGCGTGCCGAGCGAAATCACCCTCAACCAGTCCGAGATCGCCGAAGCGCTGAGCGAGCCCGTCGCCCGCATCGTCCACGTTGTCAGGGAGGCGCTCGAGCACACCCAGCCCGAAATCGCCGCCGACGTCATCGACGAAGGCATCACCATGACCGGCGGCGGCTCCCTCCTCCGCGAAATTGCCACCGTCCTGGCCGACGAAACCGGCTTGCTGGTAAGGGTCGCGGAAGACCCGCTGAACTGCGTCGCGCTTGGCGCGGGCCGAACGATCGAGGACCCGGATTACCAAGGCGCGCTGAGTCCGGTTTGATCGCCGCCGGCCACGTCAGAATAGCGTTGTCAGCCCGTAAAAGAGCGCCCCGACCGCGGCCGATGCCGGAATGGTGATCACCCAGGCGATCATCACATTCCCCGCCACGCCCCACCTGACCGCCGACGCGCGCCGCGCGGTGCCCGCGCCAATGATGCAGCCGGTGATGGTGTGGGTCGTCGACACCGGTATGCCCAGCAGCGATGCGCCGAACACCATGATCGACCCGCCGAGCGAAGCGCTGAAGCCCTGGTGGTGCGACAATTTGGTGATGCGCGAGCCCATCGTCTCGATAATCCGCCAGCCGCCAGTCAGCGTGCCCAATGCGATCGCGATGTAGCAGCTGATCGCGACCCAATGCGGCACCTCGAATTCGCCGCTGAGGCGGCCGGTCGAGTAAAGCAGGACAGTGATGATTCCCATCGTCTTCTGCGCGTCGTTGAGGCCGTGGCTAAGCGAATATGTCGCCGACGAGACAAGATGCAGCCCGCTGAAGCTGCGCTCGGCATTGCGCGCACTGGCCCGGCTGAGCAGCCAGCTCGAAACCAGCATGATCAACATCGACAGGAACATGCCCAATGTCGGCGACAGCACGATCGCAATCAGCGTCTTGTTGAGCCCGGTCCATTGCACCCCGGTCAACCCGGCATGCGCCACGCCCGCCCCGACCAGGCCACCGATCAGCGCATGGCTCGACGACGACGGAATCCCTTTGAGCCAGGTGACGACATTCCAGAACATCGCCCCGATCAGCGCCCCGAACACCACCGCCGGAGTCACCAGATCCTTGTCGATCAGGCCCTTGCCAATTGTCTCGGCGACCTTGTGCAGGCTCGGAAACATCACCGACAGGAAATAGGCCGCGAAGTTGAAGAATGCCGCGAAGGCCACCGCCTGGACCGGCCCCAGCAACCGCGTCGCGACCACCGTCGCGATCGAATTGGCGGCGTCGTGCAGGCCGTTCAGAAAATCGAACGCCAGGGCAATGACGATCAGGCCGATCAGCAGCGGCAGGGCGAGCTCGTGCATCGGCCGTCAGCTGTGGTCGATGACGATGCTGTCGATCTCGTGCGCGACATCCTCGAACGCGTCGACGATCCGCTCGAGATGCTTGTAGATTTCGCGCGCGACGATGAACTTCATCGCGTCTCCGCCGCCGTGACGCTCGAAATTCTTCTTGAGGCCGACCGAGTGAATTTCGTCGGCATGGCCTTCCATCCGGACCAGCCGTTCGGTCAGCTCGTGCAGCCGCGATCCATTGCGGGAAACGTCGCGCAGCAACGGCATCGCCTCGCCGCACAATCGCGCAGCGTCGACGATAATCGCGGTCATGTCCTTCATCTCGGAATCGAACACTTCGACTTCGTAGAGGTCGATCGCGCCGGCGGCGGCATGCATCTCGTCGATCGCGTCGTCCATCGCCCCGATCAGCCCGGTAATCGCGCTGCGGTCGAACGGGGTCAGGAAGGTGCGGCGAACGGTGTGCAGCACCTCGCGGAAGATATCGTCGGCGTCGTTCTCGCGCTCGGTGATCTCGCGAATATGGTCCTTGATCGAGGGGCCGCCCTGGACCAGCCGGCCCATCGCATCGGCGGCGGCCACCAGCGTCTTGGCATGGGCTTCGAACAATTCGAAGAAATTGCCGGTTTTGGGCAGCAGGCGTTGGAACCAGGCGAACATCGGACCTACCCTCGATTTTTTGGCTACGGCATGGAGCATGCCGGTGCGGCGCGCGGCGATTTTGAATTCGGATGGCCCGAACGACCGGATGAGGTCGCTAAGGTCAGGTTCTTCGACGGCATTGGCGGCTTCGGCCAGCGTGAACCATTTGCGCTGCCGCTGGCCGCTTTCCTTCCACTCGGTCAGCTCGTTGTTGACCGCCAGCGGGAAGACGTCGACGTCGATCATCAACGAAGCGCCGTTGCGCCGCCGCTTGCGATAGCGATACGACCCCAGCGGCGTCGGGCACACCGCGCCGAGCACCCCGGCCTCCTCTTCGGCCTCCTGCGCGGCGGCGGCATGCGGGTCCAGCCCGACACCCATATTGCCCTTGGGGATGACCCAGCGCTTGGTTTCACGCGACGTCACCAGCAAGATACTTACCGGCGCATCGACCGCGCTGCCTTCGTTGCGGTACGGCAAAGCCGCGATCTGACGAATGACAATTACCCCCGGATCACGCGCCAAGCCCGGCGCGAAGCGTGACAGTTTGATGACAGGATTTTCAGGCCGCGCAACCCGAAAGCGCCCGCCTCCCCTCATAAGCCCAACTGATTGTCTTCACCCGGGTTTCGATTGGACCTTGCCCGCGCGTCGCGCGATCATCGCCGCATGGAAAATCCCGCCCATTGCGAGCCCCTGACGCCGCTCGATCCCTTGCGGATCAGCCAGGCGATCACGGACGCTTACGACAACCGTCGCATCGCATCGGTCAACGACCATGAAATCCGCATGAGCGTCATGACCACCGGCTTCCCCTGGCACCGCCATCCCACATCCGACGAGAGTTTCTATGGCATCGACGGCGACCTGATCATCGAATTCGCCCACCACCAGGTTGTGCTGAAACCCGGCGAGTTCCTCACCGTCCCGCGCGGCGTCCTCCACCGCACGCGGCCTGCCGGGGAGCGTTCGGTGAATTTGACGTTCGAGAGGCTTGGTGCGGAAACGGTTTTTGAGTGAGGTAATGGGGGCGGAACGGCGCACGTACGTGATAGGTGGAAAACGGACACTGGCAACACAGGCCCGCAACAAACGAGTGCGGAAACGGACCGGGGTCCGAGGCCCCCGGCCCGCTCCTGGGCTAACATGGGTTCCAACAATGGCCCCGGCTATGCCTCCCCAGCCGAGATCACCGGCGCATAAGGCGTTTGAGCATGCGATCAATGAGACTACCTGCCGGATTGGGCGTGCCGGGCTTGGTAAGTGGACGCTGAAGGCTCAGACCATGAGCCAAGGCGGTGACGCATCTCGCCAAATCTTCCGGGTCCATCGGAAGAGGTACCGACGCCGCATCGAAATAGCGCTTGAGAATCCGCCCAATAGTATGAATCTGCTGCTCTTGCAGGGCATAGTATCGTGCCGCGAAGGCCGGACTCCGACGGGCTTGCAGCTGAAGCTCGGTCACCAGCAGTGGACAATCGGTCTCCGTGTCCATCGTCTCCAGCCAGTTCGTCACCGCGGCAAAGAGCTCGTCCGGACTTAGGTCGAGGATGCGTTCCAATGCTGCTCTGTCTCGCTCCATGTATGCGCGCAACAACTCCAGGAAGACCGCTTCCTTGTTTTCGAAGTTGGAATAAATCGCACCCTTCGAATAGCCCGCTTCGGCCGTGATCAGATCAATCGAAGCCCCGCTAAAACCGTAGCGATCAATAACCCGAGCGGCGGCAGCGAGTAGCCGCTCTCGAGTGAGCGCCTGCTGTTGCGCGCGGGTTGAACGTAATTTTTTCACAAGCTTGCCTCAAGAAATCGGCTGACGATGCCCGCAAAAATTCCACATACCAATTGCATTTCTCATATCATTCGGTATCTCAAGCTACGACTTCATTGTGGAGTGGAATGATGGGCGACCATGCCAGTATCTCCTTCCAACTGAATCGCCGCGAGGCCATCCAGTCAGTTGGTGCGTCCACCGCTCTCGCTGCCTCCGGCGCCGTTGGCTTGGCTCGCCAGGCACATGCCGCGCCGACATCGACAACATCGCAACGCAAGGGGAAAGGCTTTTGGCCTCGCGGCGCTCGCCTGGCCGTAAGCCTTTCGCTCATGTTCGAGGCCGGCGGACAGCCAATCTCCGGTGCGGGAGGGGTCATTCCGGATCCCATTCTGCAGGGTCTTCCCGATCTGCCCACGAACGCCTTTTTTCAATACGGAATCGATGAGGGTATCCCCCGGCTTCTTGATCTGTTCGACAAACATCGCCTGAAGGTCTCATCCTTCATGATCGGGAAGGCCGTCGAAAAGAGGCCGGACCTCGCGCGTGAGATCGTACGCCGCGGACACGAAGCGGCCGCGCATGGGCGGACGTGGGAAAACAGCTACGCCATGGACGCCGACGCCGAACGCCGCTTCATCTCGGATTGTGTCGAAAGCATCGTGAAGGCAACCGGCCAACATCCTGTCGGGTGGAATGCCTACTGGATGCGCAACTCGCCGAGGACGTTGGACATCCTCCAAGAACTCGGTTTCATCTACCACATCGACGATCCAAGCCGTGATGAGCCGTTCATCGTCCCGCTGAAAGGGGGGGACTTTGTTACCGTCCCCTACACTTTCCACATGAATGACATTGTTTCGTTTCCCTTCGATGGCTGGAATCCCGCAGCTTATGAGCAAGCGCTGCGGGATGAGTTCGACCAACTTTACGAGGAAGGCCGAGATCGCCGCCGGATGATGGTCGTCAGTCTTCACGACCGCATCTCGGGTCATGCCAATCGCGTGCGAAGTCTGGATCGATTCCTGACCTATGCGCGCTCGAAATCCGGAGTGTGGTTCGCCCGGAAGGACGAGATCGCACAATGGGCACTAAGCAACCGCAGCAGCACACCGGTTGTGACGCGCGGCGCACCCACGATCACCGGACTGCCGGGTTCGGCCGCGTAGCGCGATGAGCCCAAGGCCAAAGCAGTTCTGAGCACGATTCATCTGAGGACAACAGCGATGGCTATTGACGAATATGGGCGTTGGCTTGGCCGCGTAGCCGTGGTCGTCGCAGTCATCATGATCGTTTGGGGCGCAACCGTCATTTTTAGCCAACCTGTCACCGGCTGGTTTGCTGCCTCTGCCACGATTTCGATGACACTGTTGTTCATATCGGTTCTTTGGCAGTTGCGCGGCACCTTCACCTCTATCGCGGCATCGGCGTTGGCAACGGCTGTCGTATCGCGCTTGTTCGGCATTCTGAATTTGGACCCTCCCAGCAGTCTTGCCGGACTGAAGCCGGATGATCTCGACCTGCTTGTCGCGACAGGCCCGGGTGTACCGGGATTCACGTTCCTGGGCTGGTTTCTGGGCGCTTTGTTATTTGTGCAATTCATCCTGCGCGCCGCATCTGCCGCGGCATCGGCGGAGTCGCGGGACACGTCGCTCAATGCTTCATCGCTGACATTTATCCGAGTGTATGTCGGCTTGATGTTCACGCCCCATTTCGCCAGCCACATCCTCGGCGGACCCTTTCAGTTCAAGATTTACACGCTGTATTTCGCGAGCCTGGGCCTGCCCATGCCCGCGATGCAAGTATTGCTCGCCGGCTCGGTCGAGCTGATATCCGCAATTGGCCTTGTGTTGGGCCTTTTCACGCGTCCCGTGGCGTTGCTGGCATCGGTCTACTTGTTGATGTCGATGTTGTGGGGCGGCCATTTTCACATCGGCTATGTGTGGGCGCTTCCCGGAGGAGGCTACGAGTTCGGCCTATTTTGGGCGGTAATTGTTGCCGTGTTTGCCGTCTTGGGCGGCGGACACAATTCAGTAGATAGCAAGCTGTGGCAGAGCGAACCGGCGCGGCGTTTATTGCCCGGAATCATACGAAGGTTCCTGGTGAGCTAGATGTTCGATCATCCGGCGGCGGCCAACGTCCGCAATAGGTCGTTGACGGACAGAGAAATTCCTGTCCTACACGTCAAAAATATGTTCCATATAGGTTCGTGATAAACGACTCGATCAAAACCAGCCTAGGCTCCGACATCGTCGACCCATTCGCCCGCCGCCGGGTTGTTACCCTCGATGTCACCCTGGCCGCGCGCTTTGGTGCCACGTCGCCGGTGGCGAAAGTGACGGATTATGCCGAAGTTGATGATCCCCCGTTCGAGGGGGTCAAAGGTAACACCGAAGGTAATGACCCCCCGTTTGGCACCCCATCGGGGTGAATTGTTCACCCCCCTGCTGACTCTCGCGGCGGCGCTTGGGATTAGGCGGACAACGGCCGCCACGCGGCCGATTCTCACTTCCGGCGGGGGTAGTCATGGCGAATGAAGCGGCGAAGATTTTGAAGCTGATCAAGGATTCGGAGATCGAGTGGGTCGACCTCCGCTTCACCGATCCCAAGGGCAAGTGGCAGCATCTGTCGATGGTCGCGTCGGTGATCGACGAGGACATGCTGACCGACGGCTTCATGTTCGACGGCTCGTCGATCGAAGGCTGGAAGGCGATCAACGAGAGCGATATGATCCTCATGCCCGATCTCGGCGCGACCTACATCGACCCCTTCTCCGCCACGCCGATGCTGATCCTGGTGTGCAACATCGTCGAGCCGTCGACCGGCGAGCTGTACGGCCGCGACCCGCGGTCGACCGCCATGCGGGCGGAAGCCTACCTCAAGGCGTCGGGAATAGGCGACACCGTGTTCGTCGGCCCCGAAGCCGAATTCTTCATGTTCGACGACGTCCGCTTCGAGGACACCTACGCGGCCTCGGGCTATCGCATCGACGATATCGAATTGCCGACCAATTCGGGCCGCGAATATGACGGCGGCAACCTCGGCCACCGGCCGCGTGCCAAGGGCGGCTATTTCCCCGTCGCGCCGGTCGACAGCGCGGTCGACATCCGTTCCGAGATGGTTTCGACCATGCTCGAAATGGGGCTGCCGTGCGACAAGCACCACCATGAGGTCGCCGCCTCGCAGCATGAGCTCGGCCTGACCTACGGCACCCTCGTCCAGACCGCCGACCGCATGCAGGTCTATAAATATGTCGTCCACATGGTCGCCAACGCCTACGGCAAGACCGCGACCTTCATGCCCAAGCCGATCGCCAAGGATAATGGCTCGGGCATGCACACCCACATGTCGATCTGGGCCAAGGACAAGCCTTTGTTCGCCGGCAGCGGCTACGCGGGCCTCAGCGACATGGCGCTCTATTACATCGGCGGGGTGATCAAGCATGCGCGAGCGCTCAACGCCTTCACCAACCCGACCACCAATAGCTACAAGCGCCTCGTCCCCGGCTTCGAAGCGCCGGTGCTTCTGGCTTACTCGAGCCGCAACCGCTCGGCCTCGTGCCGCATTCCTTATGGCGCGGGTGAGAAAGCCAAGCGCGTCGAATTCCGCTTCCCCGACGCGCTCGCCAATCCCTATCTCGCTTACTCCGCATTGCTGATGGCCGGGCTCGACGGCATCCAGAACCGCCTCCACCCCGGCGATGCGATGGACAAGAACCTCTACGACCTCCCGCCGCAGGAACTG
>Ga0193709_1000703_pt1 | contig 10931 bp, 10 predicted proteins | sample H3c2metaG_FD_160571 | JGI IMG/M metagenome (GOLD analysis project Ga0193709, IMG submission 160571) | Soil microbial communities from a riparian zone of the East river system, Colorado, United States - H3c2 | ecosystem: Environmental > Terrestrial > Soil > Riparian zone | place: USA: East River... | reverse complement strand
TCGGCGGCGCGCTTCATGCGGGCTCCTCGCTCTGGCGCTTGCCCCGGATGCGTTCGCGAATATTCGCCAGCCCATCGCGCACTCCGCGCCGCACCAGCACGAAGAACAGGGGGATGAAGAAGACCGCAAGAAGGGTCGCGGTCAGCATCCCGCCGATCACCGCAGTGCCGATCGCGATCCGGCTGTTGGCACCCGCGCCGGTCGAAATTGCAAGCGGCATCACTCCGAAAATGAAGGCGAAGCTGGTCATCAGGATCGGCCGCAAGCGGATTCGCGCGGCCTCGATCGCGGCATCGATGACCCTTTTGCCTTCCTTCTCGGCGCGTTCGGCGAATTCGACCATCAGGATCGCGTTCTTGGCGGCAAGGCCCATGGTGGTGATCAGGCCGACCTGGAGATAGACATCGTTCTGGAGGCCGCGCAGCGTGACGGCGAAGACGGCGCCGACCAGGCCGAGCGGGATGACCAGCAGCACCGCGACCGGGATCGACCAGCTCTCGTAGAGTGCGGCCAGGCACAGGAAGACGACGATCAGCGCGATGCCATAGAGGATCGGCGCCTGGCCCGAGGACAGCAGTTGCTGGAAGGATTGTCCCGACCAGGCAACGGAGACTCCGGGGAATTGCGACGCCAATTTGGTGATCTCGTTCATCGACTGGCCCGAGCTTTGGCCGGGCGCCGGAGCGCCCTGATATTCATAGGCCGGGATCCCGTTGAAACGATAGAGCGTGACGGGCGCGATGCTCCATCCGGTCTCGGCGAAGGCGGCGAAGGATACCATCCCACCGGTGTTGTTGCGGACCGACCATTGGTTGATGTCCGACGGCTCCGAGCGGAAGGGCGCATCGCCCTGGACGAACACGCGCTTGACCCGGCCGCGGTCGATGAAATCGTTGATGTAATTGCCGCCCCAGGCGGCTGAGAGCGTCGCGTTGACGTCGGACGGATTGACTCCGAGCGAGGCTAGGGTCGGCTGGTCGACGTTCACCTTCAGCGTCGGCGTATCGGGCAATTGGCTGAGCCGGACCTGAGACAGGTTCGGATCGGCATTTGCCGCCTTCTGCAATTTGTCCCGGACTGCCGCAAAATCGGTTTGGGACATGCCACTGGTATTCTGCAACTCCATCGTGAAGCCGCTTGCCTGCCCGAGACCCCGGATGGACGGCGGAATGAGCACGAACACCTGCGCATCGCGAAACCCGCGGAATGCGGCGGAGGCTCGCTGGACGATCGCATCGGCGCTGTTCTGGCTTCCCGGGCGCTTGCTGTAGTCGGCAAGGCTGATGAACGCCTGGCCGGTGTTCTGCCCGCTGAGGCCCTGGCCACCGCCGGCCACGGTGAAATATTGGGCGACATTCTTTTTCTCGGGGCCATTGAGGAAGTAGTCTTCGATTGCGCGTTGGACTTGCGTCGTCCGGCCGAGCGTCGCTCCCGGCGGCAAGCGGTACTGAACCGTGACCGCGCCCTGGTCCTCGGTCGGAATGAAGCCGGTCGGCAGACGTACGAACAGCAGGACAAGCAGGAGGCAGACGCCGGCGTAAATGCCAAGGAACAGCCATTTGCGGTCGACAACGCGGCTGACGTTGCCGACATACCAATGGATGAGGCGCTGGAACCCATCGTTGAACTTGGTTCGCCCGGTCTCGATCGCACGGCCGACAGCCGGCAGGCGCCGTCCGAGCCACGTCTCGTCGACGCCCGCATGCTTGCGCCTGAGCACGTGGGCGGCAAGCGACGGGCTGAGTGTCAGCGCAATGAACACCGACAGAGCCATCGCCGACACGATCGTCGCAGAAAACTGGCGGTAAATGACGCCGGTCGAGCCACCGAAGAACATCATCGGCAGGAATACCGCGGACAACACTAATGCGATCGCGATAAGCGCCATCTGGATCTGGCTCATCGACAATATGGTCGCGTCGCGCACCGACAGCTCCGGCTGCTCCTCGAGGATGCGTTCGACATTCTCGACCACGACGATCGCATCATCGACCAGCAGACCCACGGCCAACACCAGCCCGAATAGAGTCATGGTATTGATCGAGAAGCCGAACCAGCCGAGCACCCCGAACGTGCCGAGCAGGACGACCGGGATTGCGACCGCGGGAATAATCGTCGTGCGCCAGCTCTGCAGGAAGGCGAACATCACGAGGATGACGAGGAACATCGCCTCGATCAGGGTCTTCACCACCTCGTTGATAGACAGCTTGATGAAATTCGTGGTGTCGTAGGCGAAGTCATATTGATAACCCAGCGGCATTTGGTTCGCGAGCTGCGCGACCGTGGCCTTGATCAAATCCGCGGTCTTGAGCGCATCGGCGCCCGGCGACAGATTGATCGCCATGCCGGCGCCGGGATGACCGTTGACCCGGGCCACGGTCGAGTAATTCTCCGCGCCCAGCTCGACGCGGGCGACATCGGAGAACAGCACGCGCGCCCCTGAGGGGTCGTTCTTGACGATGATGTTGCGGAATTGCTCGGGCGTTTGCAGCCGCGACTGGGCGGTCACGATGGCATCGAGCATCTGGGTGTCCGGCTGCGGAACGCCGCCGACCTCGCCGGCCGCGACCTGTGTGTTCTGCGCTTGGAGCGCCGCGATCACGTCGGACGGCATCAAGGAAAAGGAGCGCAACTTGGCAGGGTCGAGCCAGATGCGCATCGCATATTGCGAGCCGAACACGTTGACGTTGCCGACACCGTTCAGGCGGCCGATTTGGTATTGAAGATTGCTCACCATCCAGTCGCCGACATCGACGTTGGTGCTTCGGTCAGTCGTGTCGGCGACGCCGATGATCATCAGCAGGTCGGGGTTGGACTTGGTGACGCGGACGCCTTGCTGCTGCACCTGTTGCGGCAGGCGCGAGATCGCCGCCTGGATCGCGTTCTGCACCTGGACCTGAGCGATGTCCGGATCGACGCCTTTCTGGAACACGGCGTTGATCGTCACGGAACCGCTCGAGCTCGACGACGAGCTGAAATAAAGCATGCCGTCGAGGCCGGTGAGCTGCTGTTCGAGGATTTGGGTGACGCTGTTCTGAAGCGTATCGGCCGACGCGCCGGGATAGGTCGCGTTGATGTTGACCTGTGGCGGAGCGACGTCCGGATATTGGGCGATCGGAAGCTGGGTAATGGATCCGATTCCGACCAGCATGATGATGATCGCAATCACCCAGGCGAAAATCGGGCGATCGATGAAGATCTTCGACATGCCTAGGGCTTGGCTGTCTTGGCAGCCCCAGGCGGCGGCGCCTGAATGCGCTGCGGCGCGCTCTGCGGCACCGGCTTGACCGGCGCGTTGGGCGTCAGGTTCGCCGTGCCCTGAGTGATCACTTTGTCGCCCGCCGCGAGCCCTTGGGTGACGACCCAGTAGGCGCCCTGGGTGCGGTCCGCGACGACCGTCCGCTGGATCGCCTTGTTTCCTGGACCGACGATCCACACCGTCGCATTACCCTTCGGGTCGCGCGACACCGCCTGCTGCGGAACGAGGAAGGCCGAAGTATTGACGGCTTGGGCGAACCGCGCGGTCACGAACATGCCCGGAAGCAGGATTGCCTGCGGATTGGGGAAGCGCGCGCGGACGGTGACCGTGCCGGTGGCCTGGTCGACCATGACCTCGCTGAACTCAACCGTGCCGGTGAAGCCGTAATCCGAGCCGTCGGGCAGCAGGAGGCGCACCTGCGCGGTGGTGGGGATCGCGCCGCCGCGGCTCAGCGCCTGCCTGAGCGCGAGGAGGTCGCTCGCCGCCTGCTGGATGTCGACATAGATTGGGTCGAGCCGGGTGATTGTCGCTAGCGCGGTGGCCTGGCCGGCGGTGACCAGCGCACCCTTGGTGAAGTTCGAAAGGCCGATGCGGCCGGTGATCGGGGCCGGGACCCGGGTCCAGTCCAGGTTGATCTGCGCCGTTTTCAATAGCGCCGCGTTTAGCGCGATCGCGGCCTCCGCCTGCCGCGCCAGGGCAACGGCATTGGTATAGTCCTGCTTGGCGACCGCTTCGATTGCGACCAGCGGCTTGGAGCGGTCGGCGAGCGAGCGGGCCGCCACGGCGTTGGCCCTCGCGCTTTGCAGGCTCGCCAAAGCCTGGGCGGCCTGCGCCCGATAGGTGCTGGGATCGATCTGGTAGAGCGTCTGCCCTTGGCGGACGATCGAGCCTTCGCGAAACAGCTGGCTAAGAATCAAGCCCGAGACCTGCGGCCTGACGTCGGACACCTGAAAGGCGGAAATCCGGCCGGGAAGGTCCTGGACGATCGGTGCGCTGCCCGGCTGAACGACGACATAGCCGACCTTGGTCGGCCCATTCGCGCCACCTGCCGGGGCCTTCTTCGAGCAGCCCGCACCGCCGAGCAGCGCGATCGAAAGGCTCGCCATGACAAGCAGGCGAAGGGGCATCGGAGTCGCAGTCACGTGTCGCCTCTAGGGAAGCGCGCGCCTCCGCTCAATCGCAAACCTGCCCGCTCGCCCCCTGACGCCGGTCGTTTGTCGAAAAGCGATTTTGTAACATTTGCGCGCGTCTCGTGTAATCACGGCGGCGATGAAGACGGTCAAAGACCCCGCAAACGCACTTGCCGATGGCCTCGCCGCGATCCGCCTCCAATATCAGGTGCCAGAGGGCTTTCCGGCCGAGGTGCTCGCGGCGGCGGAGGACGCTGCCAAGCGCGCCCCGACCGATCACGCCGACCGCACCGCGGAGAGCTTCGTCACGCTCGATCCGGCATCCTCGACCGACCTCGACCAAGCGTTCGCCATCGAGGCCAGTGGGAATGACCTTCTGCTCCACTATGCCATCGCCGACGTCACCTGGTTCGTCGACGAAGGCGGCCTCATCGATGCCGAGGCGTGGCGCCGCGGCGCCACGCTCTACCTGCCCGACGGCAAGGCGTCGCTCTATCCGCCGGTGCTTTGTGAGAATGCCGCGAGCCTGCTGCCCGATGGCCCGCGCCCGGCGGTGATCTTCCGTGTGCGGGTCGACGGCGATGGCGATTCCATACTCGACGGCGCCGAGCGGGCGATTATCCGTAGCCGCACCAAGCTGGCTTATGAGACGGTCGCAGACGCCGAACTGCCGCCCGGCTTCGCCGAGCTCGGGCGCCGCATCGCGGCGGCAGAAGCGCGGCGCGGCGCGGCGCGGGTCGATCCGCCCGAGCAGGAGGTCACCCCCCTGGGCGAGGAGCGTTATCAGCTGGCCTTTCGCCCGCGCTTGGCGTCGGAAAGCCGCAACGCCGCTATGTCGCTCGCCGCCAACCTCGCCGTCGCCGAAACCCTGTTTGCCCACAAGACCGGCTTGTTCCGGGTGATGCCGGTGCCCGACGCGCACGCTGTCCAGCGGCTGCGGATGACCGCCAAGGCGCTGGCACTCGACTGGCCCGCCGCGACATCGCTGGCCGATTACGAGCGCACGCTCAGCCATTCCGATCCGGCCCAGGAGGCGATGATGCTCGCCATCCGCCGCGCCGGGCAGGGCGCGTCATACGTGCCGTTCACCGGGGGTCAGGTGCCGTGGCACTCGGCGATGGCCGCGACCTATGCCCACGCCACCGCGCCGCTGCGCCGGCTCGCCGACCGCTATGTCATCATGGCCGCGCTGGCCGTCGCCAACGGCCGTCCGGTTCCCGCGGCGGTCGCCGAGGCATTTGCCAAATTGCCCAAGGTCATGGCCCGCGCCGACGCCCGCGGGTCGCAAATCGAGCGCGCGGTGGTCGACCTTGCCGAAGCGGCCATGCTCAAGGGCCGCGAGGGCGAAGTGTTCGAAGCCGTGGTCACCGACGAGGACGAGCGCGGCGTGCGCATCCAGCTATGCGGGCTTCCGGTCGTCGCCCGCGTCGTTGCTCATCATGTCGAGCCCGGCGACTGGCTCCGCGTTCGGCTCACCGCAGCCGATCCGGTCGGGCGGACGCTGTCGTTTCAGCGGGTTACTTAACCCGCTCGACCTGCTCGAATTCCAATTCGACCGGCGTGGCGCGGCCGAAGATCGAAACGCTGACAGCGCCGTGCTCGCCATGCCCCCGGCATGGCTGCGCGCGCCGCTACGCGTGCAGGGTCTTTATTTGACTCGCTCAACTTGTTCGAATTCTAACTCGACAGGAGTTGCTCGACCGAAAATTGACACGGAGACTTTGACCCTTCCGCGGTCGAAGTCGAGTTCCTCGACGATGCCGTTGAAGCTGGCGAACGGGCCGTCGAGCACCTTGACGTTGTCGCCGATCTCGTAATCGACGCTGATCTTGGTCTTGGGCGCGGCGGCGGCGGCTTCTTCGCGGGTTGAGAGGATGCGCGCGGCCTCGGCTTCGCTGATCGCCTGCGGCTTGCCGTTGGGGCCCAAAAAGCCGGTCACCTTGGGGGTGTTCTTGACCAGATGATAGACGTCGTCGCTAAGCCCGAGCTTGGCGAGCACATAGCCGGGGAAGAATTTGCGGTCGGACGTGACCTTCTTGCCGCGGCGGATCTCGGTGATTTTTTCGGTCGGCACTTCGACCTGCTCGACCAGCGCGTCGAGGCCCTTGCGGTGGGCCTCGGCGAGGATCGAGTCGCGGACCTTGTTCTCGAAGCCCGAGTAAGCGTGAATGATGTACCAGCGGGACATGCGTGTGATTTTCCGATTAGCTGCCGAGCTGCCGAAGCAGGAACTGGACGACCGCCGAGAAGAACGAATCGACCCCGAGGAAGAAGATGCCGAGCAGGCTGGTCATGATCAGCACCATGATCGCGGTGGTGACGGTTTCCTTGCGGCTCGGCCAGACGACTTTCGCCGTTTCGGAGCGGACCTGCCGGATGAATTCGCCTGGGGAAACTTTGGCCACTATGCTCGTGCCTTCAAACAGATAGAAAAAAGAGGTCCGCGGGCGCGCCGCAGGACCTCATGTCCCGCGGGCCTTACCGCGAACCGCGCGCCGTCGCAAGCGCCAGGTCTGGCGCGTGCTCGGAGCCCACGTTGGGCCCTTCGCGTAGCTTCGGGCCTGGCAGGAGTGGAGGGGTTCGAACCCCCGGCCCTCGGTTTTGGAGACCGATGCTCTACCAGCTGAGCTACACTCCTAACGCCGGGATGCGCGAGATAGCGGCGGGGGCGGTGTGGCGCAAGAGGAGGGTGAGGGTGGCAGGCGGTTGGCACGGTTGACGGTGCGGCGCGTTTTTCCGCGGTGCGCCCCCGACCGGGGGGTGTTACCAGTTTCGTGCTCCGACATCGCAATGCTCGCCTGTCTGGGATGGCGGACCGCCGCCTGTCCCCCCGGCCAAGGCGAGCACGCTGGCAGCTATCCTCCAGGTCTTGCGGTCCATCGGGGGCGCTCCTCGATTCAAGCAAATCAGCGCGCTGCCGTACGTGTTGGCGCCGCCGCCACAGGCGTCACTCGCCAGACCGTGTTGCCGGCATCGTCGGCGACCAGCAGCGCGCCGGTGCGATCGATCGCCACGCCGGTCGGACGGCCTTTCGCCTGGCCCCTGGCATTCAGGAAGCCGGTGACGACGTCCTGCGGCGGGCCGCTCGGACGGCCATTCTGGAAGGGCACATAGACCACCTTATAGCCGTTCACCGGATTGCGGTCCCAGCTGCCATGCTCGGCCACGAACAAGCCGTTGCCGTATTGCGGCAGGCTGATGCCACGGCTGAAGGTCATGCCCAGCGGCGCGACGTGGGAACTCAGCGCATAATCGGGCGGGATCGCCTTGGCGACCAGGTCCGGGCGCTGCGGCCGGACGCGGATGTCCACATGCTGCCCGTAATAACTGTAGGGCCAGCCATAAAAAGCGCCTGGGCGGACCGACGTAGCATAGTCGGGCACGAGGTTCGGGCCGATCTCATCGCGCTCGTTGGCGACCGCCCACAATATCTTGGATTGCGGCTCGAATCCGAGGCCCGTGGGATTGCGCAGGCCCGAGGCGAAGACCCGCTTGAAGCCCGTCGCGCGATCGATCTCCCAGATCGCGGCGCGGCCATCTTCGACGTCGATCCCGTTCTCGGTGATATTGCTGTTCGAGCCGACGCCGACATAGAGCTTCGACCCGTCCGGGCTGGCCGTCAGGCTTTTGGTCCAGTGATGGTTGATCGCGCCCGCGGGGAGGTCGGTGACCCTTGTCGGGCGGGCGTTGATCCGTGTCTCGCCCGTCACATAGGGAAAGCGCAGCAGGGCATCGGTGGCGGCCACGTAAAGGTCGTTACCCACCAGCACCACTCCGAACGGCGAGTTCAGGTGATCGATAAAGGTCGTCCGGAGGTCGGGCTGGCCGTCGCCGTTGACGTCGCGCAGCAGAGTGATGCGGTTTCCACCAGGCGCGCCCGATCCTCCGACGTTCTGGTACATACCCATCACATAATCCTTGGGCCGGTTGACCGGAGCATTCGGTCCATTGGATTCGACTACGAGCAAATCGTTGTTCGGCAAGGCGTAAACCAGGCGTGGATGCATGAAGCCGGTCGCCAGGGCCCGCACTTGCAGTCCGGCCGGTACGACGGGGGTCTCGCCCTTTCCCCAGCCAACGGCCTTCGGCACCGACATCGGCGGCATCACATATTGGTGCGGGGCCGGAAGCTGAGGATTGGAGCCGTATTGCGTGCTTGGCGGCGCCGGATCCTGACCACAGGCGGCGAGCGCAAGGAGTCCGGCAAGCGCAGCGCTGCTGCGCAGGGAAATGCGATTCATGTGCGAATTCCTTCCGATGGTGCGGATTGGAAAGGCCGCGCTTCGGCGACGCTCCAGCCGTGCCAGCCAATGACCAGCAAAAGGATGGCCGCGATCGTTGACAGCAGGAGTCCCTGCCAAACCACCGCCGTGTAACCATCGCGGCTGTGAATGAAGGCGTTGAGAATCGAGATCAGGACTGCCGCGCCGAGCACCCCGAAATGCAACCAGCGGATCTGGCGCACCCGTCCCGTCAGGACGTCGAAGAGCAGGGCGATGCCCGCCAATAGTGCCAGAATCAGGCCGCCCGTGAGCAGCCAGATCGAAAAGGTCTCCCACGCCGACAGGAGCGACCGCCAGTAGAGGAGGTCGGTCACCAAGGCGGCGATCAGAAGCGCTGCGCCAGCGCCGACGAAGTGCGGGTGCAGCAGCGGGCGGGGGCGAACTGGGCGCGATGTTTCGGTCATGTCGTGGTCCTCACTGCAACGTCTTGCCTCGAGGGGCGGGTGCGGGGACCGTCCCGGACGAGGTCGAGGGGGGCAACCTTCGGAACGATCCACGCAAGACTATCGATAAAGTTCCGCTTTTTGCGGGGCGGTGGTGGCAACGTGACAAATCGTTCACGTCCACGCGCACCGCGACTTCTCAACGCCAAGCCAAACAGGGAGGAAGCCCGGCTCTCTCGACGACCATCGTTTGGTCGACGCGTCACCCAGGCTTGCAAACAGCGCATCCCTTCGCTGGGGTCCCTGATGGGGCAGTGCAGCCGCGGCAGCGAACGCGCATTCCAGCCAAGGCCTGACCCCGGCTCCGAGCAAGCGCTCGTATAGAAAGCGGTAGTGGGAAAATGTCTCCAGCCCGCCGCCGCTGAGGTCGAAGACCGACACCGCGATCAACGGAAACAGGAATGAGTCGGCGGCGACGGACTCCGAATCGCGCGGGATCGAGCGACGAATGGCGGGTAGCGCGCGATAGATGTTCCGCTGGATGCCAATGTCGTTTGCCTCGTCCTCGCTCCGCGCCCAACGGCCCATCTTGAGCTCGGGCGCGAAGGCGGCATCGAGTGAACGAGCGATATAATGTTGCGTCTCAACGGCAAATGATCCGAACTCCTGGATCTCCGCGAAGATCAGCGCGCCTTCGCTCAGCTTAATCTGCACGTCCATTGCGGTATCCTCCTATTGGGCGGCGCTCGGGCGCCAACCCGTCGCTTTTGCCACCGTGCGTCTCTCCGTCTGTTGAGCGGGAGATGACGCTTTGGTAAGACGGCCGATCGACCACGCGGGATGAAGGCAGTTCATGTGCCGGCCACGCCGACGGTGGAAAATGCGGCAGGGGCTTTCTCGCTTGGTCGCACTGGCAGGGCGCGCTAATGTGACCAGGCTGTTTCGGCGCGAATGCCGCGTGGCTGTAATGGATGGCGGATATCGGCAAGGATCCAGATGCTGGTCTTCTCGCCGCCGCAATCGCCGGCAATCGCGATGCGTTCGCCGAACTGCTCAAGACACATTACGACCGCATTCACGGCCTGGCGTGGCAGCTGACGGGGTCACGCGCCGACGCTGACGACATCGCGCAGGATGTCTGCTGCACGCTGGTCGAGAAGATCGGGACGTTTCGAGGCGAAGCGAAATTCTCGACCTGGCTGTGCGGGATCGTCTTCAACACCTGCCGCGACCTCAGGCGCAGGCGGCGTTCGCTGAAGGGCTTCGCCGAGAAATTGACCGTGCTGGCGGGCCTGGCCGCTCAGCCGGACGGCCGCGACCTCTATGACGCGATCTGGCTGAAGAGCACGATCGCGCGGATGAAACCGGTCTATCGCGATACGGTCGTGCTCGTCGCCGGGCAGCAGCTTACCCACGCCGAGGCGGGCGAGATTTTGGGCGTCGCGGAGGCGACAATCTCCTGGCGGATGCACGAGGTCCGGCGGATGCTGTCGGCCGATTGAGGCGCCATCTTTAAAAAAATATTTCGATCATCCCCAAGGATCTGCCGGGGAGGTGCGTCCTAGGTATATGCGGGCAATTTTGCGCGCTGTTTGAAGGGAGGGTCGCCATGTCCCGTCAATATCGCGCCATAGGCTCAGCCTTGGCCGTGTTTTTCGTGATTTCCTGCACCAAATCCACCGTCGATGGCGAGCTTTCGCCGCCGCCCGCGGCACAAAAAGCAGTCTCGGAGATTGCCGTGACCGGTACGCGGATTCCGGTGGCCGGTAATTTGACGAAGCGGAGGGCGGACGCCGCCGATTATATCGCAGCATCCCCGGCTCCGCCTGCATCCGTGATGTCGCCTTACATGCCCCTGCCGCAGGTGGCGCCGCCG
>Ga0193709_1000702_pt1 | contig 10952 bp, 8 predicted proteins | sample H3c2metaG_FD_160571 | JGI IMG/M metagenome (GOLD analysis project Ga0193709, IMG submission 160571) | Soil microbial communities from a riparian zone of the East river system, Colorado, United States - H3c2 | ecosystem: Environmental > Terrestrial > Soil > Riparian zone | place: USA: East River... | reverse complement strand
CGGTCATTCTTTCTTCCCGCATCATCCCGGGAAACGAAAAAGCGATTTTCCGCATGCTGGATCACATGTTCCGCCGGCGTGCGCTGGTCTATTACGACAATTCAGCGGGCGTCATTCACGTTTCCGGACACGCCAGCCAGGAAGAACAAAAACTTGTCCTGCAGTTGGTCAAACCGAAATACTTTATTCCGATACACGGCGAATATCGCCATCTGTTCCGCCACGCGGCGCTTGCGCATCAACTCGGAGTCGTCAGTGGCGAAATTTTGCTGGTCGAAGACGGGCAAAACATCGAGTTCACCGAAGACGGCGTCCATCGCCGCGATCCGGTAACCGCGGGCCGCGTCCTGGTGGATTCCGGCTCGCTGGAAGAAATCGAAGAAGTGGTGGTACGCGAACGCAAGCATCTTTCCGAAGACGGCGTGGTCGTGCCGATCATCGCGATTGATAAACACACCGGCAAACTGGAATCGCAGCCGGAAATCGTTTCGCGCGGGTTTATGAGTGACAACGGCAGCGATCTTGTCGCTGGGGCGCGAGATATCGTGTTGCGCACCATCAACACTTCCAACGCAGAAGAACGCGCCGACTGGTCGGTCATCAAAGAAAAAATTCGCGTGGACCTGAAGCGCTACATCAGCAAGCAGACCTCGAAGCGTCCGCTCATCTTGCCGGTAATCCTCGAAGTCTAGAAATTACACGCCGTTAGCCGTTCCGAAGCATCAATCCTTCCCGAGGCGTCAATCGCTTCCGGAACCCCATACCTCTGCCCGGGTGTCCACCTCTCCGAGGCACCGACGACCACCCGTCGTCATTCCGAAGCTGCCTGCAGAGGCAGGCGCAGCGGGGAATCTCTCTACACTTTCTCGCTGGCGTCACCACTCAGCAATCCCGTGTTAATAGTCCGCCGCCCGGCGTGATTTTTTTCTGCGTGGCAGTTCCGGTCGCTTATCGCTGAAATTCCGTTACACAAATTATTCATATCCGCTGCATTTGAATTCTTTATGATTTTTACTGTAGCGGTACCTTAGATTCCTGGATATTCCTGCAACTTCCTGCGCATAAATTCGTCCAAGTAGATGAGTTTAGATTTTTTCGTTCTTCGCAAGACGCTAGACACTTTTAAGGAGAATTAAATGAAAACGAAACATTTCGCAAAGGGTCTTCTCTTCGGCGCTTCGCTTCTTCTCGCTTCTGCCGCTTTCGCCGGCGAAAAGGCCTCCTTCAAGTTGTATGAAGATGTGAAAGTCAGTGGCAAGACGCTGCCTGCGGGCCAGTACGATTTGGCCTGGGAAGGCACCGGCGCAGACGTTCAGCTGAGCATTCGTCATGGCAAAGACACCATCGCGACGGTTCCCGCGCAGCTCGACATTTCCACGTCCGCGCCCGCAAGCACCGGCTATTCGACCAAGAGGGAAGATGACGGCTCAAAGTCGTTGACCAACGTCTTCTTCTCGGGAAAGAAATACTCACTCAACCTTAACCAGCAAGCAGCCACTGCTCCCGCGCCTGCGGTTTCCACGCCGGGCACCAAGTAACTTTTTGCAAATTTATGTAAACGGTTCGCGGCCTGCACTCTCCCCGCGAATCACTCCCGAACGTCCTCGCGTGTCTCCGCATGCCAGGACGTTTTTTTCTATTGCCTGGATTGGTCCGGCCGCTTTACCGCTTTCGAGCGCGCCCAGCGCCTTGGCTCGACTTTTGCTGCCTCTTCGCACCTATAATCTCAGCCATTGCGAACTGCACACGGAGAAGTCGTTCGTGACGGTTGCAGTCGAAGAAGGTGCGCCATGCTGATTTTTCGTCGATACTTCGTGTTTCCGTTTCTGCTGACCGCATTGTTCGCCGGCGCGTCGCCTGCCCAGCAGAATCCCGCCGATCCCTACTCGGTAGTGCACGGCTGGCCCGTTCTTCCGGACGGCATGGTCCTCGGCCAGGTTTCCGGCGTCGCCGTCGATTCCCATAATCATGTTTTCGTCTTTCATCGCGCGGAAAATTCCTGGGCCACCGACAAAGCTCATCTCATCTCAAGCCCAACAATTCTCTGCTTCGATGGAGCATCCGGAAAATTATTGGCGTCCTGGGGAGAGGACCGTTTCCTCGAACCTCACGGCCTGCGCGTGGACGCGCATGACAATGTTTGGGTCAGCGACCGCGCGCTTCAACAAGTCTTCAAGTTTTCCCACGATGGAAAACTTCTTTTAACCATCGGCACCGAACGCGTTGCCGGCGTCGATGCAACTCATTTCGACAAGCCTACCGACATCGCTTTCGCTTCCGATGGCTCGATCTACGTCAGCGACGGCTACGGCAACAATCGCGTGGCAAAGTTTTCTTCCCTCGGCAAATTCCTGTTCGATTGGGGACACAAAGGCCAGGGCCCCGGCGAATTTGACCTGCCGCACAGCGTGGCGGTTGATGCACAGGGAAATGTTTACGTCGCCGATCGCAGCAATGCGCGCATTCAGGTTTTCGATGCGAACGGAAAATTCCTGAAAGCTTGGAAGTCACCCGAGATCGGCCGCCCGTGGTCTCTTACCATCGGGCCCGACAATTTGCTTTACGTGGTCGACGGCGGCGACCTTAAGCCCGCGGGGCCTGATCGCGGCCAGCTCCTTAAGCTCGATCTATCCGGGAAAATACTCGCCAAGTGGAGTCGCTTCGGCAATTACGACGGCCAGATTTATTGGGGCCACGACCTCACCGTCGGAAAAGACGACGCGGTCTATGTCGGCGACGTCTATCACGGCATGCGGGTACAAAAGTTCGTTCCGCGGTAATCTCGCGCGTCAAATTCTTACAATACGTTTGCTCCGCCGCGATTTATATTCGCGATGATTCAGAATGAACTGAACTAGGCTGCTACGCCTTTCACGCTGGTGTTGGCGCCACTTCCGGTTCCTCGCTACAATGGCCGTTTGAACCGGCCCGTTTCAACGCGGAGTCTACATTGTCATCTTCTCCCACATCCCCCGCTGCGCCGGTCGCCTCCAAAGCCGCCTTCTACTTCATCCTCATCACCGTCGCGTTTGACTTTCTCGCCTTCGGAATCATCGCTCCGGTTCTGCCCGACCTGATCCGCCAATTCCAAGGCGGCGACTTCGCTCGCGCCTCGACCATCACCGGCTATTTCGGACTGGGCTGGGCCACCATGCAATTCATTTTTTCCCCCTTACTCGGCGCGTGGTCCGACCGCTTCGGCCGCCGCCCCGTGATTCTTATCTCCTGCTTCGGACTGGCCATTGACTACATCTTTATGGCTCTCGCTCCCTCGCTGCGCTGGCTTTTCGTCGGCCGGCTCATTTCCGGCATCAGCACTTCGAACGTCGCTACCGCCTTCGCCTACGTCACCGACGTCACTCCTCCCGACAAACGCGCCAAGCCTTTCGGGCTGATCAGCGCCGCATTCGGACTTGGCTTCGTCATCGGCCCAGCCGTGGGCGGCTATCTCGGCGATATCAATTTGCGCTTTCCCTTTTGGGCCGCGGCAGGGCTGAGCCTCGCCAACGCTATCTATGGCTTTTTCATACTTCCCGAATCTCTCCCTCCCGAACGTCGTGCAAAATCCGCCTGGCACATGGCGAATCCGCTCGGAGCTCTTGGTCTTCTTCGCTCTCATCCCGAGCTGGCCGGACTCTCCGTCGTCCTCACCCTGTATTACCTCGCCCACAATTCGCTTCCTTCCATGTGGGCTCTCTACACGGAATACCGCTATTCCTGGAGCCACCGCGACGTCGGCAACTCGCTGACACTCGTGGGAGTGTGCGCGGCGCTGGTTTCCGGCGTCCTGGTCGGCCCTTTTGTGAAGCGCTTTGGCGAACGCCGCAGCGTTCTCTCCGGCCTGTTGTTCGGCGTGCTTGGATTTGCAGGTTTCGCCCTGGCCGCCCGCGGCTGGATCATCCTTGCTGTCATTCCCTTCATCGCACTGTGGGGAATTGCTGCTCCCGCCATGCAATCACTGATGTCCCGCCACGTTGACCCGTCCGCTCAAGGCAAGCTTCAGGGCGCCATCAACTCTCTCCGCGCTGTTACTGGCATGGCCGGACCTCCCCTATTCACGCAAATTTTTGCCATCGCCATCGCGCCAAAATACGCAGTTCACCTCCCCGGCGCTCCTTACTTCCTGGCGACACTGCTTCTGCTTTCCTCCCTGCTGCTCGCGGTCTACGTCACACGCGCTCACGCTGCCTCGCCGGTCCGGGAGCCCGTTTCCTCCACCAACGACTGATCCGTCCACTTGGCCTCAAGCATCTCCGCAATTGACGCCTCGCGAATTCTTTGCCTATCCTTCTGTTGCTCAGCTGAATCTAAATTCACGGTTACCCTTCGCATTTCAAAAAATAGCCAGATTCAAGGAGATTGCCCTATGCCAAGAGATTCCAAGTCAAATGCAAAGTCCGACCCGCAGGCCGGGTCCGATCGTTCGCGCCCGATTCTTCATCAGCATGCCCACGAAATTCAGCCCTACGGCAAACTGGCCAAGCTTTCCATTGCTCTGGACGAATCCGTTTGCGCCGAAAGCGCCGAAAATCTCAACCAAGTTCTCGCCGACACCATTACCCTTCGCGATCTCTACAAAAAACATCATTGGCAGGTAGCTGGTCACACCTTCTACCAACTACATCTGCTCTTCGATAAACACTACGAAGAACAAAATGAACTGGTAGACAGCATCGCCGAACGCATTCAAAGCCTCGGCGCCATCAGCCTGGCCATGGCCGCCGACGTCGCCGAAACCACCATCATTCCCCGTCCGCCGCGCGGCCGCGAAGAAGTGCCGGTCCAGATTTCGCGCCTCCTCGAAGCTCACGAAATGATCCTCAAAGAAGCCCGCACTATGTCCAAACAAGCCAACGAATCCGGCGACGACGGCACCAACGACCTTCTGGTCAGTGACATCATCCGCACCAACGAGCTGCAAGTCTGGTTCATCTCCGAACATCTAGTCGACGTTCCACTGGTCCGTGCCGACGTGCCGGCCGCCGAAAAGGAACCCGCGAAATCCAAATCCGCGAGCGCTCGATAGTCGTCGTTCATTCCTGGAAATTTGCCACGCGAAGCCCGACCCTCGCAGAGCGAGGGTCGCGGCTTCGCAAGTTTACGTTGTTGAAGCGGCGTTCCGCGGGGGGAGCGGCTCGCTTTAGCTGGCCTTGATTACGGTTCTATCCTTCGCAGCGAAAGAATTATCGCGGCGGCACGTTCAATCCTGACCTGCCCACTCGCTTTGCAAGTGTGGTGGCCTGATCAAGGTCTGCATCACCACGCAATACTGTTCTGTTTTCTCGCGCAGTCCGCGTAGTTGTTCCGGGGTTGCTTCACGAGCTACAACGTCAAAATGGAGACGAATTTTCTCAAAACCGACGGCCAGATCTTTAGCTATGCCAAGCGTGCCCCGAAGGTCCAAGTCTCCTTCAACAGCCACTTCAATACGTTCGGTGGGTATGCCCATGGCTGCAGCGACCATCTGGCAGGTGATCTGGGCACAAGCCGCCAAGGCCCCAAGCAAAAGGTCACCCGAACAGGCGCCAGTGCCGGCACCTCCGACTCCTTGGTGTGCCTCCGCATTGTAAATGGCCCGCCCGATATCGACCGAGCAGGAAACTGGAACGTCCGTCTGGCCGCCTTTCGCTCGCAGAGTGATTTGCGAAGCCTTTGGGTTGTTGCGGTATTCCTCTTTCAACGGCTTCTGAAGTGATCGAAGGTCCATGGCAGCCTCATTCTGTGCATTTTTCACTGAGCGAATTCCGAGACAGCCCGGCCAAGTCGCCTTGAAGCCGCCTTCGTCTGCATGTTAGCATGCGTGTTTATCTTATGAGGGTTCATGCCTAAGTTCGTCATTGAACGAGAGGTCGCGGGAGCGGGAAATCTAAGCACAGCGCAACTGCGGGAAATCTCGCAAAAGTCAGTCAGTGTTTTGAAGGAACTGGGTCCCGAAATTCAGTGGCTCCATAGCTACGTAACAGGTGACAAAGTGTACTGTGTCTACCTCGCTTCGGACGAGGCCATCATCCAGGAACATGCCAAGCGTGTGGGCATTCCGGCCAACCGCGTCTCCGCGGTGCGCCGGCTCATCGACCCCACAACTGCCGAGTAACACGCGCAGCTCGCAAAAGCTATCCTTCGTCGGCCAGGTTTCAGCGCTGGTGCGCTAACTTGCAGCGGATGTCTCGTCCGGCACCCGTGCTTCCTCAATTACTTTTTCAATCGGCATCTCCCGGCCCGCCAACCCCGCTGCCACACCTTCCGCGCCGCTCAACATCTCCCGCGCCAGCAGCAAGATATGTTCGAGCTTGGCCTGCTCGGCTGGTGTCAACGGAGCACCAATACTTTGCCGCAGTGCCGCCGCCGCGCCGGCCAGCCGCAAAGAGCGCACTGCGTCGTGTTGCACGGCCGATAAGCACGCGAAACATTCCAGCAAACGGGCGATTCCGCGTTTGTGTTCCAGTTCTTGGAAAATTTTTATGCTTTCCCGGTATAGCGAATGTGCCTGCGCATAGTCCCCTTGTTCCCTCGCCAGGCTTCCCAGATCGGCCACTGTGCCTGCAATGCCCCAGCGATCTCCGAGTTCGCGAAAGACTGCCAGCGCCTGTTCGTACAACGTCCGCGCGGCGGCTGCCTCACCCTGATCGCGGGCCACGTCTCCCTGATAGTTTAGCGACCAGGCAACACCGGTCCGGTCTCCCAATCCTCGGAAGATGGAAATACATTCCGCATATAGGGCGCGGGCAAGATCATGGGACCCTTGCAATTTTGCGATATTCGCCAGATTGCTGAGCGAACGAGCGACGGCCTTCTGGTCCCCCAATTCTCTCCATAGCAAAAGACTTTCTTCGAAAAGAGCGAATGCGGCCGGCAAGTCAGGCTTATCACGAGCAACGACCGCCAGCGCGTTTAGCGAGACCGCGATACCCGTTTTGTCATCTAACTGACGTGCGATGTCTCGACTCTCGCTGAGGAGCGTTTGCGACGAGGCGTAATCTCCCTGGCCGCCAGCGAGGACGCCTGCCGCAAAAAGTGCGCGCGTGCGTGCCTTCGTGGGAGCTGTCGCTCCGGCAAGCTTCAGCAGCCTCCCCAGCCTTTCCCTGCCTTCGGCAAGGTACTCGCGAATCTCCCAGAAGCGAAACAGGGCGTTGCCGAGTCGCAGACCCCAGTCGGCATCGCCGGTTTCTGTCAGCCAATCAAGGGCAGCGCGGAAATTGTCGTGTTCCAACGCAAAGCGCTCTAACCATTGCGTTCCTTCCCCGCTGCACTGCTCCAGAGCCTCCTCCTCAGCCAGCACCAGGCAGTAGGCGGCGTGGGAGCGTTTCGTCTCGGCCTTCTCCCCACTTGCTTCCAGTTTTTCCAGAGCGTATTCGCGAATCGTCTCCAGCATCACGAAACGCGACTCACCCGCTTGTTCGATCTGCTGCGCCAGGCTTTTATCCACAATGGATGCCATACCATCGAGCAGACCCACGTCCAGGTCACCTTTGGTGTCGCATACAGCTTCCACGCCTTCCAGATTGCATCCCCCCACGAACGCCGATAATCTTCGAAAAAGCTTCTGCTCTGCAGCGTCTAAAAGATCGTAGCTCCAATCCATGGCAGCGCGAAGTGTCTGCTGTCTCTGTGGCAGATCCCGTGAGCCTCCCGTTAAAAGTTGCAGTCGGCTCGCCAGGCGGGTCAACATGGAAGACGGCGAAAGAACTTTGATTCTCGCGGCAGCGAGCTCGATCGCGAGAGGCAGACCATCCAATCGGACGCAAATCTCGGCGATGGCAGACGCGTTTTCTCGGGTAAGTTCAAAATCTGGCTTGGCAGCGACGGCCCGTTGTATGAACAGCGCGACGGCGGGGTATTGTGACAAGACTTCGACCGAAGGCACGGACCGGGAATCCGGCAGCGCCAGCGGCGGAACCGGAAATTCATGTTCGCCATAGACGTGCAACGCTGCGCGGCTCGTGACCAGGATTTTAAGATTGCGCCCCATGGTCAATAGCTCCGCCACGCTGGGTGCCGCTTGAACCAGGTGCTCGAAATTGTCCAACACGAACAGCATTGGTGCGCGCAACGAATTCTGTAAATTCTTTTTGAGTATTTCGAGCGGCGACTGCCCTCCCGTCTCCCGGATACCCAATGTCTGAACGATCACCGAAGGGATCAAGCTCGGATCGCGTAACGGGGCCAGCGGGATAAAATGGATCCCGCCAGGAAATCCCTCGATAAGCCCGCTGGCCACTTCCACTGCCAGACGCGTTTTACCGATACCGCCCGGACCGGTGACGGTAACCAAGCGCACATCCTGCCGCAGCAGCAGTTTTTTAGTGGCGGCTGCTTCCCTTTCCCGCCCCACAAACCCAGTTCGCGGCACGGGGAAGTTGCTCGGGCGCGCCTGCACCTGCTCTGCTGTTGCCCCGGCGCCAGCCCGTCGAGTGGATTTCAGGTCTGGCTTCTCCCCGTCGTAGACCTCAGCGACGCGAGCATGCCCCGAATCTAAATCGCGCCTCAGGCGCTGAAAATCCGCACGAATTTCCGCGGCGCTCTGGTATCGCAACTTCCGGTCCTTCTCCAGCGCCTTGTTGATTACTTCTTCGAGCTTGGGCGGGAGATCGGGATTCAGTCGCACCGCCGCAACTGGCCTGCGATTCAGAATCGCTTCGGTAATCAGAGCCGAGCTTTCGCCACGAAAAGGCTGAACTCCCGTTGCCATTTCGTATACCACCACGCCAAACGAAAACAAATCCGTGCGTGCATCCAGATCTTCGCCACGAACCTGTTCCGGTGACATGCAGGTAATGGTGCCAATCGCCGCGCCAACGTCGGTGAGCTTTTCTGACTCGCTGGCTGTAGGCATTGCCGATAAATTCAGGGCACCATCCGCAGGCACTAGCTTCGCCAGACCAAAATCCAAAATCTTGGCGTGCCCTCGTGAGGTCACAAAAATATTGGCCGGCGTGATGTCGCGATGGACGATGCTTTCGCTGTGCGCGGCGTCCAGAGCATCGGCAATCTGGATGCCCATATTCAGAATTTCCTCGATAGGTAGCGGTTTACCACTCATGTGCTGCCGGAGCGTTTCGCCTTCGATGAACTCCATCGCCAGAAACGGCCGCCCGTCCTGCTCGCCGATGTCATACACGGTGCAGATGTTGGCGTGGTTCAGCGCTGAGCTGGCCAGCGCTTCCCGCCGAAAGCGCTCTAGTGCCCGCGCATCGTTTGCCAGATTGTCCGGCAGGAATTTCAGTGCCACAAACCGCTCGAGGCGCAAATCCTGCGCTTTGTATACAATCCCCATGCCTCCGCCACCGAGTTTCTCTATGATGCGGTAATGCGATGCGACACTATGCGATCCCACCGTTGTCGTTGTCGTTTTCGATTTGGCACCCATACCGCCGGTTGATCTCTGCGTGGAGGTATTGCCCTCCATCACGGAGGCGACAAACCGGTATCCCATGCCGGTGACCGTATGCACGAACCTGGGCTGCTCGGGATCGTCATCCAGCACTTGCCGCAGCTTGCGTACGGCTGCGTTGATGCTGTTATCCGTGTCCAGGAACACATCCTTGCCCCAGATCCGTTCCACGATCTCGTTCCGCGTTACCAATTCTCCGCGGCGCTCCACCAGCAAGAGTAGAAGTTCCATGGGGATGCGGGACAACCTCAGAGCTTCGCCCGAGCGACGCAACTGGTAGGCGCCACGGTCCAGTTCCAGATCGTCCGCAAGTTTTAAGACGTTCCGAGTCATATCTAGGGACTACCCAAAGGGAGACTTCCCCGCATTATACCTCCGCTTCTTGAGCAGCAGGCCCCCCCTCTTCTCCCTGCGTACGCTTTTCATGGAGATTTAAGGCAATTTTCAGTCGCTCACTATTGTTAGAAACCAGGGCCTCGGCCACTATTCACGCCATCGCATGCGGACCGATGACCAGGCCCCGGGCGAATTCGATCACAAGGAAAGCGAGAATCACAATGAAAAACACCCTAGCTAAGTTGAGTTTGCTGGCTGGCAGTTTTCTGTTGGCCGGCGCCGCGCAAGTGCTGGCTCAAGACAATCCCACTCCCGCACAAGTCGTGGTCCTCGATGAATGCGAGCCGGCCAGCTTCAATGCCGCGCTGGGGCCTGACTTCTGCAAGAACGTCACGCTCGGTGCATTCACGACGCTGTCGGACTTGTTTGCCAAGGCGGCCGCGGGCACCCCGGATCCCAACTGGGACTTCGAGCCGGACGTTCTCCACATCAAGAAAGGAACTCCGGTGCTGGTAGTCGATCAGGGCGGCGAACCTCACACCTTCACCGAAGTCAAACACTTCGGTGGCGGCTTTATTCCCGAACTCAATTCAGGCGAAGCAACCGTCTCTGAATGTTCCGGCGGTTTTAAGAACATTGCGGTGGCCCGCACGCGCATCTTGCAAGGCAGCCAACTCCAGGTCTCCGGCCTGGCAAAAGGCGACCATCTCTTTCAGTGCTGCATTCATCCGTGGATGCGCATGACGGTTGAGGTGAATGACAAGAGCCCGGCAGAAAAATAAATCGCCGGCCGTTTCGACAGGACGGCTCAATCTCGCGAACGCTAAGGTGCTTCACGGAGGCGATCCCGTTTGCCAGGAGCGGTTGGCAGCGGGTTCTCCTCCGTTTGCTTTTAGACTGCAAAGATCGCCTTCACAAACCTTTCGATCCGAAATTCCGGCAGGCAGGTCATAGGAGCATTGATACTAGGTGCACGCGACGATGGTTCTCAGACCTGCCCAACTGAATCTGCCGTAACAAACTATTTACCACTTTTGGGCCGTAAAGCCTCGGCGTTCTGGCCGGGGATATAAGGCTGGCCTTTCTGAATCGGTCATCCTAAACTTCTTTCGTCCACAAGACCTATGGGCGGGCAGCGCAAAAGTAAAGCCTCTTTCGTTTTCCTCCGCTGAAGTAAAGCGGTTGTGGGAGGAACCCAGCGAAGAGATTCGCGTAAAACCAACGC
>Ga0193709_1000701_pt1 | contig 10956 bp, 11 predicted proteins | sample H3c2metaG_FD_160571 | JGI IMG/M metagenome (GOLD analysis project Ga0193709, IMG submission 160571) | Soil microbial communities from a riparian zone of the East river system, Colorado, United States - H3c2 | ecosystem: Environmental > Terrestrial > Soil > Riparian zone | place: USA: East River... | reverse complement strand
TACGAAGCGAATTTGGCCCGCGGCCGTGACCGCCGCCCCTGCGCTTACCGCCATTCGTGCGATCCATTTGCCGATTGGTCGATGAGCAACGTGCCTCCGTCGACGCTCGATACGGACGTCGAAACGCCGCTATGCTTGATCGAACATCGGATGCGCGGCCGCCCATCCAGTGACATTTTCCCCTCATCTCCAATCCCGGAGACTCTCTCAGAGGGGTGCCAAAATGTTGATCCATTACAAAGCGCTATCTCTATGTGCGGCGGTCGCCCTGACGACCTTGAGCGTGTTCGCAGTGACACCCGCCGAGGCCAGATCCGCGCCGGTCGTGGTCACCGCGCACCGCGCCGGCGAACTTCCCACCCGGCGGGTCAGCTACCGCGATCTCAACCTCGCGTCGGCGACGGATCAGGCCACTCTCCAGAGCCGTGTCGGCTCTGCCGTGAAGCAGGTCTGCGGCGAGCGTATCCAGAATGCGGAGAAATCGCTGGCGTCGTTCAACCGTTACAGCGCGTGCCGCGATTTCGCCTGGAGTGGAGCACGCCCGCAGCTCGCGGCGGCGATCGACCGGGCTCGGGCCTTGGCCCTCAATGGGAATGGCGCGGTGGCAGTTGGCAGCCTCGCCATCACTATCTCCGCGCCAGCCGGCGCCTGACCGCCGGGCCAATTTGGCCCCCGCGGCGGGCGGGGGCCAATTGGTTTCATTAATCGCCGAAATACGGGCGCGCTTGATCGAACTTTGAGCACTCTGGAGCGTTCCCGCACATTATATCCTCGTGCGTCCAAATCCGGGGGGTCACAGAGGAGTGCAGAAATGTCGATACATTACAAAGCGCTGTCTCTTTATGCGGCGGTTGCAGTGGCTGCAGCCGGCCTGTTCCCCGTTACGCCGGCCTACGCCCAATCGGAGCCCATCACCGTCACCGGACCGCGCGTCGGCGTCCTGCAGATGCGGCGGGTCAACTATGCCGACCTCAACCTTGCCTACTGGCAGCACCAAAGGGTGCTCGTGAGCCGTGTCAACTTCGCCGTGAAGCAGGTGTGTGCGGAACGCCTTCAGAATAAAGAGAAGACACTCGCCGCCTTCACGCGTTACACCCAATGCCGCGAATACGCCTGGAATGGCGCAGCGCCTCAGGTCGCGAGGGCGGTCTATCGGGCCCAGCTGAGGTACGGTTGAGGTACGGCCAGCGGCCTTGCCGGCATTTTCTCTGTGCCGGTCAGATTGACAGGATGAACTGGCCCTCGCGGCCGTGGGGGCCGATTGGCGCATCTGGTTAGCGAATCCGTCTCCGGGGTACACTTCACGGCCTTCGTTGCAATCGACTGGTCGGGTGCCAAGGGCAGCCGGCACAAAGGTATTGCCATCGCCGAGGCGCGCGGCACCGAACCGCCGCGCCTGATCGATCCGGGCCGCGTCTGGTCGCGCCAGGCGGTGCTTGATTGGCTGCTCGACCGGGCCAAGGTCGAACCAACCTTGTTTGGATTCGACTTCAGTTTCGCGCCGCCGTTCGGCGAGCGCGGCGCCTATCTCCCAGGTGAAGCCGAAGTGCCGGCCAACGCCCGCTCCTTTTGGGCCTATGTCGATTCCAGGTCAGACGACGACGATCTCGGCGCCGCGAGCTTCCTCGAAAAGGTTCATCGCCGCCATTTCTATTTCGGCATCGCCGACGGCGTGAAGGCCGATTTTGTCCGCCACCGGATCTGCGAGGCGGTGTTTAACGCTCGAGGCGGCGGCAAGGCCTCGTCGGTCTATGATGCGATTGGCGCCGGCCAAGTCGCCAAGGCGAGCTTCGCTGGAATGCGCCTGCTGCATCGCCTCGAAGGACAAGTTGCAATCTGGCCGTTTGACGTCGTTCCGCCTGGCAGCAGCGGGGTGGTGGAAATCTATTCGCGTGTCTTCCTCAAGGCCGCGCGGACCTCGGGCCGCAAGCTACGCTCGGCCGAAGCGCTCAACGCCGCGCTTGCCAACCTTGGCAGTCCGCCCACGAAGATCGTGGATTGGTTGACCGACCACCAGACCGACGCTCTGGTCACCGCCGCCGGAATGCGCGCCCTCGCCGCCAATCCCTCGGCCTTCTCGCCCCCTGGCCTGACCCCCGAGATCGCCCGCACCGAAGGCTGGACCTTCGGCGTCCTTTGACGCATGGCGCTCGGCGGACGCCGGATTAGCTCAGATGGTAGAGCAGCGGTTTTGTAAACCGAAGGTCGCGGGTTCGATTCCTGCATCCGGCACCATTGGGGCGCACAGCCATGCCGGGGGCATGGCGAGCACCACAATGAGGCGTCACAAAACTTATCCACAAATTATTTTCGGAACGCCGGAACCACTATCGGCCCGCATCGTTTTAGTTACGTGGTTCAAATCTTCGGATGCGAACCATGGAGCCCCGGCAACTTCGGTTGCCGGGGTTTACTCGTTTAAGGGGTCAGAGTTCCGCCACGTCCGCATCGGCCAGCGCGATCCGCACAGCCAAGTCGGGCAGCGGATATTTGTTTCCATTGGCGCAATTGAACAGCAGCACCCGCTCATCCTTGCCAACCAGCCCGCGCTCCAGCGCGCTGCGCCATCCCGCCACTACCGCACCGCCCTCGGGGCACAACAGCATCCCATCGTCGCGCGCCACATCCTCGACCGCCTCGACGATCGCGTCTTCCTCGACGGCCACCCCGGCCCCTTTGCTCTCCCTCACCGCGCGCAGGATCAGAAAGTCTCCGACCGCCTTGGGAACGCGGATCCCGGTGGCAATGGTCGCCGCCCCTTCCCACCTGGTCGCAAATTCCTCGCCCGCCTCATAGGCGCGGACGATCGGCGCGCAGCCGGCTGCCTGGACAGCGTACATCCGCGGCCGCTCGGGCCCGATCAGCCCGATCGCCTCCAGCTCGTCGAAGCCCTTCCACATGCCGATCAGGCCGGTCCCGCCGCCGGTCGGATAGAAGATCGCGTCGGGCAATCGCCAATTGAGCTGCTCGGCCAGCTCCAGCCCCATGACCTTCTTGCCCTCCAAGCGGTACGGCTCCTTCAGGGTTGAGCAATCGAACCAGCGGCCTGCCGCGGCTCCCTTGCCGACCAGTGCGCCGCATTCGTCGATCTGCCCGTTGGCGCGGTACACGCGGGCGCCATAGGCCGCGGTCTCGCGAACATTGATCTCGGGCGTTTCAGCGGGGCAGATGACAATTGTCTCCATCCCGGCGGCGGCCCCATAAGCGGCGAGCGCGGCACCGGCGTTGCCGTTGGTCGGCATGGCGATCCGCTCGACCCCGAAATGCTTGGCCATGCTGACCGCGACGGCAAGCCCGCGCGCCTTGAACGATCCGGTCGGCAAGCGCCCCTCGTCCTTGACCAGCAATGACGTAGCCCCCGCTCGCGCCGCCGTGCGGGGCAAACCGAGCAACGGCGTCACCGGCTCGCCAAGGCTGACGATCGCCTCCCCGTCCGGCATCGGCAACAATTCGCGCCACTTCCACATGTCGGCCGGCCGCGAGGCCAGCGCGTCAGCGGTCAATGTCTCGCGCGCCCGCTCAAGGGCGTAGCGCACCAGCAACGGCCGCCCGGCGCGCGACAGATTGTGCAATTCGCCGGCGGGATATTTCTCGCCGGTCAGCGAACATTCGAGATGGGTGACAAACATGCCGCGCTTCCTAGCGGCGATGTTTCGACGATGCGAGCGCTGCGCTCGACGAACGACGTTATATCACCTTTGCGATGTTGTATCATTTCAGCTAGAGGTCCGCCGACACGCATTTCCCATGGGGCTATACGCAATGAACCGAACGACTGCATTTGCCACGCTTGCCCTATTGTCATCGGTTTCGAGCGGAGCGCTGGCACAAAGCGCACCAGTCGAAACGGCTGCGATCGATTCCGCTCCATCAGAGGCGACTACGGCTGAAACGGCAGTCGCCGAAACCGCCCCGCCCCCGACCGCCGAAGCCGCCCACAAGGATCATGATGCCGACATCATCGTCACCGGCATCCGCCGAACCGCGGGTGACGTGCTCGGCGGCGTCTCGGTCCTCGACAAGGCGGACCTCAACCGGGTGCTCAAGCCGAACATTGGCGATACGCTGGCCAGCTTGCCTGGCGTATCCGCTACCAGCTTCGGTCCCAAGGCCTCGGCGCCGGTGCTGCGCGGCCTGCAGGGTGATCGCGTCCGCGTCCTTACCGACGGGATCGGCACTCTCGACATGTCGGGCATCGGACCGGACCACGAGGTCTCGGTCAATCCCATCACCGCCGAGCGCATCGAGGTGTTGCGGGGACCCGCGTCCCTGTTGTTCGGCTCGTCGGGGATCGGCGGCGTCGTCAATGTGATTGACTCGCGCATCCCGCGCCGCGTGCCGACCGGAGTCGTCGGTGTCGATGCCATCGCCCAATATGGCAGCGCCGCCAATGAGCGCTCCGTGAATGGTGCGGTCGACATACCTATCGCCGGCCATTTCGTGTTCCACGCGGACGGAAATTACTCGAAGACCGACGACCTTGATATCGGCGGCCATGTCCTGTCGAAGGACCTTCGCGAGGAAGCGCTGGCAAGCCCCGATCCGGACATTCGCGCGCTTGCTGATCTCAAGGGCACGCTGCCCCATTCGAAGTCGCGGTCGACCGAAGGCTCGGTGGGGGTCGCTTATGTCGACGGCGATCTCAACGTCGGCGTCTCGGTCACGCGCCATACCTCGCGCTACCAGATTCCGATCCGCTATTCGCTCACTCCAGGAGAGGTGGTGGAGCAGCCGACTCTCGATCCAAGGCAGACCCGTTATGATGCTCGCGCCGAGATTCCGATCGGCGGATTCTTCAGCCAGATCCGCGCGCGCGGCGGCTATTCGAAATATCATCATGACGAACTCAACGCGGAAGGCGATGTCGATACAAGCTTCTTCAGCAATGGCGGCGAGGGGCGATTCGAGCTGGTTCAGAGCGAGAAATCGGGTTGGGGCGGGACCAGCGGCTTCCAATATCTCAATCGAGATGCCCGCATTCGCGGCGATGAGAAATTTCTTCCCGATAGCCGCCAGCGCCAGGCCGGATTCTTCACCCTGCAGACATACGCCAACGGACCGTTCCGGTTGGAAGGCGGCGCCCGGGTCGAGTTCAGCAAGCTCACCGCAAAGGAAGACGCTCAGCTCGGCACGCCCTCGCGCTCCGACAATTTCACCGGCCTGTCGGGCTCGCTCGGTGGAAGCTATGAATTTACGCCCGGCTGGCGTGCCGGCCTGTCGCTGTCACACAGCGAGCGGGCGCCCGCGGTCGACGAACTATTCGCCAATGGACCACACGGCGGCAGCGAATCGTTCGAAGTCGGCAACCCCAATTTGAGCCTCGAAAAGAGCAATTCCGCGGAGCTTAGCGTTCATCATACCAGTGGCCCGGTGCATCTCACCGGCAATCTTTATTACAGCCGCTTCTCGAATTTTATTTTCCAGGCGCCGACAGGCGAAGTGGAGGACGGCTTGCCGGTTTTCCAATTCCTCGAGGGCAAGGCGAATTACTACGGTTTCGAGCTGCAGGGGGACGCCAAATTGGGTGAGGCCCTGGGCATCAACTGGGGCGCCGAATTCCAGGGGGACGCGGTCCACGCCACCGTCAAGAACTTCGGGCCAGCGCCGTTCATCCCGCCGCTCCGCCTGGCTGGCGCGCTGACGGGATCGCGCGGCCCGTTCGACGGGCGGATGGAAGTTCAGCGCGCCTTCGCGCACAATCGCACCTCGCCCAATGAGACCGATACGCCGGGCTATACATTGGTCAACGCATCGCTCGACTATCATCCACTGGCCGACAAGCCTGCGCTGACCTTGTCGCTGATCGGCAATAATCTGTTCGACGTTGATGCGCGGCGCAGCACAAGCATCCTCAAGGATTTCGCGCCGCTCGCAGGCCGCGACATCCGTTTGAGCGCACGATTCACCTATTGAGTAAATAAAAGCGGCCGTCGGGTAAAATTGGACATACCCGTGCGGTCTGATCGCCCCGCTTCGCCTCACGCCTCATCGTTAATGCCGCTCGTGCGCGTTAACCCGCCATGGTCGTTGTGTTCCGTTCATGCAACGGTTCCGGCCATAAGAGCGTTTAAGACGCGACACAGTGGTTTTCACAGTGACTTTCCAGGGAGATTTTTATGCGTACGATCATGCTGGCGCTCGCCGCCACCTCTATGACCATTCCGGTCGCCGTCGCCACGCCGGCGTCGGCCCAGGGCTATTATCACGGTAAAGTCTGGCGCGATTCGCACGGCCGCATGCGCTGCCATCGCTCCAACGGGACCACCGGGCTGATTATCGGCGCCGCTGGCGGTGCGCTGGTCGGCCGCGCGATCGACAGTCACGGCTCGCGCGCCACCGGGACCATCCTCGGTGCCGCCGGCGGCGCGCTGATCGGCCGCTCGATTGAGCGCAACAACAGCCGCTACCGCTGCCGCTAATCCGTTTGGCCGGCGCCCGACCCACCCCCCTTTGACGGGCGCCGGCCGATCCCAAGTGTATTGACAATATAATACACCTCCCTTAAGCTCGCGCAAACAGGGAGGATGATAATGTATAGTCAGACCGATCTCGACGAGGCGGTTGCAGCGGGTGCACTCAGCGCCGACGCAGCCAATTCGCTTCGCACTTACGTCGCCGGGCAGCGCGAGACGCCTGCCGCCGATGAAGAACAGTTCCGGCTGTTGACCGGCTTCAACGATATTTTTGTTTCGATCGCGGCGATCATGCTGCTTTCGGCGGTTGGCTTCATCGGCCAGCTGATCGGTCCGCAGGTCGAACAGAACGGCCCGTCGCCGCTGGCCGGCGTGCTGGTTGCCGCGACCGCCTGGGGCCTCGCCATGTTCTTTACCGCCAAGCGCCGCATGGCGCTTCCGTCGATCATCCTGCTGCTGGCATTCGTCGGCGGTGTGCTTTTCGCCGCGGGCGCCGGGATTGCGATCGCGGTCGGCCCGGAACGCTTTAACGACAATCCGCAGATGGCCGGCGTGCTCGGCGCGGTCTCGGCCGCCATTGCCGCCGCCGCCGCCTGGCTCCACTGGAAACGTTTCCGTGTTCCGATCACGGTTGCCGCGGGTGCCGCCGCGGTTGCAGGGATCGCGATGGGTGCTCTTGTCGGCGTGCTCGGCGATATCGCCAACCTCCAGCAAATCGTGCTCGGCTTCATGCTCCTGCTTGGTGTCGGCATATTCCTGGTCGCGATGCGCTGGGATTCGTCGGATCCGGCACGGGTTACCCGCCGCTCGGACGTCGCTTTCTGGCTTCACCTGCTCGCCGCGCCGATGATCGTTCATCCGATCTTCTCATTGCTCGGGCTGACCACCGGCGGCGCATCGGTGCTCGACGGGGTGATCGTCATCCTTCTCTATCTGGCGATGGGCGTGACAGCCTTGGCGATTGATCGCCGCGCTTTGCTGGTGTCGGCGCTGGCCTATGTGCTGTGGGCGCTCAACAGCCTGTTCGAGCGGTTCGGCGCGGTGCAGTTCAATGTTGCGCTGACCGCCCTGGTGATCGGCTCGGCCTTGCTGCTGCTGTCCGCCTTCTGGCATCAGGCGCGGGCGGCAATCGTCCGGCCGTTGCCCGACAATCTCCGCGCCCGGCTGCCTGTGATCAGCGAAAGGGTCAGTCCCCAACCAGCCGCATGAGCCGCCGCTCGAGCGGGGCGAGCACGCCGCCCAGGTCGTGACCCCGCTTGAGCACCACGCCATGCTCTCCGATCAGTGCAAACGCCCCTTGCCGCAACCGCAGCTTGGGGCGTTTCTCTATCCGCACCTCGGGTCGCTCGGCGCTTCGCCGGAACGCCGCGAACAAAGCGACGTCGGCATCAAAGCCCAAGGCGTAGTCGCGCCAGTGACCGGCCGCGACCATGCGTCCATACAAATCGAAGATGCGCCGCATCTCGGCTCGGTCGAATGTCGCCACAGCGCGCCGGTCCCGAGGATGGGGGAACGGCGCGACGACGCTCAAGCGCGCTTGCTCCGGGCCGGCTGGGACGCACTCCGCAACTCGGCGATCTCGGCGCGCAATGCGGCGATCTCGGCTTCCAGCTCGTGAAGCCGCACTCGAGCAGGGTCGACATCCTCACCGCACGGCGTGCCATAAGGGATGAACCCGGGGCTATAATGGACGGTGTCGATTGGGACCGGCCTGGCAGGGATACCAACCATCGTCGCGCCGGGCGCGACGTCGCGTGTGACGACCGAATTGGCGCCGACCTTGGCACCCTCGCCGACCACGATCGGTCCGAGTACTTGCGCTCCCGAACCGATCACGACTCCGCTCTTCAAAGTCGGGTGGCGCTTGCCGCCAATTCCGGTCGTGGGATTGGTGCCGCCGAGCGTGACACTCTGGTAAATCGTGACATCGTCGCCGATCTCGGCGGTTTCGCCGATCACCGTGAAGCCATGGTCGATGAAGAAATTGCGGCCGATCTTAGCGCCGGGATGAATGTCGATCGCGGTCAGGAAGCGCGCGAGATGGTTGACCACCCGCGCCAGGAAATAAAGGTGTCCGCCGTAAAGCCAATGCCCGACGCGGTGAAAAACCAGCGCCCAGACGCCCGGATAGAGCAGCACTTCCCAACGCGACCGCGCCGCCGGATCGCGCGACTTGACTGAGTCGAGGTAGGTCAAAAGTCCCGATTGCAAATCCCGCTCCACAACTCTCTTGACCATAATGTATGTGTTCGTCGGCCCAAATGCCAGCCGGAATGCCCTTTCCAAGCGCCGAAGCCGCTTGCAGCGAGAACAGGTGCGGGGCAAAGCCCGACTCGCAACTGGGGTGGAGGCGGCCATTCTTTCGCAAATATTGGCCGATCCAAGCGCCCTCATCATCTTTGTCCTGATCGGCTTCGCCGCCCAGCTGGTCGACGGCGCGTTGGGAATGGCGTTCGGGGTGATCAGCACGACCTTGCTGGTAAGTATGGGTGTTCCCCCCGCGACTGCTTCGGCCGGTGTCCATACGGTCGAAAGTTTCACCACCGGAATTTCGGCGATCAGTCATGTCGCGCACAAGAACGTCCATTGGCGGCTGTTTGCGCGGATCGTCATCCCCGGCATCATCGGCGGCATCCTCGGCGCCTACGTTCTGACCCAGATCCCCGCCGCGAAGGCCCGGCCGATCGTCCTGACCTATTTGCTGCTGGTTGGGTCCTATCTGCTGTGGCGCGGGGCGATGCACCGCCACACCGAACGCGAGCCCAGGATCGTCGAGCCGCTTGGCCTGGTCGGCGGCTTCCTCGACGCGGCTGGAGGCGGCGGCTGGGGACCGATCGTGACGTCCAATCTGATGGTCCAGGGCGCCCGTCCGCGGACCACCGTCGGCACGGTCAACACCGCCGAATTTTTCGTCACCGTGACGATCTCCGCGACGTTCATCGCCTCGATGGGCCTCGCCGCCTTCACCATCGCCACCGTCGGCCTGCTGATCGGCGGGGTGCTCGCCGCCCCGATCGGCGCCTTCGTCACCAAAAGAGTCTCCGCCGATCGCATGCTGGTAATGGTTGGCCTGGTTCTGATCGCGACAAGCGGCGTCGGCCTGTGGAAGCTATTTAGCTAGGTCTTAGTGGGACGACGGGGAGCGAGGGGGCGACGCTCCCCGTCGTCGGCTGCCACGCGTTGCGTGCATCGCGGCAGGTTCAAATCATCCAGTGCACATTTAGGGAGCTGGCATAAATCGTTCAAGTCGCTAAGATCGATGAGACTGATCGGATACGTCGATGACCGTTTATCTGCCGACCCTGAAGCAACTGCAATATCTCGTGGCCCTTCGCGACAACGGCCATTTCGGCCGGGCCGCCGAAAGCTGCTTCGTCACCCAATCGACCCTGTCCGCCGGCCTCCGCGAGCTTGAGCTGCTGCTCGGAGTCACGCTGGTCGAACGCACGCGCCGCGTCGTCCGTTTCACGCCCTTGGGATCGAAGATCGCCGAAAAAGCCCGACGCGTGCTGCGCGAGACCGAGGAACTGGCCGACCTTGCGCGGGCCGAGGGCCAGCCGCTGACCGGCGATCTGAGGTTGGGAGTCATCCCGACTATCGCCCCCTTCCTGCTTCCGGCGATGCTTCCGCGGCTGCGCGAAGCGTGGCCCGACCTCAAGCTCTATCTGCGTGAGGAAACCAGCCAGGCGGCGTGCGACGCACTCCACCGCGGACAGCTCGATTGCGTGCTCTTGGCGATGCCGTTCAACTGCGGCGACGTCGATACGGCCATGCTGTTCGACGATCCGTTGCACATCGCCTGCTCGGCCGATGAAATGCCCGACCGCGACGCGCTGGCCAGCGGCGACATCGCCGCCGACCGCTTGCTGCTGCTCGAAGACGGGCATTGTCTCAAGGACCACGTCCTCGCCGCGTGCAACCGGCCGGACTTGCGCGCCGGCGCCAACATGATGGGCACGTCGCTTCACACCCTGGTGCAGATGGTCGACAACGGGCTGGGCCTGACCTTCCTGCCCGACATGGCGGTGCGTGCTGGAATCCTCGAGGGCACGTCGATCCGGCTGGCCCGGCTGGAGGCGGACCATGGCTCGCGGCAGATCGCGCTGGCGTGGCGGCGCGCAAGCCCGCGCGCCGACGAATATCAATTGCTCGCCGACGCGCTGCGCGACATCCATGCCGAAATGGTCAGCCGCCGCTAGGATCAGGCGAGATCGAACCGATCGGCGTTCATCACCTTGGTCCAGGCCTTGACGAAATCGCGCACGAACTTCTCTTCGTGACCCTTCTCGGCATAGACTTCCGCCGTCGCGCGCAGCTGGCTGTTCGAACCGAAAATCAGGTCGGTGCGGGTGGCCCGCCACCTCTCCTGCTTGCCGCCGCGGTCGTAGCCGATGAACTCCTCGTCGCCGCTGGTATCGACCACGTCCCACACGGTATCCATGTCGAGCAAGTTGACGAAGAAGTCGTTCGTCAGCTGGCCGACGCGGTCGGTCAACACGCCGTGCTTGCTCCCACCGTGATTGGCACCAAAGACGCGCAGACC
>Ga0193709_1000700_pt1 | contig 10969 bp, 7 predicted proteins | sample H3c2metaG_FD_160571 | JGI IMG/M metagenome (GOLD analysis project Ga0193709, IMG submission 160571) | Soil microbial communities from a riparian zone of the East river system, Colorado, United States - H3c2 | ecosystem: Environmental > Terrestrial > Soil > Riparian zone | place: USA: East River... | reverse complement strand
GCGGAGCGGCGCCGATGGGACACTACTCTGGACTCAGACGACCGATTACACGCTGCCCCCGCATGGTTGGACGCCCAGTTATAGCCCGACCCTGACGCCGCAGGGGCGGATCTATTGGGCGGGCGCCGGTGGCAATCTCTTCTACCGTAGTAATCTCGATGCCGCAGGCGCGGTGATTCCGAACCAGGTGAATTTTTATGTCACGCGCAAGCACAAGTTTAGCAGCAGCGTGCAAATCAGCACGCCTTTAACCTCCGACGCCAATGGCAACATTTATTTTGGCTTCGAAGTAAACGGCGCCGTGCCTAAGAGCCCGAAAGCCAGCGGGATTGCCCGCGTCGACATGAACGGGCAGGGAACGTTCGTCAGTGTGCAAATCGGGAAAAAGAAGAACAAGAGTACGTTACAGGTCGCATTGAACTGCGCGCCGGCGTTGAGCAACGATGGGCAGACGGTCTATATCGCCATGCACGGCACCTCACTGATACTCAACGGTAGTGCGGGTTATCTGGTAGCGCTCAACAGCAGCACCTTGCGCGTCAGGAACATGGTCCCGCTACTGGACCCACAAAGCGGCATGCCGGCGACGCTGCCGGGCGATGGCACCGCTTCTCCAACGGTCGGACCAGACGGTAAAGTCTTCTTTGGTGTGTTGGAGAATCCGTTCACAAGCGACAAAGGGTGGCTCCTGCAATTCAACGCCGATCTTTCGCAGACCGCGAGCATGAAGCCCGGGGCATTCGGTTGGGATGACACGGCCTCGATTGTCCCTGCTTCGATGGTTCCGTCTTATCAAGGGGCCTCCAGCTACCTCTTGATGACTAAGTATAACAATTACGCGGATTCGCAAGTGGACGCGCGCTCTGGAGCGACGGTCATGAAAGAGGTGCTCACGATCGTGGGACAAACGCCCGATGCCGAGTTTTCAGCCGACCATCCCGGAGCGGTGCGAGAGTGGTGTATTAACAGCGCGGTGGTTGATCCGCTTTCCCACAGTGTTCTGGCCAACAGCGAGGACGGAAAGCTTTATCGTTGGGATCTTGTGACCAACAGTTTTACCGAAGTCATCACTCTTACGTCCGGGATCGGGGAGGCTTATACTCCGACGATCATTGGCGCGGATGGAAAAGTTTACGCCATTAACAACGGCACCTTGTTCGCAATTGGCGGGCTGTAGCGATTACGTCGCAGCGGTCTGCAGAGGCCATCGATCGCCACAAACTGGGTTCTCCAGCTGCCCATGGCTGTCATCCCGAGCGTAGGGATCACGACCGGGCGGATTGCTGACTACCGCATTCGCGCAGTGGATCGCGCTCGCTTGAATCTGTGACGCTCGCGCTGTTGGTGAGGTCCTTCACCGTCTTTGCGGCTCAGGATGACAGCTCTGCTGAGTTGGGCGTTGGACGTTGGACGTTGGGCGTTGGGCGTTGAATACGCCGTGCCGGGAGGCCGGTGGATGGACTGCATTGCCCGTTTGGGAAACGGGTGAGCGTCTCGGGAGAGCGCGAGTCAACGTTTGCTTCGGCTTATCATGTTAGTCTTTCATCGCTTCATTTCGTAGCGCCGCGCAAGTGGGTGAGGTCCTTCACCGTCTTTGCGGCTCAGGATGACAGAAAACCCAGGGATGCGCCGAGCCGCGGCTCGACTTACGACCAGGTGATGAGACGCAATTCGTGATCCTGCTGTAGATGAGGATGGGTCGGAATAACGCGGACGCTGAACCCATAAGCGCCGGATTCGGTGGCAGGAACCGAGCCGTGGTAGATGTAACTGCCATCTCCGTTCTGATTGACTTGGGCGAGCGCGGTAATGCCCGGGTTTTTGATTCCGCCATTTTCGCTTTCTCCGTGGTAAACTTCGACCCGGATGTGCTTCGGATCGACGGCGCCGAGGTGAACGCGGGCGCTCACCTCTAAAGATTCGCCGACCGGAATGTTTTGCCGCTCTTTGTTGCCCACTTGCACGTCGTCGATCCGTACCTGCGGCCAATCTTTGCGGATGCGCGACTTCCATTGACTAAGACCGCTCGCGGCCACGCAGCCGTCTTGCGAGAATTCGCGGTGCGCTTGCGCCGCCGGCACGTAGAGGCGCTCGGTGTATTCCTTTACCATGCGATGGGTATTGAACACAGGCGTGACGCTGCGGATCGATTCACGCATCAACTGGAGCCACGCGAGCGGAAGTTTGCCGTCGGGCTTGGCGTAATAGAGGGGGATGATTTGGTTTTCGAGCAGTTGATAAAGACTGGCCGAATCCACTTCGCTCTGAAAATCGACGTTGCCGCCTTTAATCTCCGCGCCGATCGCCCAACCGTTGTTGCCATTAAAACTTTCACACCACCAGCCATCGAGGACGCTGAGATTGAGTCCTCCATTGGGGGGCGCTTTCATGCCGCTGGTGCCGCTGGCTTCGAGCGGGCGCAGCGGATTGTTTAGCCAAAGGTCGACGCCCTGCACGAGCCGGCGCGCAATATAGGTGTCGTAATCCTCGACGAAGACGATGCGACTGTGCAGGCCGGTTTCACGCGAGAATTTGTAAACTTCCTGGATCAACGCCTTGCCGCCTTCATCGCGTGGATGAGCCTTGCCGGCGAAGATAAATTGCACAGGCCGCGTGGTGTCGTTGACCAACTTCTTTAATCGCTCCTTGTCGCTAAAAAGAAGGATCCCGCGTTTGTAGGTCGCAAAGCGCCGGGCGAAACCAATAGTCAGAATTTCCGGATCGAGAATTCGATTGGCGGCGCGAATAGATTCCGGCGACTCGCCGATACGCTCGCGCTGCATGCGGACTCGCTCGCGCACAAATTGCACAAGTCGCAGTTTTAGCTTTTGATGCGTATCCCACAGGACGGCGTCGGGGATATCGATGACACGGCGCCAAAAATCCTGGTTCGTTAAGTTCTCTTCCCAATTGCCGAGATATTTGTCGTAGAGCGCCGAGAATTCGGGCGCCATCCAGGTTTTGGTATGAATGCCATTGGTCACACTCGTGATTGGCACTTCGTGCGGTGGAACCCCGGTCCAAACATCTTTCCACAAACCGCGACTGACTTCGCCGTGTAACTTGCTCACGCCATTGGAATGCCGGCTCATGCGCAGGGCCAGGATGGTCATGCTGAAAGGATCGGTGGTGTTGGTGCGCGTTTGCCCGAACGAGAAAAATTCCTCGAAAGGCAAACCGATTTCGGTGGCAAAGGTCCCGAAATATTTGCGCATCATCTCGCGGGGAAAAGAATCGTTCCCCGCCGGCACTGGGGTGTGAGTTGTAAAAACGTTGGCCGAAGCCGTGACCTGTAGCGCGGAGTAGAAGTCGAGCCCTCTTTCGGTGACGAGGCGCCGAATGCGTTCCAGCGCGAGAAAGGCGGAGTGCCCCTCGTTCATATGAAACACCTCCGGCTCGAGGCCGAGGGCGTTCAGGGCGTGGACCCCGCCGATCCCGAGGACAATCTCCTGGCGCATCCGCATTTCCAAATCGCCCCCATAGAGTTCCGCCGTGATCAGACGATCGGCGGCGTTGTTTTCCGGAGTGTCCGTGTCGAGCAGGTAAAGGTTCACGCGGCCGACGTGCAGTTCCCAAATTTTCGCGCGTACCTCACGATCCAACACCCGCACCGAGACCAGCCGCGGGGTATCGCCGTCGCGAACTTCGCGGATGGGAAGGTGATGGAAATTCTGATTGAGACTGATGGCGTGTTGAATGCCGTCTTTATCGATTTCCTGCCGAAAGTACCCGTGTCGATAGAGCAGTCCAATCGCGACGAAATTTAGATCTAGATCGCTCGCGGATTTGCAATGATCGCCGGAAAGAATGCCAAGGCCGCCGGAGTAATTCGGAATCGATTCGTGAAACCCGAATTCGGCCGAGAAGTAGGCCACTGGTTTTTGCAGGGCTGCGCCGGCGCCGGTTTTTCCATAGGTATCCGTGCGTGCGAGATACTTCTGAAACGCATCGTGCACGGCCTTGATTTCACGGAGAAAGCCCTTGTCAGTGGCAAGCTCTTCGAGTCTCGCCTGGCGGGAAAGTTGGAGCATCCGGACTGGATTATGATTCGTCCGGTCCCATAATTCCGGATCGAGGTGCCGGAACAAACGGCGGGCCGAAGGCTCCCACGTCCACCAAAGGTTGAAGGTCATTTCGCGCAGCGGTTCGAGCGCCGCCGGCAAAATAGGTGTGACGTTATAAGTTTGAAAAGTTGGCATAGGCGACGCGCCAAGTCAGATCGATTTCGAGCGCGAGTTAATCAAAAAAAAATTCGGCGGCAAGGTCGATGAAGATGTGGATCACCATAAATTCCGTTCCGGCAATGGAACTATCCTCTTTTCCAGCTCTTTGGCGGACATAAGGGCGTTATCGTGGTGCATAAGATGGGCCAATTTTGGTGTAATTGCACACTTGGGGGTGTCGAGGCAAATTACGAATAAGAATTGCCATCTAACCGCCACGACGATTCGCCGCCTTCGCCCCACTTTAGTGGGGCGAAGGCGCACCGAGAGGTGAACCGCCGCGACCTCGTGCAATGACGAGCCCGACCACGAATCCGGTCACCAAACCGCAAAGGTGGGCCGACATACTGACTTGCGGGGTAAGCCGATCAAACGCGACCTGAATTGCAACAATCATGACGACATTCCACAAACGCTGCCTGGCCAGCGGAATATGCCGGTGCCGCAGGAGATAGCCCGCCCACGCGCCAACGATCCCCATAATGCAGCCGGAGGCGCCGACCAGTTGACCAGGATCCGTTAAATGCGCCATCCAAAGCGCGACTACCCCGGTGGTCGATCCAAGTCCGGAAACCAAGTAGCAAACCAGAAATCGCGCTGTCCCAATCGCTCTTTCCAGGGGCGGACCCAGAACGAAAAGCGCAAAGAGATTGAAAAGAAGGTGAATCCATCCCGCGTGCAAAAATAAAGAGGTGAAGAGACGCCAATATTCGTGGTTCCAAAATATGGCGTAGGGCTCGAGTGCGCCCAGCCGATGCAAAGCCGTGAATTCGTTCCACTGGCCGTGCGGAATAGCGGGAATGAATGCCGCAAGGTTAATAAGAATAAGAGCGAAGACCGCAGGGGCGTCTCGAAGCCGCTGGAATCGGCTTTTCCGCGGGATGGGTTGAAACGACGACGACGAGATGAGGCCGGCGTTCTGGCGAGATTCGAGAGTGCGAAGCAGCTCGCCTTGATGGCGAAGATCGGAGCTCGGATGCAAAAACATCAGGGCGGTCGCCACTTTTCTGGCCGTTTTATACTGTTGACGGGCGGAGAGCTCTACCACACGACGCATTCCGATGGCCGGGAGAAATAAGAGAACGAACCATGCGGCCCCGCCGATGTAGCCAGCTTTTTGCCGGAAAAACAGCCACGCTAGCCCTGTAATCGCCAAAACGGCAAGCGCAGCCAGGCGCCAACCCGAATACGTCGGGCCGGGCCGCCAGGCGCTTGCGAGAACGACCAGCGGCGAAACCACTGCCAGGAATAGCAATATGTGATTTAGCTCCATCGAGAGGAGAGCTGCTTTCTGATCTCTTTTATTGGACGTTGGATATTAGACGTTGGATGTTTGGCGCTGGTTTTAGGGAGAGAACGTCCAACGCTCAACACCTAACGTCTAATCGACTATGCGAATTACTCTGACTTACTATCTCGACGTCATTTCGTCGTGGTGTTTCTGGGCCGAGCCGGCCTGGGCGGAGTTGAAAAGGCGCTATGAGGGGAGGGTCGAGTTTCATTGGAAGATTGCGCTCATGGACAAGTCGGGATTACCTGCCTCCCGCGCCCAAGAGGAGTGGTTTTATCGGCGGAGCGGGATGATTATGCGTTCGCCTGTTATGCTGAGCAGCGCCTGGTATGAGCCGATTTTACCGGAATATCTGGCCCCGAATTTCGTGGCCGAGGCCGCTAAGGATTTTGGAATCACCGATGATCGCGTCCGGTTGGCCCTGTCGAATGCGGGTCTGCGCGATGGTAAGAAATTTGCCGAATGGGAGGTGGCTGCTGAAATTGGCGCGAAAGCAGGCGGTCTCGATGGGCGGAAGTTGCTGGAGCGTGCCAGGTCGCCTGAAGTGGAGCGTCGCGCCCGCGCGAGCACCTCGGAGTTCCACGCCCTGCAAGTGACGCAGCGGCCCACCTTTAGCGTCGACACCGAAATAGGGGATCGGGCCGTATTTTCCGGGGTGGCCAGGGCGGCGCCCATTGCGGCTACGATCGACTCCATGCTCGACGACGCCGAGGCTTACACTGCATTTGCCGCGCATTTCGGCTCGCCACCTGCTTGATTTACCGATAAGATAGTCATCCAATTGTTACGAGATTGACCTTGCCAGCAGCGAAATGTTGCCTACAACTTCCCCTCGGCTCGCGAAATGTGCGAGCTCGTCGCCGCGGTCTTCGCAGCCGCGGCAATGAAGAGTGTTCCGGAAACACCCCAGTGCGACCGAGAATTGCGACAACCGAAAAACACGACGACACGGCACACTCCCGTTTCGCCGGCCAGGAGCTTTGATTTAATCTGCAACCACAATTTCGTGTAAACGGTCGGATTCGCGCCCGCGATGTCCGGGTCATTTTGGGATCCACCGGTGAACAGCTGGGCGTCATGAAGCTCTCAGATGCTCTGCGTAAAGCTCAAGCTCTCGGCCTCGATGTGGTCGAAGTCGCGCCCACGGCGAATCCACCTGTTTGTAAAATTGTCGCGCTCGGGAAATTCCGTTACGACATTTCCAAGCAGGACAAGGACAAGAAGCCGTCCGGCGCAAAACTCAAAGAAATCAAGTTCCGTGTAAACATCGACGAGCACGATTACCTGACGAAGATTCGTCACGGCGAAGACTTTTTAGACAAAGGGAACAAGGTCCGGGTCCAGCTGCAATTCCGTGGCCGCGAAATGGCGCATCAGGAATTCGGAATGCAGTTGATGCACAAAGTGAAGGACGATCTTTCCGGAATGTCGCAAGTCGAGATGGAGCCGAAGATCGCCGGCCGCAATGTGACCATGACGTTGTCGCCCCTGCCAGCCAACCGCCGGAAACGGCGCTTTGGCCCGAGCGCGAAGGAACCGGTCACGCCGGAATCAGCGAACGGTCAAACGGCCGAAGCTAGCTAGTTAGGTCGCTCCCGGCTTTCTCTGAGAGGGCGGCACGGGGGTGGGCGTGGTTCCGGGCGGCGGTGTAGAAGGACGGCCTTGCAAGCGAGCCTTGCGGCCCTGCGCTTCCGCGTTCTCCGGATCCATATTGAGAACCTTGTCGGTATCGGCCATCGCATTCTTCAGGTCGCCTTTGACCTCGTAGATGTAGCTGCGCAAGAGGTAGTAGCGAATCTCATTAGGATTAAGTTTGATTGCTTCCGAGTAATCGGCGAGCGCCTTGTCAAAGTCGTTTAATTTCATTTCCACGTAGGCGCGCCGTTCGTGGATGTGCGCATCCTTGGGATTGATTTGCAAGGCCTCGCTGAAATCCGCCAGGGCCTCCTGAAATTTTTGCTGACTTACGTAAGCGAAGGCGCGCTGCTGCAGCGCGGCGAATAGATTGGGCGCATTCTTACGATCAATCTGAGTTGCCTTTCGAAAAGAATCGACCGCCTTGTTCCAATCCTGCGCTTTCGCGGCTTCCGTGCCCTGCCGGGCCAGGTTGGTGGATTCGGCCGTGGCCTGCCCATTAGCGAATTGCGCAGCGCTCAAAGTAAGAGCCGTCATTAGAGACAGAGAGAAGCGTTTCATCATGGTTTGGTATTCGACGTGAAATAGGAGGAAAGAATTCGAACCATCAATTTAACCCCAGTTGGCCGCAAAAGCGCAACTCCTTAGGTTACTCTGGCGGGGACGTTGATTCGTTAATCCTTGACCCCGCTGGCGGAGGCATGCTTTCGCTTAGCCCAGCTTCGTCGAGTCGTGTGATCCGGGTGGCGCGGCCGATGGTTTCGTCAATCTCAATGAGCGCGCCGCGCAGGCGAACCTCGCCCGCCGCAACGGGAAAGGGGGCGGGTAAGTTCGAAACGAAACGATTCACGATTGGATCGACCGCGCGTCCCAGGATTGAGTTGATCGGGCCACACATGCCCGCATCGCACATAAAGGCGGTGCCGCCCGGGAAAATCTGTTCGTCGGCCGTCTGCACATGCGTATGAGTTCCCAGGACGGCTGAGACCTTCCCGTCCAGAAATCGACCCATCGCAATTTTCTCGCTCGTGGTCTCTCCGTGCACATCTACGATGATGTTGACCGTTTCCTCGCGCATTTTTGTGACGGCGGCTTCGACCGCGCGGAATGGATTCTCTAGAATAGGCTGCATGAAGGTGCGCGCTTGCACGTTGATCACGCCAATCTTCCCTTTGCTTGTCTCCAGCACGATCGTTCCGTTGCCTGGGGCGCCGGGTGGATAATTCAACGGCCGCAGCAGGCGTGGCTCGAGATCAAGAAAAGCGAAGATATCTTTCTGGTCCCAAATATGGTCACCCGTGGTGATGACGGAAACGCCGGCGCGCAGTAAATCGATCGTGATTTTTCCGGTAATGCCCCGGCCGGCGGCCGCGTTCTCGCCGTTCACCACGACAAAATCCAGTGTATACTTCTCCTTCAGTTCCGGCAGCCGCTCGATCACCGCGGTGCGTCCCGGTTCGCCAACGATGTCGCCCAAAAAAAGAACCGTCAGCATCCTGCGACCATCGTACTAAAGGAGCTGAAATCCAAACGCGGATGTTTCGCTTTAATCAGATTTCATCGGCAGTCCTGTTTATCGCCCTTCCTCTCGGGATCTGCGCAGCTGCTCCCCTGGCGGACGAAAATCTGGGCGTCCTCGGCGCCCATCCGAAATGGAAAGTGCTCGAGCGATACCAGAGAACCATCACGCACGACGACTTCGCCCGTCTGATCCAGGATGTTTACTGCACGCACGGCCCCACTGGTGACCTCATTTCGATTGAAGAGAGGTCGGCGCGCATTCTGATCAACCGGGAGGCGAAGAAATTCTTCACGTTGCGATTTGCCGAAGACGCCGCGAGCAGCGCGCCCGTGCCTCGGCTTTGGCGTCCCGCGAAAGCGTTGCCGCCGCCGCCCACAGCAGAGCGGCCGCTTGCCGGATTGCGCATCGCGCTCGATCCAGGCCATCTGGGCGGCGCGTGGGCGAAGATGGAAGAGCGCTGGTTTCAAGTCGGCAACAGCACTCCGGTGACGGAGGGCGATCTTGTTCTGCGTGTAGCCCGATTGGTCGCTGCGCGCTTGCAGGAGCTCGGGGCCAGGGTGTCGTTCGTCCGGAACGGAACCGAGCCGGTGACGAGGCAACGTCCCGACGATTTCAAAGAGCTCGCTCGAAAAATTCTGATCAAGAACGGCGTGCCTCAGCCGCGATCCGACTTTTTGAATCCAGACGATCCGGAAAAGGAGCAAACGATCCGCTGGCAGAGCGAGATTCTCTTTTACCGCTTTAGCGAGATTCGGCGCCGCGCCGTTTTGGTCAACGCCAAGCTCCATCCGGATCTCGTGCTTTGCCTGCATTTCAACGCAGAAGCGTGGGGGGATCCCCAAAATCCTACGCTGATTGATCACAATCACCTACATCTGCTCGTCAACGGTTCATATCTTCCGCAGGAGCTGGAGTTCGACGACGAACGCTTCGAAATGGTGAGGAAACTTCTCAGTCGTGCTTACGACGAGGAGCTTCCTTTGGCGGACACCATCGCCGGGGTGATGGCCAGGGAGACCGGGCTACCGCCCTATGAATATCCAACGGGCGACAATGTGACGAAAGTTGGATCAACCGGTTACGTTTATACGCGCAACTTGCTGGCGACGCGTCTTTATCGGTGCCCGGTCGTCTATTGTGAACCTTATGTCATGAACAGCCGGGAAGGATTCGACCGCATCGAAGCTGGAGAATATGAGGGCACACGAACTTTTAACGGGGTGGAACGAAAGAATATTTACCGCGAATACGCCGACAGCGTGGTTGACGGGCTGATGGATTATTATCGCAAGGCGCGGCCTGGAAAATAGATGGGAGCCGCTTCTGTAGTAGTGGCCGCCGTCCTCGGCGGCTTGCAGGTTGAATGCCGCTGGAGACAGCGGCCTCTATAGCTGATCCACCGCTTCGCGGATGTCCTCCATCGTGATATCACCTGCTAACTGCGCCGACCCGATTCCGGGCGTGACCACGAAACGAATTTGGCCGCGCTCGAATTTTTTGTCGAAAGGCAGGGCATCGAAGATTTTTTCGCGCGGAAAATGGGGTGGTAACCGTGTTGGCAAATCGAAGGTGCTCAGCAAATCGATGATGGCGTCCCGCTGTGATCGTGCCAGTCCGGCCTTTTTTATCGAAATGGTGGCCGCAGCGACAATTCCAAGGCTGACCGCCTCGCCGTGCAAAAATTCACGGTACTGGCCGGCTGACTCGATGGCATGACCGACGGTATGACCAAAGTTAAGAAGCGCTCGCCCTCCCGTCCGGTCCATTTCGTCCGCGGCAACGATTCCGGCCTTTATCTCGATGTTACGGCGAATGAGCGGTACGAGGTCTGTGCGATCAACGTTGCGGAGCGCATCGAACATGGGGGCGTCGGCGATGATGGCGTGTTTAATGATCTCGGCGAATCCCTGGTTGAATTCGCGTGCCGGCAAGGTTGCCAGAACATCCACATCGTCGAGCACCAGAGTTGGGTGATGGATGGCGCCGAGCAGATTCTTGCCCGCATCGGTGTTCACTCCGGTCTTTCCGCCGATCGAACTGTCCACCATCGCCAGCAGCGTTGTGGGAATCTGGACGTGCGAAATGCCGCGGTGATAAATCGAGGCCACAAAGCCGGAGATATCACCGATGACCCCGCCGCCGAGGCCCACCACGAACGATTGCCGATCCAGCCCGTCCGCCACCAACTGATCGCAAATCAAGCCAACCTGCTCCAGCGTCTTGGATCTTTCACCGGGTGGAATCGCAATCAGACCCGGCTGGAAACCGGCGGCCGCTAAACTTTGGCGAACACGGTCA